>Ga0181529_10006842_pt1 | contig 11496 bp, 12 predicted proteins | sample PEATcosm2014_Bin_36_FD_119763 | JGI IMG/M metagenome (GOLD analysis project Ga0181529, IMG submission 119763) | Peatland microbial communities from MTU Mesocosm Facility, Houghton, MI, USA - PEATcosm2014_Bin10_30_metaG | ecosystem: Environmental > Terrestrial > Soil > Wetlands > Peat | place... | reverse complement strand
CGTACACGCCGTGTTCGCCGGCCAATGCCGGATTGCCCTGGCGAACCTGCAGCGGATCGCGGCGCGAATGGGCGGCCTGGTGGACGTGGTGAACATCTGCGGGACGGATTTCGGGACGCAGACCTCGTCGTTCTGCTCGGTCGGGACCTTCCGCGAGTTGTGGCTGCCGTACTATCAGCAGGTCAACAACTGGATCCACAAGAACACGCGGTGGAAGACGTTCAAGCATTCCTGCGGCGCGGTGGAGAAGTTCATCCCCTCATTGGTAGAGGCAGGGTTCGACATTCTCAACCCCGTGCAGTGCTCCGCCACCGGCATGGAAGCCGAGGGCCTGAAGCAAAAGTACGGGCGGGATGTGGTCTTCTGGGGCGGCGGCGTGGACACCCAGCAGGTTCTGCCGTTCGGCACGCCGGACCAGGTTCGCGAGCAGGTGCTGAAAAGGTGCGAAGCGTTCCACAAAGATGGGGGCTTCGTTTTTAATACCATTCACAACGTCCAGGCGCTCACCCCGGTGGAGAACCTCGTCGCCATGCTGCGCGCGGTCGAGACGTTCAATGGGGATTAGGGCGGCGATGCCAACGGGGTGTTTCTCAACTGAGTGACGGAAACCGCTACAGACCTGTCCTGCGTCGCAGCGCCCGCTGGCAGCACAATCCTACAGTGCTCACCGGCTACCGGCCGACTCGAACTGCGGAGCATTTGGCGCGCGAAGGGTTCGAATATCCCGCATCGGTGGTTGCCCGAAGAACCGGCTGTATTCGCGGTTGAACTGGCTGGCGCTTTCGTACCCGACCTCAAACGCGGCGCTGGCGGCGTCCAAACCATCCATCAGCATGCGCGTACGCGCTGCCTGCAGCCGAACTTGTTTCTGATACTGAAGCGGACTCAAGGCGGTCAGTACCCGGAAATGATGATGCAACGTGGACACGCCCATGCCCGCGATTTCCGCGAGATCTTCCACGCGCAGCGGCTTCGCATAGTTCGTCGTGATCCAGGAGATCGCCTTGGCCGTGCGGTGACTCTGCTCTCCCAGCGTTGCGATCGCTCGCAGGCGGGCGCCCTCCGCACTGCGAAGCACCCGGTAGATGATCTCGCGAACAATCAGGCCGCTAAGAAAGGGAATGTCCTGCGGCGTGTACAGCAGGTCCACGAGCCGGCAGCATGCGCTGAGCAACTCCACGGTGGTTTCAGCGGTCGCCATACCAGGGCTGTCCGACGGCGCCTCAGCCACATGAATCTCCTCCCGGCTGAGGAGTTCCCGGACCACGGGCATTTCAAGTTTCAGCGACAACGCCAGGCAGGGCACCCGTTCGCTTGCCTCGATCACCCGGCTAACCACCGGCAGGTCTACCGACGTGAGCAGGAATCGCGACGCATCGTAGATGAAAATGTTGCGGCCGAGTTCCACGCGCTTCCGCCCCTGGGCGATCACGGTCACACTCGGCTCGTAGGTCATTGAGCACGGAGCGGTAGGAGCGGTCCGCCGTACCAGCGTCAGGCCGGGGATGTCCGTTACCCGTTTCTCTTCCGGCCCCAAGAACGAGGCAATCTTTCCAGCCAGTTCCGCCCGCAGTTCGTCCGCCGGCTTGCGCAACGGATTGGCCTCTTCACTGGGGTGTCTCATGGCAGCGGTTTCGTTCTCCTCCACTCCAGAATAACCGCTGACACTGTGTGCGGCGCAACCAGTCCAGAGGAATAGGCAATAAATCGGAAGGATCGGGATACCGCCTCCGAGCCATCCGGCTCTAGCCTGGAGATGAGGGAAACGGTTCCGAAGGAGGTACCGATGAAGAAACGAAAACTTGGGAATAGCGGTCTGGAAGTATCTACTTTGGGACTCGGCTGCATGGGAATGAGCTCTGGCTACGGTCCGGCCGGCGACAAGCGGCAGATGATCTCCTTGATCCGGTCCGCGTTCGAGCGCGGCATCACCTTCTTCGACACGGCTGAAGTCTACGGTCCGTTCACCAACGAAGAACTCGTGGGCGAAGCGCTGACTCCGTTCCGGGGGCAAGTGGCGATCGCTACCAAGTTCGGCTTCGACATCCAACCCAACGGCCAACGAAGCGGTGGCCTCAACAGCAGACCGGAACACATCAAGCGGGTCGCCGAGGCCTCGCTCAAGCGCCTGCAGGTGGATTCGATAGACCTGTTCTACCAGCATCGTGTCGATCCGAACGTGCCGATCGAGGATGTCGCCGGTGCGGTCAAAGAGCTGATCGAGGCGGGCAAGGTCAAGCATTTCGGTCTTTCCGAGCCCGGCGCGGGGACGATTCGCCGCGCGCACGCGGTCCAGCCCGTCACCGCGGTCCAGAGCGAGTATTCCCTTTTCTACCGGGGCGCGGAGGCGGAAATCCTGCCGGTGGTCGAGGAACTCGGCATCGGCTTCGTTCCATTCAGTCCGCTGGGGGCCGGCTTTCTCACCGGCAAGATAAACGAGAACACTGAGTTCGATAGCTCCGACTTCCGTTGCCTGGTGCCCCGCTTTTCGCCGGAAGCCATCAAGGCCAACATGGCCCTGGTCGATTTGCTCCGGGAGGTTGGAGCGGCAAAAGATGCGACGCCTGCGCAGATTGCGCTGGCTTGGTTGCTTGCCCGGAAGCCGTGGATCGTCCCGATCCCTGGCACTACCAAGCTTCACCGGCTGGATGAGAATCTCGGGTCGCTTGCAGTCGAACTCACGGCCATCAACCTGCAAGCACTTGAGGAAGCCGCCTCGAAGATTACGCTGCAAGGGGCTCGCCTCCCGGAAGGCGCGCTGAAAATGACCGGGCTGTGACCTGCGGCGGATAAGCTCAGCTAACCACGTTGGATCGGACCATTAAGTCAAACGATAGGAGTTCAGAAGATGCAAAAGCGCAGATTAGGAAAGAGTAACTTGGAAGTTTCAGCCCTGGGGTTGGGTTGCATGGGAATGAGCTTTTCTTACGGCCCGCCCAAAGACAAGCGGGAGATGACCGCGCTCCTCCGGGCAGCCGTGGACCGCGGCATCACGTTCTTCGATACCGCCGAAGTGTACGGCCCGTTCACAAATGAAGAGCTGCTGGGCGAGGCCCTCGCTCCCTTCCGCCAGCAAGTGGCGATCGCCACCAAATTCGGGTTCAATCTGAATCCCGATGGAAGCCCGGGGTGGCAGGGATTGAATAGCCGGCCAGAGCACATCAAGCAAGCCGTCGAGGGCTCGCTCAAACGGCTCAAGATAGAGACAATCGACTTGCTCTATCAGCATCGTGTCGATCCGGATGTGCCGATCGAAGACGTGGCGGGAGCGGTGAAGGACCTGATTCGGCAAGGCAAAGTGAAGCACTTCGGCCTGTCCGAAGCGGGCGTACAAACGATCCGCCGCGCGCACGCAGTCCAGCCGGTCACGGCCCTGCAGAGCGAATACTCACTGTGGACGAGGACTCCGGAGAAGGAAGTGATCCCGACGCTTGAGGAACTTGGAATCGGCCTGGTGCCGTATAGTCCGCTGGGCAAGGGTTTTCTCACCGGAAAGATGGACGAGAACACCAAACTCGACAGTTCCGACTTCCGCAGCACCCTGCCTCGCTTCACGCCGGAGGCCCTCAAGGCCAATCAGGCACTGGTCGATTTGCTCGCCAGCGTCGCGAAACGGAAGAAAGCGACACCCGCTCAGATCGCACTCGCCTGGCTGCTGGCCCAGAAGCCGTGGATTGTGCCGATCCCAGGCACCACGAAGCTGCATCGCCTGGACGAAAACATCGGGGCGGTTTCAGTCGAACTCACCCCCGAAGATCTGCATGACATCAATGACGCCGCCTCAAAGATCACGGTGCAGGGCGCCCGATACCCCGAGAAGTTGGAGCGGTTGACTGGCCGCTGAGCGGCCTTTGTTCTCAAGAGGTGAAGGTGGACGGGAACGCGAGGGATCCATGAAGCGGCGATTGCTCGTAGGCGGCGCACTCGCCGGCGCATTCATGGCTTGCGCATTTGCCGCACCGCAGAAAAGGAGTAAACCCAAGATGGAAATCAAGAGAAGTGGTTCGCAGCCGTCCGGCAAGGGACCGGCCGACTATTTTACCGGCACAGTGCGGGTCGACCCGCTATTCCACCCGCCCGCTCCGGCGCGCATCTTCGGCGCCAGCGTCACCTTCGAGCCTGGCGCCCGGACGGCATGGCATACACATCCGCTCGGCCAGACCCTGATCGTGACTGCCGGTTGCGGCCGGGTACAGCGTTGGGGCGGACCGGTGGAGGAGATCCGCCCGGGCGACGTGATCTGGTTTCCGCCCGGCGAGAAGCACTGGCATGGCGCCGCGCCAACCACCGCGATGACTCATATCGCGATTGTGGAGGAACTGGACGGAAAGAGCGCCGACTGGATGGAAAAAGTCAGCGACGAACAATATCCGGCCTGAACTCAAGATTGAAACAAATCAGGAGGGAAAATCCCATGTACAAGACGAAAGCTTATTCCGCTGCCAGCGCGACCTCACCGCTCGCCGGCACAACGATCCCGCGGCGCGATCCAACCGAACACGACGTTCAGATCGAGATTCTCTTCTGCGGCATCTGCCACTCCGATCTCCACTCGGTCCGAAACGACTGGAGCGAGTTCATGCCCACGGTTTACCCGATTGTCCCGGGCCACGAGATTGTTGGGCGTGTGACCAAGGTCGGCTCGGCAGTTACCAAGTATAAAGTGGGCGACCTCGGCGCGGTCGGGTGCCTGGTCGACTCCGACCGCACCTGTCCCCAGTGCAAAGCGGGCCTTGAGAACTTCTGCCCGAACCAGCGGTTTACCTTCAACTCCCCGGACAAGTATCTGGGTGGCGTCACCTACGGAGGCTATTCCGACAGCATCGTCGTCGACGAGCGTTTCGTTTTGCGGGTCCCGTCCAACCTCGATCTCGCCGGGGCCGCGCCGCTGCTGTGCGCTGGGATCACCACTTACTCTCCTATGCGCCGCTGGGGTGTCGCAAAGGGCAAGAGAGTCGGTGTCGTCGGACTCGGCGGACTCGGCCACATGGCCGTCAAGATTGCCCATGCGCTCGGAGCGCACGTCGTCGCGTTTACTACGTCGCCCAACAAGAAGGACGACGCTCTCCGCCTCGGCGCCGACGAGATCGTCGTCTCCCGCAATGCGGACGAGATGAGAAAGCACGCCGGCAGTTTCGACTTCATTCTCGACGCCGTCTCAGCCGGGCATGACGTCAATGCCTACCTGAATCTTCTGGCCATGAACGGCAACCTGACTCTGGTCGGAGCCCCGGCCAAGCCGCTTCCCGTATCGGCGTTCAGCCTGATCGCCGGCAATCGCAGTTTCTCCGGGTCGAACATCGGAGGTTTACCGGAGACTCAGGAGATGCTCGATTTCTGCGGCGCGCACAACATCACCGCGGATGTCGAAGTCATCCCGATCCAGAAGGTCAACGAGGCCTACGAGAGGCTGTTGAAGTCGGACGTGAAGTATCGCTTCTCCATCGACATGGCTTCTCTCAAGTCCGAATAGCAACAGGCGCGCGCCGGGAAACGCGATTCCATGAGACCTAACATTATCTGCCACATGCTCTGCTCGGTTGACGGCAAGATCGACGCCACGTCGCTCAAGGCCGTGATCGGGGCAGGCGAGTATGAAGCTACCGGCGCGCAACTGAACGGCGACGCCTGGGTCTGCGGCCGTACCACCATGCAGCACTTTGCGGACGACGAGTCGTTCGTCTCGATGGCGAACCGGCAGGCGGGGCCGCAACCCGTTCACGTCGCCCGGCGCGCCAAATCCTACGCCATCGCCGTCGATACCATCGGCAAGCTTCGGTGGTCGAGCGGCGATGGCGATGGCGATATCGATGGCGATCACTTGATCTGTGTCGTGAGTGAGCGGGTTCCGGAAGACTACCTCGCCATGCTCCGCGGCGTGGGCATTTCGTACATCGTTTCCGGCGGGAGCGCGGTGGACCTTGTTCGAGCGGTGAACCTGATGGGCGAGCACTTTGGAATTCGCACGTTGTTGCTAGAAGGCGGCGGGCACATCAATGGGGCCTTCCTCGAGGCGGGTCTCGTGGATGAACTGAGCCTTCTGATTGTGCCCGGAATCGATGGGCGTCATGACATTCCAGCCGTCTTCGACGGCGTTAGCCCTGCCAGAAGCACGGCCGTTCCTCTCAGGCTCAAATCCGTGGAGCGGCGTGCCAACGACACGCTTTGGATTCGGTATGAAAGAGCGCTGTAACCGCGGCGCCATCGCAAGGAGAGATCAACATGGAGAGACAGGATTCCCGTCGTAGTCTTCTGAAAAAGGGCGCCATTGCGCTGGGTGGTGTTGCTGCATGCGAGTTTTCCGGCCTGACCGGCAGGGCACTCGCACAGCAAGCCAAATCCGTGGTGTTCTTTACCCGGGACATCAGCGTCAACGGCCTGCTGAAGATCTACTCGAAAATCAACGGAGGACTGATCGGTAAGATCGCCATCAAGTTGCACAGTGGCGAGCCGCATGGGCCGAACCTGTTGCCGATAGAGTTCATCAAGGGCTTGCAGCCGCATGTTCCGAACAGCACCATCGTGGAATGCAACGTGCTGTATCCAAGTCCGCGGCAACAAACGGCGACGCATCGGGAAACTTTGAAGACGAACGGCTTCGACTTTTGTCCGGTCGATATCATGGATGCCGACGGCGACATCGCGCTTCCCATACCGGGAATGCGTGAGTTTCTGGCGGCCCCGGCGTCGTCCGGCGCGCAACCTCGCTTTGTTCCGGGGGCGCATCTCACAGAGGTCGCTGTGGGCAAGAGCCTTCTGAACTACGATTCCCTTTTGGTCTACACGCACTTCAAAGGCCACACGATGGGCGGCTTTGGTGGATCGCTGAAGAACATCGGCATAGGCTGCGCGTCGGGACAGGTAGGCAAGCAACAGATTCACGGCGAGGGGTGGCCTAAAGGAAAGCTCTTTCTGGAGCGTATGGTGGAGTCGGGCAAAGGGACCACGGAACATTTCGGCCCGCACATCACCTATATCAACGTCCTGAAGAATATCTCCGTGGACTGCGATTGCGATGCGCATGGAGTAAAACCTACTTGCGACGACATAGGCATCCTCGGGTCACAAGATATTCTAGCCATCGACAAGGCTTCCGTCGATTTGGTCTACGCACTGCCTGAACGGCAACGACACGACATGGTGGAGCGCATTGAGTCGCGAAGCGGACTGCACCAGTTGGAATACATGAAGACCCTGAACATGGGTAACGATCGGTACGAGTTGATCGCGCTCGGATAGAGGCGACAAGGAGAATGGCGATGGCTCCTAATGAGCGGGCACGCAAGAACCACGACGAGCTTTTCCCCGGTCACGTTTCCACCTTGGCGGCGACCGACCCTGAATTGATCGAGATCTTCGACAACTTCGCCTTCGACGAGGTGCTCCGTCACGGCAATCTGGACGTCCGGACGCGGTTGATGATCCAACTCGCGTCGATGATTGCCTGTCAGGCCCTGCGCGAGTACCGCGTCATGCTCGGGGCGGCGCTCACGGTCGGGGTCACTCCGGTTGAGGTCAAGGAGATCGTGTACCAGGCGGTGCCCTACGTGGGGATGGCCAAGGTATTCGACTTCATCCACGCTACCAATGACGTGCTCACCGAGCGAGGCGTTGAACTGCCCCTGCCGGGCCAGTCCACGACAACGCCGGAGAGCCGCATAGAGAAGGGCCTTGCGGTGCAGAAGCAGATTATCGGCAGCGATGTAGTCGAGAGACTCTACGCCTCCGCGTCCGAAGACCAGATGCACATGCAGCGCTATCTGTCGGCGCACTGCTTCGGCGACCACTACACGCGCACCGGAATCGACGTGCCGACACGTGAGTTGCTCACCTTGAGCATGCTCGTCTCACTCGGCGGATGCGATGCGCAGGTCAAGGGCCATGTCGCCGCAAACCTCCACGTCGGGAACAGCCGTGCGCGGCTGATCGACCTCGTAACCCAGTTGCTGCCATTCATCGGATATCCACGCACGCTGAACGCATTGAAGGCCATCGCTGAGGTAACTGCGTCATGACGATTCCGCATATGACCGTGCTGGTGGTGGGTGCGACCGGTAGCATCGGGCGCCTCGTGGTCGAAGAGGCAATCCGGCAGGGCCATGCCGTGCGTGCCCTGGTGCGAAGCCCCGCCAAGGCCCGCCGACTTCCGCCTGAGACGCAGGTGGTGGCCGGTGATGTCACTCGCCCGGACACTTTGCCCGCCGCGGTGGACGGAGTCGATGCCATTGTGTTTACGCTCGGCTCGGACGGCGCAGGAAAGGCCGGCGCTGAGACCATCGACTACGGCGGCGTTCGCAACGTCCTGGCTGCGCTGGCTCCGCGGACCGCACGCGTCGCGCTGATGACCTCCATCGGAGTCACGAACCGCACCGGCGCCTACAACCAGTCCACCGAAGCTCACGACTGGAAGCGCCGCTCCGAGAGACTGGTGCGAGCCAGCGGATTGCCGTACACCATCGTGCGCCCTGGGTGGTTCGACTACAACGGTCCGGACGAGCACCGGCTCGTCCTGCTGCAGGGCGACACGCGCCAGGCCGGGAATTCCATCGATGGTGTCATTGCGCGACGCCAGATCGCCGAAGTTCTGGTTGGCAGTCTCGGCTCGGATCGGGCGTTGCGCAAGACGTTCGAACTCGTCGCGATCGCCGGCCCGGCTCCGGGCGAACTCGACGGGCTGTTCGCCACTCTCGAGACGGACCGGGAAGGCGCGCTGGACGGCGTCCGCGATATGGAGAACATGCCGCTGAAGGACGAGCCGCAGAGTGTGCGTAACGACTTGGAGGCCGTGCTTGCGCACCGATCCGGCTCTGCCTCCTGACAGGACGCCATCGTTCCGGCGGCATGACAATTACGCAGGGTCTAGCGACGTACATCGACGATGACAAGGTTTACCGGAGAATAGCTCTTCCATGCGATGAACGGACTGACGACGCGGCCTTCGACCAGAGCGGCGCGGCCCGGCTGGTTCTGGTGATTTGGGAGATTCGCCCAAATTCGCCTTTCGCGCCGGACCTCGGCTTGCTTCAGAATCACGTGGCCGCGAATGGGGCGGGTCACCGCGGCGACGAACTCAAGGATGGCCTGGTGCGGCACGCGCACGGAGTCTTCGACCGCCTCTCGCGATATCAACGAGCGCGGCCACGCGTGCAGAGGTCGTCTCTCGTCCATCCCCGATCGCGAGGCCGCCGGGCGGCAGGCGTAGAAGGACTCTCGCGGTGGCGCTCGGTCGCCCGATCGAACAAGCGAAGCCGTGACTCCCGGTTCTGCGGTGGCGCCTGTCTGCTTTGAGGAATCACGCGGATCACGTCGCCGGGCGGCACCCAGTCTATGTCGTCGCCCGGGTGAATGCCGTACTGCTCTGCGATTTTCTTGGGCAGTGCGACTCGATTATTGGATGTGACCTTTGGCATACGCGATACCGGCCCGCTGTATCCTCACGATACCTCACTCAACCACGGGCCGGAAACTCGCCTATCGCTATAATGGACTCTTCCCGGCGGCAAGGTCACGAAATGAATATCCATAAGTTGCGGATCGAGTTTCGACGAATGGCGCTCGGTCTGCTGTGCGTGGCGGTCTGCTGCGCGCAGCCAGTCGCGCTACGCGGCATCACGCATGTCGCATTCCGGATCGCCGACCTGCAGGCGTCGGCCGCGTTCTATCGGAGCTTGGGCTTCGAAGAGGCGTTCCGTTTCGACGATGCCGGTATCACCGCCGTGGACTTCCTGAAAATCAACGACCACCAGTTCATCGAGCTCTATCCGCGCACTTCGGATTCCCAGGCCCTGGGCATGATGCACATCTGCTTCGAGACCGGCGACATCGAAGCGCTGCGCAACGAATATTTGAAGCGCAACCTGGAGCCGACGGCCGTCAACAAGGCGCGCGCCGGCAATCTGCTCTTCTCCATCCACGACTCCGAAGGGCAGATGCTCGAGTACCTGCAATATCTGCCGGGCTCTCTGCATTTCGAGGATCGAGGCCATCACCTGGGCGCGCGGCGAATCTCGCAGCACCTGCTTCGGGCGGTGGCGATTGTCCGGGACGCGGCCGCGGCGCGGGCCTTCTACGTTAGCAAGCTGGCCTTCGAGGATCGCGGGGACGCCAGCGCGCCGCGGCTTCGGGTGCCCGGAGATTCCGGGGAAGAAGTGGAGCTTCGGGCGGCTTCCGCCCAGGCCAAGCCACGCATCGTCTTCGCGGTGCCGGACGTTGCACGCGCAACCGACGAACTTCGCCGCCGCGGATTCGCGCCGCTGGTGCAGGCCGGCGAGGTTCGGGTGGCCGATCCTGACGGCGCGATCATTGTCTTTACAAAGGAAGGACCGGACTCCCGGTAGTCGCATGAAGCAAGCTTCGCGAGTCTATTTCATTGCGCTCCTCTCGGGAGCCTGCGTACTGGCGGCCTTCGCAGCCGGCGCCGGGCAACTTCCGGGCCTGACCGGCGTGGCCGATCGCCTGATCGGAACCCCCGTCGAAGCTTATCCCTTCGACTGGGGCGAAGGCGTCCAGATGATGGGTCTGATGAAGGCAGCGGGCGCGGCGCACGACGCCCGCTATGCGGATTATGTGGAGAAATGGGCACGGAGATACGAAGCGCGGGATATCCGGACTCTGCTGAATATCGGGCCGTCCGCCAGCAACCCGGCGCGCCTGGGATATTGCGGCCACTGGAGTCCGGCGACCGCGGTGCTCTATCTTTATCGGGAGCGCCGCAAACCGGAACACCTGAAACTGGCGCAGGACGTGGCCGATTTTATCGAAAGTGGAGCGGAGCGCAGTCCGGAAGGCGGCCTGGGGCATTGGCAGGGCAGCCACCAGTTGTGGGTCGATACTCTGTACATGGCCTGCCCGTTGCTCTCCGCGATGGGTCAGATGCAGAAGCGGCCCGAGTATATAAAGGATGCCGCCAATCAGATAGTCGTCCACGCGCGTCACCTTCAGGATGAAAAGACCGGACTCATCTGCCACATGTGGGACTGGCAAACCGGCACGCACTCCGAGGGATTCTGGGGGCGCGGAGACGGCTGGGTGTTGATGTCGCTGGCCGACACCATGGAGGTGATGAACCAGCGCGATCCTGAGTATCGGGAGCTCGCATCGATCGCGCGGAAACTGGCGAAGGGGCTCGAAGCCACCGAGGATGCCGACGGGCTTTGGCACACGGTCCTCGACGATCCCAAGAGCTACCCCGAGTGCTCGGCGACGGCGATGTTCGCATATGGCATGCTCAAGCTGGTGCGTCTGCACGTATTGCCGCCTACTTACAGTGCCAGGGCGCTCAAGGGCTGGCGGTCGATCAACGAGAGATATGTCAAAGATGGGGTGGTGGCCGGCGTCTCCGCCGGGACCGACCCCAAGGGAGCCGACGCCTATCGCAACAAGCCGGTGGGCACGGAAACATGGGGGACCGGCGCCTATTTGCTGGCGGCCAGCGAAGTGGCGCGCAATCCAAAGTAGGGATGGCGTTCAGCGCATCGCCGGGCTCAGAGAATGCCG
>Ga0181529_10006839_pt1 | contig 11499 bp, 9 predicted proteins | sample PEATcosm2014_Bin_36_FD_119763 | JGI IMG/M metagenome (GOLD analysis project Ga0181529, IMG submission 119763) | Peatland microbial communities from MTU Mesocosm Facility, Houghton, MI, USA - PEATcosm2014_Bin10_30_metaG | ecosystem: Environmental > Terrestrial > Soil > Wetlands > Peat | place... | reverse complement strand
CAGGCTCGCCGGAGGGTCGCCTGGAGGCGCTCGACCTGGACCTGCTCGAGGTCCTCCCTCCCCATGGTCTCGTAGGCGTCGGCTCGATTCATCTGGGCCCCCGATCCTCGTCGATCGACGAGTATTCCTTGCCGAGGTAGGCGCGCTGGACGTCGCGGTTGGCGAGGAGCTCCTCGCCCGTCCCCTCGAGGACCAGGCTGCCGGTCTCCATCACGTAGCCGCGGCTCGCTATCTTGAGTATGGCCTTCGCGTTCTGCTCGACGACGAGTATGGTCTTCCCGCTCAAGCTCAAGGAGACGATGGCGGAGAAGATGTCCCTGATGACCAGGGGCGCCAGCCCCATCGAAGGCTCGTCGAGGAGGATGAGGTCGGGCCTGGACATCAGCGAGCGAGCGATGGCGAGCATCTGCTGCTCGCCCCCGGAGAGAGTGCCTGCGAGCTGGCCTGCCCGCCGCTTGAGGACCGGGAAGAGGGCGTAGACCGAGGCGAGGTCCTCCTCGCAGGCCCTCCGCCTCTGGCGCCGGCCCAGGCGGCGCCGGATCGCGTAGCCGCCCAGCTCGAGGTTCTCGCGCACCGTCATGGGAGCGAAGAGCCTGCGCCCCTCGGGCACGAGCGAGCAGCCCTTGGCCAGGATCCGCTCGGGCCGAAGGCCCGCGACCTCCTCGCCCTTGAGCGCGACGGAGCCGGCGAAGGGCCGCACGAGCCCGGCTATGGCGGCGAGAAGGGTGGACTTGCCCGCCCCGTTGGCGCCGATGATCGCCACGATCTCCCCAGCCGACACGTGGAGCGAGACTTCCTTCAGCACCTTGAGGTCGCCGTAGCCGGCCTCGAGGCTGCGCGCCCTAAGCATCGTCCTCTCCCAGATAGATGCTGATCACCTCGGGGTCGGCCTGGATCTCCTTGGGCCGGCCCTGGGCGATCTTGCGGCCGAAGTTCAGCACGACGACCTCATCCGAAATGCCCATCACGAGGGACATGTCGTGCTCGACCACCAGCACGGATATGCCCATGCCGCGGATCCTCAGGATCAGCTCGGAGAGGACGCGGGTCTCCCGGACGTTGAGCCCCGAGGCCGGCTCGTCGAGCAACAGGAGCCGCGGCTCGGAGGCGAGGGCCCGCGCGAGCTCGACCGAGCGCTGGATGCCGAAGGGCAGGCTGCCGGCGGGCCGAGACGCGTACTGGGCGATGCCGAGGAGCTCGATGGCACGCATCGCCTCCTCGCGGATCGAGCGCTCCTCCGATCGGGACCAGGGCAAGGCCAGCATGGCCGAGAGGAAGCCCGCGCGGCTTCTCGTGTGCCGGCCGATCATCACGTTCTCGAGGGCGGTCATGCCCTTCGCCAGCTTGATCCCCTGGAAGGTGCGCGAGACTCCCAGCCGCGCGATCTCGTGGGGCTGCCTGCCCGTGATCTCCGCCCCGTCGAAGGCCACCTGCCCCGAGTCCGGCGCGATGGAGCCCGAGATCAGGTTGAAGAGGGTGGACTTGCCCGCCCCGTTCGGCCCGATCACGGCCGTGATCTTCTCGGCTTGGGCCGCGAAGCCCACTCCGTCGACCGCCTTGAGCCCTCCGAAGGACCTCGAGAGGCCCTGGACCTCGAGGAGGCTCATCGCCCGGCCACCTTCCGCTTGGGCAGGAGCGACCGGAAGGCCCGCGCGGCCTTTCCCTCCGGCGACATGAGCATGACGAGGATGAGGATGGCGCCGAAGACGGCGTCGTCGAAGCTGCCGAAGACGCCTCGGAGCGAGAGGAAGTTCAGGACAAGGCCCGAGACCAGGGTCCCGACGAGGTTGTCCATGCCGCCAACGGCGACGATCGCGACGTAGCGCACCGACCTCGTCGAAGCCGCCTCGCCCGGGCCGATGCTCCCGTTGTAGTGGGTGAGCAGGACGCCCGCGATCGCCGCGAACGCCGCAGCGATGACGAAGACCTTGAGCTTGTAGCGCGCCGTGTCGACGCCCATCGCGGCCGCGGCCTCCTCGCCGTCCCGCAGGGCCCTGAGGGCTCGGCCCGGCCTCGACCGGACGAGGTTCGTGAGGACGAGGATGCCCAGCGCGAGGACGATCCAGGCGATGGTAAAGTTGGCCGACCTCGCGGCGCGCCCTCCGGTCACGCTCAGCCCGGGTAGGATGGCCAGGCCGGGCACGGCCGAGATCCCGTCGGCCCCGCCCAAGGCCTTGGTGCCACGCGCGACCTTCTCGATCACGATGCCAAAGCCGAGGGTCGCCATCGCGAGGTAGTGGCCCTTGAGCCTGAGCACCGGAGTCCCGAGGAGGGCGGCGACGAGCACGGCGAGGAGGACGGCGCAGAGGCCCGAGAGGGCGGGCGCGAGCGTGAGGAGGGCCTTGCCGTAGGGGTCGGTCCATCGGACCAGGAGCCCGCTTGAGTCGAGGAGCCGGACGAGGCCGGAAGGGGCGGCGGCCGCTCCCAGGTCCCTCGTGCAGAGGAAGGCCGAGGCGTAGCCGCCGATCGCGAAGAAGCCTGCCTGGCCTAGCGATATCTGGCCGGCGTAGCCCATCAAGGCGCAGAGCCCGAGCGAAGCCAGCGCGTAGTAGGCCGACATCGTCAGCTGGGTGAGGAGAAAGGCAACGCCCATCGCGGCGAAGAGCGGCGGCAGGGCGAAGGCGCAAGCCGCGAGGATCGCCGCCGGCAACAAGCGTTGGAGCCTCATCGTCAGTATTCCTTGAGAGCGAGGCGGGTGCGAGAGCCGAAGAGGCCCGAGGGCTTGATGAACAGCAGGCCCAGGAGGACGCAGATCGTGACCACGTCCTTGTAGGCCTCGGGCACGACGAGGATGGAGAAGGACTCGAGCATGCCCAGGAGGAGGCCGGCGACGACGGCGGCCATCGAGTCGCCCAGGCCGCCGAAGGCCGCGACGGTGAAGCCCTTGATCGAGAGCTCCGCGCCGATGCCGTAGTGGGTCTGCGTGAGCGGGGCGACGACCGCGCCGCCCAAGGCCCCGATCCCGGCGGCCAGGGCGAAGGCGATAGTCACCATCGCGTCGGGATTGATGCCGCAGAGGCTCGCCCCGGCGCGGTCGGCGGCGCAGCCGCGCATCGCCTTGCCCATCATCGTCAGCTTATAGAAGGCGGTGAGGCCCCCGACGAGGAGGGCCGTGGCGCCGAGGACCCAGAGCACCTGGGGCGAAAAGTGCGCGCCGAGGATCGAGAGCGAGGAGATCTCGCTGCCGCTGAAGAAAGGCAGGGTCCGCACCGAGGGCCCCCAGGCGAGGAGAGCCGCCTCTCGGATGAGGATCGACAGCCCGATCGTCGTCACGATCATGCCAAAGACCCCGCGCTTCGCGGCCCCGCGCAGGAAGAGGCGTTCCGAAAGGGCGCCGGCGGCCGCGGCGACGGCCACGGCCGCCGCCACGGCCGCCCAGAGCGGGAGACGCAGGGCCAGCGTGGAGGCGAGCATGCCGCCGAGCATGGCGAACTCGCCCTGGGCGAAATTGATGATGCCCGTGGCGTTGTAGACGATATTGAAGCCGATCGCGACGGCGGCGTAGATGCTCCCGTAGACCAGCCCGGAGAAGAAGTACTGCAGGAACAACGCGCTATGCATCCACCGGCCTTCCGTCGCGGCATTTATTGAGGTTCACCGCGGAGACCACGGGGAACGCGGAGAAGAGTAGAGGGGAAAGAGAGGTTTGTCGAGGACCCTTCCCCTTCCCGCTTCCGCTTTCCCCTCGGCTCCGCGGTGAAATTTCCCCCGTGCCTTACTTGCCCTGCCAGACGACGAACTTGCCGTCCTTGACGGTCATCATCTCGACCGAATCGATGAGCAGGCCGTTGTGGTCGGTCGGCGAGAAATTGAAGACGCCGCCCGCGCCGGAGAAGCTCCTGATGCCCTCGATGGCCTGGACGAGCTTGTCGGGATCCGTGCTTTTGGCCGACTCGATCGCGGCCTTGAGGATCAGGATGGCGTCGTAGGCGTGGCCGCCGAAGGTGCTCGCGTCCTCGCCGTAGGCGGCCTTGTAGTCCGAGGCGTACTTCAGGAGGACCTTCTTCTGCGGGTTGGAGTCGGGCAGCTGGTCGGCGATGATGACCCTGCCGGAGGGGAAGACGATGCCCTCTGCCGCGGCTCCGGCGGCCTGCACGAACTTGATGTTGGCGAAGCCGTGGCTCTGGAAGAGCCGAGCCTTCATCTTGAGCTGGGCCATGTTCTTGGCGACGATGGCCTGGGCCGGCTCGATGGACCAGTTGACCACCGCCTGGACACCGGCGGCATCGACCTTGGTCAGCAGCGCGCTCAGATCGGTCGCGTTGCTGTCGTAGACCTCGGAGATCGCGACCGTGATCCCGTACTTGGGCGCGTACTTCTCGAGCTGGGCCTTGCCCCCGTTGCCAAAGCCGGTATTGGAGCAGATGACGCCGATCTTCGAGATGCCCAGCTGATTGAGGGCCTGGTAGAGCCGCTCGACGACGAGGTTGTCGTTCTCGGCGGTCTTGAACACGTACTTGGCGAGGGGATTGACGATGCCCTCAGTAGAGGCGCAGGAAATCAGGGGCACGCCCGATTTCTGGCAGATGTCCTTGATCGCCATGGTCTCGCCCGAGCCCGTGGGCCCGATGATGGCGACCACGTTGTCTTCGTCGATGAGCTCCTTCGCGAAGGAGATGGCCTTGGCGGGGTCGTACATCGAGTCCTTGACGATGAGCTGGACCGGGTGGCCGAGGAGGCCTCCATCCTTGTTGATCTGGTCTACCAGCATTCGGGCGGTTTTGTCCTCTGGCGCCCCGAGGAAGGCCGCTGGGCCGGTCACGGCGAAGATGGCGCCGATCTTGATCGGGTCCCCGCTCGGCGCCCCGCTCTGCGGAGCGGCGAAGACCGGAGAGAGTGTCGAGACGAGTACGGCGCAGGATAACGCGGCCGATTGGATGATCGCCCTGGTCCGCATGGAAGCCCTCCTTAGGATGATTCGCGAATCGAGTGAGGCTTGTTCAAAAGTCAGACGACTTTTGAACAAGCGACCTCTGCGATACACAGTTTTCGCAGCGCCTCTTGGATATTCACTGAGGCGCGAGAAAACTGGAGAGCCAATTTCAAAGTAACCGACTTTTGAAATTGGCTGGAGTTACTATAAATAAGAACCTGCCGCCCGGCAAGGGCCAAACGACCGTCAACCCGAGGCGACCCAGAGGCCGAGGGCCGCGAGGGCCCTGTCGGCGCTGCGGAAGGTCGGAATGCCGCGGGCCTCGAGGGCCCGTGCGAAGGGATCGAAAAGCGAGCCGGAGTCGACCACCGCGACCCAGGGTTTGCGGATGCGCGCCATGAGGCGGCCATAGCGCGCGGCGAGCCCATCCTCGCGGCCGAGGTCGCCCGCGTAGTCGGGCCCCGATTCGAGGCTCTGCAGGGACGCGGTGAGGGGCACGATGCCGACGAGGCCGCAGTCGACCCCGGGATCGTCGAGAATGGCCCCGAAGCACTCCTCGTAAGCCTCGTCGTCGGCCATCGGCGTCAGGTCGAGGGGGTTGTGCACGTCGACGATGCCGCCGATACCCGCGCGCTCGAAGGCCTCGGAGAGCCTGCGCGAGGTAGCCTCCGCGAACGAAGCCAGCTCCAGGGCGCCGAGATTGTCGGCCGAAGCCACGCACTCGAAGCCCGCGTTGGACAGAGCGCCGAGCCGTCGTCCGCCTCGCTCCTTGCCGCGGAGCAGGGCGAAGGCCGAGAGGGCGTCGTCGAAATCGTCCAGGCGCTCAGCGACCACGACTCCGGCCTGAGACAGCAGGGCGCGGGTCACGGCGTAGTCGCCGGCTATGCTCGCCGTGTGGCTGGCGCTGGCGGCGGCGCCGGCGGCGCTTCGCCCCGCGCGATAGACCAGCACGACTCGGCCCGAGTCGCGGATTCGCCGGCAGGCCTTCAGGACCTTGGCCCCGTCGAGGCCCTTCAGGCCCTCGATGTAAACGGCGAAGAGGAAGATCGACTGGTCCTCGGCCAGGCGCTCGAGGAAGTCCCCGATGGTCAGGTCCATCTGGTTGCCGCAGGTGATCACGTAGCGGGGCGAAAGTCTCGGGTGCTTGGAGAGCCTCGTGATGGCGAAGGCCCCGGACTGCGAGATCAGCGCCACCGGGTCGGAGGCGCCGCTCCTGAGCGGAAGCTTGTGCTCGGGGATGAAGAGCGTATTGTACTTCCCCGGCCCCGAGACTATGCCGAGGCAGTTGCCCCCGACGATGACGGGCCCTCCTCCGGGACGGGAGCGCGAGGCCTCGAGGGCCGAGCGCATGCGCGCCGTGATGGCCTCGGTGCCGGCCTTCTCCTCGAAGCCTCCCGGGATCACGATCACCGACTCGGCCTTGTCCCGCTCGGCGAGCTCCGCGAGAAGGTCGGGCGCCGAGGCGGCGGGCACGACCAGCACGAAGAGGTCGACCTTCTCGGGCAGGGAGGCGACATCGCTCACGCAGGCGCAGCCGTCTATCTCGACGCTTCCCGGCTTGACCACGTAGAGTCTCGAGCGGTCGAAGCCCGACTTGAGCAGATTGCGCAGGATGATGCGCCCGTTGTTGACCGACTTCTCCGACACGCCCACCACGGCGGCGCTCGCCGGCGCGAGGAGCCTGTCGATCTTGGCTACGGGCCTCGCCTCGGAACGCGCGTTCACCACGCCCCTACGTCCGTCGACCAGGAGCGGCTCGGGCAGAGGACCGAGCTTGCCGAGAGCGTCCAGCGCGACGAAGCGGGCGCCTGAGAGCGACCCGGACAGGGCGAAGGGGTTGACCTCGAACTCGAGGATACCCGCCGCGGCGAGGACCGGCGCGGCTTCCAGGAAGGTGAGCGCCAGAGACGCGAGCTCTCCCTCGCCGACGGCCGGCGTCTCCCCGCGGAGCCTCCCGGCGAGGATGGCCTGCAGCGCGTTGCGCGACAGCTCCCGCTCGACGAGCCTTCTGTCAGCCGTCTCGGCCGCGAGGAAGAGGGTCGAGGAGCCCGGACGCAGTATCGAGGCGAGGAATTCGGCGCGGGTCCCGCCGAAGCCGAGGCTCACTATGGGCCCGAAATCCGGAGCCAGGCGGTAGCCGAGTATGACCTCGCGGCCCAGGCTCGGCTCGAATGGCACGAACTCGTTGAGGGAAAAGCCCTCGACTATCCGGCCCTCGAGGCGCGCGGCCATGGCCGCCACCGCCGCCTCGACCTCCCGAGGCGAGTTGCGCACGATCGCCACTCCCCCGGCCTCGGTCTTGTGGAGGATGGCCGGACTCACGACCTTGACGACGACCTTCTCGCCGGGAAGGCCGGCGGCCCGGAGCGCCGCCGCGGACTCGGCCGCGCCCCCGATCAGCACCCGCCTCGGGGCCGCGAGGCCCATCGCCTCGACGACCTCCAGGCCCTCGAGCTCGGTGAGGGCCGAACGACCCTCGGCCCTGGCGCGATCGGCGATCGAAGCGATCCTCGCTCTATCCATGCTCAAGCCCCTCCCTCGCCGTTCAGGCGCCCTAAAACCGGTCGATCACCGCGACGCCCGTGCCCTTGAACGAGTCCATCGCCGTGAGCGCGACGAGGGACTCCTCCAGGCTGATCCTCCTGCCGACGAGCAGCTCGGGCCTGAGCCTGCCCGACCCGATCATCCCGAAGATGGCCGGGTAGCGGTGGGCCTGGATGCCGTGGCTTCCGAGGAGCTCGAGCTCGCGGGCTATGACCCTGTCCATCGGGATCTTGGGCTCCTTGTGCTCGCCGAGCATGAGGCCCACCTGGACGTGCCTGCCCCTGCGGCGCAGGCACGCGATCGAATTATAACAAGTCGTCGGGCTGCCCAGGGCGTCGATGGACAGATGGGCTCCGCCGCCCGTGGCCTCGGCGACGGCCGCCGGCACGTCCGCCGTCGAGCTGGCGTCGATAGTCGCCTCGGCCCCGACGAGCCGCGCGAAGGCCAGCTTGTCCTCCGCGATGTCCACGGCCGCCACCCTCGCCCCGGAGGCGGCGGCTATCATGATCGCCGAGAGCCCCACCCCGCCGCAGCCGTGCACGGCCACCCACTCGCCGGCTCGGACCCGGCCCTGGTCGACCACGGCGCGGAAGGACGTGGCGAAGCGGCAGCCCAGGCTGGCTGCCGTCACGCAATCGAGATCGTCGGGGAGACGCACGACGTTGAGATCCGCGTAGTCCACGGCCACGTACTCGGCGAAGGAGCCCCAGCGCGTGAAGCCCGGCTGGGACTGATGCTCGCAGACTTGCTGGTTTCCCGAGGCGCACTCGGGACATTCCCCGCAGCCGCAGACGAAGGGCAGAGTCACGCGCTCGCCCTTGTGCCAGCGCCGAACGCCCTTGCCAACCTCGGCGACCACGCCGGCGAGCTCGTGCCCCGGCACGTGAGGCAGCTTGATATCTGGATCATGCCCCATCCAGCCGTGCCAGTCGCTCCTGCACAGGCCTGTGGCCTCGACCTTGATGACGAGCCCGAGCTCGCCCGGGCTCGGGTCGGGGACCTTCTCTAGAGAAAGGCTCTTGCCGAACTCTCGATAGACCGCGGCTCTCATAATCGACTCCTCGCTATCAATCCTCAAGGCGCCACGCGCGCGCTCAGGCCATTGACGACAGTATCGCGGCCGGGGAGGCCGCGGCTATACTCCCCACAGGAGGAAGTCGTGCGCCCCATCGACATAGTCGCCGCAGCCGCCAAGGCCCTGGCCATCGCCGCTCTCGCCTGTCTAGCCTTCGTTCTCGCCTCGATCGCCGTCTTCAGGATCGAGCGCGCGGCCGACTTCGCCTCCCAGCGGACCCGATTATCCGCCTTGCGCGCGACCAATCCCGGCCCCTCGGCCTCCCTCGCCGCGGACCTCGCCTTGCCCGACGACCTCGGCTTCGGGCGCCTGCGTCTACTCGCCACCCACAACAGCTACCGTAGGGCCTCGGGCCCCCTGCATCTCTTCTATATCGGACTCGTCGAGCCGGTCTGGCCGGCCAAGCTCGCCTACTCACACCCCTCCCTCACCGAGCAGCTCGACTCGGGACTCCGGAGCTTCGAGCTCGACGTGCGCAACCGCGACTCAGGCCTCGAGCTGGCCCACATACCCCTCGTCGACGAGCGCGGCTTCGAGCCCGACTTCGCCCTGGCCCTCGAGGAGCTGGCCCTCTGGTCGGACCGAAACCCCGGCCACGTCCCCATCGTCCTCCTCCTCGAGCTCGTCCAGGATTACTCTTTCCTCGATCCCGCCCTGAGGCCGTGGGACGGCCCCGGCCTGGACCGGCTCGACGGGGCCATTCGAGCCGGCCTCGGAAGCCGCCTCGTCGAGCCCGACCAGCTCAGAGGGTCGGCCCCTACGCTGTCCTCCGCCCTGGCTAAAGGCTGGCCCAAGCTCGGCGCCCTTCGCGGCCAGTTCATCGTCATCCTCCATAAAAACGACCAGCTGCGCGCCCTGTACATCGCGCTCAGGCCGAACCTCGAAGGAAGAGCCATGCTCACCTGCGCTCCCGCCGGCGCACCCGACGCCGCCGTCGACGTCCTCAACGACCCCGTCGGCGACGCGCCCGCCATCCGCGCCGAAGCCTCCGCCGGCATCCTCGTACGCACGCGGGCCGACGCCGATCTCGTCTACAGCCCCGGCCTTCTCAAGGCCGCCCTCGATAGCGGAGCCCGCATAGTCTCCACGGACTTCCCCTTGGGCCGCCCGACCAAGGACGGTTATTACGCCGCCCTACCAGGAGACCGTACGATGGATCTCTTGCCTGCCCGCCCTTGACCACGCGACCCACCGTGGGCTAGGATATTCACCGCCCGCCCAGATGGTGGAATTGGCAGACACGCTAGATTCAGGTTCTAGTGCCGAGAGGTATGCGGGTTCAAGTCCCGCTCTGGGCAAAGGTTACTAGGACAAAGAATTACAAGGACGACCGTAAAAACGGAGTCCGCCCATTTTCAGCTTTGTTACCCGAAATGTTACCACGGGTAGCGAGGGAGAATGTATGGCGAGGGCTCCGTTTTGCATTGTGGAACGAAAGACCGCCTCGGGGCGCGTCTTCATGGCGAGGTTTTACGACACTGACGGAAAGATCGTAAGGACGCAAACCTTCCCCGAGGCCAGGACCTCCACGGCCGCGGCTCGCAAGGCCGAAGCCCTCTTGAAAGAGGGCATCATCGCGAACGCCGCGAACCCCGACGCACTTGTGTACCTCCGAGGATTCTGGACACGAGAGAGCGACTACGTGCGAGGCCGGGCCCTCCGGGGCGTCGTCCTCTCGGATGCTTACCTCTCGATTACCCTTTGCGTTCTCAATAAGCACCTGGCGCCGAAAATCACCGGCATGCGCCTCCTCGACCTCGATGCCGATTTCGTCGAAGGCTTCATCCTCGACCTGTCGGCCTCCGGGGTCTCGCCCCGGACCGTAAACGCGGTCCTTGATGGGCTCCGTACTCCAATAAAGTATTTCTGCAAACGGAACCGCCTCGCCGATCCCCTGGCCTCTGTGGAGCGACTCGCGGAGCGCCCCAAAGAGCGCGGGGTCCTCTCCGTAGCCGAGATACAGAAGATCATTGCCCTAAACGAGTCCCCCCGCGTCAAGGCCGGAGTCCTCCTCGCGGCTCTCTGCGGCCTCCGCCTCGGCGAGGTAATCGGCATCCTGCCGGAGGATATCGACAAAGCTGCCTCAATGCTCACTGTCCAGCACAACTACATAGGCAGAGAGTTGAAGGGGCCGAAGGGCTCGCGCCCCGACTCACTCCGCGTTCGCCAGGTCCCCGCACCTCGGCCCGTCCTCGACGCGCTCGAGGTATGCGCGAGTCTTGCGCCTGCCAGGGCTCGCTTCGTCCTTTGGAATGAGCGCGATAAATCTCTGCCCGTCGATCGGAAGACGCTTCAAGGCGGCTTTGCGCGCATACTCGAGGCTATTGGTATTCCCGAAGCGGAGCGCAAGCGCCGCAACCTCGTATTCCACGGCCTCCGCCATACCTTTGTTTCCCTACAGCGTGCGAACGGAATACCCGACTTCGTAACCGCGAGAATGAGCGGGCACCGGAGCGTTGAAATGCTCGAGAACTACTCACGCGGGGCCGAGAACGTCGTCGACTTCGCTGCGGCTCGAGAGGCACTCGAGAAGGCTGTCGCAAAGAAGGCCGTAGCCGGGGCTTAGGGTTCGCACGCTCCGCGCTCGGGCCTGCCTGGCACTTGACCCCATCCGCACGCTGGCCCATACTTTCGCGGAAAGGGTTCTAGCCCGTGGGCGCGAGGCTGGCGGAGGCTAGGGAGAAAATAGTCGAGCCATGGAAAAACATTGCTATTGAGAAAGAGGTAGAATATGAAAAGACTAATAAAATTAGGATTAATATTGATGGGAGCCTTCCTGTTGTCTTCATGTGCATCGACGGGAGATATTGAAAATACTGAGCAAGCACCGCCTAAGTCTAAGTTTTCATTGATGCTCACATCAGAGAAGAATACTGGTATCGCCGAGATAAAAATCTCTCCAATATTAAGCGATGAGGCGAACGGGGATATTCGCATTGAAGATAGTAAATACGATCTCGATGATGATGGGGTGGGATATTTTAAAATAACTATCGGGAATACCACT
>Ga0181529_10006838_pt1 | contig 11500 bp, 11 predicted proteins | sample PEATcosm2014_Bin_36_FD_119763 | JGI IMG/M metagenome (GOLD analysis project Ga0181529, IMG submission 119763) | Peatland microbial communities from MTU Mesocosm Facility, Houghton, MI, USA - PEATcosm2014_Bin10_30_metaG | ecosystem: Environmental > Terrestrial > Soil > Wetlands > Peat | place... | reverse complement strand
TTTCAAGACCGCCCGTCGATGCGCTTCGACCAGGTAGTCTTCTCCTGTCATGGCAATCAGATCCTGCCGCTGCTCGAAGCCCCAAGCGACGCCGAGCGGGATATTCTGGGACGCTTCACTACCAGCCGGAACGAGGTCTGCCTGCATACGGATTCCCGCCTGCTGCCCAAGCGGCCCCAGGCGCGGGCCGCGTGGAATTACAGGCTGAGCGCGGACCCGGGCGCCGGGGCCACGGTAACGTATCACATGAACCGATTGCAGTCGCTCGCGGTTCCAGAGGATTATTGCGTCACGTTGAACGCCAACGGCAGCATCGATTCCGCCAAGGTTCTGCGCCGGCTGGTTTATTACCATCCCCTGTATGACAGCGGCGCCGTGCAGGCGCAAACGCGCTGGAACGAGATCAGCGGCCGGAACCGCACTCATTTTTGCGGCGCGTACTGGTTTTACGGTTTTCACGAAGACGGGCTCAACTCCGCGTTGCGTGTTGCGCGGGCGTTGGGAGTGGAGTGCTAAAGGTATGGAACCTGCCATCTATTCCGGCACTATCCGCCATCGCCGGTTCCAGCCTGCCCGGCACGAGTTCACCTATCCGTTGTTCATGGCCTTTCTGGAAGTGGACCGGATTCCCGAGTTGATGAAGGTCTCGCCGTTCACCAGCTACAACCGGTTCAACTGGGCCAGTTTCCACGAGAGCGACCACTTCGGCGACGCTGCGCTGCCGCTGCGCCAGAGGCTGCTGGCAGACGCCGCGAGCCAGGGCATCCACCTGCCCGAAGGCCCCATCTTCCTGCTGACAAATCTGCGCTACCTGGGATACAGTTTCAACCCCATCTCGCTTTTCTACTGCTACAACCGGGAAGGGCGCATCGAAACTATCATGGCGGAAGTTAACAGCACGTTCGGAGAGACGCACAACTACTGGCTTTCCGCCGTCAACCGGATCGCTTCACCGGACTCGCGCCGGTACCGTTGCCCAAAGGCGATGCACGTTTCGCCTTTCATGCCGATGCTGCTCGACTACCGGTTTGTATTGCCGCCGCCCGGAGAGCGGCTCATCGCCCATATGAATACGATGGATGGCGAGCGGAGTTCCTTCGACGCCACGCTTCGTTTGCGGCGGGAATCCTGGAGCGCCGCCTCGCTCCGCCGCGCCCTGCTGCGGTTCCCCTGGGTGACAGCCAAGGTCATTGCCGCAATCCACTGGGAAGCCCTGAGACTCTACTGCAAGAAGGTACCGGTGTACACGCACCCGGCCCGCATGAAGGATACCCATGAGCACACTTCTAACATCACTCGCTAAGAACATCTTCCTACGGAGCCTGGAGCGGTTGCGAGGAGGCTCGCTGGAACTGATCGTGGACGGCCGCACTTGGGAGTTCGGCGAACCCGGCGGCTCGCTGCGGGCAACGGTTGTGGTGCACCGCGACCGCTTTTTCCATCGCGCCTTGTTCGGGGGGAACGTGGCGCTGGGCGAAGCCTGGATGGATGGAGACTGGTCGTCGCCCGACCTGGTTGCCGTGGTCCGGCTGGCCGTGCGGAATCTGGCGCCTCTCGAACAGCAGAACCGCCTGCTGAGCGTGTTGAGCCGGGGATTTGACGCCGTGCGTCACCACATGCGCGGGAACTCCATCGCGGGCAGTCGGCGCAACATCCAGACGCACTACGACCTGAGCAACGAATTCTTCCGCCTCTTTCTGGACCGCAGCATGATGTACTCTTGCGCCTGCTACCAAGCCGAGGACGACTCGCTCGAAACGGCTCAGTTTCACAAGCTGGATACCATCTGCCGGAAGCTGCGCCTGGGTCCCGAAGACCACGTGCTCGAGATCGGTAAGGGGTGGGGAGGGTTTGACGGGCATGCGGCCAGGCACTACGGATGCCGGGTGAAAACGACGACGATCAGCCGCCAGCAGTATGAATACGCGCGAGAACGATTCGACGCGAGCCCCGAGCGGGAGCGCATCGAGTTGCTGCAGGAGGACTATCGTAACCTGCGCGGCCAGTACGACAAGATGGTCAGCATCGAGATGTTCGAGGCCGTTGGCCTCGCGTACTACGACGAGTTCTTCCGCGCCTGCGATCGTCTGCTGCGACCCGACGGCAGCATGTTGATGCAGACCATCACCATCAACGAACAGGCCTTTCCCGCCTATCACCGGAGCAGCGACTGGATTCAGAAGTACATCTTCCCCGGAGCGGAACTGGCCTCCGTGAGCGAGATCCTCCGTTCGCTGGCGCGTGCGACTTCTCTCGGGATATACCATGCCGAGGACATCGGCACGCACTACGCACGCACGCTGGCGGAATGGCGGAAACGGTTTCACCACGCGATCGACGAGGTCCGTGGGCTGGGCTTCGACGATCGGTTTATTCGCATGTGGGACTACTACCTGGCCTACTGCGAGGGCGCGTTTCGGGAGCGCCACATCGGCGACTTCCAATTGCTGCTAACCAAGACTCATTCACCCCAGAAGTTGTTTGGCGAGCCCTGGGGCGAGGAAGGAGGCGGCACTGAACCGATTTCACACTTTGCGGCGAGAGCAGTGGATCTGCCGGCCACTCGATGAGGTCTTCGCGTTCTTTTCCGACGCCCGCAATCTGGAAGAGATCACGCCGCCATGGCTGGGGTTTCGAATCTTGACGCCCGGCCCAATCTGTATCGCCGCCGGCACCAAACTGCGGTATCGTCTGAGCTTACATGGCCTTCCGGTGAGGTGGACCACCGAAATCCGCCGATTGGAGCCGCCTTTTCGCTTCATCGATGTGCAGTTGAGCGGTCCGTACCGGCTGTGGCATCACACCCATCGATTCGAAGCTCGCGACGGTGGAACGCGAATGACCGACGTCGTCCGATACCGTCTTCCGTTTGGCCTGCTCGGCCGGGCCGTCCATGTGCTCCAGGTTCGGCGCGACGTGAAACAGATTTTCGACTACCGGTTCCAGCGCATCAACGTGCTGTTTGCGGGCGCCGGGCTGAAGGAGCCAAAGTGATCGGCGCGCGCGCCGCACCGGTCTTGCTCTGGTTTCGGCAGGACCTGCGCCTCGCGGACAATCCGGCCTTGGCCGCGGCTTTGGAACGCCGTTCGCCGGTGATTCCGGTGTTCATCTGGTCGCCCGAAGAAGAGGGCGACTGGCCGCCGGGCGCTGCCTCGCGCTGGTGGTTGCACCATTCGCTGGCCAGCCTCAGCGCTGGACTGGAGAAGCGCGGCTCGCGGCTAATAGTCCTCCGTGGACCGGCGGCGGCCTCGCTGAGCCGCATGGTGGCGGAGTCGGGCGCGTCGGCCGTTTTGTGGAATCGACGTTATGAGCCCGCAGCCGTCGCCTGCGACCGTGAGCTCAAATCGAAACTGCGCGACAGCGGCGTGATCGCCGAGAGCTTCAATGGCAGCCTGCTGTTCGAACCGTGGACCATTCGCAACAGCAGCGGACAGCCCTTTCGGGTGTTCACGCCGTTCTGGCGAGCGTGCCTGACCAAGCCCTTGACGGCTATCAGCAAGGACGCGCCCAAGCGTGTGCCCTCGCCTGGCCAGTGGCCGCAATCGCTGGACCTCGCGGAACTTTCGTTGGAACCGGCAGTCGATTGGGCAGGCGGGTTCCGTCAGGTTTGGCAGCCTGGCGAACCGGGGGCCAGGAGCCAACTGCGGCGTTTCCTGCGGGAAGCCCTGGCGGAGTATCCGGTCAATCGCGACAGGCCGAGCCTGGTGGGCACATCGCGGCTGTCTCCACACCTGCACTTCGGAGAGATCAGTCCCGGCGAGGTTCAGCGCGCGATCCTCGGTGTGGCGAACCTCAGCCACGGAGCTTGCGACGCCTACCTCAGGCAGCTTGGCTGGCGCGAATTCGCGTACCATCTGCTGTATCACAATCCTGAATCACCGCACCAGGCGCTCCGGCCGGAATTCGCTGCCTTCCCCTGGCGGATGCACCCGGCGAACTTCCAGGCGTGGAAGCGCGGAAAGACTGGCTACCCGCTGGTGGACGCCGGTATGCGCGAATTGTGGCACACCGGCTGGATGCACAACCGCGTGCGGATGGTGGTGGCCTCGTTCCTGGTTAAGCACCTGCTGATCGACTGGCAGGCAGGCGCGGCGTGGTTCTGGGACACCCTAGTGGATGCGGATCTGGCGAACAACACGTTCGGCTGGCAATGGGTGGCGGGCTGCGGCGCCGATGCGGCGCCATACTTCCGAATCTTCAACCCGGCAATTCAGGAGGCGAAGTTCGATCCTGACGGCGGCTATATCCGGCGCTGGGTTCCAGAGTCGCAGCATCCCCTTCCGATCGTCGACCACGGCGAGGCCCGCGAGCGAGCCCTGGCGGCGCTAGAGAGCATCAGAAAAAGATGAAGCCTCTGACGCCAGTTTCAGTACTTCAGTTACCGATTCGCCGATCGGACCGAGTTCCTGGCCGCAGATATCGGTGAGATTCGGGCTTACACAAATCACGGCGTCGCAAACCTCTCAACTGCCGGTCTCCGCTATCCTCTCAGCAGCGCCGAGTCCGGAGATAAATGCGCCCTCCAGACGCGACCCGCCGAACGCGTCTCCCGCAATCGCGAGGCAGGCGGGTTGGCGCGAGAACAAACAAGTCGGCCTCTGGCCTGCGTCGACCGGCCGGCTGTACCTCCAGCGATGCAACTGCCAGGCGGTGACTTGTCCTCCAAACCACGGTCCGGCCGCCTCCAGGAGAAGCCTGGCCACGTCCTCTTGGGGCGCCTCCAGATAGCGGCGGGAGAAGTCCGCGCGGGCGTGTATCGTCAGGGCCGCGGCTCCGGTGGAGACGCCTTTCTGCGTATTGTCCGCGATCCACTCAACCGGCCCCTGGTCCGGGCGAATGTAGCCGGGCGGAGGAACCCGACTGGGCCCGTCGATGGTCACGAGCAATGCAAAACACGGATCGAAAGCGATGGCATTGAGCGTGGAGCTGATTTCGGAGGGCAACCGATCCGAGCAGGCCGCCAGTAGAGCAATTGCCTGCGGTGCGGGGGGCGTCAGCACAAGTGCGCCCGCGCGCAGGGTCTGGCCGGACTCGGTGATTACCCGCCAGCCTTCATCCGCCGGCTCAACCAGTTCCACCTTCGCCTCCGTCCGCAAGTCGAACGGCTCGGACAAATGTTTGGCGAGCGCGTTCATCCCGCCCTCTGCCCGGTACCGGACGCGCCCACCTTCAGCAAACCATGGCGCCACCCAGTTGGCCTGCTCCCATCGGTTGGCTGCTTCCCGGAAGCGGGCGTCCCGCACCGTGAAGAACTGCGCGCCATGATCCAGGCGACTCTCTCCGACCCGTCGGGTCGCCATTCGACCCCCGACCCCGCGCCCCTTGTCAAGCAACACGACTACCCACCCTTTGGCTTCGAGAGCGGCAGCCGCCGTCAATCCCGCCATGCCAGCCCCAACGATCAGACAGGATTGGGTCTTGCTCATAAGGACTCGCCCTCTGAGTGTTTTTCGCAGACCTCTTTGGTCACCCGATGACGGTGGGCGAACATGTTGCGGAGACCGAGACTTACCGTCCATGAGAGCAGCATGTTAACGAGCGAGCCGCCGGGTAGCTCATATGCAATGCGGTCTGTCAGCCGTGTCTTGGCCCCGGCAGCCTCAAATTCATGCCGATGAACCCACTTTGCGAACGGTCCGTGGATCTGTTCGTCCACGAACAGCCGGTCCTTTTCATAGGCCGTGTGAAGCGCGACCCAACGGAAGAGACCAACACGGAGTTCCACGCGCGCGCCGGTCCGGATGCCGCCCGTTCGGCTGATCATCCGCACCGGCGGAAACAGCGGCGTCAACAGAGCGAGGGCATCTTCCCGCTCGTGGAAGCGAAACACGGCGTCTACAGGCGCATCGATGAGGACACTCTCCACAAACGTGGGCACAGAGCTACCAGCCACGGCTTCCCGGACCACCCTTGAAGGGGCCGGTAAGGTTGGAGGTGATCCAGCCTCCATAGAAATCACCTTCCTGGGGCTGAACCTGTTCCCCGGCGACGTAGCAGCCGTCGACGCGCTGGGGATAGAAGGCGAGATGATCGCGCAAGACCGCATAAGCTTGGCTGGGTGAAGGGTAGCTCCAGGCAGCCGCGACTGAAGTCCGGGCGCCAGCATGGATATCCCAATAGCAGGCCTCGCCCTTATACTCGCAGAAGCTGCGGGTGCCGTTCGGCCTGAGAAGCTCCATCTTCATGTCAACCTGGGGAATGTAGTAGGTGGGAGGATGGCTCGTTTCGAGCACACGATACGCTCGGACGGTGTCGGCCAACGTCTCGCCGCTGAACTCCACCCTCAGGCGCTGCGGACACCGCTCCACTCGCGGAGGACGCGGGTAGTCCCAGACTGATTCGCGACCAAGGATGGAGACGGCTTCTTTCATCGGGCTATGATAACGCAACCTGCGCGCGCGCGATTTGGTTCCCGGGTCAGAGGACGCACAAAACCCTGCAAGCATGCCCGGCAGGCACAAGAGAAATTGTCTGCCCCGGTCGAACACGGCCCGGCATCGAACAGGCATGACACCAACTACACCGGATTCCCAGACTTGGCCCGATTTAGCGATCGGCCTCTACGACAAACTCACTGGACGTGGCGCTGAGATCACTTACGAATTCCAAGGCCTGGAGATCTCCGTACCGAGCTCGGCTTCCTCGGCCGCGCAACACGCGACGTGGCGAGTGAGTGGAACTGTAAGGATTCGGACGAAGGATGAAACGACCCCTGTCCGTTCTTGATGTGGACCTGCTCATCGAGCACGGGGGGCACCAACTGAAGTTGAGCGGGTCGGGCATGCGCTTTGTTGCGGAATCTCCAACCATCCTCGCTCTCTTCCACTTTTTGCGCATTGCCTGGGCATCCAGAAAGAGAATTCCCCGGGCAGCTTCGTTCCAAGTTGAATGGCGCAGACTTCGCATTCCAGTCAAGTCCGCCAAGCGCGATTGGCTACCGTAGAGCTCCGATCGCCCGGCGCTATCCGAAGGCTCTCGGCGTGGGTTGTGTAAGAATGAACAATGTTCGGACGCTACTCCGAACGAAGCGAGTATCTTTTTGCCTGACGTTTCATCTCCAAAACGCGTCGCAATTGCCGGGGCTACCGGTTACATTGGCGGCCGTCTTGCGCCTCGGCTGATCGACGACGGGTACATCATTCGCTGCTTGGTCCGCTCGCCGGGGAAACTCGCTGGCCGGGCGTGGGCAGCAAACCCTGCCGTCGAGATCCGCCAAGCCGACCTAGCGGACGCTGCATCGCTTGCCACTAACCTCGTGGGATGCGAGGCAGCGTTCTACCTGGTCCACTCCATGACATCCGCCGGCGCAGAGTATGCGAACCGGGATCGTCATCTCGCGTTGCAGTTCGCGTCCGCCGCGCGGGAAGCCGGCGTGGGGCGGATCATCTACCTCGGTGGTCTTGGTGAGACTGGGCCCGATCTCAGCCAGCACCTTTCCTCACGTCGTGAGGTGGAGGAAGCACTTGCTTCCACCGGCGTGCCGGTGACGGTACTGCGCGCCGCGATGATCATCGGTTCGGGCTCGGCATCTTTCGAGATCTTGCGCTATCTCGTTGAGCGATTGCCCGTGATGATCACTCCGAAATGGGTGAGCACGCCGTGCCAGCCGATTGCGGTCAGAAATGTCGTCGGGTATCTGGCTGGAGCGCTGTCCCAGCCCGAGACCACTGGAGAAGTGTTCGATATCGGCGGCCCGGAGGCGCTTTGCTACCGCGACATCATGAGCATCATGGCGCAAGAACTGGGCTTGAGACGCCGCTGGGTCATCCCGGTTCCGGTCCTGACACCGCGTCTCAGTTCCTATTGGATCCAGTTCATCACTCCGCTGAGCCACGAAATAGCCAAGCCCCTGGCAGAGGGGCTCAAGAACCCCGTGGTGTGTCGCGAGGACCGGATCACGAGATTGATACCGCAGGAACTCCTAAGCGTGCGCCAGGCAATCCGGGCGGCTCTGTGCAAGGTGGCGGAGCACCACGTTGAGACGAACTGGTCCATGGCGGGGCCAATCCCCGGCGATCCTGATTGGGCGGGCGGTACGGTTTTTCGTGATGCGCGCCAACTCACCGTAGAGGCTCCCGACTGGGCCGCATTTCGTGCAGTTTGCCGGGTTGGCGGAGGCCACGGGTGGTATGCCGCGGACTGGCTCTGGAAAATACGCGGGTGGATGGATCGTCTGGTCGGCGGGCCCGGACTCCGGCGCGGGCGCCGCGATCCGGAAATGGTCGGTTACGGGGAAGCCCTCGACTTCTGGCGTGTCGTAGGGTACGAACGGGATCGCAGGCTCGCACTACGGGCAGAGATGAAATTACCAGGGGAAGCAATGCTCGAGTTCCGCATTGAGTTGCGAGGTGCGCGTCAGTGTACTTTGCAACAGGTGGCTCTCTTCCAGCCCCGCGGGTTATTCGGGCTGCTGTACTGGTACGCGGTGGCACCGCTGCATAGTATTGTGTTCCGCGGCATGTTGTTGGGCATCCAGAGGGAGGCTCTTCAAATTGCCGCCAGCCCGGCAGAAGCAGCCAGTGCGGTCGGTCAACCCGGACCTGCCTGAGAATAGGGTCACTTAAGGATAACTGCTTTGAGCTTTGAGAACACTCGCTTTGTGATTATTGGCGCCTCTGGAGGCATCGGCTCCACCCTTTCGCGGAGGCTGAAGAGCCATGGAGCGCAACCCATCTTGCTAGGCCGTTCAGCCGCCAAGCTCGCCCTGCTCGGTGAGGAATTGGGAGCACAGACGCAGGTTCTCGATGCATCAAAGGCCGACGAATTGGAGCATGCCGTTGCGGCCTTCGGCCCCATAAACGGCATCGTGAACTGCGCCGGGAGCATTCTCCTCAAGCCGGCTCACCTGACCACGGAGGCAGAGTGGAAGCAGACTATCGAAACCAATCTCACGACAGCCTACGCAACGGTGAGGGCCGGCGCGAAGGCGCTTTGGTCGACTGGCGGATCGATTGTGTTGTGTGCGACGGCCGCCGCGCGAACCGGTCTTGCCAATCACGAGGCCATCGCCGCCGCTAAAGGCGGCGTGGTCGGATTGACGCTCTCTGCGGCGGCTACCTACGCCCCACGCAACATAAGAGTGAACTGCGTCGCGCCGGGCCTGGTGGATACGCCGCTGGCAGCACGAATCACTTCAAACGAGGCTGCAATGAAGGCTTCCGCTGCGATGCATGCGTTGGGTCGAATCGGTCGAGCCGTCGATGTGGCGTCGGGAATCGCATGGCTACTCGACCCGGAAAATAGCTGGGTCACGGGCCAGATCCTGGGCATCGACGGCGGCCTCGGGACGGTTCGCAGCCGCTAGTCCGGCAGGCATCAGCCGGCGCATTCGGTGGTGTCTTCTCGTCTCCGCTAACTCGCTCAACTCAGCCACAGCGTTCGATTGCTAGCATCGACGCATCGTCCGCAGCGCCAATCGGCGCGGACCATTGTTCGACGCGCATCATAACCGAGGACAGGCTGTCGCCGAGAGGCAATTCCCAACTCCCATCGAGTGTATCCAGCAAACGTTCGACGCCGAACTCCTCTTTTGCGGTGTTTTCGGCTTCCATGATGCCGTCAGTACAGAGATAGAGCCGATCTCCCCTGGAAAGCGTCACTACATGTTCTTCATAGGTCGCGCTGGCCAGAAGTCCGATTGGAATGCCACCTGTTTCGCCAATGTTGCTACCAGAACTGCGGGAGAAGTGGATCGGACCGAGGTGCCCGGCCGCTACGTAACGAAACTCCCCAGTCTCCTTATCCAGGATCCCGTAGACCATCGTGAAAAACCGCGACACGCCTGGGTTGGATAGGAAGTGCCTGTTCAGGCGGGAAGCCACCTCCGCGGGCGGCGTAATGCAGTACTTGCTCGTACCATCAGTGGCGGCATGATAAAGGAAGGATCGATCCGGTACGACCGACAGCATGTGAGTGAGAGTGACGGAGAGGAGCGCCGCCGCCACACCGTGGCCGGACACGTCGAGGATGTAAAGGGCGACGTGCCGGCCGTCGAGCGAAAGTACATTGAGAGAGTCGCCGCCCACGTCGCTGCAAGGTCTGAACCGGTAGGCGAAGGTCATCCCCGGAAACTCGGGTAATTCGACTGGCAAAAGGGCGTGCTGCAAGTCCGCTGCCGCCTCGAGGTCCCGCTTCATGGCCCGACTGGCTATCTCTAGCCGTTCGTTCGCGGTCTGGAGGGCATCCTTCGCTTGCTTCTCCGCGGTCACGTCCGACTGCACCCCAATAAAATGTGTGACCGCGCCAGAAGCGTCCCGGACGGGAGTAATCGAGAGGCGGTTCCAAAATGGGGTACCGTCTTTGCGGTAATTCAGCAGTTGGACGGTAACCTCCCGTTTTTCGCGAATCGCTGTTCGCAATGTATCTACCGTCGCGGGATCGGTGCCGGGACCCTGGAGGAAGCGGCAATTGCGTCCGAGGACATCGGCCACGGAATAACCGGTGAGCCGCTCGAATCCCGCATTGGCGTAGATCAAAGGGTTATCCGGCAGGCTGGCATCGGCGATCGTGATGCCCTCGGCGCTAGCCGCCAGCGCCCGGTCCTTGAGCTCAAGCTGGGCTCGCGCTCGTTCACTGTCCAATCGCTTGGCTGGAGCGGCGTTGGCTGTTGTCGGAGTCATTACCGCCTACTCACGGTGTTCAGCAGGTCCGCAGGTCAATTGGCTCGAAACTGCATCGGGTCGGTACATCTCTACTTTTAGCACGATTCTCCTCCTCCTCACCCAACGGGTGCGCTAGGTGGGCGGGCCAAAGTTGCGTTGACTTCAGCGATCAGGACCCAAGCAGAATCAGAGAGAGCGCAGCCCGTGTGAGCCAAGGAGAGCGGCCAACTTCGGCTTGCCGATCCAAACATCAGGTATGGGCGCGATTGCCAAAGTTGACGGCTCTCCTTTCCGCCGATTTCAGGCAAGATCGTAGCGGTCGAGGTTCATCACCTTGCTCCACGCAGCCACGAAGTCCTTCACGAACTTCTCCTTCGAGTCTTCACATGCATAGACTTCCGCGAGTGCACGGAGCTGCGAGTTCGAACCGAAGACAAGGTCAACACGTGTGCCGGTCCACTTGATTACATCGGTCGCGCGGTCGCGCCCTTCAAGCACGTCATTAGCCTCAGATACCGCCTTCCACTCTGTGCTCATGTCGAGCAGGTTCACGAAGAAGTCATTGGTGAGCGTCTCCGGCCGCGGCGTGAAGACGCCGTGCTTGGATGAGCCGAAGTTGGCGTTGAGCACGCGGAGGCCACCGATGAGCGCCGTCATCTCCGGCGCGGTCAGCGTGAGCAGTTGCGCGCGGTCGACGAGCATGCGCTCGGCCAGGGCCGCGTACTTGGCCTGGACGTAGTTGCGGAATCCATCGGCGCGCGGTTCGAGCACGGCGAAGGACTCGACATCGGTCTGCTTCTGCGAAGCGTCCGCACGCCCCGGCTTGAAGGGAACTGTCACGTTGTGACCGGCCTTCTTGGCGGCCGCCTCGATAGCCGCGCAGCCGCCCAGGACGATCA
>Ga0181529_10006837_pt1 | contig 11500 bp, 7 predicted proteins | sample PEATcosm2014_Bin_36_FD_119763 | JGI IMG/M metagenome (GOLD analysis project Ga0181529, IMG submission 119763) | Peatland microbial communities from MTU Mesocosm Facility, Houghton, MI, USA - PEATcosm2014_Bin10_30_metaG | ecosystem: Environmental > Terrestrial > Soil > Wetlands > Peat | place... | reverse complement strand
TTCGCTTCGCGAAACTGCGCACAGGAATTTTTACCTTCATGACCAAGAGCGTTTCGCAGCCGCTGAAGCCGGAAAATCTTTACGAGCGACACCGGTCTCTGACCCGGTCTTTTAATACAATAAATTAGTCGAGCAGTCAATGCATAGGGCTTCGCCTTCGAGCATGGGTTCCGCTAAAAGGCAGCTTGACCCCAAAATGGCTTCGCTTACTATCTTATTGTGGCGCATGCATTATTGCATATGGCCAAGATCGAGACGCAGAGGTGGACCACGACATTGAGCCTACTGAAGATACGGACGACAATCCGCCCCCTCCTCCTCTGTGCGAACGAGCGCTCGAGGCAATGGAAACCAGCTCATTGAGCGTGAGGCAGTCGAGAATTACCCCAACTAGGCGCCAATCGAGGAGCAGCCGTCGGCATCGCCTTGCGCACCGCGCTCCAGGGCGCGGCCTACTGGCCTCTCCCTCCGATAGTCCAGGAGCTCACGAGGCGATGACCATGAGGTCTTCGGGACCCTCTCGCGGCGCCTCCATGCCGTCATCCTCGGCCGAACTCGCCTCTGAAGCCCCCTTGGCGCCGAGTTTGAAGATTGAGACGGACTCCATGAGCCGCTCGGCCTGGTCGGCGAGGCGCTCGGCCGTTCTGGCCAGGCTCTCGCCCGCGAGCGCCGTCCGCTGAAGGGCGCCGTCGAGATCGACGACGGCCGCGGCGATCTGATCCATGCCGATGCTCTGCTCACGGCAGCACGAGCTGATCTCCTGCACCAGCTCGGCCGTCCGCCGGATGCTCGGCACCATGCTCCCGATCTTCGCCCCAGCGTCCTCGGCGACGCCGAGCGATTCGTTCGAGAGGCCGAGGATGTCGCCGGCCGAGGCCTGGCTCCGCTCGGCGAGCTTCCGCACCTCGCCGGCCACGACGGCGAAGCCCTTCCCGCCCGCTCCGACTCGGGCGGCCTCGATCGCGGCGTTGAGGGCGAGGAGGTTGGTCTGCCGCGCGATATCGTCGATGATGCGGATCTTCGATCCTATGTCGCGCATCGCGTTGAGCGAGAGGGCCACCGAGCGGGCTCCTGCCTCGGCCTCCGATACAGTCTTGGCGGCGAGGTCGTCCGTAGCGGAGGAATTGCTCGCGTTCTGCTTGATGGTTGCCGAGAGCTCCTCGACCGACGCCGATATCTCCTCGTGGCTCGCCGCCTCCCGCGAGGCGCCTTGGCTCAGCTGCCGCGCGGCCTCGCTCATCTGCGAGCTGATGTCCGATACCTGGCTCGCGGACTCCTGGACGGCGCCGACGATGGCGGCGAGTCGCCGCGCCATCTCCAGCGCGGCCCTCAGGATACCGGAGCTGTCCCCGAGTCCCCCGGCCGCGGTCCCCAGGTCGCCCTCGGCTATGCGCTCGGCTATGAGCCGGACTTCGGAGGGCTCGCCCCCGACCGACCGCATCACCGAGCGGATGAGGAATCCGCCCATGAGGACGGCGACCGCGACGCCCAATATCAGGATAGCGACGCACAGCTCGATCATCGATTGGGCGGTCGTCGCGTTTGAGGCCGCGATGGCGGTCGCCTGGGATATCTTGCGCTGGACCAGCCCGTCCAAGCCGGACTGCACTTGGTCGGAGATCGTCCGCGTCCTCGCCAGCCCCTCGAGATAGCCCGCGCCGAGGCTTCCGGCCCTCGCGAGCTCGAGGAGCGAGGCCGCGGCGCTCTTGAAGATCTGGTAGGGGCCGACGAATGCCTCGTAGAGCCTCCGTCCGACCTCGGTGAGGATGGTCGTTTCGTAGAGGCTGGAATTGGTATCGGCCTGAGCGAGGAGGACGGCGATGCTCGAGGTGTCGGTGCCGCGCTCGTCGGCCTTGTCTATAGTGCCGATACGGTACAGTCCCACCCTGACTCGCTGGAATCCGTCCGTCATCCGCTGTAGATACATGAGGGGTACGGTGTAGTTGTCGTAGAGCCTCCGATCGGCCTTCGTGATGGCCAAGATCCCGTACGCGCCGGCCCCGCCGATCGCGGCGCTTATGAGTATCGTGGCTATTACTGTTTGCCAGAGCATGCCTCGAAGCGTTCGGCTCGTTCTTTTAGTCATCGCGCGGCTCCTCGTTTTGTAACAAGGAAACCGTAACGGATCCATGGGATAAAATCAAATTTCCGCTCGGGAAAGGCATTGTGAGTTAATAATTATTAGTTACCGTATATTTACCGGCGCTCGCTTTCCCATGGCTACACGAGCTTCGGCGAGCGGCTTTAAGGTCGTATGCGGGATATTCAGGCCTTCGCGCCGAACCTCCGCGCGATCAAGCGAATCGCTCTCGAGGCGGCGAGCATCAGGCATGAAATTATTTTCGGGACGGAGGGATTTGAACCCTCGATCTTCAGCTCCCAAAGCTGACGCCTTAGCCTCTAGGCTACGTCCCGGCGGAGAGACCAACCCTAGTCCGCGTCGCCTTCATTTGTCAAGCTCGAGGAGGGGCCAGGGCCTGGACGCCTGGCCATTCTCCCGCGAGCGGGTCTCTGCTAGTATCGACATGTCTCGCGGATGCGCGAGGCCGGGGGTCGCGTGGGCTACGCTCTGGGCATCGATATCGGCGGAACGAAATGCGCGGTCGCGCTCGGGCGCCGTGAGGCGGAGAGGCCGGTCGTCGTCTGGAAGGCCTCTTTCCCGACGGCCGAGGCGGGCGGGCCCGGCCCCGTCTTGGAGCGCCTCGCGGGCCTCGCCGACCGGGCGCTCGCGGAGTCGGGCATCGAGGCCAGCCGGATCGAGGGAATAGGCATCAGCTGCGGCGGTCCGCTCGACTCGAGGCGGGGGCTCGTGCTCTCGCCGCCCAACCTCGCGGGCTGGGACGAGGTGCCCGTCTCGGCTTTCTTCCAGGCGCGCTACGGCGTCGAGGCGAGGCTCCAGAACGATGCCAACGCCTGCGCGCTCGCCGAATGGCGCTACGGAGCGGGCCGGGGCGCCTCCGATATGGTCTTCCTGACTTTCGGCACCGGCCTAGGCGCGGGCATCATCCTCGGGGGAACGCTCCTCGACGGGGCGAGCTCGATGGCCGGCGAGGTGGGCCACATCCGCCTGGCCGAATTCGGTCCCGTGGGCTATGGCAAGGAGGGCTCCTTCGAGGGCTTCTGCTCCGGAGGGGGAATCGCCCAACTCGCCCGGTCGATGGCCCTCGAGGCATTCCAGGCCTGTCGGGATGTCGGCTATTGTCCCGGCCCAGACGCGCTCCCCGGCGTCGACGCCAAGGCGGTGGCAAAGGCTGCCTTCGCCGGCGACGCTCTGGCCGCGGCGGTCTACGCGCGCTGCGGAACCTATCTCGGCCGCGGCCTGGCTATACTCGTCGACATATTGAACCCCGAGCTAATAGCGCTGGGCGGGATCTTCCCTCGCTGCGAGCCCCTCTTGAGGCCTACCATGGAGGCAGAGCTGGAAAGGGAGAGCCTCGAGCGCAGCAGGAGCGCCTGCAGGATAGTCGGGGCCGGGCTGGGCGAGGAGCTGGGCGATCTGGCCGCCCTATCGATCGTCTTTGGGAAAGAGGAAGGAGATTGATGTGAGAGGCAAGGGCGATGGGATCCTGGACGAGCTTTTCACGAGGAGGCTGGAGCTCGCCGCCTGCGCCGCTCAAGTGCGCGAGGCGCGTGCCGAGATGGCGACATGCTTCGCCGCCGGGGGCAAGCTGCTCGTCTGCGGCAACGGCGGCAGCGCGGCCGACGGAGAGCATGTGGTCGGCGAGCTGATGAAGGGCTTCCGGCTGAAACGGCCCATCGGCCCGGCCAAGGTGGAGGCCCTCAAGCGCGCCTGCCCGGCTGATTGGAAGACCTACGCCGAGGCCCTCCAAGAAGCCTTGCCGGCCATATCCCTCGCGGGCCACCCGGCCCTCGCCACGGCCTTCGCCAACGACGCCTCGCCCCGCCTCGTCTTCGCGCAGCAGGTGCTGGGCTTCGGGAGGCCCGGAGACATCCTGATGGCGATCAGCACCTCGGGGAATTCGCCCAATGTCCTGGACGCGGCGCGGGTCGCGAGGGCCTTCGGGCTAGCGGTCGTGGCGTTGACCGGCAGTTCCGGAGGAGCCCTCGCCGGGGACTCGGACGTCTGCGTTCGCGTCCCGGCCGACGAGACCTGGGCAGTCCAGGAACTGCACGAGAGCGTCTATCACGCCATCTGCGCGGCCCTCGAGGAGGACTTCTTCGGATAGACCGCCGTTCAATCTCGTCTTGCGCCCGCCCGATATGCCGCTTAAAATGCCAGGAATGTCTTTTAGCCTGCCCCTCACGGACCCCGCGGGCATCTTCTCGGTGGTGCTCGTGATCATCCTCGTGGCCCCCTTCCTCGCCGAGAAGCTCAGGCTGCCGGGCATCGTCGGCCTGGCCCTAGCCGGAATCCTCGTGGGCCCCCACGTCCTGAATCTCGTGGCCAAGGACTCCGCGATCGTGTTTCTCGGAACCATCGGCCTGAGCTACATCTTCTTCGTTATCGGCGTGGAGATCGACATAGCCCAGCTCCGGAAGGAAAAAGCCTCGGGGCTCGTCCTCTTCGCCTTCACGTTCGCTCTTCCCTTCGCCATCGGCCTCGCGACGGGACGGCTTCTCTTCGGCATGGCCTCCCTATCGGCGATTCTCCTCGGCTGCATCTTTTCCTCGTACACGCTCGTTCCTTATCCCATCGTCTCCAAGCTGGGGCTTGTCCGGCAGCGCTCCGTCGTCGCCGCCGTGAGCGCCGTCATCCCCACCGACATGACCGCGATAGTCCTTCTCGCTGTCGTGGCCAGGGCCGCGGCCCAGGCGCAGGCGGGACGCGGGGACCTCCTCGAATGGGCCAAAATGGTCGGCGCGGTACTGGCCTGGGCCCTGCTCAGCGTCATCCTCCTGCCCAGGGCCGCGGGGCTCTTCTTCCGCAAGATGAAGCCCGACGGCACGATCGAATTCGTCTTCGTGCTCACGCTCGTCTTCATATGCGCCTTCACCGCCAGGCTCGTGGGCCTCGAGCCCATCATCGGGGCCTTCGTCGCGGGCCTCCTGCTCAACCGCTTTGTGCCCGAGGCGGGCGTACTTATGAACCGCGTCCGGTTCGCCGGAGACGCCCTCTTCGTGCCCTTCGTCATGATATACATAGGTGTCCTGGCCGATCCCGGCGCCATCTTCGGCAGCGTCGGCGCCTTTGTCCTGGCCATCGCGATTGTAGCGCTCAACCTGACTTCGAAGTGGCTCGCGGCGGCGGGAGCGGGCCTCGCGCTGAAGTACGCCAGGGATGAGCGGCGCATGCTCTTCGGCCTCTCGGTCAACCACGCGGCCGCCGTCCTCGCCACGGCGATCGTGGGCTTCAGGCTCGCTCTCTTCAACCAATCGGTTCTCGACGCGGTGATCTTCCTGATCGTCGCAAGCTGCCTGGTGGGGTCTATCGTTACTCAAGCTTCGGGTAGGCGCCTCGCGGCCTCCGCCGAGGAGCGGGCGCCCGAGGCCCGGACCGATCTCGGGAGAGTGCTCGTCGCCGTCGCGAACCCCGCGTCCATACGCGAGCTCTTGGACCTGGCCTTCCTGCTCAGGGACCGGCGAGGCGAAGAGCCGGTCTACCCCGTCGCCGTCGTGCCGGAGTCGGCGAGCACGAGCCTCGATATCGCCAAGGCCGAGAACGGCCTAGCCCAGGCCGTTGTGCAGGGACTCTCGGCCGGGGTGCCGATCATCCCCTCGACGAGGGTGAGCGTCAATGTCTCGGAAGGCCTCATCCAGGCCGCGATGGAGTCTCGGGCCGGAGTCGTGGTCCTCGGCTGGAACAAGACGCCCAAATTCTCCCACGCCTTTTTCGGGAGCTCGATAGACGATGTCGTTCGCAACGCTCCGGAACTCGTCGTCGTGGCGCGCCTCCCCAAGCCCCTTAACAGCATTTCGCAAGTGGCCCTCGTCCTGCCTCCGCTCGTGGAGAGGCACCCGGGCTTCGCCCGCGGCCTGGGCTATCTCGGCAATCTGGTCTCGCAGACGGGGGCCAGGCTCATGGTCTATACCCAAAGCCCCTCGGGGAGCTCGGTAGCCGAGGCCATGACCTTCGCCAGGTCTCGGCTCCATCCCCAGGTCCTCGAGGTCGAGTCCTGGAAGGCCCTGTCATTCTCGCTAGGGAACCAGAGCCCGGCCGGCCAGGCCTTCGTAATCTTCAGCGCGAGGCCGGGCGAAAGCGCTTGGCACCCAGCGGTCGAGAAGATGCCCCACAAAGTCGGAGAAGAGAGGCCCGATCTCCCCATCCTGGTCTTCTATCTGCCCGATGGCAGGCTGTCCGCGGATTCGCCCCGAACGGAGGCGGTCGGGGGAGATCTTTTTGAGCTCGCCCTGGCCGCGGGGAGGGTCAAGCCGAGGCTCGAATCGTCATCCATCGGCGACGCGATCCGCGAGCTCCTTCGTCCGGCCTTCGAGGAGGACCGCAAGGCCCTAGGCAGGCTTTCGGCCCTCTTTACGGGCATCGCCCAGAAGCAGCCCATCGAACTCGAGCCAGGAGTACTCCTCCTCCACGCGCATGTCGAGGAGGCCGAGGAGCCCCTGGTCTTCTTCGGCGCCCGCCCCGAGGGCCTCAGGCTCCTCGCCCTCGACGCCCCGGCCCGGCTCATCGTCCTGCTCTGCGCCCCGGCTTCCCAGGGCCCCGAGGAGCACCTGAAGATACTCGGCGAGATCGCGAGGCTGCTGAAGAGCGGCAAGATCGGGGAGCGCCTCGGCCTGGAAGGTCCATAGGCAAGGAGAAAGCATGAACGGGATGATAAGCGCCATGACGGCGATGCTCGGCATCGTGCCCTACTTCGTCGCCGCCCTGGCGGTTTTCCTCGTGGGAAAATACCTCTTCGACCTCTCCACGCCCAGGATAGCCGACGATTCGGAGCTGACCGCGAAGGACAACCCCGCCTTCGGCGTCCTCTGGGGCGGCTACATGCTCGGTCTTGCACTGGCCGTGGCAGCCACCTTCTCCAGCCTCGGGCCCTCGGTTTGGGACAACGTCCGAGACCTGGGCACCTCGGGCCTCGCGGCCATCCTTCTCATGCGCCTGAGCATGCTCCTCGGCGAGAAGCTCCTGCTGCGCGGCCTCAGGCTCGACTCGCAGATAACCGCCGAGCGCAACATGGGCGCCGCCTTCGCCTTCGCCGGGCTCATGGTCGCCAACGGCCTCGTGATAGCCGGCGTGATGCGGGGCCGCAGCGACACCTATCTGATGGAGCTCCTCGACATAGTCGTCTATTGGGCCGCCGGCCAAGCCTTCCTCGCCCTAGCCTGGCTCTTCTTCCGCCTCGTATCCCGCTTCGACGCGCGAGCCGATCTGGGCGAGGGCAAGAACGCCGCCGCGGGGGTGAGCGTATGCGGCTTCTTCGTCGCGGCCGGTATCGTGCTCGAGGCCGCCCTCGCCGGGGCGGGCAGCGACATCGGAGCCGAGCTCCTCATCGCCCTGGCCATCGGACTCAGCGGCCTCGTCCTCCTCGCCGCCGCACGGGCACTGACCGCCCTCGTCCTCCTGCCCGGAGCCAACCTGGCCGACGAGGTTTCGCGCCAAGGCAACGTCGCCGCCGGCATCGTATCGGCGGTCGGATCCGTGGCGACTGCCCTCATCTTCGCGGCCCTCGTGCGCTCTCAGCTCGGCTAGGGTCGGGCCATGAACAGCGCGCGCCATCCGATCGCCGCAGCGGCCTTCGCCGCGGCCCTCGCCATCCTGCCCCTCCACGAGGCCTGGGCCCGCGGGGGCTTTACCGGGGGAGGCTTCAAGTCCGCGCCCTCGATCCGCTCCTTCTCGTCATCAAAGGGAATATCGTCCTGGGGAAGCGCGATCCGCCCCGCGGGCGGGCCGTCGGCCAAGGCGTCCTCCTCGTCGTCGTTACCTCGATTCTCGGGCGTCTCGGGCACTCGCGCCGGCCTCTCGGCCCAGCGCTCTCTCTTCGAATCGGCCAAGCGCTCCGGCACCCTCTTCTCGAGCCGCGACGAGGCGGCCCAGGCCTTCCGCAGCCGCTACGCCAAGGACTACGGCACGAGCTTCGTCTCCGAGCCTCAGTCCAGGCCTAGCTACATACCGGGCTACACCTTGGTCGGAGGCCGGCGCAGCCCCATCGCCTACGTTCCCTCGCTGGGCGGCTACGGCTACATGAACGCGCTGGGCGCATGGGTCCTTTACGACGCGCTCTCCGACCCGATCGCCCTCGATCCCTTGATGGCGAGGACGAATTATTACTGGGGATCCCCGCCTATCTACCTGAGCCACGGCTTCGGATTCTTCCGTTTGGCGCGTATTCTTTTTATGCTCATCATCGCGGCGGCATTATTCTCCCGCATCTCCCGCCGGCGGCGCAGAGGGCCCCGATGAAGGCCCGCGGCCGCTTGGAATAGCTCCTCCCCGCGCGATAGGATTGCTGAAGAGAGGCCGATCGCATGGAAGAGATAATAAAAGTGATTCGGGACCGGAGGAGCGTGCGCTCCTTCGCGCCCCAGCAGATCCAGGACGAGGAGCTCAAGGCCGTGGTCGAGGCCGGGATCCTCGCCCCGAGCGCGCAGAATCGCCAGGATTGGTTCTTCACCATCCTCCAGAACCCCCGAATGATCCAGAAAGTGACCGACTGGATCATCGAGGAGGCCCGGTACGTCCAGGACGAGAAGGCCCAAGAGATCGCGGCGACGCCCAACGTCGCCATCTTCCGACACGCGCCGACCGTTATCATAGTATCAGGCGAAGCTTCCAGCGAGCATTCGCGAGACAACTGCTCCTGCGCTGCCCAGAATATGATGCTGGCCTGCGAGGCGCTGGGCCTCGGCTCCTGCTGGATCAGCTACGTCGGCTTCCTGGCCAACCGCGAGGTCCTGCCCAAGTACCTCGCCGAGCTCGGTATCCCCGTCGGCTACAGGCCCTTCCTCGGCCTCACGGTCGGCTACAAGGCGGGGCCCGAGCCCCAGTTCCATCCCCGCAAGAGCGGCGTCGTCAAGATCTTCAGATAATCCCGCGAGTAGCTTGCTTAATAAAGGGGGGAGGGAGACGCTTCCCCCCCCTCGCCATTTCTGCCCGCACTTTATTGCGCCGGCGCGGCTCCCTGATTTTTGATCAGGATGAACTCCACGCGCCTGTTCTTCCAGCGGTTGAGCGAGTCGCCGAAGTCGACGACGGGGTCGCTCGAGCCCATGCCCTTGGTGCTGAGCCGCTTCGGGTCCACGCCGTCGTCGATGAGAAGCTGCTTGACGAGCTCGGCCCTGCCTAGCGAGAGGGGCAGCAGCTCGTCATTCTCCTCCTTCGCGATAGCGGCCGCGCTCGCGCCCGCTATCTTGCCGTCGCTGTTCGCGTCGCCCTCGATGAGGATGCTGTAGTCCTTGAACCGGTTGAGGATTTGGGCGATGCGCTTCACGACCTTCTGGTTGTTGGCCAGGGTGTCGGCGTCGAGACCGTTGAAGTCGGCCGCGCTGGGCCTGAACACTATGGAGGGAATCTTGATCTTGAGCTTGTCGCCGTCCCTTATCACCAGGACGTCGACGGAGATCGAGCCCTCGACTCGGGCGGAGTTGCCCAGGACGTCCTTGACCGTGAAGACGAAGGGATAGTCGGTCGCTGACTCGACCAGCTCACCCTTGTCGGAGCGCCCGTCCCAGGTGAGGGTCTTGGCGGGCGTGCCGGTGCCGCCCCAGGACTTGAAGACCCTGCTCACCGGGACGGCGCCCGGCTTGGCGCCCTCGACGATCGCCTGCTCGCGCACCTCGAAGCGCCACTCGGCGATGTCCGCCTGGCTCGAGACGTCGAGGCCTATGGTGAGCTCGTCGTTGTAGCCGTCGTTGTCCGGGCTGAACAGGTCGGGCGTGAGGCTCACCTGGGCCTTGGGAGGATCGGTGAGGACGAGGATCTTACCCGTCCTCGCCTCCGCATGGTCGCCTTTGAGGTAGTCGACGGAGAAGACGCCGGAGTATTCGCCCTGGATCACCGCTCCCGCGGAATCGCGGCCGTCCCAGACTATCTTGCTGGGAATGTCGCTGCCCTTGCCCGAGAAGACGCTCTTCTCGTTCCCGTCCTTGTCGACGATGGCGACGCGCCAGACGTCGATGCCCTCGCGGAGCTTGACGATGAGGCTGAAGGTCTCCGTATCCTTGAAGCCGTCGCCGTTGGGCGATATACCCGGCTCGGAGGCCGTGATGAAGACCTGGACGGGCCGCTGGTCGACGACGATGGAGGGCACGGCGGCCAAGCCCTTGTTGCCCGCGGCGTCGATCGAGCTGACCTCATAGCGATAGCTGCCGTCGGGAACGGTATTGCCCGCCTCGTCGGTGCCGTCCCAGGAGAAGTCGGCGGCCTGTCCCTTCCAGGACCAGCTCCGTACCGCCTTGCCGTCCGGCCCGGTGAGGACGCCTGTCCAATCATCGCCGGGGACCGATTTCTGGGAGAAGCGCACCGCTCGCGCCTTGCTGCCCTCGGCGGGCGAGAAGAGCAGGGGCGCGGCGCTCACCGCTATCGAAGGCGCCGTCGTGTCGAGGACGATGGCCGGCGTAGTCGCCTCGGCCGAGTCCCCATTGAGGAAGGACACGGACAGCCTCGCCGCGTAGCGGCCGTCGGGGGCGCGGCCCTTGGCGTCGGTCATGCCGTCCCAGACGAAGGAGGGAGGCACGCCCTTGGAGTCCTTCCAGCTCTTTACGGGCGCCGATCCCGCGCCTGAATCGAGAGAGCTGATGTCGAGCTCGTAGGAGCGGACCTTGTCGTTGCCCTGCACCTGGGCCGCCAGGGTGAGCCTGTCCTTGACGCTGCCGGGCAAGGGGCTGAAGGCCTTGAGGTCGGAGACGAGGCGTACCGCCTTCTTCTCGGTGTCCACGGAGACCGAGACGGGGGCCGAGGCGAAGGAGTTGCCCGCGTCGTCCATTGCCTTGAGCCGGTACGAGTAGACCCCGTCGGGGACGGGGTGGCCCGAGTCGTCGGTGCCGTCCCACTCGATCTTGGGGTCGGGTCGGGGCGAGAAGGAGAAGCTGCGCACGAGCTTGCCGTCGGGGCCGGTCATCTCGCCCGTCCACTTGGCGTCCTTGGTGCCCGACTGCTGGAAGACGACGGCGTTCTGTCCCTGCGCTCCCTCGGGGTTGAAGGCGCTGCGGTCCGCGCTCGCCCCGCCGAAGGGCGGGGTGAGGTCGATCGTGAAGGCGGGCGAACTCGCCTTCGGATTGTAGCCGTTGAGATAGGTGACCGAGAGCAGGCCCTGGTACTGCCCCTCGGGCAGCGACTTCAGGCTCGTCTGGTCGCGGCCGTCGAAGGGCAGGCGGTCGGCGAGCGAGGAGGCGTCTTGGCCCGAGAGGAACCAGACTTCGGTCTTGGACTTATCGAGGACCGAGAGCCTCCACTGAACGATGCCCGTCTTGACCGGGACGCTGGGGAAGAAGGTGAGGACGTCCTTGGAGCCGTCGCCGTTCGGGCTGAAGGTCCCGAGATCGATCACGAGATTGACTGGGGGCTGTTGGGTGTTGACGACGATATTGTCGAGCTTCTTGGAGGTCGAGTTACCGGCCCGGTCGGAGCTTGATATCGAGAAGGTATACA
>Ga0181529_10006835_pt1 | contig 11501 bp, 11 predicted proteins | sample PEATcosm2014_Bin_36_FD_119763 | JGI IMG/M metagenome (GOLD analysis project Ga0181529, IMG submission 119763) | Peatland microbial communities from MTU Mesocosm Facility, Houghton, MI, USA - PEATcosm2014_Bin10_30_metaG | ecosystem: Environmental > Terrestrial > Soil > Wetlands > Peat | place... | reverse complement strand
TATGGTTGCGATGTTATTCTCCGCGATTCCGCGACCATTCATCCTTCCGGCGGAGCGGAACGCATTAGCCATAACGTACAAGGCGTTGATTGGCGAGCGCAGCCGGTTCGTCGGTAACGCGCGCGGTTCGAACGTCGACGCCGGGCTTGCCGGACGACTTGGTTTATCGGTCGAGCTTCCCTTTCGCTATCCGGCGCCGGTCGAGGACTTTGTCCAATTCCTTTACGACGCGGAGAGCATGACGCCTCCTCCGTGGGAACGGGATTATCCCGCGATAGCCTCGGAGATCGAGAGGAACGTCCAGGATTCCAACAAGACGATTTACCGCCGGGCCGGCACCGGCAAGGAACTCGCGGTAAAGATCCCCATGGGCCCGACGATCGGCCTTCACAACGCGTCGTCCTCCATCAAACAGCTCGCGCCGCTGCTGCTTTATCTCAGATATCGGGCCCAGGAGGCCGACTTGCTTATAATCGACGAGCCGGAGTTGGACTTGCATCCGGAGGCGCAGGCGAAGATGGTTGAGGTGCTCGCCATACTCGTGAACAGCGGGATTAACGTGATGGCGATCACGCAGAGCCCGTATATCATGCAGCACCTTAACAATTTGCGGCACGAGCATTTGCCGGACGAAACGGCGCGGAAGCGCATGGCGCGGCACCTGTTTCTGAAGGACCCGAAAGCCTTCCTCTTGGCAAAAGACGTGGCCGCGTACGAGATGAGGGATAACACGCTCAAACCTCTGGAGGACCCGGATTATGGGGTTCGTTGGGACACGTTGAGCGACATATCGGTGGAGCTTCAGGACAAGTATTTCCGCGTAACCGAGGCACGAGATGCGCGGACGCGCTAAGGCCCGTGCGCCTATCGGCGAGGGGTTCAACCTAATTGAGAATCTGCTCGCCCTCTCGGCGATGGAATCGACCGACGTGCCCCCAAACAAGGTGGACGGGCACGTTCGCTTCAACGTACGGGCGCCGGACGGTGACAAGGCGATCTGTTTCCTGATCCACGTCGACGAGAAATACGATGGGAAGTTCGGCGACCATCTCAGGCGGCCAGATTACCTGTGCATCTGCCTGCGCGGAGGGTCTTGCATCTGTACGGTCATCGAGTTGAAGACATCGGCGGCGGACGAGGCGCCCGAGCAGATAATGGCGATGGCCGTCAAGCTGAAGCAGGCGATGAGCGCTTGCCTCCCGAGCCGGATGAGAATGAGGGTGCAGGGCATCATTGTGACGGGCCCTGAGACTCAAACACCAGGGCCGAAATTGGACGAACTGATGCGCCGCGGCACGCCCATCCGGCACCACATCACCCGCGAGCCGGCCGACTGGAACCTGTGGCGCTTCGTGTCGCGACAACTGACGCGAGAGGACATGAATGCGCCGCACAGCAGGCTCGCCAAGTCCGGCAAGTATTCAACCGCATCCCCCCGGCGCGAGCGCGGGGTTCGCCGAGTCGATACGCCGCCCGACCCGAGGCTGATCGTGCGAATGGTCCGGGGCCAGGCCCGCAAGACGCGCGTAAGCCGCGATTTCCAGCCCGTTGGGTTCGTACGCTCGGGCAGCGACGCCGGAATATGCGTGGAATACAGGACGCCGGGTGAAGAGGCCGTGATCCTACACGCTTCCGTCGACAGCAGGCGCGTCGGACTCCTGGTTGCGAGGGGCGCGGAGTGCCGGGACACGCTTGCTCGCGAGATCGAAGAGGCAGAGCTGAACCTGAAGGTTCGCGTTATGGAGTGCGACGAGCCGGGACCGGAGGCGGCATGATAGCAATCGTGGATTATGGGATGGCGAACCTGCGCAGCGTGGAGAAGGCGCTGGAGCGGGTAGGCGCAGAGCCGGTGATCACGTCGGATCCGGCGACGGTCGCGAAGGCCGATCGCGTGGTGCTGCCCGGCGTCGGCGCGTTTGGAGCTGCGATGAAGAACCTGCAGCGCACCGGTCTGCACGAGGCGGTGCTCGGCTCGATCCGGGCCGGCAAGCCGTTCCTCGGGATCTGCCTGGGCCTGCAGATGCTCTTCGAAGAGAGCGACGAGATGGGGAAGACGCCCGGCCTCGGGCTGTTGCCCGGACGCGTCGTCCGCTTCTTCGAGAACGGCCGGCCGGCCGGCGCCGACGATCTCAAGGTACCGCACATCGGCTGGAACGAGTTGCGCTTTCCGCGTCCCACGCGCATCTTCAAGGGGATACCGGAGGGCGCACACGTCTATTTCGTTCACAGCTTCTATCCCGAAGTCGCCTCGGCCGAAATCTGTGCGGCCACGTGCGATTACGGAGGATCCTTCTGCTGCGCAATCGAGAAGGAGAACGTCGCGGCCACGCAGTTCCATCCCGAGAAGAGCGGCGACGTGGGGCTGCATATTCTGCGAAACTTCACGACGTTTTGAACGGTACTGACTGGATAATACGGGCGCGAATCGGCGACGTCTTCCGCAGCCTGCGGCTGAACGCGCACAAGGCGCAAGGAGCTGCGTGATGACAATCGAAGCGCTTGAGCTATTTCCGGCAATCGACGTTAAGGAGGGCCGGTGCGTCCGGCTCGTCCAGGGCGACTTCGACCGCGCCACGACGTTTTCGGACGATCCGGCGGCCATCGCGCGCCGGTGGGCATCTATGGGCGCGCGTTGGCTGCACGTCGTCGACCTGGATGGGGCGAGGCTTGGCCGACCCAGCCCGGAGATCGCGCCGATCCTGCGCCGGATATCCGAGCAGACGAGCCTGCCGATCCAGTTCGGCGGCGGCGTGCGCAGCGAGGGCGCGGTCGAGCAGGTCCTCTCCGCGGGCGTTGCGCGCGTCGTGGTGGGCACTGCCGTCGCCACCGATGCGGCGCTTGCCGAACGGCTGTTCAGAGAGTACGGCGAGCGAGTAGCCGTGGCCGTCGACGCGCGCGATGGGATCGTGGCCATCGCCGGCTGGCAGGAGCAGATCGGCGAAAAGGCCACGGATTTCATGGCGCGCATGCGCGATCTCGGCGCGAGGCGGTTCATCTTCACCGACATCGCGCGGGACGGAATGCTGCAGGGAATCAACCGGGAGGCGCTGCTGTCGGCGCTGGCGGCCGTGCCGGACGCCGCAGTTATCGCGTCCGGCGGCGTCGCAACCATAGACGACGTGGACACGCTTGTCGGGCTGCGCGCAGGCGGGCTGCGCAACCTGGAGGGCGTAATCATCGGCAAGGCGCTCTACACGGGCGGTCTCGATCTGCACGAAGCACTCGTTCGCGCATCGGCGCCTGGAGGATAAGGTGGACGTGGAAGGCATAGTCGCTATCGTGATGGTGTTCGGCATCCCCATGCTTGCGATCTGGACGGGGCATCAGCGCAAGATGGCCGAGCTGCGTCTACGGACCATGCAGACCGGAGACACGTCGCTGCAAGCCGCCGTGGACGGGCTTCGGGAGGATCTCCGCACGCTGCGCGACACCACCATGCAGTACGATCTGAGCTTCGACGCAGCCCTCCAGCGCATGGAGACCCGAATGGGCAGTATCGAGTCGAAGGTGCGAGAGATCGAAGATACGGCCCGAACCGGCGCGCGGATCGGGTGAGCGCGGCCGCCGGGCAGCGCAGCAAAACGGGAGCATAGATGACAGCCCTCATCATAGCCGGATCGGTAGTTATCATCTCCGTCATCGGAATCTGGACCGAGCACCAGCAGAAGATGGCCAAGCTGCGCTTCCGGTCGGGAGACGCGGCAGACGCCGGAGTGCGAGCCGCAATCGACAAGCTGGCCGAGGATGTTCGCTCGATTCGGGAGACGACGATGCAGTACGATATCAGCTTCGACGCGGCGCTTCAGCGGCTGGAGACGCGCGTCGGAGGCCTGGAGTCCAGGATGCGCGAAGTCGAGCAGACGACGCAAGTTACGGGCAGGAGTGGGTAGACGACGCCGAAAGGAGTGACGGGACGATGTGGGGATTTCTACTCATTTTGATCGCTCTCGCGACGCTGCCTGCGATCGCGCTCCTGACGCTTCTCGTCGTGCTGTACCACAGGCGAAAGATGGAAGTTATCAGGCAGCGCGGCGTCAATCAGGCAAACGGGGCCATCATGGCGGACCTTCAGGCGATCCGCGACGACCTTCAGCAGCTCCGGGATACCGCCATGCAGTACGATCTCAGTTTCGACACGTCGCTGCAGAGACTGGAGCAGCGCATGAACAAGCTGGAGGAGGCGCAGCTTCAGCAGCGCGTACGCGCATAGCCCCGGCTGCGGAATGGGCGCACACGTCAATCGCTCCAGGGCTTGAAGCCGGCGAGCGTCCGGGCGGGACCGATGCGTTTCGATAACCCCTGGAATCTGGCCTGGCTGGCGCCACTCGCCGGCCTGATCCTGGTGATGTACGTCCTCAAGCTGCGGCGGACCGACGTCGCGGTGCCCTCGATCCTTCTCTGGCGACAGGTTATTCGGGACGTGCAGGCCAACGCGCCTTTTCAGAGGCTGCGCAAGAGCCTGCTTCTGCTGCTCCAGCTCATCATCGCATGCCTGCTCGTTCTCGCGCTCGCCCGGCCCTATATCCGCGCGTTCTCGATGGGCGGACGCCATACCGTCATCGTGGTCGACACGTCGGCCTCGATGCGCGCGACGGACGAATCGCCCAGCCGTCTCGACGCCGCGTAGCGCGAGGCGCACGCGCTGGTCGACGAGATGCGCCCCGGAGACCGGGCGATGGTGCTGGCCGCGTTCGCCCGGCCCGTGCCGGCGACCGGATTTACGGCCGAGCGCGCCGAGCTCCACCACGCCATAGACGGCCTGGCCGGAGAGGACACGCCTGTGGACATGCGCGCAGCCCTGAGCCTCGCCTCGGATCTCGTCGCGTCACGTCCCGGCGCCGGCGCAGGCCGGATCGACCTCATCTCCGACGGCTGCTTCGAGGCATCGAACAGCCCCTCCGCAACTTCCAGATCGGCGCTCTCTACGGTCGCTCTCGGCAAGGCGCAGCTCGTCTACCATCCGATCGGCGAGAGCGGCGAGAACGTGGGAATCACGGCGCTGGACTACCGGCGCAGCCTGACGCAGCCGGGCGCCATCCAGGCGACGGCCATAACGCACAACTACGGATCGAAGCCCCGGACCTTCACGGAAGAGGTGACGCTCGCGGGCGAGCTTGCCGAGGCGCGCGAGGTGACGCTCGCGCCGGGCGCGGAGGATACGCAGGCATTCGACGTGGCGGAGCCGGCTGCGCCTGCGGTGTTGAGGGTAAAGCTCGATCTGACCGACTCGCTCGCCGTGGATAACGAGGCGTCGCTGGTGGTGCGCCCGCGACGAACGCTTCGCGTGCTCGTGGTGGGCAAAGAGGATCTGTTTCTTGAGAGCGCGCTGCGCGTCGATCCGAGCATCGACCTCAGCGTGACAGGCGCGTACACCTCCGGCGCCGGCTTCGACGTGGTCGTGTTCGAAGACGCTGCGCCGGCCCATCTGCCGCCCGGCAACTACCTGTTCATTCACTGCGCGGGCGATCAGGCGCCGGTGCGCGTGGATGGAGAGACGGCGAACGTCGCGGCGGCGGATTGGGATCGCGACCACCCCATCATGCGGTTCGTGGACCTGACGAACGAGCGGTTCGGCAGCGTGCTCCGGGCCGCGCCGCTCCCGTGGGCGCGCGAGCTGGCCGTCGGCGACTCGGGCACACTGATCGCGGCCGGCGAGCGCAACGGCGCGCGCTCCGAGTTCCTGGCGGTTTCGCTCTTGCAGTCGCTGCTTCCGCTGCACGTCGCATTCCCCATTCTGATGTCGAACAGCATCCACTGGCTCGGCACAGGCAGCGACGAGAGCGAATCGGGCCAGGTGGCCACGGGATCGCCGATTGTGATACCTGCTCCGGCGGGCGCCGGGCGCATATCGGTGACCCTCCCTGGCGGCGCCACGCGCGAAATCGAGGCGAGCGACCGCGGAGGCGCGCCTTTCGACGAAACGTATCAGGTCGGAATCTATCGCGCCAGGAGCAAGGGCTTCGACTACGAGTTCGCGGCGAATCTCGCAAGCGCCGCAGCGTCGGATATCGCGCCGCGGCGCAGCCTCTCCGTTGTATCCGGTCCGGCGACCGACTCCGGACATCGAGTTCCGGATAACCGGGATCTCCTTCCTCTCGTCGCGGCGATCGCCGTCCTCGTCCTCTGCGCAGAGTGGTGGGTATTCCACCGGCGTGTATTCTCGACATGAGGCCGGCCGGGATCGAATCGGCCTATCGCGGGCGGCTTGCGCCCTCGCCTACCGGCTATCTGCACCTCGGGCATGCCAGAACGTTCTGGACCGCGTGGGAGCGCGCTCGCAACGCGCGCGGCGCGCTGATCCTGCGCGACGAGGATCTGGATTCCGCGCGCGTCCGGCAGGAGTATCGGGCCGCAATGATCGAGGATCTGAGATGGCTCGGCCTCGACTGGCAGGAGGGACCGGATGCCGGAGGGCCGTTTGCGCCGTACGTGCAGAGCGAGCGATTCGATTGCTATCGCGACGCATTCGAGAGGCTGAAGAGAGCCGGCTGCCTGTTCCCATGCCGCTGCTCTCGCTCGGACGTTCGGCGGGCTCTGGCTGCGCCGCACTCGGGCGACGAGGAGCCGGTCTATCCGGGATCATGCCGTGCGACGGCGGTTTCGCCGGAAGAGGCTCCGAACTGGAGGTTCCGCGTTCCCGATGGCGAGGAGATTGCCTTCGTGGACGGCAGGTTCGGACCGCAAAGGTTCGTCGCCGGATGCGATTTCGGGGATTTCGTCGTCTGGCGGGCGCATGCGGCTGCGTCCGGCGCCGCATCGGAGACGGAGCCCGGCGCGCAGGCCGGCGGCCCTTCGTATCAACTGGCCGTGGTCGTGGACGACGCTCTCATGCGCGTCACGGAGGTCGTGCGGGGCGCCGATCTGCTGCTCTCCACGGCGCGCCAGCTCCTGATCTACCGGGCGCTTGGATGGCCGCCTCCGGCCTTCTACCACTGCCCGCTCGTCACCGATGAGAAAGGCGCCCGTCTCGCCAAGCGCCACGATTCCCTCTCTCTAAGATGCCTGCGCGAGGCAGGCGCCAATCCGCGAGACCTGGTCGCCGGCTTCAGACGTGAGGCGTCCGCTAGCTGAACGGAGCAACGGAGGCGACGTCATCCGGGAGATGGACGTTGCATGGGATCGCCGGCGCCATGCGCCGGCGAGGTTACCTCTTGAAGGTATGGAGCTGCGTCCACGTGTGAGCGTCGTACAGATCGACTTCCGATTTCTGAAAGGCGGCAAACAAGCTGCCGTCCGGCGAGAAGCTGTTCGGGCTCATGATGCGGCCCGTCAAGTTGTGGCCCGAGTGTGTGAAGTTCGACATATTCCAGATGCCGATTTCCATGGACGATACCGCCATGTCGTTGCCGTCCGGCGACACGAGGAGGTAGGGAACAATGTTCGGCATGAGCAGCGTGGCCTTCTTGCGACCGTTCAGGATGTTCCAGACCTCGACTTCGCTCTTTGCTCCCGGCCCCACTTTCTGTATTCCTGCGTCCAGCAACAGCCTGCCATTCGGCGAAAACAGGAGGCAGGTGCTCTGAGCCAGCTCCACGGAGGCGTTGTTTGCGATGACCGGCGCCCTGACGTGTTCGCCCGGCTTCGTTAAGGTCCAGATGCGCGTTGAAGCCTTATCGGAGCTGATTGCGATCGAACGACCATCCGGCGAGTATGCGATCGGTCCCACGTTGACGCCTAAGGGGGAGTCGTGATTGAGTTCCGCCAGCGTGGCGCCCGAGCTGGTATCGACGATCTTGACGATGCGGTACGCGTCCACGATCGCTGCCTTGCTGCCGTCCGGCGTAACGGCGATCCAGGAAAGGAGCGACGTGTGCTTTATCGCGATGGGATCGTCAGAGCTGCCCCAGCGCCAGATTCGAGCCTGACCGTCAGTGCCGTCTTCGCAGAGGATGTCGCCGTTCTTGGAGAACGCCAGGAACAGTATCTTGTCCGAGCCCCATTTCAATTTCCTGGTGGTCCGGCCGGTCGTCGGATCCCAGACGATGAGCGTGCCGTCTGAGAATCCGGCAACAATCGACCCATCCTTAGGCGATATCGCAGAGCAGGTAATCTCGCTGTAGTCGACCGGCGCGGGAGGCGGTGCGGAGTGACAGCCGGCGAGCAATACCAGGAGTGCCCACACCGGGCGCTTCAACCTCATGACCATTCGCTCCCTCCGAGCGCTCCCGCGGTGCAGATACGGCCAGTAGAAGACGCAGCTAGTTCGGGCTGCTTACGCGCCGAGGCTCAGGTGCATAGTGTTGGAGCGGCGATCCGTAGGTACGCGGATCGGCCGCACTACAATTATGGCACGAGATGACTCGCGGGAGAGCCGACGGGGTTATGGCGTGGTGGTGCGCGGGCCGAGCGATGGGGAGGGGAGAAGAAACGGGGCTGCCGATCGGCAGCCCCGTTGCGTTGGGTTTTTGAAGAACTACGCGACCTTGATCGTCTTGCGCAGCCTCCTGCGCAGCAGCAGCAGAGGCAGTCCGCTGCCGAGCACGAGCATCGAGGAGGGCGCCGGAACGGAGCCGTACGCGTACTGGAGGTTGACCGAGTCCACGTAGAACGAGTTGTCTCCGCCGTTCAGGTCGGTGCCCAGGAATTCGACGTCCAGGCCGGCGTTCTGCGCGATAGTCTGCGTATAGAGCGTATAGGTATTCCATGCGCTGGACGAGGCCGGTTGGATTTCGCCGTTGGACGTGTTGTACGTACCGCCGTTATTGATGTAGCCCAGGTTGCCGTTGTAGGCGTTCGTCGAAGCGTTGAGCACCTTGCCGTTCACCAGCACCTGGAATGTCTCGTCATCGGTCGGCCGCTGCTCGGCCACGAACGAGATCTTATAGACGCCGGCCTTGGGAGCGGTGATCGTCTGCTGGAAGTTGCCGGTCTGCTGCACGAACGCTGCCTGATCGCCGTCGCTGCCGCCCGTTCCGGCGTTCGTCATCGTGAAGCCGTTGTTGTTGTTTTGATTTATGCCGCCGCCGGTGAAGGTCCAGCCCATTCCGGGCAGGTTGTTCACCGTCGCGGCAGTCGTCGCGAAGCCGGTCGCGGCCGAGGAGGTGCCGACCGCCCAACCTGTGCCGTTCGCCGTGTTGTCCTCGATCTGCGGCAGTTCGAAGCTGCCGTTTGTGAGCAGACCGCCTGTGTCGGAGCCGGTCAGGTAGGTATACACGAGAGTGGAAGAGATTGCCGTGTTGCCTGCGCTGTTGTTGCTCATCGACGAAGAGCCGTGATTGGTCTCGCTCGAGTTGTCCGTCAGGGTCAGGGTCATGCCGAGGCTGCCGCCTCCGACGAATGCGCTCAGTCCGCCGGATGGCGAGCGCGGAGAAAGGCCCGTGTCCGTCGCAGAGTTGGCGCTGTAGGAGGAAGTGCCTCCAGTCCAGTTATAGGTAGCTGCGTAGCCGGTGGCGCCGTTCATGCTCGCGGTATTGCTGGCGTTGCCGCTGGCGAGGGTCGAGGCGCTGAACAGGCCGCTGTTAGCGGTGAGCGTCAGGGTGTCAATCATGGTAACCGTGGCGCTGCCGGTGCTTAATCCGCCCGCGATCTGCAGTCTTGCCGACTGGGAGATGCCGCCGGAATAGGAAAACGCGACGCCGACGAGATCCTGGGCATTGCTTAAGTTAATCTGATTGTAGCCAAGCCCATAGGTCGTCGGGGAGCCAGGGAGCGGGGCCTGGTTGTTACCGGTGCTGCTGAGTTGGATTGCGTTGTTGCCCAGGTTAGCTGACACCGGGAGAGTATTAAGTGTATATTGCGCGTGCGCAGGCTGTTGGGAGAGTGCGCCGACCGCGAGGCCAGACAGCACGAGCGATTTCGCGCCAATGAGCTTGCGCCTCTCCTTCGGGTCCCCGATACCTGATTTCATCTATTCGGCTCCTCTTACAGCGTCACGTTCGATGGACATTTCCTCGAACGACAGCATCGTAATGTATCCCGCGTCTTGATATCTTCGAGACCTGAGCAACGCGATGCGGGCAGCATCGCGTACGGTTCATTCCGACTACGTAGAAGGCCGTAAAGTCAAATCCTCCTGACTGAACCTGCTTCCCGGTGTGTTGAGGCTTGTCGTAGCTACCGTTGGGATCGCGCCGCCTCATAAAGAAGATGGGAGACGTGTGGAGCGACATGGACGGCGCCGCGGGCGCAAACTTCGTGCGAGCCGCCTGGCGACTTACCGCCGCTAACCTCGCATGGCGCACCATCATTTGTAGCAGTTGCACCTTCCGTGCCAACAACACGGTAAAATCACCTCCCAGCGAAATCCAGGCAATCTTACCGGCCGGTAGATTTATTAGCTCGCACCCTTGCTAACGGCAGGAATGAGATGGGCGCAGCCGCGTTCGGTGCATTTGCCAGCACTCTGAGCAGTAAGAAATCAGGCATTTCTACCTGCACAGCGCGAGTATACGGGCTCCGAGAGGCCCGTCGGGGCCGCGCGGGGGCTCGCATGTTCACTAGATGGGAGCAATCCGAGGTCAGCTTGAGGCAGCTCGACGCGAGGAGAAGCGACCTGGATCTTGCGGACGTCGAGAGGGCGAAGCGTAACGGCAAGAGAGGGGCTGCCTGCAGGCAGCCCCTCTCTCTCATGTTTGCTACGTTATCGGATCCGCTTCCTACGCGGCCCGACCGGCCTTGTGCAGCCTCCGGCGCAGCAGCAGCAGAGGCAGTCCGCCGCCGAGCACGAGCATCGAGGAGGGCGCCGGAACCGAGCCGTACGCGTACTGGAGGTTGACGGAGTCCACGTAGAACGAGTTGTCTCCGCCGTACAGGTCGGTGCCCAGGAATTCGACGTCCATGCTGGCGCCCTGTGCGATAGTCTGCGTGAAGAGCGTATACGTGTTCCAGTTGTTGGAATTCGCCGGCTGGAGTTGGCCTGTAGACGTGTTGTACGTGCTTCCGTTATTGATGTAATTCGTGTTCCCGTTGTAGGCGTTCGTCCCAGCGTTGAGCACCTGGCCGTTCACGAGCACCTGGAAGGTCTCCGTGTTGGACGACCGCTGTTCGGCCACGAACGAGATCTTGTAGACGCCGGCCTCAGGAGCAGTGATCGTCTGCTGCATGTTGCCGGTTTGTTGCACGAACGCTGCCTGGTTACCGTCGCTGCCGCCCGTTCCGGCGTTCGTTATCGTGAAGCCGTTGTTGCCGTTTTGATTTATGCCGCCGCCGTTGAAGGTCCAGCCCATTCCGGGCAGGTTGTTCACCGTCGCGGCAGTCGTCGCGAAGCCGGTCGCGGCCGAGGAGGTGCCGACCGCCCAGCCAGTGCCGTTCGACGTGGCGTCCAGGATGTGCGGCAACTCGAAGCTGCCGTTCGTGAGCAGGCCGCCTGTGTCGGAACCGGTCAGGTATGTGTACGTGAGGCTCGCGGAGCTTGAGTAGTTGCCGGCGCTGTTGTTGCTCATCGACGAAGAGCCGTGATTGGTCTCGCTCGAGTGGTCGGTCAGAGTCAGGGTCATGCCGAGGCTGCCGCCTCCGACGAATGCGCTCAGTCCGCCGGATGGCGAGCGGGGAGTAAGGCCGGT
>Ga0181529_10006831_pt1 | contig 11504 bp, 8 predicted proteins | sample PEATcosm2014_Bin_36_FD_119763 | JGI IMG/M metagenome (GOLD analysis project Ga0181529, IMG submission 119763) | Peatland microbial communities from MTU Mesocosm Facility, Houghton, MI, USA - PEATcosm2014_Bin10_30_metaG | ecosystem: Environmental > Terrestrial > Soil > Wetlands > Peat | place... | reverse complement strand
GCCGCGGCCAGCGAGGCGGCCGTGCCAATCAGGGGAAGACCCAGGGCGCTGTCGGCGCAGAGCCCCGCGCGCAGCTCGGCCGCGGAGCGAAGGAGGGGGTCGCCCGAGTCCCTGCGCTCGGCCACGCGCGCCTCGCGCAGCGCGCGGTCGAAGTCCGCCTGCGTGATCGAGGGGGCGGCGAGCGCGGAGGCCAGCGAGGCGAGGAGGGCGTCGAAGTCATCGAGGGGACAGGAGAGCTCGAGCTCGGCATCGTCCCCGTCCAGCCTGAGTTCGAGGGAATCGGCCTCTGTCGGGAGGGGGAGCCCCGCGGCGAGGGCCGAGAGTACCAGCGCCTCGTATCCCGCCTCCTGGGGCGGGGCCGCCGGGTCGCGGGCCAGCGCGACAAGGACCGCGGCCATACGTTTCCCTTCCTGGCGCTTGACCGCGATCGCGGCTCCGTTGGGGAGGGACAAGTGGCGATACTCGGCTAGAGAAGCTTGAAGATAGCCGATCCGCTCCTTTGCCGTGGGCGACTCGCGCAAGGGGAGGGCGGGCTCGGTTCGCGCCGTCGCGACCGCTGCTTGAGGCGCGGTTTCTGTCGCGCCCGAAGGCTTGCCCTTTGTCGCGCCCGAAGGCGCTGCCTCCTTGGCGCCCGAAGGCGTGGCCTCCTTGGCGTCCGAAGGCGCGGCTACCCCGGAGCCCGGAGGCGCATTTTCATGCGCGTCAGGGGACGGAGCTTGCGGAAGTGGCTCTGCCGGATGGACGCTCGCCGTCTGGCTCGCGGCGCGCTCCGAGGCAGGGGAGGCTGGGCGTGAGGCGCAGCCACTAGGAAGGAGGACGAGGGCCGCGGTGAAGGAAGCCGTCAGGACGAGGGTCCAAGCCCTCATTTCTGCCACCAGAACGCGTTGGCCGCGCTCACGGTCTCGAAGCCCGCGCCGGCCAGGGAGGACTTCTCCTTCTCATAATCGGATGGGTTCATCCTGAGCGCGACGACTTCAAGGTTGCGAAGCACATAGGTGTCGAGGAAGGCCGAGACATCCTTGGTCCCTGTCTTGGCGATCGAGGAGGGATAGAGCGCGAAATAGTCGACCGAAGCGGTCGCCCACCAGAATGCGAGGGCCTTGACCATGCCGTCAGCGTCGTCGACCGCCTCGGCGCGTCGGTCGACGAGCCTTTTGCGGGCCGCGTCGTAGTCGGCGGCGGAGAAGTAGGAAGCGTCGGACTTCATCGAGGTGATCTCGAAGCCCCGCGCCCGCTCCTTGAAGGCACGGGCTCTGTCCGCGGCGGGCAGGGCGGGATCGACGGCGAATTCGGAGGCTATGGAGAGGCAGCTCCCGTCCCGTTGGCTGATGTAGCTAGCGAATATGCTTTCCTTGTCGCCGAGCTTGGGCACGTTGGCCGAGAGAGCGGTCTTGAATCGGCCTTCCGGCGGCTCGACGAGGGCGCACCAAAGGTCGGCGGCGTAGCTGGAGGCGGGGTCGTAGCCGAGATCGGGAGCCCGGTATCTCGCCTCGACCGTGCCGATCCCCTCGGGCAGGGCGGGATCGGGATAGACGATCCAGGTAGGCCTCGTGACGCCGGGCCTGGGGTTCGGGGGCAAGGCCTTGGCCCAGGGATCGGGTGCTGCCTTCCACGAGCCGAAGGATTCCTCGGCATCGCGTCTCACCTCCTCGGGGTCCACGTCCCCGCCCACGATGACGGCAGTGTCGGCGGGGACGAGCCACTGGGCGGCGAGGGACTTGAGCGACTCGAGCGTGGCTGCCTGCATGGCCTTTTCGCTGCCATCCGGGTCCCTTCGCCAGGGATACTTGGAGAAGAGCCGCCGGTCTAGTGCCGCCTGGTAGATCGAGTCGGGGTCGGCGGCCTTGCTCCCGATCTCCCGGATCGCGGCCGCCTTTTCGGCCTCGAAATCGGAGGCGTCCAGAGCGGGTGAGACGAGGGTATCGGCCCAGAATTGAAGTCCGGCGGCGAGTCCCGAGGAAGGGACCTTGATCCAGTAGTCCATCCGCTCGGGCCCCGTCCCCCCGTCGCACTCCGAGGCGCCGAGCGCGGCGAGGGCCGCCTTGACCCCGGCCGAGCCCGGATGCGCCGCTGAGCCGCGGAAGATCATGCGCTCATAGAGGCGGAAGAGCCCGGCAGTATCGGGACCCTGGGAGATCGCGCCCGCCTTGAGCACCACCTCGATCCGGGCGAGAGGGACCGATGCGTCCTTATAGGCGAAGACCTCGAGCCCGTTCGAAAGCTTGAAGCGGGAGAGATCGGGGATGCCGGGGACCTCCTGGGCCGCGAGGGCAAGGCTCGCCGAGGCGCACAGCGAGAGCGCTGCGAGGATGAGCTTCTTCATGAGTGGGCTCAGAGTAGCCTTCGAGCCTCGCCATGTCAATTCGCGCAATTGAAGAGCCGGCCGGATGCGTGCTAGCATGAAGGCGAAGCATGCTCTCCCCTTACATTCACGAAAGCGCCTTCGGGCGAAGGCCGGACCGAAGCCTCGGCTGGGCGGCGATGGAATCGGCGCAGGCGGCAGCGCTCGCGCGCTCCTTTTCCCTGCTCGGCCTGGAGCGCTCGCCGGACTTGCCGCCGGAGCTCCTGCCCTTTCCCCCTCTCTCCAAGGCTAGGCGCGGCTGGCCGGGCGCGCTCGCGCTCGGCCTCGCCTGGGTCCTCGCTCTCCATCTTTGCTACATCGCCGGCACCTGCATCCTCATCGCCGTCTACGCCAAGGCCGACCCGAGCGCGACCGTGCTCATGGCCTATCGGAAATGGGGCTTCGGCTGGAAGCTCCAGGAGCCGAGGCCCCTGCCGATCAAGCGCATCCCGGCCTATGTCCGCGCCATGCTGGTTTCGGTCGAAGACGACAAGTTCTACGAGCACCACGGCATCGAGCTCGAGGCCTTCAAGCGGGCCGAGGAGATCAACAGGCGACTGGGCAAGCCGCTCTACGGCGGCAGCACCCTGACGATGCAGGTGGCGAGGACTCTCTTCCTCGTTCCCGAGAAGCTTTATTTCCGCAAATACCTCGAGATCATCGCGGCCTTGGAGCTCGAGGCCATCCTGCCGAAGTCGCGGATCCTGGAGCTCTATTTCGGCTATGCCGAGTGGGGCAAGGGCGTGTTCGGCATCGAGGCGGCGGCTCGCAAGTACTACGGCCGCGGCATCCAGGAGCTCTCGCGCGACGAGGCCGCCCGTCTCATCGCCCTGCTCTCCTCCCCGATCAGGTACAACCCTGACACCCTTCACAGGAGCCTCATACTGAGGGAGCGCTACGAGTATCTCTATTCGCGCTTCGTCGTGCCGAAGGAGGCCGAGGCCTCGGCACTGGCGAACCCCGCCCAAGCGGGCGCCCCCGCGACCCCGCCCGAGGCCGGGCTTGCCCCGCCTGAGGCCGGACTTGTCCCGCCCGAGGCCGGGCTTGTCCCGCCCGAGGCCAGGCTTGCCCCGCCTGAGGCCGGGCTTGCCCAGCCTGAGCCCGAGCTCCCGCCGCCCTCGCCAGAGCCAGGGGCCGAGCTTTCCGAGTAGGCCGTCGGCCGCTCGGATCCGGCGCTCGCCTCGGCAGACAGGCCGATTTCGGCTAACGCGCGGCCTCGTCCTTGCGCGGTCCGCCCTCGACGGGAAGCAGATCTGAAGCCTCGTCCTCCCCTGCGCGCGCTTTGGCCGGTCCCTCCCCGGCCTTTCCCTCCTCCTCGAAGCTAGGCAGGAGGATGCCCGCCGAGCCTCGCGCCGAGATCCTGTTTCTGCCTCGACGCTTGCCCTCGTAGAGCGCCGAGTCGGCCATCGCGACGGCCTCCTCGTAGCCCGTGCCCGCCGCGCAGACGGCCACGCCGATCGTCAGGGTCACGGACAGGCGCTCGCCCTCGTACTCCCAGGAACTCTCCTCTATCCTTCTCCTTAGGCGCTCGGCCAGGGCCAAGGGGTCCCCGACAGCCTCCGCCTCCGAGGGGGGCCCGAGGATTACGAGAAATTCCTCGCCTCCCCAGCGCGCGGCCAGGTCGGTCGCACGCAGGCCCTGCGCGAGGGCCCCGGCGACCTCGGCGAGCACGAAGTCCCCGCAGTCGTGGCCGTGCTCGTCGTTGAATATCTTGAAGTGGTCGATATCGCACATGAGGACGACGAGGGATCCGCCGCTCCGGCTCGCGCGGGCCGCCTCGCGCTGGAGAAATCGCGAGGCGACGCGGCGATTCGCGATGCCCGTCAGGGCATCGGTCGACGCGAGGGTGTCGAGCCTGGCGTTCGCCCGGCTCAGGCCGTCATGGAGGCTCGCAGCTCGGACGACCGACCCGAGCTGGAGGCTCAGGGTCTCCAGCAGGGTCAGCTTGAGCTCGTCGAGCGCGGAGGCGTCCTGGTAGCCGATCGTCATGGCGCCCAGGGCCTCGCCGTGGAGGGCGATGGGGAAGCCGCCGATGACGCCGAGGCCGAGCGCCGCGAGCGCGTCTTTGATGGGCCCCTCGGGGTAGTCCTCGACCCGGCGCACCAGGGCCCGAATCTCGACGTAGGACTGCCATGCCAGGCTCGTGGCCTGCTCGGGGCCGTTCAAGGCCGCGAGCGCCTCGGGGCTCAGCCCCCGCTGGGCGACCAGGGGCAGCTCGTTGCCGCCCGGCTCGCAGAGGTAGAGGGCGGACATATCGACGTGGAGCCTGAGTCGAAGGAGGTCCAGGATGCTCGGGAGGAGCTCTTCGAGGTCGGTGGACCCAGCGGTCTCGGTGAAGGCGTCGTAGAGCAGCTGGAGATTGTTCTTGCTCTCGCCGAGCTCGAGGACCTTCGTCGCGACGGCGCTCTCGATGCTCGACATGAGAACGATGAGGAGGGCGAGGTCTACCGCGACAAAGAGGACGGCCGTACCCAGCGCGAAGAGGGGCTCGATCAGTGGAAGGACGGGCCGCGGCATCCAGCCAAAGGCCGCGGACGCGCAGATCGCCGAGCTGACGGCGAAGGCCAAAGCTCCGGCGCCGAAGAGCGCGGCCAAGGCTCCAGGTCCTTCTCTAGCCCTGAGTTCGCGGCTCGCGCGGAAGGCCGCACGGGCTTCCCGCGCGCAGAGAATGAAGGCCGTGAGAGAGGAGAGGAAGGCGAGGAGCGAGCTGAGCGAGGCGGGGGCCGCGGTCATTCCGAAGGCGAAAGGAAGGACGGAGAGGAGGAGGGCGGCGGCCAGGCTCCCGCCAAGGACAAGGGCGCGCCGCCGGCGCCTGGAGAGGAGGGCGTCGGAGGCATCCGCGAGACAGGCCAGGCCGAGGACGAGAAATCCCCCGGCCAGGCCCGTGGACAGCGGGAGAGGCAGGAAGCCGCGGGAAGCCGCGGCGCCGAGGAAGGCGATGACGAAGGTATTGGCGAAGTTCCAGGACCGCAGCTCTCTGAGGTCCCGCTTGGAGACGACCCTGGCGATGAGCACCCCTATGCCGAGGAGGGCGAGGGAGCCCGTCGCGGCGATGCTGCGGATGTCGAGAAGTTCCTGCCTCACGCCTGCTTAGAGTATCGCGCTCCGCCTCGGGGACTGCAACACGGCTATTTCGCCTTCGCTAGCTCCCGATCGAGCGCGTCGGAGAAGGCCTTCATCTCCCTGGCTCCCCAGCTCGGGGCTTTCTTCGACTCCGGGGCGAGGCCGAGGGCGCGAAGCTCGAGGGCGCGGTCGCGCAAGGAGCGGCGCTCGCGCGCGTCCCCCGCAGTGAAGACTGAGCCGCGGTCGTTGAGGACCCGCAGACCCCTTTCGGCGAGCCTCTCGGCGAGGGGCAGGTCCCTGGTCACCGCGAGGTCGCCGGGCGCGCAGAGCTCGGCGATGCGGTCGTCGGCCGCGCCCTCCGCGCCGCCATCCGCGACGATGGCCTCGACGCCGGGACCTGGGGCTAGAGGAGGCATGCGGGCCGCCACGAATACGGCGCGGAACCGCGGCGCCCTGCCCGCGGCCGCGGCCGACTCGGCCTCGCGCCCGGCCCTTTTGCAGATCAGGCTCCTGATCTCGGCCTGGAGGCTGTCGGCGTCGGCCCAGAGGGTCATCGCGTCAGGGCCGAGTGGGCACCGAGGCGCGGAAAACCGTCGCGCCGCCCTGGCCTTCGGCCGGAGAGATCCGATAGTCGCAGGCCGAGGCCTCGACGAAGGCCGAGTCTCCCAGGCCCAGCCGAAGTGGGGCCTCGCCGGGGCAGCTGATCTCAGCCTCGCCCGAGGCGCAAAGGAGGATCTCGGGGCCCCTGGAACTTCTTTCGTAGGCGGCTCCAGGCTCGACGGAGATCCTCGAGAGCTGGAAGTCCGGCACGAAGACGGGATAGGCCTCCTCGCGGGGCGCGATCGGCGCGGGCCGCAGCGGCAGGAGCTTTTCGGGATTGAAGCTGAGCACGGAGACGAGCTCGGGCAGGTCGACGAACTTGCGGGTCAAGGCCCCTCTGATCACGTTGTCCGAGTTGGCCATGATCTCGAGGCAGGTGCCGTCGAGGTGGGCGTGGAGCTCGCCTGGCGCGACGAAGGCGGCCTCGCCCGGCTCGAGGACGAGGTGGTTGAGCACTAGGGGCATGATCGCCCCCACGTCGCCGGGGAAGATGTCCATGATGCGCGCGGCCCATCTGAAAGCGCCCTCGCGCCCGGCGGGAACCGAGCCCGAGTCGAGGCAGGCGGCGATCCCCTTCGCGGCGGAGTCGAGGAACAGAGAGCGAGCGCCTTCGTCGGCGGAGACCAGGCCATAGAAGAATACGGATAGCTCGACGCGGCTAGGGTCGCGCGCGAGCCGATCGAGCTGCCGCTCGAGGGAGCCGGGGGCGGCGAGATGCATGTTCTCGATGATCTCAGGTACCGGCCGGAATCCGCATATGAGCTCGAAGCGGGTGAGGGCGACGGCCATCTCGGGCTTGTGATTGGGGTCGCGATAGTTCCGCTCGGGGGCGTCGACGGGTATTCCCCCAAGATCCTCGCGCTCGTAGCCCAGCTCGGCCTTCCGCTTGCTCGGGTGGGCTTGGATGGAGAGGGGAGTCCCGGCCGAAAGCGCCTTGAAAAGGAATGGCAGGCTGCTCCCCAGGCTGGCGACTATCTCGGGCCCGAGAATCCCCTCGGGATCGCGTCGGACCAGTTCGTCGAGACCCGTCCTCTCGCCCTCGACCATCGCCGTGGAGGGGGCGCTCGGGTGGGCGCCCATCCATACCTCGGCGAGGGGAAGACCGCCCGGGTTCGGGATGCCGAGGGCCTTCGTGATCCCGTCGGCGCTGCCCCAGGCGTAGCGCTGGACGGCGTTCTCGAGACGATAGATGCGCATGGGCTGGAGTCTACACGCAATCGCCGCGGACGGGCAATGAGCCCAGGTTGCGGCTCGCTAGCCGCGGCCCGATCCGATCGGCGGTCCGGGCCGCTCGGCGAAGCTAGCTCGCGCCCGTCGAGGCCCGGCCCGCCGCGTCGGGGCGCGGGTTCTTGAATTCGACGACCGCCTGAGTCCTCATCAGCGAGGAGGCCTGGCTGAAGAACCTTTGCAGGAGTATGAAGACCATGATCAGCACGCCGATGGCGATCTTGGTCCACCAGGTGCTCAAGTTGCTGAAGGTCAGGAAGGTCTTGATGATCGCCTGGATCAGGAGTCCGATAAAGGTCCCCGCGAGGAAGCCGACGCCGCCGGTGAGCAGGGTGCCTCCGATGACGACGCATGCTATCGCGTCGAGCTCTATCCCCACGCCGGCCAGGCTGTTCCCAGCCGGGGTGTTCAGGATGTACACGATGCCGGCCAAGGACGAGAGGAAACCGCTCAGCGTGTAGATGAGTATCCTGGTCCTGCCTATGCGGAGGCCCATGAGGAGGGCCGACTGCGAGCTGCCGCCTATGGCGTACACGTTGCGCCCGAACTTCGTGTAGTGCATGAGGTAGAGGAAAACGACGAAGACGGCGAGGAAGGCGAGGACGGTCGTGGGAACCTTGATGCTGCCCGGCAGATAGATGCCGAACTTGAGGATCTTGATGAAGAGCGGGTTGTCGATGGGGATGGACTCCAGGCTTATGACGTTGGCCAAGCCCCGGCAGAAGAACATGCCCGCCAAGGTCACGATGAAGGGAGGAGCCTTGTAGATCTGGATGAGGCAGCCCATCAGGAAGCCGATCAGTGAGCCGCAGAGGAGCGCGATGGCGAAGGCCAGGAGCGGGTTCACCCCAAGGTTCGTGATGAGCTGGGCGCAGAGGATGCCGACGAAGGCTATCATCGAGCCTACCGAGAGGTCGATGCCGCCCGAGATGATGACGAGGGTCATGCCAATGGCGATCACCCCGAGGAAGGCGTTGTCCCTGAAGAAATTCACGAAGACGCGCAGGCTGAGGAAGTTGGGGTACTTTACGCCCACGCCGAGGTAGAGCAGCGCCGCGACCGCGAGCGTCGCCGCGATCGGGACGTATTTCTTGTCGAGCTTAAGCTTCATGCGCTCTCCTCCGGAACAGGCTCCTCACCTGGCTATGGAAGGTCTCGGACTGGATCAGGATGATGAACACGACGACGAGGGCCTTGATCACCCTAGTCACCTGCACCGGGACTCCATTGGTCAGGATGGTCGTGGTCAGGGTCTGCATGACGATGGCGCCGATGATCGTGCCCGTGAGCGAGAACTTGCCGCCGTCCATCGAGGTGCCCCCGATGACGACGGCGAGTATCGCGTCCAGCTCGAGGCCGTCGCCCGAGCGGGTGACGTCCGCGACCTTGATATTGGCGGTGTTGATCAGCCCCGCGATGCCGGCCAAGAAGGCCGTGAAGACGTAGACCGTCTGCTTGATTGCCCGGACGTTGACTCCGGAATACCGGCTGGCCACGGGGTTGCAGCCCACGGACTCGACGAACAGCCCGAGCGCGGTGCGCCGGGTGAGGAGCTGGGTGATCGCGAAGACGGCCGCGACGATCGTGATGGGGAAGGGGATGCCGAAAAGGAAGCCGTTGGCGATGAACTCGTACCGAGGGTTCTCGAAGAGGATGGTCTCGCCGTTGGCGAAGAGGGTGGCGATGCCCCGCGCCAGGACCCACATGATCAGGGTGGTGACTATGGGCTGGACCCCGATGCTCGAGACCATGAAACCGTTCCACAGTCCGAGCATAGTCACCACGACGAGTCCGATGACGATGGCCCAGGCGAGCGGCACCCCATAGACGACCAGGAGGACCGTCGTGAAGGAGCCGGAGACCGCGGACATCGAGCCGACGGATATGTCGATGCCGCCGGTCGCGATGACGAGGGTCATGCCGATGGCCATGAGCATGACGGGCGCGGCCCGGTTCAGGATGTCGATGAGGCTTCCGAAGAGGTGAGAGTCCTTGATCTCCAGCTTGAACATGACGGGCGTGAAGAACGCGTTGAAGATCAGGATTATCGCGAGGGCGAGGATGGGCCAGACTAGGCTGCCCAGGACCTGCCGCGCTGCGAGCGGTCGTAGCTTCATTTCACCTTGCTCCCTCTGCGATGAAGTGCATGATCGAACTCTCGTTGATCTGGTCGCCGGAGAGCTCGCCGATCTTGACCCGATCCCGAAGCACGGCGACGCGCTGCGAGCAGCGAACGACCTCCGAGAGCTCCGAGGAGATGAAGATAATTGAGATGCCCTCCTGGCTCAGCGAGAGGATGAGCTTCTGCACCTCCATCTTCGCGCCGACGTCTATGCCTCGGGTCGGCTCGTCCAGGATCAGCAGCCTGGGATGGAGGGCCAGCCACCTCGCTATCATGACCTTCTGCTGGTTCCCGCCCGAAAGCTCCTTGATCTTCTTGTCCGCGTTTGGGGTACTGATACCCAGCAGGGAGATATAGCCGTCGGCGATCGACTCCTGGGTCTTCCGCGAGATAAGGCGGAAGGCGCCCTTGCTGGCTTGGAGGGCGAGGAAGATATTCTCCCGGATGGTCAGGTCGCCGATGATGCCCGAGACTTTCCGGTCCTCGGAGCAGAAGGCGAAACCGGAGGATATGGCTTTCTGCGGAGAGTGGATGGGGGCCGGGACTCCATTGATCCTGATCTCGCCCTGATCGGCGCGGTGGATCCCAAAGAGGAGCTCGGCGGCCTCGGTCCTGCCCGCGCCGAGCAGGCCGGCCAGGCCCAGGACCTCGCCCTTGCGCAGCTCGAGGTCGAAGGGCTCTATGCTGCCTTTGCGTCCCAGTCCCTTCGCCTCGGCCAGGATCTCCTTGCCCGCGCCGGAGAGCGAGGCTCCCTGTCCCGACCTGATCTCGATCTCATGGAGGCTCTTGCCCATCATGCTCGCGATCAGCTCCATCTTGGGGATGGCGGCGGTCCTGTAGTCCCCGACGAGCTGGCCGTTGCGCAGCACGGTGATGGTGTCGGTGACCGAGAAAACCTGGTCGAGGAAGTGGGTGACGAAGATGATGCCCAGGCCCTCGGCCTTGAGCTTGCGCATGACGGCGAAGAGCAGGTCCACTTCGTCGGCGGCCAGGCTCGAGGTAGGCTCGTCCAATATGAGTATCTTCGCGGAGATGTCCACCGCCCTGGCGATGGCCACCATCTGCTGTATGGCGAGCGAGTAATCGGAGAGCTGCTGCCGTACGTTCAATTTCAGGTTCAGGCGTTCGAGGGCCCTCTCGGCGCCCTCGTTCATGCGCTTCCAGTGGAGCGATCCCAGCGAGTTCGTCGGCTGGCGGCCGAGGAAGATGTTCTCCGCCACCGTCAGGGTCGGGATCAAGTTGACTTCCTGGTAGACGGTGCTGATGCCCATTTTCTGGGCCTCGTAGGGGAAGCGCGGGTCGATCTCGCGGCCCTCGAGGAAGATCTTGCCCTCGTCCCGCGGATAGACGCCGGTCATCAGCTTGATCAGCGTCGACTTGCCCGCTCCGTTCTCGCCCATCAAGCCCCGGATCTCGCCGCAGCGGAGGGAGAAGTCCACCTTGTCGAGGGCGATCACGCCGGGGAATCTCTTGCTGAGCCCTTGCATCTGCAGGATCGGATCCGATTCGGTCACATTGCGCCCCTTAGGGATGGCCCAACGGCCCAGATGCGCCGAAGGGCAGCTTCAAAACTGGTTTGAAACTGCCCCCGGTCGAATGGCGTCAGGCGAAGATGCTAGTACTTCCGGTTGGGCAGGGCGGCGGCCGCCATGCTCTGATCGTAGAGACCGTCGGACTGGATGACCCACTTCGGATAGGTCTTGCCCTCGATCGCGCCGATCAGGGTGTCGAAGCCGATCTTGCCGAGGAGGGGATTGCACTCGCAGACGGCGTTCAGGGTCCCGGCGGCCATGGCCTGGAAGGCGGGCTTCGTCCCGTCGATGGAGACTACGATGATGTCCTTGCCGGGCTTCTTGCCGGATTCCTGGATGGCCTGGATGGCGCCGATGGCCATATCGTCGTTCTGCGCGTAGACGGCGTTGATCGTCTTGTCGGCCTTCAGGAAGGCCTCCATGACCTGCTTGCCGTCGGCGGCGTTGAAGTTGCCGGTCTGGGACTTGACGATCTTCATGCCGGGGAAGTCGACGATCGACTCGTCGAAGCCCTTCTTCCGCATCACGGCGGGGTCGGCGCCCGGGGTGCCCTCGAGCTCGGCGATGCTGCACTTGCCGCCCGTCTTCATCGCGAGCCAAGCGGCGACGCGCTGGCCTT
>Ga0181529_10006830_pt1 | contig 11506 bp, 8 predicted proteins | sample PEATcosm2014_Bin_36_FD_119763 | JGI IMG/M metagenome (GOLD analysis project Ga0181529, IMG submission 119763) | Peatland microbial communities from MTU Mesocosm Facility, Houghton, MI, USA - PEATcosm2014_Bin10_30_metaG | ecosystem: Environmental > Terrestrial > Soil > Wetlands > Peat | place... | reverse complement strand
CGCCGGCGCGGTCAGGCGGAGTTCGACCTGTTTGATCCGCGCCGCCAGCGCGTCGGCGGCGGCGGGCAGGGGGCCGGCTTCGCGCGCCAGCGCGATCGCCGCCGGCGTCAGGCCGGCGCGGCGCAGCAGGGTCGAGGTTGATTCGCCTTGCCGCCGCCGCAGCCGCGCCGCTAGCGCGTCGACGCCGAGATCGGGCTTGAGGTCGACGGCGAGCGTCGCGCCGCCGTCGCGCGCGATCGCGTCGCGCAAAGCGGCGGACAGAGCGTAGACCGCGCCGCCTTCGACGCCGTCGCGGTCGATCATCGCTTCGCCGCGCACCGTGCGTCCTGCATGCGTGAGTGCGATCGCCTTCAGCGGCGCGCCGGCGAAGCGGTCGGCGAGATGCGCCGACCAAGCGACGCGAAAGCCGCAATTGGCGGGCTTGAGCGGCGCGACTTCGACGCCCGCCGCGCCGAGCCAATCGACCCAGCCGCCGTCGGCCCCCAGCCGCGGCCATGAGGCGCCGCCGAGCGCCAGCACGACGGCTGCGGCGTTCGTTTCCTCCACGCCGTCCGGTCCGGCGAAGCGCAGACGGCCGCCGCGCTCGAGGCCAATCAGCCGGCGGCGCGGCCGCAACCTGGCGCCGAGCCCGTCGAGCCGCCTCAGCCAGGCCCGCAGCAGGGGGGTCGCCTTGAAACTTTTGGGAAAGACGCGGCCGGAGCTGCCGACGAACGTCTCTTCGCCCAAACTTTCCGCCCAGACGCGCAAATCGGCGGGCGTAAACGCCGCGATCGCCCGCCCGAGCCGCTCCGCTGCGGGTCCGTAGCGGTCGAGGAACAACTCAAGCGGTTCGGAATGGGTGAGGTTGAGGCCGCCGCGGCCGGCGAGCAGGAACTTGCGCGCCGGGGAGGGGGCGGCGTCGTAAACGACGACCCGACGACCGGCGCAAGCCAGCGCCTCCGCCGCCGCCAGACCAGCCGGTCCGGCGCCGGCCACGACGGCGTCGACGGAGGTCGATTTCACCATGATTTTCAGGCCTCTTGGCGAGCGTTACAAGTCCGCCGGCGACTGCCGTCGCGAGGCCGCTTTTCATCGTCCATTAATCGCCCGCCCCTATCGTTCCAAGGCTTTGGCCACGGCGGGTCGCGCCGCCGCGAACTCTGCCTTGCCCCCCGGAGGATGTTGGAGTGCGCGCAAAACGTCAGCGCCAGAGCGAGGCGGTCCCGACCGGCGACTCGGCGCTGGAGAGCCTGCTGCGCGCCGCCAGCAACGCCCAAAACGCGGCCGCTTTCGGACAACAGAGCGAGATCGATCGCCTCACTGGCGAGTCGAACCGCTATCACGCCGCGGTCGAAGCGTTGCCGCAGGGCGTCTGCGTCTTCGACGGCCAGGCGCGCCTTGCGTTTTGCAACCGTCGCTACGCCGATCTCTATCGCCTCGACATGGAGCGCCTGAAGGCGGGGACGACTTGGCGCGAGATCGTTGACCTGCGCCTCGCGGCGGGGACTTTGCCGCTCGAAATCGCCGATTATCTCGTGCTCCGCGCGCCAATGCGGTCCGACGAACAGTCGCGCGAATGGCGCGACAAACTGCCCGACGGCCGGATGATCGCGGTCCGGCGGCAGGCGCTTCCCGGCGGCGGCTGGATTTCGACTCACGAGGACGTCACCGAATTACGCAACCAGCGCGCCGGGTTCGACGAGCGCGTTTCGCTGCAGACTTTGATCGATTGCCTCCACGACAACCTCTGGGTCAAGGACGTCGAGAGCCGTTTCGTGATCTGCAATAAGGTCACGGCGACGCGCATGGGCCACGCCGAACCCGCCGATCTGATCGGCAAGAGCGACCTCGAGCTGCTGCCGCCGGACATCGCGCAGAAATTCGTCGACGACGAGCAGAAGATCATCCGCAGCGGCCGGCCGATGATCGACATCGAGGAGTACTTGTACGATGGTTCGGGCGGCAAGTCCTGGCTTCTGACCACCAAGGTGCCGGTGCGCAACGCGCGCGGCGACATCTTCGGCGTCGCCGGCGTGTCGCGCGACATCACCGACCGCCGGCTGTCCAATTTGCTGCGCGACGGCCAGGCGCAGATCCTCGAAATGATTGCGATGAGCGCGCCGCTCAGCGCGATCCTCGACGCGCTGGCGCAGCTGGTCGAGTCGCAGCTCAACGGCATTCTGTGTTCCGTCCTGCTGCTGAGCGACGACGGGCGCCGGCTGCGTTGCGGCGCGGCGCCGAGCCTCGCGCCCGAATACGTGAAGGCGATCGACGGCATGGAGATCGGGCCGAACGCGGGATCGTGCGGCGCCGCGGCCTACCGTCGCCAGCCGGTGATCGTCACCGACATTCTCGCCGACCCGCTGTGGGCCGATTTTCGCGAACTCGTCAAGCCTTACGGCTATCGCTCCTGCTGGTCGACGCCGATCCTTTCTCCACGCGGCGAGACGCTGGCGGTGTTCGCGATGTATTCGCGCACCGTTCGGGCGCCGAGCTCGGTCGAGGCGCGGTTGTTCGAGATGGCGATCCACATCGCCGGCATCGCCATCGACCGTCGGCGCGCCGAAGAGCGCATCCAGTTCATGGCCACCCACGACGAACTGACCGGCCTGCCCAACCGCACGAGGTTCGGCGAACAACTGGCGGAAGCGCTGCAGTCGGCGGCGCGGCGCGGCGCGTGGCTCGCCGTCGTCTACGCCGACTTCGACAATTTCAAGTTCGTCAACGACAGCCTCGGCCACGGAGCCGGCGACACGCTGCTCAAGATCATGGCTGAGCGCATGGTCGCCGCCGTCGGCCCTAACGACATCGTGTCGCGGCTCGGCGGCGACGAATTCGTCGTGCTGCTGATCGATCCGCCCAGGGACACGTCGACGATCGGCGACATGCTGCATCGCATCCGTTCGGCCGTCGTCGCGCCGGTGGAGCTGGATGGTCGCATTTTCCGCATCACGTCGAGTTTCGGCGCGGCGATCTATCCCCGGGACGGCGGGACCGCGGAGACCCTGCTCGCCAACGCCGACGCCGCAATGTACAACGCCAAGGAAGCGGGCGGCGACGATCTCGTCTTCTACGTGCCGGAGATCAACGCCAATCTGCGCGAACGCCTGACGCTGCTCGAAGACCTGCGCAACGCCGATCCGAGCCGCGACTTCGTCCTGCACTATCAACCGCAGGTCGATCTGCGCAGCGGCGAAGTGTTCGCCGTCGAGGCGCTGATCCGCTGGCGTCACTCGCGGCTCGGCCTGGCGCCGCCGGCTACATTTATTCCGATCGCCGAGGAATCCGGGCTCATCGTGCCGATCGGCGACTGGGCGCTGCGCGAAGCCTGCCGGCAGAACAAGGCGTGGCAGGACGCCGGCCTGCCGCCGATCGCGATCAGCGTCAACGTCTCGGCGCGCCAGTTCCGCGAGAACCACATCGTCGCCGCGGTCGCCGAGGCGCTCGCCGAGAGCGGGCTCGAGCCGAAATATCTCGAGCTCGAATTGACCGAAAGCCTGGTGATGCAAGACGTCGAACGCGCCATAGAGACGATGAAGGAGCTGCGCGGGCTCGGCGTCCGGCTGTCGATCGACGATTTCGGCACTGGCTATTCGAGCCTCAGCGCGCTGAAGCGGTTCCCGGTGGAGCGGCTGAAGATCGACCGCTCGTTCATCCAGGATCTCCCCGAAGACGAGGATGACTGCGCGGTCGCCTCCGCCGTCATTTCGCTCGGCCAGAAGCTCAATCTCAGGGTCATCGCCGAAGGCGTCGAGACCGAAGCGCAGATCGCCTTCCTGCGCGACAACCAGTGCGACGAAATGCAAGGCTACCACTTCAGCCGCCCGGTCGCCGCCAGCGCCATTCCAGCCCTGTTGGCGCGGCGGGCGATCCCGTCCGCGCCGCGCCCGGCCAAGAAGCGGCGGCCGCAGCGCCGACCGCGCGCCATCCGCCGGCCGCAGCGGCCTCGTCCCGCGCCGTAGCATCACGCGATCGTGAGCGCCCCCGCGCGAACCCCGCCGCCGGCGGATCGGTTCCGCTGGCTTCGTGCGCCGATTTCGCCGAAAAGACGCGCCGTGACGGCGAAACGGGAGCCGCCGCCCGGAGGGGCGATGATGGATCTGGGGCTCAAAGGCCGCAAGGCGATCGTTTGCGCGTCGAGCCGCGGCCTCGGCAGAGCCTGCGCCAGCGCGCTGGCGGAGGCCGGTTGCGCCGTGACGATCAACGGCCGCGACGAGGCGCGGCTGGCCGAGACGACCAAAGCGATCCGCGCCGCGACCGGCGCCGAGGTTTTCGCCGTTCAAGGCGACCTCGACGATCCAGCGGTGCGCGACGCGCTGTTCGCCGCCTGCCCCGAGCCCGACATTCTCGTCAACAACAACGGCGGACCGCCGCCGACCGCATTCGCCGACCTGACGCGCGAGATGATCCTCGCCGGACTGGAGGCCAACATGCTGACGCCGATCGCGCTGATCCAGCGCGCGCTGCCAGGCATGGCGGCGCGTCGCTTCGGCCGCATCGTCAACGTCACCTCGGCTTCGGTGCGCGTCCCGCTCGCCGGCCTCGACGTCTCGTCGGGCGCCCGCGCCGGCCTCACCGCCTTCGTCGCCGCCAGCGCCCGCGCCTACGCCAGGGACAACGTCACCATCAATTCAATCCAGCCCGGCGCGTTCGACACCGACCGCATCCGCGTCACGCTCGCCAAGCATGCGGCGAGCGGCGAGGACGCGGCGGCGGCGCGGGCGCAGCGCGAGGCCGCGATCCCCGCCGGCCGCTTCGGCCGGCCGGAGGAATTCGGCGCGCTGTGCGCTTTTCTCGCCAGCGCCTCGGCCGGCTATGTCACCGGCCAGAACATCCTGATCGACGGCGGCGCGTTTCCGGGAGCGTTCTGAATCAGTCCGATGTTCCCCGGGATCCTGCTCAAGATCGCCGCGACCTTCGCCTTCGCGGCGATGTCGGCCATCATCAAGTCCGCTTCGGCGCGTTTTCCGGTCAGCGAGATCGTGCTGTTCCGCTCGATTTTCGCCATGGCGACGCTGGTCGCCTGGCTGGCTCGGCGGGGCGAGTTCCCGCATGCGCTGCGCACCCGCCGCAAGCTCGGCCACATCGGCCGCTCGATCGCCGGCTCGGGCGGCATGTTCTTCGGGTTCATCGCGCTGTCGCTGCTGCCGCTCGCCGACGCGACCGCCTTCACCTTCGTCTCGCCGCTGTTGATCGTGCCGATGGCGGCGGTGGGGCTCGGCGAGGTCGTTCGACCGTACCGCTGGGCGGCGGTCGGCCTCGGCTTCGTCGGCGTGCTGATCATGCTGTCCGACGACCTCGGGCAGGGGACCGCGGCGACGGCCGCGGCCGGATATTCAGCCGGCGCGACGGTCGCGCTTTGCGGCGCGCTTTGCACGGCGGTGGCGATGATTCAGACCCGCCGGCTGAGCCGTTCGGAGGCGACCGGGGCGATCGTCTTCTATTTCACCTCGGTGACCACCGCGATCAGCGGCGTGCTGCTGATCGTCGCCGCAGCTTGGCCGGAGAGCGCGCCCGGCGCTGACTTCTTCGCCGGCCAGAGATTCGTCGCGCCCGGCGCGCTCGAGTTCTGCCAGTTGGTCGCGATCGGCCTGCTCGGCGGGACGGGGCAGATCCTGATGACCCACAGCTACCGCTTCGCCGACGCGTCGATCATCGCCGCCTTCGACTACGTCTCGATGATCTGGGCGGCGACGCTCGGCTACGCATTCTTTTCCGAGACGCCGTCGGCGGCGGTTTTGGCCGGCGCGGCGGTCGTCGCCGGGGCGGGTGTGTTTGTTCTGTGGCGCGAACGATCGCGGCGCAGCGTCCGGCCAGCCACCGAGCCAGCTGAAGCCGTCGAAGCGCTCTGAACGCACAAACGGTGGGCAAAATCGTTCTATATTCCGTACGCCGCCCGCTATGATGCGCCGGGAGCGAACGGAGAGCCAGCATGGGCGTGGAAGGCAAGGACAAGGCTAAGGTGCTGGAAGCCGGCGCTGCGGCGCTGTCGGGCCAGCTCGGCCGCACCGTCGCCAAATTGCGCCGGAGCGCCGGCCAGTCGCTCGCCGACCTGTCGGCTCAGTCCGGCGTCGCGAAGTCGATCATTTCGCAAATCGAACGCAACGAGACCAATCCGACGCTCGCCACCATCTGGCGATTGGCCCATGCGCTCGACGTGTCGATCGGCTCGATCCTGCACGGAACCGAGGAGGGGCCGTTCGTCGAGCGCGTCAGCCGCGGCGAAACGCCGATCCTGGTTTCCGACGACGGCCTGTGCCGGCTGGCGGTGATCGGCTGGCTCAAAACCGTCGACTGGCTGCAATGGTACGATTTCCAGGCGGAGCCCGGCGGCGTGCTCGGCTCGCAGCCGCACCCGCGCGGCTCGATCGAGTGCCTGTCGGTGCTCGAAGGCGAACTCGAGGTCGAGGTCGGCGAGGTGGTCGAGGTCGCCCGCGCCGGCGAGACGCTGCGCTATCGCGGCGACCGCCCACACGCGATTCGCAACCGCGGCGCGACGGCCGCCCAGGCGACGATGGTGTGCATCCTCAAAGCCTCGGCGATGGATTGACGGCGCAGCGAATGACGAGAGCGAATCGGTCAAAGCTGATTCGGCCCGCTTTCGTCCGCGCTTTGGCCGCTGTTTCTCGCGCCGGGACCGCACGGCGCGGCGGCGATTGACCGCTCGTCAACCATGTCGGCGCGTTTGGCGGCGCGCGGCGTTCGGCGCGCTTGCCAAGCGCCGCGCCGGGGAAGCGAATCGCGCCAACTGCGATTCGTGCCGGGCTTGTTCGCGCTTTCGACCGAACTGTCCCGTTTCAGGTCCGCCGCGGACCCGGCGCCGCGATGGGCCGTTCACCATCGTCCGCCGCCGGCCGCGGATTCGACTCGCAATTTCCGCAAAATGCGGATTCGAATCGCGCGTCGCCGATTCGTGCCGGTTTTGTTTTCGCTCTCGCTCGATCCGCTCGCGAACGGAACACGCGGCCGCCTCGGCAATTCACAGTCATTTCGTGGTGAGGCGGGGCCGCGCGCGCTCGACAGCGCCGCCGGCGCCGGCTAAGAGCCAAGGGCGGACGCAAGATCGGCTCGAGTCCGGTGGCGCGCCGTGTCGCCTTGGCGCTCGTAAGGGGTGGGCGCGAAGCGTGTCGCTCGTGCGCCGCGGCCTTTCCCGGCGCCTCAGACGGAGGCTTGATGCCGGACGCCCCCGCCATCGCCAGTGAGCGGACCGCCGCCGGGGTGCGGCTCGCCTGCGCCGGCGGCTGGACGATCGACTTCGGCGCGCGGCTCGAGAAGCAGGCCGACTCGCTGGTCGCCGACGCCGAAGGCGCGCACGACGCGCTCTTCGACCTTTCCGGCGTCGAGGCGATGGACACCGCCGGCGCCTGGGTCATCGACCGCTCGATGCAGGCGCTCATGGCCCGCGGCGTAACGACGCGGGTCGTCGGCGCGCGCGCCGAGCACGCGATCCTGCTCAAGGAGGCCCACTATCGTCCGGTCGAAACGGCCGAGCCGCGCGCGCCCCCGACGCTCACCTCGCTGCTCGCCGACATCGGCGCAAGCGTCTACGGGGCGGGGTCCGACATCGTCAGCGGCGTCGCATTCCTCGGCCGCATGGTTTCAGTCGGCCTGACGATCTTCGTCCGCCCGCCGCGCTGGCGCTGGACCTCGACTTTCTATCATCTCGAAATCTTCGGGCTGCGCAGCACGCCGATCATCCTGCTGATCAATTTCCTGGTCGGCGCGATCGTCGCCCAGCAGGGCATCTTCCAGCTTGCGCGTTTCAATGCGTCGCCGTTCACCGTCGACCTGATCGGCATCTTGGTGCTGCGCGAACTCGGCGTGCTGCTGACCTCGATCATGATCGCCGGCCGTTCAGGCTCGGCGATCACCGCCGAAATCGGCTCGATGAAGATGCGCGAGGAGATCGACGCCCTGACCGTGATGGCGCTCGACCCGATGGAAGTGCTGATCCTGCCGCGTATCCTGGCGCTGATGCTCGCGCTGCCGCTGCTGACCTTTCTCGCCGACATGGCGGCCCTGGTCGGCGGGGCCTGCGTCGCCTGGGCCTATGGCGACATCCTGCCGATCGTGTTCATCCAGCGGTTGCAGGATGCGATCGGGCTCAACACCTTCGCCGTCGGGCTGATCAAGGCGCCGTTCATGGCGCTGGTGATTGGGACGATTGCTTCCGTGGAGGGTTTCCGCGTCTCCGGTTCGGCCGAGTCGCTGGGCCGGCAAGTGACCGAGTCGGTGGTCAAGTCGATCTTCATGGTGATCGTGCTCGACGGGTTGTTCGCCATGTTCTTCGCTGCGGTGCGCTATTGAGCGACTCGGAGACCAACGTCGTCGCGCCGCCCGCCGGCGTTCCCGCAAACGGCGCCAAGGCCGGCGAGGTCGTCATCCGCGTGCGCGGACTCAAAGTCGGTTTCGGCGATCGTCTGGTGATGGATGGGCTCGATCTCGATGTCCTGCGCGGCGAAGTGCTCGGCTTCGTCGGCGCATCGGGAGCGGGCAAGTCGGTCTTCACCCGCACCGTTCTCGGACTGCTGCCGAAGCTGGCCGGAACGATCGAAGTCTACGGCCACGACATCGACGGCCTCACCGCGGGCGAGCGCCGCCGCGTCGAACAACGCTGGGGCGTGCTGTTTCAGCAGGGCGCCTTGTTCTCCGGGCTGACCGTCAAGCAGAACATCCAGGCGCCGATGCGCGAGCATCTCGATCTGTCGTCGCGGCTGCGCGATGAACTGGCGATGCTGAAGATCGCGCTGGTCGGCCTGCCCCTCGACGCCGCCAACAAGTTTCCTTCCGAGCTGTCGGGTGGCATGATCAAGCGGGCGGCGCTGGCGCGCTCGCTCGCGCTCGATCCCGATCTGCTGTTCCTCGACGAACCGACCTCGGGCCTCGATCCGATCGGAGCGGGCGAGTTCGACGATCTCATCGCCACGTTGCAGCACACGCTCGGCCTCACCGTGTTCATGGTCACCCACGATCTCGACAGCCTCTACGCGATCTGTGACCGCGTTGCGGTGCTGGAGCATGGGCGGGTGGTCGCCGTCGGGCCGATCTCCGAACTGCTGCGTTCCGAGGACCCGTGGATCAAGACCTACTTCCACGGCAAGCGCGGGGCGGGCCGCGAGGCGGCGTTCAAGCTGGGCCACGGGAAGAGGCAATCATGAACCAGGCTGGCGGGCGGGCGCTTGGGACTAAAATCTGCTATGCGAGTCGCAGGTTGGGCGGCCGACCTCCCCTGATGGGGCGGCGCTGGCCTGCGGGCGGCGAGCACAAACGGTAGTCGAGATGGAGACGCGCGCGAATTTCGTCCTCATCGGCGCCTTCACCCTGGCGGTCATCGCCGGGGCGTTCATGTTCGTCTTGTGGTTCTCCGGCTTGACTCGCACCACCGACCACCAGACTTACGCCATCCTGTTCGACGGCTCGGTCGCTGGCCTGACGCGCGGTAGCGGGGTACAGTTCAACGGCATTCGCGTCGGCGAGGTCACCGCGATCAATCTCGTCGCCAACGACCCGCGCCGCGTCGAGGTGCTGGTCGACTTGGTCGGTCATGTGCCGATCAACGAGGACACCAAGGCGCGCCTCGAGATTCAGGGCCTGACCGGCGGCGCGGCGATCGCCCTGACCGGCGGCGCGCCCAATTCGCCGCCGCTGGTGTCGAAAGACGGCAGGCCGCCGATCATCGCCGGCGAATCGTCGCAATTGCAGAACATCATGGAGGCGGTGCAATCGCTTTCGGCCAAGGCCGATACGGTGCTCGGCCGCGTCGACAAGCTGGTGGGCGACAACAGCGAGGCGGTCGCCGACGCGGTGCGCAACATCGACGCGTTCTCGAAGGCGCTCGCCGACAACGCCTCCGGCGTCAATGCGGCGCTGTCGGGCGTCGCCGACCTCGGCAAGAAGATCGGTCCGCTATCGGATCGGCTGGAAGGGCTTTCCGAAGACCTCGACAAGCTGGTCAAGGCGGTCGATCCCGCCAAGGTCAGCGGCATCGTCGACGACGTGAAGTCGCTGAGCGGCGAGTTCGCCGACAACAAGGCCCGGATCGCTTCGACGATCAGCGACGCCGCCGCGCTCGCCAAGCAGCTCAACGGCAGCGCCGCCAAGCTCGATTCCGCGCTCGCCGACTTCGACAACCTCGTCAAGGCGGTCGATCCGAAGAAGATCGCCAACTTTGTCGACGGCGCCGACTCGCTCGGCCAGACGCTGCAGCAGCGTCAGGGCGACATCGACGCGATCGTGAAAAACGCGACCGAGCTGTCCGGCAAACTCAACCGTTCCGCCGACAAGATCGACGGCCTGATGACGAGCCTGCAGGGCTTCGTCGGCTCGCCAGACTTGAAGGGGCCGCTCGCCCAACTCGGCGACGCAGCGAATTCGGTGCGCACGCTCGCCGATAATCTCGACGCGCGCACCAAGGATATCGCCGCTGGCGTCAGCCACTTCACCTCGACCGGCTTGCGCGAATACGAAGCGCTGGCGATCGACGGCCGCCGCACGATCAACGACCTCGACCGCGCGATTCGCAGTTTCGAGCGCAGTCCCAACGAGTTGCTGTTCGGCGCCAAGTCGACCCTTCCCGAGTATCAAGGCGGGAAGTGATGAGCGACGCTGCGACAACAAGCCGGCCGCCCGTCGCTCGTCGCCGCTTCGGCCTCGCCGCGCTGGCGCTGGCGGCGCCGCTCGCCGCCTGTGGCGGCGCGCCGCTCGACACCTACGACCTCAACGCCGCTCGGCCCGCCCCGGCGCATGCGCTTAGCGCACGCGTTCGCGTCAGCGAGCCGCTCGCCGCGCTTGACCTCGACAGCGACCGCATTCTGGTGCGCGCCGGCCCGCAGCAGTTGGCGGCGCTGGCGGGGGCGAAATGGCCAGACCGCCTGCCGCTGATCGTCCAGGCGCGGTTGACTCAGAGCTTTCAGAACGCCGGGCTGGCGCGCCAAGTCGGCCGCAATCCGGCGACGGCGGCCGACTACGTTCTCGATCTCGACATCCGCAAGTTCGAACTCGACGTCGCGCGCTCGCAGGTCGAGATCGACGTCGCCGCCAAACTCGTCTCCGCCTCGGGCGGCGTCGTGGCGGCGGAGATCTTCACCGCCGACGCTCCCGTCGCCTCGACCGATCCGGCGACGGTCGCCGCGGCGATGGACGGCGCGCTGTCGTCAGTGATGAAGCGCATCGTCGCCTTCGTCGCAACGCGGCTCTGAGCCGTCGCCTCGTCCGTCATCTCGAGGCGCCTTCACGTTCGCGAGGGCAAGTCGCTTTTGGATGGCGCCGCTCTCAACCCCTATCGCTCGCAATGACGCCGAAGATGGTTCGATTTCCACGCGTCATGCGCCCAGTGAAGGAGAGCGCCGGAAGCGTCCCTTGAGGGTGCTGCCCGGCGCCTCAAGATGAAGGGCGTTGGTCCCCCTCTCCCGCTTGCGGGAGAGGGCCGGGATGAGGGCGAGTCAGCGCCGCGCGACTATCCCAGGCGGCCCGAGGCGTGGGCGAGCATGGTGTAGACCTTGCCCGCGTCGGACAGCAATGTCGTGCG
>Ga0181529_10006828_pt1 | contig 11509 bp, 11 predicted proteins | sample PEATcosm2014_Bin_36_FD_119763 | JGI IMG/M metagenome (GOLD analysis project Ga0181529, IMG submission 119763) | Peatland microbial communities from MTU Mesocosm Facility, Houghton, MI, USA - PEATcosm2014_Bin10_30_metaG | ecosystem: Environmental > Terrestrial > Soil > Wetlands > Peat | place... | reverse complement strand
TTTCTCGCCACTCCAGGGGATGACGCCAATTTCAATCGTACCTCGCAGATTGCGACTTGGACCCAAGGCAACGGATTTGGATTCGCCAACGGGCCTTCACCTGTCACGGCCATGTGTACGGACGGGGTACAACTTTATTTTGCCGTGGCAGGAGGCGCACAAGTCGGCCAACTAGGGAATCAAACGCAATTTTATTATGCTCCTCTCAATGATGTTTTTGCGTATGTTTGGACGATTCCTGGGAATGGTTTTGAAATCGTGACACGTATGTATTACGAAGCCGCATCTAATCGGATCATGTACTTCACCAAAACCTTTGCCCTTCAACAGTATTATATTTACTCTGGGGAAATTTCCGCCTTCTCAGCTGGCGACCTGACAACTTTTAAGGCCGCAACCACATTGACACAACTCATTGGACTGCAGGTCAATGGGAATAAAGGCCCTTATTTTCAAGAGGCCGTGCGGCAAACGGATGTGCCGGATGTGTGGGTGGTGGCTGTCAATCGTATTGATGGCGAAGCCTTCTATTCGGTCAAACCGACCCTTATAAACATTTTCGGGTCCACAAACTCAGATGTTGGAATTTTATTGGGACCTGCCTATGTGGATCCAGCTAGTGACGATGTTGCCACCGGAATTTGCTCCAATCTTGTCTTTGTAGTGGCCTCCGGGGCTGCAGGTGGAAACCTGTGGTCGGATCGAGTGTATTTTGGCGTGGCCCAGGAACTTGGATCCCCTATTGGTCTTGGATTCCAAAATCCAGTCACCTACATCATCAACATGGGAATGCCGGTCCAGCTCGGAGTGCCCGGCAATTGGACGGTCATAGGGACATTCCAGGGGCCCATTGGCATCCTACCCAACATTTCAGGCTGGAATAGCTTTGACGCCACCTACCAGGGCCAGGTGGCCTTTGCGATGGCCAACAACAACACCGGAGCACCTTTGGGGCCCTTCTACAACGTGCCACCAAATCGCCAGATCGTGCTGCCCAGCGGTGGCGCGGTTCCTGGGGAATACGTCCAGTGGCTTGCCACCTTGACGTGGACCTATTCCGTGGCGGCTGGCGCGGAGCCAACTTTCACGCCCTTTTTCAGCTATGTGGACATTTCTTATTTCGTCGGACAGCAGTTTGTCCCGGTGGTCACAGGAATCCACTACTACGGGCGCTCCAGGTGGTCCGTAGCCCTGGCCGGGCAGACGGTCCCCAGCATGGAATTGGTGTACCAAAAGAATAACACCTGGACCATGACCAAGGGACGGTCAATCATAGGCTATGCCATTTTCCAGGGTAATTTGGTATGCTTTGAAGGGGCCACGCTCCTGCAGATGGAAACGGGGTCGACCTGGAACGGGGCGGCCATCGACACCCTGGCTGTGACCGGCTACATCATGGACGACACTTGCGACAAGTATCTTCGCAAGATCGAAATGAACGTGATGCAGGACCAGAACCAGACCTATCCCAACCAGACAGGCTACATGGAGTTTCAGCCTCTCCGGGCAGGCGTGGAAGTGGCAGGTTCCCCGTGGTTCCTGCCTATCCCGACCAGCGCCAACCCTCCGCAGCCCATCCAGGTCCAGGGGGTGATGAATCCCTTCACGCAAGTTTGGTGCAGGGCTTTCGCGCTGATGATGGCGACCAGCTCAGACGACGGCCAATATGCGCCGGCCACGGAACAAATGGAGGACATCCAGGCCGTCATCTTGACGATCCGCAAGAGCCCTCCACGTTACTCCATGCCGGTGAACTGATGGCACAGCTCAGAATGATCAACGTGAGCAAGTTGACGCCCAAGGTGGTCCAGGACCTTGTGGCCAATGTGCGCCATGCGATCCAAAACCACGACTTTGACCAGGACTGGCAGCCCAATCCGATCCCGGGCAGTCTCACCACGATCACGCATCGGCTCAAAGTGCAGCCCAAGACAGTGACGATTTACGCCTCCAACGATTCGGCGGGTGCGGGCTACACGCAAATTTTACCGTCCTACGTGGACAATCAAACCATTCAATTCACGACCGCATTGGCGCATGTGCGGGTCCTGGCCAACAAGTGAGGTATCGTCATGGACTTTGATCTGTCTCAACCAGCAACCGGTCAACAGGATCCGTTGGGCGGCAATGTGGATGTCACTTCGCCTGAGTACCAAAAGGCGATGGTGAACCGATACGCCCTGTCCACGCAGCCGGGCTATGTGCAAAGCCAGCGGGATCTTGCCTCTGGCTTGGCAGCCCGAGGCATGAACGAAAGTGGGGCGGCGGCAGCCGGTGAGGCCAATTTGGCTCAGTCCCGGGCCGCGGGCATTGGCCAGGAGGCCAGCCAGGTCGGGCAGCAGCAATCGGGCCAAAGCTTTGAGAAGCAGCAGGCAGCCACAGCCCAAAACTACGCTATGGCGCGGCTTCAACAGGAGCAGACCAACGCCATGCAGCTCCAACAGGCCCAGCAGGCTTTCGCCCAGCATCAATCCACGATGCAGGACGTGGGCGCTATCGGCTCCGGGCTCGGATCCATTGCGGGCACTTACATAGGGGCAGCGCCGGCCGAGGCGCTTTCTCAACAACTCATGAAGATGTATGGAGCCCAGCCAGGCCAAGGCGTCCCAGGAAGCCAAGGAACGCCAGACATCAATGCCAATCAGGAATTGGCAGCTCAATACGGCATGGCCCCGTCCAGTGCGTTGCCCAATGCAAACAACTATTTCGCGTTACCCCAAGGCTACTAAGAGGTCGTCATGTCCGAAACATCAGACAGTCAACAAGGCGCAGCGGGCATTGCCGGGGGTTTGGCCTCTGGCTTGGCTGGCGGCTTGGAAAGCGGGATGCGCCGTACCCACGAAACGCGGATGGAAATGATGGCCGCGCTTCGGATGGCGAAATATGGGGGCATGTACGGAGGCGGAGGAACCGCCAACATGGTCCCGGGTCCCACTATGCACGCAATGGATCCCAATTGGCCCATTGACCGTCCAGCCCCTCCGCAGGTCTACGAAGGGTGGGTGAATGCCAAACAGGGACGGCAAGCGCCGGCACAAGTGGCCGCAGGTGCTAATGAATATCATACCGATGCAGAGACGCAGGCGCAGCAGGCAGCGGCGGCCGAGAAGTTGCGTGCAACCCAAACGCAACAGCAGGAAGTGGCACACCAAAACGCGCTCAAGGCCGTTGAGGCGGCCGGGGAAGATTTGAGTACGGAGAATGGCCAAAAGATTTATTCCAACGCCATGAACTCCTATGGAGCCACGCAGCACTTTCCGCCGATTTCATTCAACACAGCCGTACCCGATCCGCATTGGTACAACAAAGACGCAACCACAACTCAATTCAATCCGGGAGCCTATCAAGGCGCGTGGTTGCCTGGGCCCGTGGGCCAACAACCTGGTCCTGGCCCTGTGCCTGGACAAAGGCCGGCACCCACCCCGGTACCCACACAGGTCCCGGTGGATCCCAATGCCGGTTATTCCGCCGTCCCTGTCCAATAGGGGATAAATGCCCAAGTTTCGAGTTTCCAATCCGTCTGGCGAACAGTGGGACATTAACGTGCCCGATGGGGCCACGTCGGATGATGCTGTCAATTATTTCAAACGTCAGGAGCCAACCCTCCGTGCCCAGCGGTACGGGGGCGTAAGCGACAGCCAGCCAGCCAGCGCCCTATCCCCAAGCGGACTACTCCCGGCGGCCTGGCAGGCCACCAAGGACACCTTTGCCGGCGCGATCCCTGGCACACCCCAATCCAATGACCCCAATCGCAGCGTGGGCCAGAAACTCGCATCCCTGGCTGTGTCCCCCATCGCCTTACCTGGGGCCATCGCCTCCAAGGTCCTGGGTGCCAACGAGGAAGCCGCGGACACCGTGGCCGGCCAAGGGGCAAGTTGGCTGTCTCAGTCCTTCCCAGGCCTCCCAGCGGCCATCCCCGCAGGCTTGGCGACCGTAGGGGCCATTGCTGGAAACCCTGGAAATTGGGCTCCTGGGGCAGAAGCCGCCTATGGGCCTGCCGAAAAGGCCATTGCCGACGGCGGCTTTGAAAACTACCTGAATCCAGCCCATTTTGCCGAGCAGGCCCGTTCCATCGCCAAGGTGCCCGGGCAGATCAAGGAAGGCTATCAGGCCCTCAAAAATGGCATCCAGGGGTTCCAGGACGCCCGCACAGCCGCCGAAATGGGCCCCAAGGCCCCTGTGGCTGCCCCAGCGCCCGCCGCAGCCCCTTCCGCCTCTGGCCTCCCCGACAACAACGCTTTTGAGCAGGGCGCACAGAATATCACAAACCAGAGACATGAGCCGGTGGCTCTCCAAAAACCCTTGGAAATACCGCCTAAACGGCAATTGCCTCTCCCCGCAAATCCACCGCAAACTCCCCCGAAAGCCCCCGAAGTCCCTGTTTTGGGCCAACGGCTACCGGATGAGGGCGGGGCGCCGATTCCTGCGTCTCAGCCAGCCCAGCCGGCGGATCAATTCCCACGCCAAGCCTTGAGGGACCGCAGGGCCGCGGCCACAACCGGCAACGGGGACCTGATGGCAGGGATGCCAACCCCAGCCGAGATCAAGGCCGAAGGGCCTCCCTTAACATCTGTTGCAAATCCTGAAACGGGTGGTAAGGTAGATGTGACGGCAAAGGTTGAGCAGAAGAACCAGGATTTTGAGGCGTTGATTGAAAATCGGATCGCCAAGCCTCCTGTCAACCCTGTTGAGGTCACGCATAGATTCCAAGGGCCTGACGGAAAAATTCACGAAGTCACGCTCACGATGGATGCGGAGGACTTAGATGAAAACGGACAGCTCAGAAATAGGGCCAGTGCCCCAGGAACCGCAAGTGGTGAACCACGGCCATTTGGAGATGAACAGCCCGGAATTCCAAGGCCTGATGAAACAGGTCAAGTCAGGACAGCTCAAGTACCTGGGGTCGAAGCTAATCAAGCCCCCAGCGTCCCAGGAGAAGTCCCCGGTGCTGCCAAAGCAGCCCCCGCAGCCGCAGGTCCAGCCCCCGTCGAGGCCGGCAACCCCATTCGTGTTGAAGCTGAGGGGCGGCAAACCGTCATCCAAACCGCCAGCGGCCAGCACGAAGCCCAATACAAACTTGCCGCCCTTGAAGACCTAAAGCCTTCGCACGACCCCGCCAAAGGTTTTGCCCCTAATCCTGACTTCCAAGACAACGTTCAACCCAGGGACTACCGCGGCAACAAGAATCACCAAGCCGCCGTTCTCTCCAACGCCTCCCCGGACAAATTCGACCCCGCCGGTCAAATCTTTGACAATGGTTCTACGCCCATCACGGGCCCACCCATCATCACCGCAGACGGCACCGTTTTAGGCGGCAACGGCCGAACCATGTCCATGCTCGTCGCCCAGGGCAACCCCGAGACGGCCGCCCGCATGGCCGAGGCTGTCCGCACGGCCGCGCCTGGGATGGGGATAGATCCCGCAGCCGTGGATAAGATGTTGGCGGAGGGTAAAACCCCTGTCATCGTAAGGCAATTGGCGAATGAGCCGCAGACGGTGGATGAGGCCAGGAACATCGCTTCTGAGCTGAATCAGGGGATCACGAAAGAGGGAGATCCCGCCGAAAAGGCCTTCACCCGCGGTTCCAACATTTCCAATGGTGGGATGAGCAAGATTGCCGAGGCCATTGGGGACCGTGAAATTGACGCTGCTTTAGCTACCCAGCAGGGCACCAAGGACGTGACTAAGGCCTTGATTGAGGATGGGGCACTATCCGCCAATGAAGTGGTCGGGATGACCAATCCCAAAACTGGCACCCTTACCAACGACGGCATCCAGCAGATCAAGAACGCCCTTGTGGCTCGAATCACGGGCAGCGTGGACATGGTGCGGAATGTCCCGCCTGAGATCCAAGGAAAGCTGCTCAAGAGCGTTGGGGACCTGACCAAGATCGAAGCGTCCACCCCTGAATTCAGCCTTAAGGCCAAACTTCAAGAGGCCCTGGCCCATATCGTCGATCAAGCCGGCGGCATGGTCAAAAAAGAGGACTGGCACAAGGCCCAGGACTTATTGCGGAACGTGTCGGATGACGCCCGCAGCTTGGTCAAATGCCTAACGGCCTCAATCAAAGAATCCGCGGAGCGTTTCGCCACCTATGCGGAGGCCTGCCCCAAGGTAGCTGAGGCAGCGGCATCGGAGCAGGAAAAGCTATTCGAGGATGAAATCAGCACCAAGTACACTCCGGAACAGGCTTTCAAGCAGGCCTTTGAATCCACGGCCACCAAGAATGGTGGAGGGATTTACCTCAATTGCGAGCTTATTCCCGGCGTCCGATCCCTGGCCAAAGGTGTCGCGTCGATGGCCAAGGTCTTGTGGGATGCACCTTATGACAAGGCCATTGCTCAGACCCCTCAAGAATTCCTTGGGATGAGCAAAGAGTTTCAGGGCCCCACAAGCGGATGGCGGTTCCTGATTCGTCAATATCTGCCTGTATCTGATGTGATGCCCCGAGTGGCCTTTGAGTATCGTCGCGCCAAAGAATTGGCTGTCACGACTTCCCAAAAGTACGTGCAGGCCATGTTCGATGCCACCGAGCCCATCAAGGGAAATTGGGAATTGAACAAAGAATTTGTGATGAAACTGGAAGGCCGCATGGACATGGCGGAAGGCAACAAGGCTGTCAGCGAATCCGCCCAAAAGGTGCGCGGCATCCTGGACCAATACTTTGAAATGACAGGGAAGGCTCCCGAGCATTACCGTCAAGGCTTCTACCCCCACGAAGGCCCGGGCCTCAAGCCCTGGGAAATGCACGAAATTGGCCTAGATACCGGGATGATGTCGCCCGGAGAAACTCCCCATTTCAGGGCCAGGACGAGCGAAAACAGCCCCATCAATTACGATGTCCGCGATTCCCTGTCACGCTACTTCACGCGGACTACCCGTGATTTGGTGACTGAGCGCCTTCAATCGGCGTGGTCGGATCGTATCGACACGATGAAACTTTCCGACAATGAAAGGGAGTATTGGGAAGCACTCAAAAAGTCCATGAGTACGGACCCGCGCAACCAAAACAATTTGGACACGCTTTTAGACAACATGATAAACCGCAGCGCCAGAATCCTGGGAAAGACGCCTCCTGGTGTGGGTGTGTCCAGGCAAATGACGGACGCCTTCCTTGGGCACATCTACGCAGCCCAGCTCGGGCTTGCCCTCAAGACCCCTTTTAAAATTGTCGGCCAGGTCGGCAACACCTTTGCCCAGGTCGGCGGAAAGGCCTTTACTGGCTTCGCCCGTTACGTTTTCAGTCCAGAGGCCCGCCAGGCGTACAAAGACAGCGGCTACCCTATCAACAGCATCATGGCTGAAATGTCCAAGCAGGCCGAAATCCTCTCCGCGCCACAGCGGGCCGGTTTCGTGGACCGTATGTTGGGGGCCTACCATACCGGCGTCAAGCTGGCCATGAAACCCGTCGCCTTTGCCGAAAACTTCATCCGAGGATCCGCCTACACGGCCGGGATCCTCAAGGGCTCGGAACTTGGGTACGAGGGGGATCAACTCCAACAATTCGCCAAAGGGATGGTCGATAAAAGTCAATTCACCTGGGGTAAAGGTGAAGTGAGCCCTTACCTGGATTCGAGCATTGGCCGGATGGTGTCCATGTTCACCCACTACCCCGTCCACCAATTGACCATGCAGTACAATATGCTTGCGGAAGGCCACTTCAAACAACTGGCCCGGCTCATGGCCTTTCAAGGCGCGGTTATCGGTGCCGGCGCGGCTACAGGCCTCTATTCCGCCGACAAGTTCTTCGGATGGACTCCACTTTCGGATGTGACTCCCCAGCTTCCCACGACACCCAAAGGACAGGCATCCCAGGTTTGGCAGCGCCCCGGCAACCTTGAATTCAAGGCCCTTCATACTCCCATCATCGGCGGGAAGGCCATTGGGGACCTCCCTCTGCCCCTGGGCCCCCTTGCCTCCATCAGTCGAGGCTCCCCTCCGGTGCAGGCCCTCGCCACCATTTTGCATTCAGAAGCCAAGGTGAAGGATGGGGCCAATGTCCTGGCCAACATGGCGCTGCCCAAGCACAACGTGGAGGACGACTATAAACTTCTCCGTTCCCTGTACACTGGCAGGGAAGTACAATGGAACCCTAAATTTGGGCGCTGGCAGGATGGTAAGCAGCTCAGTTTTGGCAACGCCATCAATCAATACCTGGACACGATGCCCCAAGAAGACTTGAAGGAGCGAAAGGCGGCTTTGGCCACGCAAATCAAGGCCCGCATGATCGACTGGCTAGGGAAGACTCGACCGGCAACGACGAGGTAAACATGAGCGCGACATACGGGACCACCCGCGGCTTCCGCAACCACAATCCTTGCAATGTGCGGCCATGCCCGCTGCCTGATGTGTGGAAAGGTCAGGGCTCCATCGACAACAATGAGCCCGATCCGCCTTACTCACAATTCGAGGACACTCTTGACGAAAACGGGATCATGCAAGAGGCCGATTTTTGGGGCCTCCGCGCTGGAGCAAGAAATTTTGAGAGCTATCAAAGCAAAGATGGATGCGCCACCCTTCGCGCCATCATCTATCGTCATGCGCCTCCCACTGACAACAACGACACGGTGGCCTACCTTGCCGCTGTCAGCCAAAGTCTCGGAATTAATCCCGATGAAACGATTTCGCTCGAAAATGCACCGGAATTGACGCTGGACTTGATGAAGTCCGTCATCCACGAAGAAGAAAGCACCGATCCTTACCCTGATGCACTCATTCGGGCTGCCATTGCGGCGGCCTAAAACCAAGGAGGTAACATGCGTTTGAAACTCTATTCCTTCTGGCTCGTCGGACTGATCGTCATGTCCGCATGGGCCATCATGGCCCTGGCCGACGTGACCGGCACGGCCGCCATCGCAGGCCCCCCGGCTCCGCAGATCAATACCCAGGAGCTTTTCGGGTCTGTGATCGCCTTCATCAACAGCCTCGGAAACTTGAGCCTGGGACAGATCCTTGCCCTGATCGTGGCTCTGGCGGCGGGCTGCGTCGGGATGTGCGGAGGCGTTCAGCACATCCTTGAAATCGTCTATGCCTATTGCCCCTGGCTGCCCTGGTGGGTCAAGCCGGCGCTTCCCAAGGCTTTGGGTGCGGTGATCGCTGCGATGCTCAATTACGCCCATGTGGACATGGCCACAGCCACAAGCATGGCCGGCACCTTCTACTTGGCCCTGGAAGGCATCAACAAGTCGCCCCTGGCCCTGGACCTGGGTGCGGTGGAAGACTCCGTGAAGGCCAAGTTCGCGGAAATGAAGGCTTCGACCGTGCAACCGCTTCCCAAACTGAAACCGTTGACCGGAGGACCCACCACGGAAACCGTCCAGTATGCGGACGGGTCCACGGCCACCGGCGCAGCCCCCATGCCGCGGGTCAGTCCCACAGGATCCAAGGCCGTCGGCCTTCTGATGCTGCTCTTTGCGCTCCTGGTCGGGCAGGCTAGGGCCTCAGTCCTGGACTTCGCTGTGCCTCTCAGCCCTGCAGCGGGAACCAGCTACGTCAACAATACCATCGTCATCATGCCCAGCGTCCTAAAGGACAATGCGGGCAATCTGATGGTGGACTTCAACGCCTATGGCGGCATTCAAAGCACTTGGCAATGGGGCTCGAACTACGGCTTTGGACTCACCTTCGGCATCTTGGCCCAGGGCCTCGGGACCGGCACGATGCCGACCACTGGCAAACTGGCTGGCGGCATCGTCGGGGACTTCATCGGACTGGAAGCGGGCCTCTTGTGGGCCAACGATGGGGCACGATTAGGATTCACAAAAGCGTTTTAAAAAAGCATCACTTAATTCAAAAGAGGCCCCTATTTGGGGGCCTCTTTTTTTATTGCACAGGCTTGGGCTTTCGGTTTACATCCGCGAGGACAGGGCAAATGTTCCTCTTTCCCCGTCTGAGGATTTTTGATGTGTACCCAAGCCGAATCCAGGCACACAAGGCACTTCTGAGGCAGCGTTGTCATTGGAGAACCCGAAGGAAAGCTGTTCATTCTTAAATGCGGGGTTAGCAAAAAGGCGGTATTCCCAAACACGACCACGGCCGGAAACACGGCGACGTTCATAGACCCACGCGGTATCGGCTGGCTTATCGGCATGCAATTCGCGGGCAAAATCTCGCAAACGTGATCCAACGGAACTAGGGTATTTGATCCTAGTTTCAAGGCACAGGCTTTCAAGAGTTCGGAATCTTCCATCGCGCATAGCCTCAAAGACTTTTAATTGCAAGCCATTTAATTCTTTTTTATCTTGACTTGTCAATACTGTATTCACTCCTCCTCCTTCCCCTCAGTGGCGCCCAGGGCGGCGCGCGCCTGGGATTCGATGTGTGCAGGCAGTCCATGCGCCTGACATAAATTTGCCAGCGTGGCCCTCAGCGCCTCCCTCAGCGCGTCCGCCTGGAGGGCGAGGCGCAACACGTCAAGCTGCTTTTCGTGCAATGCCTTCTCGGTCGGCGTGTATCTGGATTTGAACTTCTCCAATATGCTTTCGGTGCGCTCGATCTGGTCCATGATGAAAACGTTCATCGGCATTTGGAGTTGGTCGGGCGTGAGGCTCATGGCTTGCGCTCCTTGAGGTAGGCCAGCAGGACACACCGCAAGTCCTGCATGTCCTGATTGGCAAAAGGATCACCTAGATTATTCAGCCGCACATATTCAGCCTGATTGTCCATTACAGTCTGTGCCGCCTCCGCCACCTTCAGCAGCCTGTCGCGCTCGGCGGCGAGGGAATCCACTTCCTCGGCCAGATCGCAGGTCTCACATTGGCGGCGTAACCCGCCGTGCTTGCATACGCCTTCGCGTGATTCCGCCATTCTCTCCTCCTCTATCCCTTCCCGTATTTGCCCACATGCTGCGCCGCTTCCGCCGCCTCGCGCTCAGCCTGGGTGGCCCAATGCAATAGCAGAACCATGACGACGGCGCCGCCGACGAAGCCGATGCCGAGTCCTAGCGTGAAGATCCAGACCATTAAGGCTTCTCCCCAGTGGCGGACAGGGCGGCTACGGCCCAAGCTGCGCCTTCATCACGGCCCAGATCCCGCGCCTCAGTCAACGCCTTGTCACTCGGTCGATTCACGGCTTCACGTCCTTTCCGTGGCCGGGCCAAGGGCAGGGAATGTCCCAAACTCGCGTACGCATGGACTTGGCCGGGAAGTCGTCACGCAAGCGACTTGTGAACCCATCGTGGCACCCCGGCATAGGACAGGCTGCTGAGGGGGAGGGCTTGAACTGGATGGACTGATACGTGCATTCTGCCGGGCAGTCCCACGCGCTGTGGAACCCGTCTCCGCCATTTTCAAGAGCGTTGGGACATGGGTTCGGTTTCACATCCCCTCCTTCGCGGCTGCTGGCTTGGGTTTGGTGCTCGTAGCGGCTTGCTCCTATCCTGGGGGGCGGGAAGCTTTCTCCATCCCCACCACAATGTCCACTCGCGCCACAAGCGAATCAGCCCTTCGGCTATGTCGGGGTCGTTGTGGTAGCAGAACAGGCCGTGGCCGCATGGCGGGCCTTCTTTGCC
>Ga0181529_10006825_pt1 | contig 11512 bp, 12 predicted proteins | sample PEATcosm2014_Bin_36_FD_119763 | JGI IMG/M metagenome (GOLD analysis project Ga0181529, IMG submission 119763) | Peatland microbial communities from MTU Mesocosm Facility, Houghton, MI, USA - PEATcosm2014_Bin10_30_metaG | ecosystem: Environmental > Terrestrial > Soil > Wetlands > Peat | place... | reverse complement strand
GATCGGGATGCGTGGGATAAGGCGGGCAAATGATCTCGCCGGATGGCGCGCCGGTTTGCGGGATTCCGGCGATGTAGGTTTTGCATTGCTCGTCGGCCAACCGCTTGAATTCGGCGATATGGCGATCCCATTCGCCGGGACCTGACCAACTGGTTTCTGCCCCTACATCGAGATTGGGCTGGATCAAGACGGCGGTTGCTGTGGGCGCGGGATTCTCCGGCAGTGCGTACTCTAACACGGTGAGTGAGAACAGTGTCACCGGCAGCAGAACACGCCAATACGTGCGGTTCACCCACGCATTGCGGCCGAAGAGCACGTCCTCGGCAATGAGCGCGTTCATGGCCACGAGCAGGAAGCTGATGCCATAGACGCCGGTCCATGTCGCAAGCTGGGTCACCGCCTGGTTATCCACTTGCGAATAGCCGAGCTGATCCCAGGGAACAGAAGTGATGCGCGCGGCAGCGAGTTCAAGCGCAGTCCAAAGGATGGGCGCGAAAGCCAGCGCCAGGCGCGTGCTGCCGGTAGCCCGGCGCACCAGTATGACGCCCAGGCCGAAGAGACCGAAGTAAAGCCCCAGCACGAGACTGTAGCCGATGAGCAGCAACGTGGGCGCGCCCAGCGGCATATCGCCGTAGTGGAGCATTGTGTCGCGCACCCAATAGCAATTGCCCATGTACCACAGGACGCCGCAGAGATAGGCAATCAGAAAGCCGCGGCGCAACGGACGCGACGATTCCGCACATGCCGGCGAAAGGAGTGCCCACAAAAGCGGAACAAGCCCAAACCACGCAAAGATCGCGCGCCAGGCGGGCATTGGCCCAGCTATCGGAAACGGCAACTCAAGCAGGCCGGCGGAGAGAACGGCCGCGGCCCACAACTTCCAGGATCCCAACTTCCAGGATGCGTGCTTCATACTCCGCCGAGTTTATCGTATCGGGCACAGGGGCGCGGCAAGTGAGCCAAGGCATTCCCAGATCAAAGGACAGCACGCGCAGGGAATAGCTGCCTCCCGGCAACAGTTCGAGACAGTGCATTCTCGTAAAAAGACTGCGGACAGACCTAAAAAAGGCTACAATTTGCGTATGCTACTTGCTGTGCTTGCCATGCGCTTGCTGGAAGTCATGTTTTTTGTCGGCCTTGCGGGATCTGCCGTGGTCGTTCTCATCAGTTTCTTCGAAGATGGCAAGGAACTTATAGGCCGGGACGAACCGCCTGAACGGCGCGCTTGACGACCCCGCCTGCATGACGTCAGCTATTTTCCATTGACTCGCGCTTGATTCGGAAATATACTCGTCGCGGGGCGTATCATGATTTTCGCTCCCGTAACGAGAGACAGCCGGCCGTCGCGCCGGCACAATCGCGATGGCATCCAACCGAACGATCGTAGCCCCTCCTTCCGACCGCGTCCGCCTGATCGTGGCATCCTCGGTGATGCTGACCTTCATTTCTTTTTGGCGTGCGGCAGCCATTGTTCTTAATGATTTGGGATCTTCGGCCTTCTACGCCGGGGGTATCGCCGAGCAGATGGTTGGCGAGGCGGCACCCTGGTTCATCCTCGGCATCATGCTGTTCAGTTTCGCGGTGCGAGCGGTCTACGTCGAAAGCTGTTCGATGTTCACCCGCGCCGGCGTTTACCGAGTGGTCAAGGAGGCCCTCGGTGGCGGCTTTGCCAAACTCAGCGTCTCAGCCCTGATGTTCGATTACATTCTTACCGGGCCAATCTCCGGTGTTTCGGCAGGACAATACATTACAGGCTTAATGAACGAGCTGTTGACGGTTGCGGCTCAGAGTAACTGGCTCCCTCCGGCTCTGATGGACGCGCATCATCATCCCTTCCAGTTTGATATGAATCACACCGCGGCGATGTTTGCCGCCGCGGTCACCATCTATTACTGGTGGCAAAACATCAAGGGGATTGAGGAATCCAGCAGCAAGGCTCTACGCGTCATGCAGGTCACCACGGTAATGGTAGTGATTCTGTTGCTTTGGGGAACCTATTCGGTATTCATGGTTCCTGGCGCACACCTGCCTCCATCGCCTTTGCCTGCCCATCTCAAGTTCAGCAGCGACGCCTTGGGATTCCTGAAGGGAGCGCCACAACTGCTTCCGCTGATGGGCCTCTTCGGCATCCTCATGGCCTTTGGCCACTCTATCCTGGCAATGAGCGGCGAGGAAACGCTGGCCCAGGTAAATCGCGAAATCCAGCATCCCAAGCTGAAGAATCTGAAGAGGGCTGCGATTGTCATCGCCATCTACAGCCTCATCTTTACCGGCGGCGCAACGCTCCTCGCATCCATGCTGATTCCCGCATGGCAGATCACCCACGTCTACCAGGACAACCTGATCGCCGGACTGGCGATGTTCATGGTTGGGCCGCTGTTCTGGCGCATCGCCTTTCGCATCTTTGTGGTGCTGGTTGGCTTTCTGATTCTCTCCGGCGCCATCAACACCTCGATGATCGGCTCGACCGGCGTGCTGATGCGCGTGGCCGAGGATGGCGTGCTGACCGACTGGTTCCGCAAGCCGCACGCAAGATTCGGCACCAGCTATCGCATCATCAACATGGTCTTCATCCTCCAGATGTTCACCATTATCGTCAGCCGGGGCAACATCATTACTCTGGGCGAGGCTTATGCCTTCGGCGTCATCTGGTCGTTCACCTTTAACAGCCTGGCCATGCTGGTTCTGCGCTGGAAGTACCATGGCGAGCGCGGATGGAAGGTTCCTCCCAACATTCGCATCGGAAACTTCGAGATTCCCATTGGTCTGCTTTCGGTCTTCCTGGTGCTGTCTTCCACCGCCATCGTGAACCTGTTCACCAAGTCGGTAGCCACGGTAAGCGGGGTTGTCTTTGCCGCGGCCTTCTTCATTGTCTTCACGGTCTCCGAGCGCGCTAACCTGCGCAAACATGCCCTGACTGCACACCAGATGAAGGACTTCTTCCAACTGGAGCACCAGGACACGGTGAGCCGAGAATCCGCGGCTATTCGTCCCGGTGGCATCATGGTAACCATGCATGACGCCGCTAACCCTTTTGCGCTCAAGTGGACGCTCTCTCACACCAGTACTGAAGATCAGGACGTGGTGGTTATCAATGTGCGCATGATGGGCGTGGGTGGACCGGAGTATCTCAGCGCCATAGACCAAAGCTTCAGCGAACATGAGCAAATGATCTTTACCAAGGCCATTTCGGTAGCGGAGAGCTTCGGTAAGAAAGTCTCCCTACTCCTGATTCCCGCCGGAGATGTCTTCGCCGCATTGGCGCAGGGTGCAAGTTCGCTGGAGGTTGACTCCGTTGTCTCCGGAGTTTCCAATTCTATTACTGCTGAAGAACAAGCTTTCCACCTGGGATTGGCCTGGGAGGCTCTGCCGCAACCGAAGCGGCAGTTCAACTTCTATGTCGTCGATCCAAGCGGCGAAGCAAAGGTGTTTTACATTGGGCCGCACGCGCCCAAACTCAGCCCTGATGACGTGCAACTGGTGCATCGCTTGTGGGTGAATATGCGCCGCGATCCCTCAATGCAGGACCTGCACCACAGCGACATCATCACCTATGCGCTGACCCATCTGGCCGGCCAGTATGCCCGCGAGAAGGAAGAGATTTTGCGCGATCTGCGCAACTACCGCGCTGCGGAAACTCCCACCGGCGTGCGTCTTGGCGACCAGGGTCTCACCGGGCTTAGCGGCACATCCGATCCGTCCAAACGTCAGTTGCCGCCGCGCCCCGCTCACTATCTATAGGGCCTCCTGACTCGCCGTGGACTGTGGCACGCGGCGAACCGCACAACTTCAGACGGAGAGCAGCGAGTAATTCTCGATAGTTTCTCCCGGCGTCCACCGAGCCACCTGGACACCGCCATCGACCAATGCGGCCAGTTGTTCCGGCGTTCCTTTCAGCGGGGGAAAAGTTCCAAAGTGCAGCGGAAGCACAAGCCTCGGCTCCAGAAAACGCACAGCCAATGCTGCTTCCTTCGGGCCCATGGTGAAGTGTCCTCCAATGGGAAGCATGGCGACCTCTGGCCGGTACAGCTCGCGAATCAGCTTCATGTCAGAGAAGACCGCCGTATCGCCGGCGTGGTAAAGAACAGGACCATCCGTAATGGTCAATACAAACCCCGCGGCAACCCCCACATCGTGAGTTCCCAATTCATCCTGCGCCGCGGATGAGTGTCTGGCCTCGACCATGGTGGCCGCCACATCATCCAATTGCACGGTTCCGCCCAAATTCATTCCGATGGTACGGGCCACGCCCTTGCCTGCGAGATAGGCTGCCAACTCGTAGACAGCCACCACGGTGGAATTGTGTTTCGCGGCTACCGGAGCCGCATCGGAAATACGGTCCCCATGGCCGTGGGTCAGCAGGATGTAATGAATCTTCTCCGGCAGAACAAAATCTTTCGGGTATTTGGGGTTTTGTGCAATGAAGGGGTCAATAAGGAGGTTCGTTCCCGCGGCGGTCTGGACCAGCACGGTCGCATGTCCCAACCAGGTAATGCGCGTTCCCTGCAAGCTCATCGTGGTGTCTCCTTGTCAGGCTAATAGTGTCAGGATCTTCGTGCAGTTCATCTCTTCAGCGCGTGATGATCAGTTCTGTGACGCCATCTTTGGCCAGAAACTGGCGGTAACCGGACCAGCCGGCGAAGAGCCGCTCGATGCTGCGGTTGGTAAAGGCGCGCTGGATGGGAAACTGCTGGGCTGACTGCATCTCGACTTCATCGTTGGCCGTAAGGTGGAATCGGCAGTGAGCCGTCTCCACGCCGTGGGTCCGGGTGTGAAAAAAAGCAAGCACCTGTCCGCCCGGATATGTCGCCTCAAACAAGCGCTTTGCTACCGGCGCTACCAATGGTTCGGGGAGATAGTCGAGTGTGGTCCACAAGAGAACCACGTCAAACATGCGGCCGGAAAAATCGAGCGCATGGGAGATAAAGCCCTCGACATCCCATATAGGGTTGCCGTCCTCATCCGTGCCGGTCTGCCAGTTCTCCGAGTAGGCGTCGCGAACGATATCGGCCATGAATACGCTATGGCCCAGGCCGGTCAGGTATTGGATATTAGCCGGCGAGGTATAGCCTACGTCGATTGTGTGGAGACTGGACTCCGCCTCGAGACGTTTGCGCAGAGCTGCCCATCCGCCCGAGTGGCGCGGCACTTTGGGCCCGGTCAAGCCGGGACCGGGAGCGGCGGGACCGCTCTCCTGTTTCCTGTCAAACCAACGGCTAAGCACCCTCAGTTCCCCTTGCGGTTCAGCCGACGACACATGACCGAACCCGCGTGCAGCTTCTTGTCAAACCACGGCGCCAACAGGTTGCGCCTTTGGGCTATCGAGCTGCTTTGAAGCGCCCTGTGTCAAGTCCACCTTGCCGCGGTAGGCTGCATTCTCTTCGATCGCCAGGCGTAGGGCGCGCACATCGCCTTGCACCTGGCAGCCGGCGCGCATCTCAACGCGGCCAGTGGCGATAATGTTGCCCTGGACCTGCCCCATGATCAGTATGTCCTTTGCTGTGAGGTCAGCGGCCACGCTTGCGTTGGCGCCGATGGTCAATCGGCTCTCGGTGAGGACCACGGTCCCCTCCACTCGCCCTTCTACGACCAAGTCTTCACTGCCTTTTACGTCGCCTCGTATCACGACGGTCTTGCCGATGCGTGCTGGATTATTTTCTGCTGGCATGATCTGATTCCTCCTGGAGTACCTCTGGCCTTAAGCCGTCGGCTTCAGTCTGCGAGACCTCGCATCTTGCAATTCGTCCTGAAGGAACTATACGCAACTCGGACCCATTGCTCCAAACGAGGGAATTCCCGCGTCTAACAAAACAAACGAACTCAATCACCATCCATCGACCACTTATGCCCGCTAAACTAGGGATTGTGCATAGCTTTTTGCCATTTTTCGTGCTTCTTTCTTCGGCAGGCGCCGCACTGGCACAGCCAGTCGCCCCCACGGCCCTTACTCCCGCCCAGGCTCAGGCGCTGGTGGGGCGGGCGCTTGCCACAGAGATGCGCACCGCCCAGGACGCAAATCACCCCATGCGTTACCGTCTGCGCAAGTCCAGCCCTCGGATGACCTCGACCAAGGAGATTGTTGAAACCCGCGACGGTGATGTGGCCCGGCTGGTGAAGCTCAATGACCAGCCGTTGAGCCAGAGCGCCGAACAGCAAGAAGAGACGCGGCTGGATGGACTACTCAGCGACCCGAGCCGGCAGCGCCATCGCAAACAGAGCGAGGAAGCGGACGCCGGAATCGTTTTCAAGCTGTTACGCATGTTGCCCCAGGCATTTCTCTACGAGTACGCGGGCTCGGGCCAGGGCTCCTCGGGAACGGTTGAGAAGTTTCGCTTCCGGCCCAACCCCGCGTTTAGCCCGCCTGACCTGGAGACGCAGGCGCTGACTGCCATGACAGGCGAACTCTGGATCGACGCCACACAGGAGCGCGTGACGCAACTGGATGGCCATCTACAGCAGGATACAGACTACGGCTGGGGCATTTTGGGCAAGTTGGACAAGGGTGGGTGGGTGGTCATAGAGCAAGCCGATGTGGGCGGAAGGCAATGGCGGATTGCGCGCTTCCAGATGAAGATGAACCTCCGAATACTGTTCAAGACAAGAAACATCGACACAACGGAGGAGATGAGCCAGTATGCGCCAGTACCCGCCAGACTGGACTACCGGCAGGCTATCCAGATGCTCCGGACTGATCCTTTGAATTCGGCCCCAGGCGGCCGATGAAGCGCGGCTATCTGGAAGACAAATCGGCCCCGCCTGAGTGGACGGGGCCGATTTGCTTGCAGTCAAGCCAATCTGGCTACATCTTGATGAAGACGATAACCAGCGTGAAAAGGGTAAGGGACTCGATCAGTGCCAGACCGAGAATGAGAAAGGTAAAGATTCCGCCGCGTGCGCCTGGATTGCGGGCGAGCGCTTCAACGGCCGAGCCGACGGCCCTGCCTTGGCCGAGGCCGCACATACCAGCGGCCAGGCCCATGCCCAAACCGGCGCCGATAGGAACCAGACTGACGACGGCCGAACCGCCGTCCGCGAAGGCCGGAATGGCGAAACACAAGACCGCCAGGGCCGTGAACAAATATTGAAGCTTCTGCATAGTTCTCCTGCTTCTCTTTGAATTGGCCGCCAGTGGGTGGTTGAGGCTCACCGAGCTGGCCCCCTCACGCTTGCGGCCTACCGTTGACCCGGAGCGGAAGCGCTCTCCGGCGGAATCTTTTCAAAACAGCTATTAGCTTTTAGCCGTTAGCTTTCAGCCGCGCAGTACGCAACTCGATGCCCAAGCTGAAAGCTAATAGCTAAAAGCTGCCTTTTAGTGCTCGTGCGCCACTGCCAGAGAGAGATAAATCATGGTCAGGAGCATGAAAACGAATGCCTGGATGAACGAGATAAAAACGTGCAATCCAAGGAAGATCACCGGAACGCCTATCGGGATCAACGAGAAGAAAACCAGCGTCAGCAGATCTCCGGCGAACATGTTGGCGTAAAGACGTACTGAGAGTGACAGTATGCGCGCAAGGTGCGAGATGGTTTCGATCACGAACAGCAGCGGCGCCATCCACCAGATGGGTCCGGCTAATTGCTTCATGTAACCGATGAAGCCGTTTTCCCGAAGTCCGTGAAAGTTGTAGTAGAGGAAGGTGGGAAATGCAAGGCCCAGCGGCACCACGACCACACTTGTGGGAGCTTTGATGCCCGGAATCACTCCCAGCAGATTGTTGACCAGGACAAAAAGGAAAATGCAGGTGACCCAAGCCTGAAAGCGCTGATAGCCGTGGCCGATGACCTGCTCGGCCTGGCCGCCGATGGCCTCGTGAATGATTTCTGCAATCTGCTGCGCCGGATTGGCCCTCTCCACCGACAGGCTCAGCCGCACGAAGAGGAAAAAAGCGATGAGGCCGGTGACCACCATCAGTTCCAATGCGAAGGCATCGTTGATGGGGGCAGCGGGATGGGCAGGCTGAACGCCCACGGCCTGTAAAACCGCAGCCACAGCCCCGCCGAAGAGGTGGTTCAACAAACGAGTAATTGCAAGGGTTTCCGGCATGAAAACTTGAGTCTTTCCGCCACAGAGCGGGAAATCACATCCGCCGCCAGGCCTGTTTGAGTCTTGTCATTCCTACTACTAAATCTGGTCTCGATCAATCGCGCAACAGGCGAAGCGCTTCCCAACCAATGGTCAATACCGCCAAACCGAGGCCGCAGAGCAGCGCCACAACCGAGCCGTGGAAACATTTCAGGCTACCATAAATGACCCCCGCAAAAACGGTGAGCCTGAGCACAAAGAAGACAACCACCACCGGGGCGCTCGTGGGCGTCTTCTTTTTGTCCAGTCTGGCGTTGATTACGCGGACGAGCCGCTGCCACTCCCAGATGCTGGCCGCCGAAATCAGCGCACCGGTAATGAGCATGGCCGCGCTACGCCATCCCGCGCCAAGCAGTACGGCAAAAGCAGCAACCAGCCCTAAAATCAGCGTGTTGCGCAAGGCTCGACGGAGCATCGAGTCCAGGTCTGCCTGAGTAAGGTCAACGATGGGGTGGGTTTCTTCGGTCATGACGGATCGTCGCTGCTTCCCTTCCCGGTTCCATTCTGGGTTGTGTCCATTTTGCGGGAATTTTTCTCGGCGGCAACCGCCGTCTGCACGACAAAGACCAGCCCGGAGATGCTCCCGAGGATGATCCCGACAATCACGATCCACTTTTGGTGAAGCAGATGATCGGCCCACATGCCAAGCAACAGGCCGACGACGACCGCCGAGGGCAGCACAAAGGCAATCTGCATCAGCTTTTCGGCCTCGACATACGCGCTGAGCCCGCTGGAGGACTTCGCGGGTTGCTTTGATTCCGGAATGGCGCGGTGAAAGGGCATCCTTGGTGATTATCTACGATGGACGCCCTTCGACGCGAAAGGGACCGGCTTACTTGTTGGCTTTCCAGGTAGCGAGTTTCCAGGCCTTAACCCGGTATTTGCCCTCGTCCTCGGACAACTGAGTCAGATTGAAATTAATGTTTAGTGCTCCGCCAAACACCATACCGCCGCGGGTCATGGCTCCATTCGACCCCATCGCGGGTGTCACATACCCCCCGCCGCCGCCGGTCGCACCGGCCTTAACCACAAAGTAGTAGACCTTGCCTGGCTCAGCGGCAAAGGACGCTACATCGAAACTCTTCTTAAACGTTTGATTGGATGATTGCCAGTTTGCACAGAGGTGATGAGTTCCTGGCTCAACGTCCACTGTGAAATAAGAGTCCCCATGGTTAGCGCCCACCCAAGATCCATCCATGCCGTAACGAACGATCGGATGCACAAAGGAGCCGGTTCTGGCATCGCCATCCTCTACAAAGATGATCTGCGCTTTGCCCGCCGTCGGAGGCGCAGGTGCGGCCTGATTCACTTCTGTCTTGACATCGAACTTGACGCTGTCGTCGCCGCAGGCATCCGGCAGGATGGTCTTGGCACGAGCGCACACCGCTGGGACGAGCGACGCGCAGAGAAGCAGCACAAAGAGTCTGGGATTCATGGCAAACATCCTACATGGCCGGACGGCAGCCAGGTCAATGGAACTATGCTTCCATCGCAGAGAGATGTGCGTTCCCGCAACGTCTAGTCGGAATGGCGCTGTCAAAGGGCATCTTTCGTGATCAAGCACGTTGGACGCTTTTCAGTCTTGAGCAGCCCGTCCTATTTTTCCGGTTTTGACTTAGCGAGTGGAAGGGAGCCAGCCAGGTATTTGCCTTCATCCTCATTCACCGGCGCCAGATCAAGCGAATGATATTCAATTTCATGGGTTCTTATGTGCCTGATGTTGACCCGATAGTAGTAAACCTTGCCGGCCTCTACGTTCAGGGGAGCTACGCTGGTTCTCTGCCACTCATAGGCGAAGTCCGCTTGCCAGTTCGCGCACAGATGATGCTGGCCCGGGGTTACCGCAACCACAAAGTACGAGTCGCCTTTGGTCGCGCCAATCCAGGTTCCGTCGATGCCAAGGCGGGCCTCGACTCCGGTTAAAACTTCTCCATCCGCCTGCTCAGTTTCAAGAAATACAATTTGCGCCTTTCCAGCTTCAGGAGATGCGAGCTGTGGCGGGTTGGTTTGCGTGGTGACTTTGAAGTTGACATCCTCTTTGCCGCAACTATCCGGCAGAGCCCAGACCTGTACTGCAGAGGCCAGGGACGCGCCGAGAAGCAGAACGCTCAATTTGACCCTCATGAGAATTCTCCTATGCGCTTCAACCCACACATGAACCGATAGTTGCGCTCGCAGCAAAGAGAGAGTTCTCCCGCAACATCCTCGATGCCGCACGCGCGACGAGCGATATACTGGCTGTTGAACCGGTGACGCAGTTCACCCACAAAGGAAGCAAACGTGTTCGATTCAGAATTTGAGCGCAGTCTCTTCGAGCTGCGCAAGTCAAAACTCGAAGAGATCGAGAAGCTGGGGCAGGCGGCCTATCCCAATCAGTTCCCTGCCTCGCACACCGTCCCCCAGGTGCGCGCAAAATGGGATGAGTCGCAGGCCGAGGCACTGGAGGCCAATCGCGTAACCGTGGCCGTGGCCGGGCGCATCATGGCCATCCGCGCACAAGGGAAGGCCGGCTTTGCGACGCTTCAGCAGGACGCCCAGCGGCTGCAGATTTATGTGCGCCTGGATGCTGTGGGCGAGCAGGGTTTTGCGCTCTATAAGCTGCTCGACCTGGGCGACCACATCGGCGTCTCCGGCTATCTGTTCCGCACACGCACGGGCGAGCTGACCATTCACGTTGAGCGGCTGACATTCCTGGCCAAGGCCATGCTGGCGCTGCCGGAGAAGTTTCACGGCCTGGCTGACGTCGAGTTGCGCTACCGCCAGCGCTATGTAGACCTGTTCACGAACCTCGAAGCCCGCGAAGTCTTCGTCAAGCGCGCTAAAGCGCTCAAGGCTATCCGCCAATTCTTTGACGAGCGCGGGTATCTGGAAGTCGAAACACCGATGATGCAGCAGATTGCCGGCGGTGCTGCTGCGCGGCCTTTCAAGACGCACCACAATGCACTCGATTTGGATTTGTTTTTGCGGATCGCGCCGGAGCTTTATTTGAAGCGGCTGGTTGTGGGCGGCTTCGACCGCGTATACGAAATCAATCGCAACTTCCGCAACGAGGGCGTAAGCACGCAGCACAATCCCGAGTTCACCATGCTGGAGTTCTATCAGGCATACGCAAATTATCACGACCTGATGCAGATTACCGAAGATCTGATCGAGTTTGTGGCGCGGGAGGTGAACGGAACGGCGAAGACCGAGTTCAACGGGCACACCATTGATTTGAGCAAGTGGACGCGACTGACGATGCGCGAAGCCATTCGCGAGTTCTGGCCGGAGGAAGCTGGAGCGAAGCCGGCTATGACCGCATTTGAATCGGCGCCGGTCTTGCAGGCGCGGCTTCACGCGGCAATGAGCTCGCTGGAAAAGGCGGAAGGAGAGACAGCGCGGCTCAGCCCGGAGCGCATCGTCGAGTTGAAGACGATTCATGCCGCTGTG
>Ga0181529_10006824_pt1 | contig 11512 bp, 11 predicted proteins | sample PEATcosm2014_Bin_36_FD_119763 | JGI IMG/M metagenome (GOLD analysis project Ga0181529, IMG submission 119763) | Peatland microbial communities from MTU Mesocosm Facility, Houghton, MI, USA - PEATcosm2014_Bin10_30_metaG | ecosystem: Environmental > Terrestrial > Soil > Wetlands > Peat | place... | reverse complement strand
GGCAATGGCGCCCTCGACGCGGTCAGGACGGAAGGCGATTTCGGGATAGCGGGCGGTCTCCAGAATTTCGCGATGCATGCGGCTGTCGCGGCTGCCATTGCCGCTTTCGCCGCTGCGCGCGTCGATGGTGACCTGGCCGGACAGTTTGCCGCTGGAGGGGTCAAAACGCAGCGAGCTGTCTTTCAGCCGGAATTCCCCGTGGACGGTGTGCAGCGTGGTACCCAGCGTGAATTCCACCTTGCTGGCGGAGGAGTCCAGATGCAGAGGCGCTTCGTCGCCCCACAATATTGGAAAGAGCAGCGCCGCGGCGCTGAAGGAAACAGCCAGTGCGGTTCGCGCGGTTTTCGTCATAGCGTCAGCATCCTCCATCCCAGCGCCAGTCCATTGGCGGCGAAATCCAGGGTCGAAAGTTCTCCAACGTGCATCGCCAGCATTCTCTGGAAGAGGCGCGGCTGCGACGCCATGGCTCCCAGGACGCGGCCGCGCAGTCCCCGGCGGCGAGCCAGCACCAATAACAGCGACGCCATCATGCGGGGCCGCTGGCCGGCGCGGCGGTGGGCTGCCTGGTAGAGCCGCAGGTCGCCCGCGTGCAACGCATCGGCCAGCGCCACGGCGTGCTGGAACAACAGGCACACGCCCTCACCGGTGATGGCGTCGACGGAGCCGGATGCGTCGCCGACCAGCGCCACATTGTCGCAGCATACGCGACGGAGGCGCCGCGACACGGTGACGGCGCCGCGTTCGAGGGAGGACGGTTGGGCGTCGCGGAGACGCACCGCGAGTTCCGGAAACCGCGGCAGCGCGTCATCCAACCGCAGGCGCGGATCTTGGGATAGCAGGGCCACGCAGACTTCCGAGGGGCTGACGGGGGTAACGTAGAGCTGGCAGCCGTCGGACCAGTTCAGCTCCATGAAATCGGTCCAGGGCGCGACGCGATAATGGCGGCGGAAACCGAAGCGGCGGCTTTGGTACACGCAGGCGTCGAGACCGGCCCAGCGGCGGACGGCGGAATCGGCGCCATCGGCGCCCGCGATCCAGCGCGCGCGCACCACGCCTTGCTGGGTCTCGACGGACTGCGCCCCGATCCCGGTAACGCGCGTGCCCCACGCCAGGCGGACGCCGCACTCGACCGCATGACCCACCATGAGTTCGTGCAGGGCGGTGCGGCGCACCCCGAATCCGACGCCGGCGGGAAAGGTGGCTTCCACGGAGACGTCGTGCTCGCGGAAGCGGATGCCGCGGAACGGGCGGGCGGCGGCATGTTCCAGCTGGATGCCGATGGCTTGCGCGGCAGCCGCGCCGTCGGGCATGATGCCTTCGCCGCACGCCTTATCGATGGGCGGCGGGGAGGGCTCAGCAACCACAACGTCTAGGCCGCGGCGGCGCGCGGCGATGGCGGCGGCGAGACCGGCGGGGCCTCCGCCGACCACAAAGAGGTCGGTCGACGCGGGCAGTGGGGTCATCGTGATCCTTCGGCCGGGGAGTTGGCATCGGCGGGCATGCGGGCCAGCTCCTGACGGTAGAGGGGATTGTCGGGATATTCACGGATCAAGCCGGCGAGCAACTCGCGCGCCCGCTCGGGATGCTGCTCGCGCAGTGCGGCTACGGCCAGCAACAAACGGGCGAAAGGCGCCAGGTAATGTCCCTTGTCGGCCGCCAGATGCAGTTTCTCGATGCCCAGCGTGCGATCGGTTTCGCCGCCGGCCAGGCGCAGCAGCCAGCGCATGGGCGCTGGCTTAACGCTCAACATGTAGTTCTCCACTCCGGCGGCAATCCAGGCGTCGCAAAGTTCCGGATGCTCTTTAAGGAGCGTGTCTGCGGCCAGGCGCGCGGTCTTCATTTCGCGAAACGAGGCGACGTACTGCTGCTCGATGAGCGCCAGATAGTCCGACCGCAGGCCGCTGGCGAATACCGAGGCAAGCCGGCTGTTGGGGTCCGACGGGGCGCGCGCCGCCAGTTGGCGCGCGGTTGCGAGAGCCGCGTCGAAACGGCCGCGCAAGGCGGGATCGGGCGTTAGCTTATGGTCGGTGATGAAGTGCTGATCGTGAGTGAAGAACTCGGACTGCAGGATGTGCAGACGGTCGAACTCGGCGAAGAGGTCGGCGGCCGCGTCGGAAACCGGCCCCATGGGATCGCCGGGATGGTCATGGCACCAGTCGGCAAACGCACGGTGGGCGTCGGCGAATTGCAGATTGTACAAGTGGCGATAGCCCTGTTCGAGTGGCGTTTCCGCCAGCGCGGTGAGCGGGGACAGCCCCAACACGATCACCGCAATTCCACATTTCATCAATTATTGTCCCAGTCCGGAGAGGCCAATGTTGCAAAATCACCCAGTACGACGCACAGTTGCTGACTTCACTAGAGACGGACGCGGGACAGTGGACGTTTCATTCAGGAAGCGTGGCTACGCGGCCACAATGTGCTACACGGCCACAATGAGCGACCAGCACACGATGGCGCTGCAGACGGAACTCCAGCGGCCGAAGCCTTTGTAGATTTGCGCGGCCACCTTGGCCTGTTCCTGCAGCGTGCCCTCGGCCTTGATTTCAGGATCGGAAACGTTGCGCACGGCGACCCATGGCGGAGCCTTCGGGCCCATCTGCGACGCCACGAGGCCGAGCACCGCGTCGCCCATCTCCGACACGTCGCCGAGCGACCAGAGCTTGTAGTGATTGTCGGAGGTGTCGAAGCCGAAGAAATCGGTGGTGACGACGGACGAGGACAGCGCATCGGGCTCCACGGTGACGATGTTGGGCGGCCGCGTGTTGTCCTTGGGAAGCTGCGCGGCATTGGCTTTGAAGAGCCCTTTGGCTTTGGCGAAGTATTTTGTGATGGGCGCCACGCTGGAATAGTGCGCGGTGGCGATAGGTTTGCCATCGACCTTCATGTTCTTGAACTTCGAGATGCAATCGAAGCGCACAATGGGGCTGACCACCACGTCGCCGACTTCAAACTGCTTGCCGATGCCGCCGGAGGTACCGGTGGTGATGACGAGCTTGGGCTTCACTTCGGAGATCATCTGACTCCACACGTCGATGTTGGGAAGCTGCGGGCCGTCCTGCGACATGTGGGAATCGGACTTAACCACCACGACGTTCTTGCCGCCGATTTTGGTGCTCCAATACGCGCCCAGGCGTTTGGCTTCGATGGCGGGGCAGCCAGCGCGCATCTTTTTGGAGATGGTGTCGAAGTTGTGGGTGTAGGACAGGTAGTCGTTGCTGGAATCCTTGCCGGGGGTGAGGACGCGGCTGAGGGCATGGCCTTCGTCGACGGTCCAGGTGACGACGAGCACATCGGCTTCGGGCAGCGGGCCACCGGCCGTTCCGCCGGCCGACGCGGCAGTTTTGGGGGCAAGTCCGGCGGGCCAGGGAATGTCGGTGAATCGCGAGAGGCCAGTGGAGGTGCTGAAGGCCAGGAATTCGCGGCCTTCGGGCGCTTCGGAGTCGAAATCGATGATCTCGCGTTGGAGATCCTCAACCTTGGCCGCGGGTTTGGATGCTTTGGCGAACGAGAAAGTGGAGGGCGGGGGCGGCGTGGAGATGGGATCGAAGCCCAGATTGCGCTCGACCCAACGACGGGTAATCATCATAAGGTTGCCTCGCTTGGATGGCTCCCGGCTGGAGCCAGAGGTATCGTATCACAATAGTTTTGGTTTGAATCCGCGAAAATGTTTGATTGGGGTTACATTTTGGGAGGGCGGGAAGACAGCGACGCGGCAACCCAGTTGCTGCTGATTACAAAGGGGATATGGGTGGCGGAGGAAGAGGGATTCGAACCCCCGAACGAGTCACCCCGTTAACGGTTTTCAAGACCGCCGCCTTCAACCACTCGGCCATTCCTCCGGGTTCCGTTCATCATCTATTATAGGGGTCTCGCGGCCGATCTTCACGAACCGGCCCGTTGTTGCAGCAAAAGCTCCAGTTTGCGGTCCAAATCGCCCAGCCGTTTCATCACTTCGGCGTGCTCCACTTCATCCTCGGGAGGGGACTTGCGCTGGACATAAAACGTGCCGCCGGGCTCCAGAATGCAGCGCTCCACGTCTTCGAGTTTGTCGAAACCCTGGCGATGGAGCACGGTCAACAGTTCGGCCCGCGTCAGCAGTTCGCGGGCGAGCGATTTCTTGACGATGTGGCCCTTGTCGATCAGCACGCTGGGCTTGCCTTCGAACAACTGGTCGAGCCGGCGGTGGCGGAAGAGAAAGCGGACCACCAGGTAGTTGACGCCCAGCAGGGTCAAGGCGCCCACCAGTCCACCGCTGAGGGAGTTGTCGTTGCCGATGATGGCATTCTGCACGGTGTTGGAGAGCGACAGCAGCACCACCAGGTCGAATGGGTTGAGCTGCGCCAGTTCGCGCTTGCCGAATGCGCGCAGCAGCGCGACCAGGGCGAAGTACACGATGATGGGCCGTACCATCTTCTCCACCAGCGGCGCGCCGAAGACAAAAATGTCGTGCCACATCCCGGTTGTTGCCAGCCATTGAGGCATTCGTAATTCCCCCTTTGGAGATTATGCCGGATTGCGCGGAATCTGATAAAACATAGAGAGGGAATTTTGGTCTGGCTGGACTGTGGAAATGCCTGTGGATCGGCGTAGCGGACCGGTGGAATTGGTCGTGCATCCTCTGAGTTCAATACGCTTAGCCAGTGCACAGACATTCTCGACCGTTCACGGTTTACGCGTTGAAGGGCGCGGCTAGCGCAGTTATCCTGAACCATTCGTCGCATGTCTGCCCAGAACACCATCGACAAGGCCCTTCCCACCAACGTGGATGCCGAGCGCTTCGTGCTGGGAAGCATCCTGCTGGACCATACGTTGTTCGTGCAATGCGCCGGCACGCTGGAAGCCGACGATTTCAGCCTGGAGAAGCATCGCCGGATTTTCCGGCGGATGGGCGAACTGCAGGAACGCGGCGAGACCATCGACCGCATCACGGTGGCCAACGAGCTGATGAAGTTCGGCGAACTGGAAACCTGCGACGGACTCAGCTACCTGGTCTCGCTGGACGACGGCCTGCCGCAGATTCCCAACGTCGACAGCTACGTCCGCATCGTCAAGGACAAGGCGCTGCTGCGGCGAATCATCTTCGCCTCGCAGTACATGATGCAGCGCTGCCTCATGGACGAAGAGGAGCCCGACCAGATTCTGGCCGGCGCCGAGGAGACGCTGCTCAAGCTCGGCGAGACGCGCGTCAAGAGCGGCCTGCTCACACCTCACCAGATCCTCGAGGACTACGACGGCGGCATCAACGCCTTCCTCGACCCCAGCAAGCGCATCAAGGGCATCTCCACCGGCTTCGCCAAGCTGGACGAAATGACCGGCGGCCTGCACGGCGGAGATCTGGTGATCGTGGCGGCGCGCCCGTCGATGGGCAAGACCGCGCTAGCGCTGAACATCGCCCAGCACGTGGCGTTGAAACTCAAGCAGACGGTAGCGGTGTTCTCGCTCGAAATGTCGAAGGAGTCGCTGCTCACCCGCATGTTGTGCGCAGCGGCGCGCGTGGACAGCCAGCGCTTCCGCGCCGGATACCTGACACCCGATGAGCGCCGCAAACTCAACCAGGGGCTCCACGAGTTGGCTGAAGCGCCCTTGTACATCGACGACACCCCCGGCGTCCACCTCATGGACATGCACGCCAAGCTGCGGCGGTTGCAGGCGGAGCGGAAGGTCGGCTTGGTAATCGTCGATTACCTGCAGTTGATGACGGGACGCGGCCGCTTCGAGAATCGCAACCAGGAAGTGAGCGCGTTGTCGCGCGGCATGAAGCTGTTGGCGAAGGAGCTGAACGTTCCCATGATGGTGCTATCGCAGTTGAGCCGCGCGGTGGAAACGCGCCAGGGCGATCACCGTCCGCAGCTCAGCGATCTGCGCGAATCGGGGTCGATCGAGCAGGATGCCGACCTGGTGGGTTTCATTTTCCGCGAAGAGGTGTACCATCGCGATCGCGAAGATCTGCGCGGCCTGGCCGAGCTGATCGTGGCCAAACAGCGCAATGGTCCGGTGGGCACGGTGAATCTGGTGTTCCTGCACGCGCAGACGAAGTTTGAGAATCGCGCCGAGGATACCGGGGAATTGCCGGAGGAGTAGCCATCAGCTTTCAGCCATGACCTGCGCGTCGTGCGGCAGCGCTGGAGTGCTTCGCCTCGGGCCGCTCGCTCGCTCGCGCTCGCGGTTCCATGCCCCGACGCGCGGGCGGCGCTGATGGCTTCAAACCCGTTCCGCCAGCATCTCTGCTTGCGTGAACGCGGTCCCGCGGACCTGATCGCGCAGGATGCTGAATTTCGAACGGGCGGACTCTTCGCGAATGCGCCGGGCTTCGTCGAGGGACAGATCGCGGATGTAGCGATCGGCGCGGTCGCGGTACGAGTAGCCGGCATAGACGGCGGGCTGCGCGCCGATGACGTCCATCAATCCGTCCCAGAAGGATCGGCGCGCCAGCAGACCTTTGCGCCCGGCCGTCTCGCGAGCGATCTCGACTGGCTGGCGTCCGCCTTTGAGACTCACGCGGACACAGCGGGCCGGCGCGAAGGGACGCGCGGGGTCGGGATCGGGAAACCCGGCCAGCACCTGGCGCAATCCGTCCATGTCGGGATCCCAGCCGGCCCAGCGGAAGCGCGACGCGCCGCTCACCAGCGTTCCGCGCTGCAGGATCTCGCGAATCCGCGGCTCATCCTTGCCGGTGACGGCGAGCAGGTGGCCCACCAGTTCGCCGATGGGCAATTCCTGCACCACTACCGGCGTCAGTGAGATGGATTCGGCCGCTTCCGAACTCAGCTTCACGCGAATCGTTGGAGGTAACGCCATGGCCTGTTTTCACGCTAGCATAGGAGCTGCCGGAAGATTCGACTGGTGACTCCCCTCGAAAAGGTCTTGGCCGAGACGCGCCGCTACCGGCACGCGCTGCTCGATTTCTCGGCGCGCGAGCACAACGGCGCGGTCGAACTAGTGATTAGCCTGAAGAATCAGGATCTCGGCCTGCACACCTATTACGCGCCGGTCCACGAGCGCGATATCGCACACCCGCAGTTCCCCTGGACCTTCCAGCGCTACCTGTACGACTGCATGCATGACTACCTGGTGGAGATGTTCCTGCACACACCGCAGAGCCGGGACGAGGCATGAGCCCGCTCGCCGAACTGCTGGCCGCCGAGATCGGGCGTGACGGACCGCTGCCGTTTCGCCGCTTCATGGAGACGGCGCTGTACCATCCGCAACTGGGATACTACCGGCGTCCCCGCGATCCCTTCGGCAAAGACGGCGACTTCTACACCGCGGAGCAGGTGCAGCCGGTCTTCGGAATCCTGATGGCGGCGCGCATCCGCCAGTTGTACCGGGACCTGGGCGAGCCGGCGGATTTCACCGTGGTGGAGCTGGGCGCAGGACGCGGCGAGATGGCCGAGGCGTTCTCAGAGTGGCGCTATGTTCCGTTGGACATCGATTCGGGCGAGTTGCCCGAGCGATTTTGCGGCGTGGTCTTCTCCAACGAGTTCTTCGATGCGCTGCCGGTGGAAGCCGCCGTCTACCGCCAGGGACGCTTCCATCGGCAATGCGTCGCCTTTTCCGACGGCCGATTCGCCTGGCACACCGCCGGACCGGTGCCCGAGGCGGTGGACGGCTACCTTCGGCGCTACTTCCCGGCGCCGGAAGAGGGCCGTTGGTACGAAGCCAACCTGTCGGCGCTCGAATGGGTCGCGCGAATCGCCAGTGCGCTCGACTTTGGATATGTCCTCACCATCGACTACGGTTACACGCGCGCCGAATCGGTTCGCTTCCCGTCGGGAACCCTGATGAGCTATCGACGCCACACCGCGCGCGAGGAGGTGCTGGAGCATCCCGGCGATTGCGACATCACGGCGCACGTGAACTTCACGGCGATCGAAGAGCGAGGCGCGGAAGTCGGACTGCGGACGGTGAGCTTTGAGCGGCTGTCGCAAACTCTTCTCGCAGCCGGCGAAGGCGATCAGTTTTCCGCGGCGCTCGGCGCGGACCCGGCGCGCGAGATTCGCCGCCGGATGCAGCTCAAGAGCCTGCTGTTTGGAATGGGTGAGACGTTTCGGGTGCTGCTGCAGTGCAAGGAGCGGTAGAGGAGGGTGGGACGAAAAGCGGAGCGAAAAGCCCGAAACAATGAAAAAGGCCCCGAAAACCGGGGCCTCTGAGTGAAACCTGTTTAGCAGCCCTTGTTCAGGGCGCGCCCAAAGCTACTTCTTTTTCTTCGGAGCAGCTTTCTTCTTGGGGGCGGCTTTCTTCGTTGCGCTCTTCATCGATTGATTCTCCCTAACATCAAATTTTGCGATTGGAAAATCGCAATGTGATCCATATATAAGATTCTTCGCGACGAAAGTCAAGAAAAAAATGCATCGTGCACTCCGTTCGACGGCTTTCGGCGCGCATCGTGTTCGCCACTTCTCCTCTGTGCGACTCGTCGCGCGAGGCTTCGCGCGGAAATCCGGAACTCTGCCGCCCTCGTACACTTCCATAGACGCGGCCGGCACGGTAAGATCGTACTCGAAACGAGGGCCGCGACGACATGAGCCTCATGATGCTCCCGCTTTGGCTGGCCATACACACCTCGCATAGCGATGCCGAACTCGTCGAACGCCTGCAGCGCCGCGATCCGCAGGCGCTGGCGGAACTCTACGATCGTTACGGTCGCCTGGTCTTCTCGCTGATCCTGCGCATCGTGCGCGATTCCGGCGTGGCGGAGGACCTGGTTCAGGAAACCTACCTGCGTGTGTGGAACCGCGTGCAGGGTTTCGATGCGCAGAAGGGATCCGTCAGCCCGTGGCTGCTGGCGGTGGCGCGCAACCGCGCCATCGACTATCTGCGGTCCGCCGGCGGCCGCGAACGCAATGCCACCGAGTTCGAGGAAACCGATCATCCCGATCTCTACGTCGACATGGAGCGCGACATCCTGACTTCCGACAAGGCTCGGATTCTGAAGCAGGCGCTCTCCAAGCTCCCGCCCAACCACAAGCAAGTCATCGAACTGGCGTACTACGAAGGGCTGACGCAGACGGAGATGGCGGAGAAAATGGGGCAGCCCCTCGGCACCGTCAAGACGTGGGTGCGCGCGGCGTTGAAGAATCTCCGCGAGGATCTGGGAGCTCAGGCGGTGTCGGCATGAACTGCGAAGAACTGCGGGAATCTTACGAGTTGTACGCGCTCGGCGTGGCCGATGAGCCCGAGCGCGGCGAAATCCGGGCCCACCTCAATCGCGGCTGCGAGGTATGTATGCGCGGAGTGAAGCGGGCCGTCGAGATGGCCGCCATGCTGGGAGGCGCCGCGCCGCCGGCGGCTCCTTCTTCGAAACTGCGGCGGCGCATCCTGGCGTCGGTGGGTTTCGAACAGAACCGGTTCGGCTGGGCCCCGTTCTGGGCCGCCGCCGCCGTGTTGTCGATGGTGGCAGCCGTGTACTTCAGCGGACGGGAGCGGCAATTTGCCGAAGACTCGCAGCGTTTGCAGGAGCAACTGCGCGCGCAAACCAGTGAACTGGCGCGTCTCAACGAAGCCTTCGCCATCGTCAACGGACCCGATACCGTGGTCACGTCGTTCGGCGAAAAGAAGCCGGCCAAAGGCAAGGTCTTCGCCAATCGCGGGGGCATCCTGCTAATGGCCAGCAATCTGCCAGCCTTACCCGCCGGCATGGCATTCGAGATGTGGGTGATTCCCAAGGGCGCGAAACCAGTGCCCGCCGGCATGTTCCACCCCGACGCCGACGGCACCGCCATGCATCTGTTGCGCCGCACCATTTCGCCCGGCGACATCGTGGCCGTCACCATGGAGCACGAAGCCGGCGCCGATCAGCCTACGTCCGACCCGATCATCCTCGCACCGATGGTTGGACTGCAGTAGACAGTTCACAGCGAAAGCAGCTCCCGAGCGCCAGCGGATGCCGCCGCGGGGTTTACTGTCGACTGTGAACTGGAAACTGTGAACTCCTCACGCCCACCTGCCGGCCAGCGCGGCGGGGGGCGACGCGATGGATTGGAACCGGACCACCCGGACCGTATCGGTGTTCTTGATGGTGGCCAGCGGAATGAAGCCGCGATCCATCAGCAGTTCGGCTACTTCTTCGGTCATCAGGATTTCGGCGCAGGGCTTCAGGATCTTCTCGCCATCGCCCTGATAGAGGTGCAGCGGCAGACCGTCGACGTCTTTCAGGACTCCCGGGCGCAGTTCCCAACCGTAGCGGCTGAACGACTCGCCCAGAAGATACGCGCACGCGATCGCCGGATTGCCCCACAGGTACAGCTCGTGTTCCACCGGCGTGGGCATCTCTTCGAAGGCGAAGGTCTCGGTCTCGTCGGCATTCTTGCCATACGGCATGCGCAAGAGCATGCGCGGCATCGCCAGGCCTACCCACCGCGCGGCAGCGGAGCGGCGCAGGCCGTCGAACACCCCTTGCAGGCCCACCACCGAGGGTCCGAGTCCGGAGAGGAAGGGCGCGCCCGCGGTGCGGGCTATCGCGGCGATCTGCGCCAGAATCCCTTCGTGGTCGGCACTGAAGGAGTAGAGACCCGCGATCAGCGCCCATGGCTCCGCGCCGATGGTGCCGGTTCCCTCGGTGACGGCGACGCGGCGCAGACTGGCCATGCCCTCCGCCGTGAACAATTCTTCCGGCGGAAGATCCATCACGTACACCTTGAGATCTTCACCGGTCTCCAGGCGGCGCACCAGGAAGTAGAGTCCCCGCCAGGCGGCTTCGAGCGACTGAAAGGCCGGATGGTGCAGCACCACGCGCATCTCGCCGGTGATGGCGGCGTCGGTCTGCGCGATCAGTTCCGGCTGGCGCGGATCCGGCTTCGGCTTCGTATATTTCGACACCATCTCGCCCAGCATGCGATCCCAATCGCTGACGCGGGCCGGCGCGGTGGAGGCAGCCTGCGGCGATTCGCCCATCATCTCGCGCAGCAAATCGGCGCCGGACAGGTTGGGAGCGTCCGCTTTGGGCGCCGCGGGAGGCAGTATCTGAGCGGCCGCTTCGCGAAAAGTGGATTCGTTGGCCAGGCGCCGCCGCAGGCCGCGCAACGCCTGGAACGGCGGCAGCGTTTCGAAGAGGCGGTCGGGGTGAAAATCCTCCATTTCGCGAAACGTCATGGGGAGCTCGGCGGTACCGAACTTCAGGCGCACGGCGGGCGCCAGGCGGGCCATCACTTCGTCGAAGTTGTCGCGGTCGACTTCGATAGCCCGGCGATTCCGGCCGGTGCCGCCGGTGAAGTCGCCCGCCACCAGAATGCGGAATGGGGTATCGGGTTCCGGGCGTGGGAGTTCTTCGGACTCCTCACCAACGTCGATTTCCACGGATGCGAAAGAGCTTGGGCGTGCCATAGTATGCAACTGTAGCTCAAGCGGGCTCCGTGGGCAATCTTGGCGACTGCCTAACGTCCGGGCGACCGCGTGCGTCACTCATTATATGCTGTCGGACATGCTCTCGGAGTTGCGTTACGCGGTGCGCGTGCTGCGCCAGAACCCTGGTTTCACCGTGGTCGCCATGCTCACGCTGGCACTCGGCATC
>Ga0181529_10006819_pt1 | contig 11516 bp, 9 predicted proteins | sample PEATcosm2014_Bin_36_FD_119763 | JGI IMG/M metagenome (GOLD analysis project Ga0181529, IMG submission 119763) | Peatland microbial communities from MTU Mesocosm Facility, Houghton, MI, USA - PEATcosm2014_Bin10_30_metaG | ecosystem: Environmental > Terrestrial > Soil > Wetlands > Peat | place... | reverse complement strand
CACTGCGAGTTTCAGTCCGGATGGCAAGCGTGTGGCCTATCTGTCCGTGCCGGCCATACCGGACAAGCATGAAAAATCGTCTTTTGCGGTGATTGCAGATGGTCAGGCAGGTCCAAGATTCAACGAAGTGGGGCCTCCGGTATTCAGCCCTGATGGCAAGCATATGGCCTATGCTGCAATGACAGAGGCTGAAAAGGTGACAAAGAGTGAGTATTCAGCGAACAATTGGTCTATAGTCCTGGACGGCCAGCCGGGTCCGAAATATACGTTCATCTTGGATGGCTCGCTTGTATTTAATCCCGACGGCACGCTGGAGTTTCTTGCGTTAAAGTCGATATCCCAGAGTGTTGGTATCTTTCTTACCTCCCCGCTTTACCGCGTCAAATACATCCCCACGCCGTAAACCAAGAGGTCTTTGAGGTTTTTGACCTTCTTTAGCCGGTCAGGGGTATAGTAGTCGTATGGCAGTTGCGGCGGAGCGGGACCGGTATCTATTCGGGACAATGGAGAGCAGCGGGCGGAATCGCGCCAAGCTGCAAGAGGTGAACTACGGCTTCGAGGAGCCGGAGGGCATTCTGCTGACCTCGCTGGATTATGCGGTGAACTGGATACGGAAGAACTCGGTCTGGCCAATGACCTTCGGGTTAGCCTGCTGCGCAATCGAGATGATGTCAACCGGCGCATCGCGCTACGACATTGCACGCTTCGGCGCTGAGGTCTTTCGGCCTTCACCGCGGCAAAGCGACCTGATGGTGGTGGCCGGACGGGTTTCGCAGAAGATGGCGCCGGTTCTACGGCGTCTCTATGATCAGATGCCGGAGCCGAAGTGGGTGATCTCGATGGGGGCCTGCGCCACTTCCGGCGGGGTGTTCAACAATTATGCTATTGTCCAGGGTGTCAATCAAGTGGTCCCAGTGGATATATACGTTCCGGGCTGTCCGCCACGTCCTGAGCAGCTTTTATACGCGCTTACACTTCTGCAAGAAAAGATTCAGCGCGAACCACGCAGCTTGGTGAAGACATTGAATCTTGAGTAAACTTGGCGGACCGAAAAATTTTAGACAGGTGACGGGTTACTGGAGTAACACTTTCGCAATGAATCCCATGTCGGTAGAGGGAGCCTAAACGGTAACCCCTTGAAAAAAATCTTCTCCGAGCTAAACCCTTATATGATACGTTTAATAATACTGTATGAATTGCATACGGTTCCTGCTTGTTAATTACTAAGCACGCTCTGGCTGGTGCTGGTGCAACAAGTGGTTGCGTTCATTTGTAATTCCAATTGATTGCGGAGGAAAAACGCATGATCTCTCGTGTATTGAAGTCTGTGAGCCGGTTTATTGCCTTGGCGTCTGTTATATCCATTCCCCTTGCCCTCGGCGCCCAGGATACGGCCAAACCAGCTGCGAAGGCCGCAGTGAGTGATGCTCCCGCTTCAAAATGGGACATTTTTGCAGGTTACAGCTACCTTTCTCCAAGTGGAAAAGTGACAGTCGCACCCGCCTTGTGCGGTAAATGCGGAAGGGATCCTGCTACTTTTTCCTATGATGAACAGGTTGTTGGAGGAGTTTTCAGCGTTACACGGTTCCTGAATCCCTTCGTTGGTATCCAGGCAGAATTGGGCATCCATGAGTATAGCGGTGGCCCGTACGCCCCCGGCGATAGGGCTATCGTCAGCACTGGTGATAACGACGGATTCACTACAGGGGCTTTGGGCGTGATTGTGCGCCGCCCGGGCATCAAATTTACACCGTTTGCCCATGTGCTTGTGGGCGGTGCGGAGGTTTCGGGTCCATTCCACAACCCCAACACTCTGGGCCTTGATTTAACTCTTGGTGGCGGCTTGGATTACGAGACGCATTATTTCAACCACAGACTGGCGTTTCGTTTGGTCCAGGCCGATTACGAATACATGAATCCCAATTTCGCCACCTACAACGGGTACTCAGATGGCGGCAGCGTAAACATCAATGCGATCCGTTTGAGTGGTGGCTTTGTCATCCATGAAGGCGCATTTCCTCCGCCAACCCCAGTCACTCTGGCAGTTTCGGTCAGCCCCGCTTCGGTCTTTCCTGGAGAAACAGTCACCGCGACCGCAACGGCGGGCGCTCTCAATCCCAAGTTGAATGCGGTTTATTCCTGGTCTGGCAAGGGACTTACCAGCAATGGAACGTCCGCCTCAATCGCCACTGCGGATCTCGCGCCCGGCACATACACTGTTCAGGCATTGGTCAAGGAAGGCAAGGCCGGCAAGGAAGGCATGAAGCCCTGGGAGACTGCCAATGCATCGGCCAGTTTCACAGTGAAGCAGTTTGAACCTCCGACACTGACTTGCACTGTTGGCCCTTCGGTCATCAAGCCAGGCGAGAGCGCAACTTTGACAGCCGTTGGGGTCAGCCCGCAGAATCGCCCGCTGACCTATAGCTACACGGCATCGGTCGGTACAATTACGCCGAACGGCAATACCGCGACTTACTCGTCCGTAGGCGCACCCACCGGACCGGTATCATTTACCTGCACAGTTACGGATGACAAGGGTCAAAGCGCAACTGTTGTCATCTCCGCCACTGGCACCCATGGCTTGACGATCACGGCGCCCTATGTGCCGCCGGTTCCAACCGTCAAGGATCTTGGCGCAATCAGCTTTGCTCAGGATAAGGAGCGCCCGACCCGCGTCAACAATGAAGCCAAGGCGAGCCTGGATAGTTTAGCTCTTGAATTGCAAAACAATTCGGATGCCAAGGCTGTTCTGGTGGGCGAATCGAATGCCAAGGAGAAGGCAAAGCAAGCAAAGGAAGAGAAGCTGGCGATGCACAACAAGCACCTCAAGGTTGAGGATGTTGCCGCTCAGCGTGCCGTCAACACCAAGGACTATCTGGTGAAGGAGAAGGGGATTGACGCTTCTCGCATCAGCGTGGCAACGGACACAACCGATGGCCAGAGCGTGGAAGAGTACCTGGTTCCCGCAGGCGCTACATTCTCGGTCAGTGTCACCCCCGTGGACGAGAGCGCTGTCAAGGCCCAGGTACGCAAGCCCCTGCCCGTCGCTCATAAGAAGAAGATGGCTTCTGGAAAGAAGTCTGCCGCCATGACTGCCAAGTAAAGACAGCATTCTGTTGCGGCGGTAAAACTGATGATCCGGTCCCTGTACAATTCAAAGAAGGGGCCGGACATCCACTAGGTTGTGTTAATCCTCACGCAATCTTTGGAGGTTGACCGGTAGGCCGGTCAACCTCTTTTGTTTTTTGGCTTTTCTCCTTATTTTGATCTTTTGGAGTTTGCATCGCGCATGAACTTGCTGCAATTTTTTCCGGAGCATTCCGTCCGGCGCGTACGATTCGCGATTATCCTGCTGTCGTTTTTTTGCGGGTTTATCCTTCCTGGTACATCGGCGCACGCACTCTGGAATAGCATGGGACCGGCGGGCGGTGATGCGCGCGCCTTGGCGGCTGTGCCGGGTGAGCCGCAACATCTCTATCTCGGTTCGACCAATAGCTGGCTCTACGAATCCCGGAATGGCGGGGAGAGCTGGAATCGTTTGACGAAACTGGACACCTTCGACGACCTGATCCTGGATCATATCGTTGTGGACCCGTTGAATCCAGCAACTATCTTTGTTGCGGCCTGGAGACTGGACCACGAGGACGGCGGGCTTTGGGTCAGCCACAATGCTGGCAAGAGCTGGAGCGAAGTGGAGGCATTAAAGGGCCAGTCGATCCGCGCCTTAGCGCAGTCGCCCTCGAATCCCGATATTCTTTTTGCCGGCACGCTGGACGGAGTCTATCGAAGCTCCGATGGCGGTTCCCACTGGTTGCAGATCAGTCCGCCAGGCAGCAAAGAGATTCATGAGGTGGAATCACTGGCCGTCGATCCGCTGGATAGCGATATCGTCTATGCTGGCACCTGGCATCTTCCCTGGAAGACCATCGATGGCGGCAAGAATTGGCAGAACATCAAGGACGGCATAATCGACGACTCGGACGTCTTTTCGATTGTGATCGACCCGGCAAGTCCGCAGACCGTTTTTGCCAGCGCATGCAGTGGAATCTACAAGAGTTTAGATGCGGGTGGATTGTTTCAAATCATCCGTGGAATTCCCTCCTCCGCGCGGCGAACGCGTGCGTTGAAGATGGATCCTCTGCAATTCAACATCGTCTATGCGGGAACCACCGAAGGGCTCTTCAAATCCGCGGACGGCGGCAATAGCTTTCAGCGAATGACCGGACCGGAAGTGATCGTGAACGATATCTTCATCGATCCACGTAATTCGAATCGCGTGCTGTTGGCCACTGACCGTGGCGGCGTTCTACTCAGCCTGGATGGAGGAGTTACTTTTGCACCGTCCAATGACGGCTTCTCGTCGCGGCGGGTAGAGGCTCTGCTGGTGGACGATAGCAACCCGCGGAGGGTTTTGGCCGGAGTGGTGAACGACAAAACCTTTGGCGGCGCCTTTCTCTCTAGCGACGGTGGCGCGCGCTGGCAACAGATCAGCAATGGGCTGGATGGACGCGATCTTTTCGCTCTGGCCGAATCCCCTGACGGAACCATCTTGGCGGGAACCAACCACGGCATCTTTGCATTGGCGAGCGACGATTCCGGATATTCATGGAGCTCGCGCAGCAAGATCCAGAATGTGGAATTGAATGGCGTACCCGCTACGAAGCAGATTGCGGAAGCTTCCCAAGCGGTCTTGCCCCGCCGATCAGCCAAGGCAATTCATCGGAAACTGTCTTCTGCGGAAAAGCTGGCTGAGCCGGCCCCTGAGATCTCCGGACGCGTTTATGCGCTTGATTTATCCGGCACGGTTTGGCTGGCTTCGACCGCCTCGGGACTCTTTACCAGCCAAAATCAGGGCGTCAGTTGGCAGGGCGGCCCTGTGATGAACTCCTTCGAGTTTCGTTCAGTTGCCGCGCACGGAGCGCTGCTGACGGCGGCGCAGCAGGAGGCGGTGGTTCTCTCCATCGACGCCGGAAAGAACTGGCAGTTGATCGGCATTCCGGCGGTGCTGACACGGATTCATTGCGTGGTTTTCTCCTCCGACGGAACTCTCTGGCTCGGCGGGCGCGAGGGTGTGTACTTCTCGCGCGACCTGGGCAAAACCTGGATGTGGGTTCATCGCTTTCCGTTGAACGATGTGGACGAATTATACTTTGACCGAAAGCTTGATAAGGTGCTTGTCAGTTCCCGCGAGAGCGACCAGATCTATGCGATCGATCCCAAGACGCTGGAATGGAAGTGGGCGCAAACCGGCTTTCGCATCGCGCATGTGCGTTCCGCGGGTGAGCGGCTGCTGGCTGCCTCGATGTATGACGGAGTGATCAGCGAACCGCCGGGAGACGGCGTGCAGGTCGACCCCAAATAAGAGGTTGAGACGAATTTACCTCAGCCCTTCGAGGGTGATTTCAGTCCTAGTAACCTCATCGCCATCTGCAGGTCGGCCCAGGCTTCCTTTTTCTGGCGCGGGTCGCGGAGCAGAAAAGCCGGGTGATAGGTCACAATAAGCTGTGTGCCGCGAACCGAATGCACACGTCCGCGCAGACCGGCCAGCGGCTGGCGTGCTCCCAGCAGCCACGTGGCGGCCGTTGCACCGAGCGCCACCAGCACCTGCGGGCACACCGCAGCGATCTGGCGGAAGAGAAACGGCGCGCAAGTGTCGCCCTCGATCTGTTCAGGCACACGGTTGCCCGGCGGGCGGCACTTGACCACGTTGGCAATGTAAACCTCTTCACGCTTCAGCCCCATCGCAGCGACCATGTTGTTCAAAAGCTGGCCCGCCTTGCCAACGAAGGGCAACCCCTGTGCGTCCTCGTCCGCGCCAGGGCCTTCACCGACAAACATCAGCCGGGCGGCTGGATCGCCATCGCCAAAGACGATTTTGTGGCGGCCCTGGTGAAGCGGGCAGCGAGTACACTCGCCGATCTCGTCGCGAATCAGTTGCAGCGCCGAGGCTGGATCTTCGCTTCCCAACCTATCACCCAAAGGTGAGCGAGTGGGTTGCGCACCTAAAGGTTGTTTTGGGTCGTTAGATTCCCCGGTCTCAGAAGCGAGACCGGGGGCACCCTGATTTTGAGATGGATTGGTGGATTCTTGTGGCTCGGCGAGAAGTTGCGGCAGAAGCGTGGAGTCCACGGGACGGCGGTAGAACTCGGTAAGGCCCAGATCACGGCAGAAGCGGAGGTGGGTCAGAAGCGCTGCACGGGTTGTTGGATCAAGATCGAGCGGCACTTTTCGGCTCCACAGGCCATTGTCTTACAGCAATGTTACTCCACAATCAGTTGGCGGCGGCCTGCGGATGCCGGAATGCTCTCGCGCAACACGCGGTCTTGGCGGGATTTTACGCCGGGCTGTTCATCCAGTTCCAGCATCATTGAGTTGGGGCGGCGCAGCGTGAGTACCTCGTCGAGGATGCGGTCGGCCAATTTGCGCTTGGGCATCTGCGGTAATTCGATGGAGGTTAAAGGCGTGAGAAAGGTGGCTGCGTTGGTGTCCACGTCAAAGCCAGTTCCTTGGCCGCTAACGTCGTTCAGAACAATGGCGTCCGCGCCCTTTCGCAAAAGCTTTGCGCGGCCGTTTTCCACGCGGTTTTCCGTCTCTGCGGCGAAACCTATGATAAGTTGACCGGGACGGCGGCGGCGGACGACCTCGGCCAGAATGTCTTCGGTCGGCGCGAGTTCCAGTGTTAGCGGACCGGTACGCTTGAGTTTCTGCTCGGAGACGATGACCGGGCGATAATCGGCCACGGCGGCGGCTTTAATGATCAGTGTGGCTTCATTCATTCGCAGGAGGACGGCCTCGCGCATTTCACTGGCCGTGGTCACACGGACGACTTCGCAGTGTACGGGTGGGTGCAGCACCGAGGGCCCGCTGATCAGAAGGACTTTTGCGCCGCGGCTCTGGGCGGCTTCGGCCAGCGCGTAGCCCATCTTGCCGCTGGAGCGATTGCCGATAAAGCGAACCGGGTCAAGGGCCTCGCGCGTGCCTCCGGCGGTGACCAGAACCACTTCGCCGGCCAGATCGTTACAGCGTCCCATGGCGCAGAGGACGGCTTCGGCGATGACCGCCGGCTCAGCCATGCGCCCCGCGCCCACCATGCCGCAGGCCAACTCGCCCGTTCCCGGCTCGACGACCCGCACGCCGCGCTGGCGAAGGATTTCCAGATTCGCTTGCGTGGCCGGATGCTCCCACATATTGGTATTCATCGCCGGGGCCACCAAGACCGGAGCTGTGGTAGCCAAGAGCATGGTGGTGAGGAAATCGTCGGCGATGCCGTGAGCGTACTTGCCCAGAATGTTGGCCGTGGCGGGAGCGATGACCACGGCATCTGCCCACTGCGCCTCGCTGATGTGCTCGATGGAGGAGTCGTAGGCGCCGTCAGCGGTTCCAGCCTCATCCCACAGGCTGGTGATGACTTTGTGGCCGGTGAGCGCGGCAAAGGTGAGCGGCTGCACAAACTTGCAGGCCGCCTCGGTCATCACGACATGGACTTCGATGGCCTGGCGTTGCAGCGCGCGAACCAATTCGGCTGCCTTGTACGCGGCAATTCCGCCGGAGACTCCGACCGTTACTCTCATAAATTCATTGTAATTGGTTTGTGAATCGGAGTAAGCATCTGGCAACCCCGGTGGTGCGCATCTTTTTACAAAGCCGGTCTTCTCAGTCATGCATTCATTTACTCTGAAATGGATAATTTTTCCAGAGGTTTTTTCGGATTCAGCGGCTTGATCTCGCATTATTTGAAAAATCTTCATGCGTTCCTTATACAGATGACCATAGACTCCAAGAGAGAATCATTGAGGAGTTGCGCTTTTTTTCCCTACACAGGGCTGGCGTGAGCCTCGTCCGTCTCACCTTCAATAGAACATTTTGCGGAACCGGGAGTCTCTGATCTCCATGGAGAGAGCTGGGAACCTTCTGGCCGCAATCTTTATCGCATGGCCTCGGCCCTCTGCATCTTACCGGGAGTGGAAACTCATGTCTTGTCGCGCCCTCAAATTGCTCCTTCTCGTTGTTCTTCTTGCCCTGCCGACGATGGCTGTGGCGATCGCCCCTCAAACTTCGCCGGCTCCGCAATTGCCTGCCACACAGGCGCAGATTGAAGCCCTGCAGAAGGCCGTTGTCGAGGCCCAGGCAGCCAGTTCCAGGGCTCAGGCCGCTGCCATTAATGCTCAGTTCTCCGGCGACAATGCCTGGATGCTGACCTCTTCCGCGCTGGTTCTGCTGATGACCGGCCCCGGCCTGGCGCTTTTCTATGGCGGTCTGGTCCGCAAAAAGAACATCCTCGGCACCATGATGCAGAGCTTCGCCATGATGGGCATCGTAACCATCCTGTGGGCTCTGGTCGGCTACTCGCTGGCCTTCGGTCACGGCAACTGGTTCATCGGCGGCTTTGAACACCTCTTCCTGAAGGGGGTCGGCCTCAATCCCAACCTGGATTACGCCACCACGATTCCCGAACAGACGCTGATGATCTACCAGTTGATGTTCGCCATCATCACTCCGGCGCTGATCACGGGAGCCTTTGCCGAGCGCATGAAGTTCAGCGCCATGGCTATCTTCCTTTCGCTCTGGTCGCTGGTTGTCTATTGCCCGATGGCCCACATGGTCTGGGGCGTCGGTGGCCTGCTCAACAACGCGGGCGGGCGCTTCCCCTCGCTTGATTTTGCCGGCGGCACCGTCGTCCACGTTACCAGCGGCGTCTCGGCTCTGGTCTGCTGCCTCTATCTGGGCAAGCGCATCGGCTACCCGACCACCAAGATGCAGCCTCACTCGATGGTGCTCAGCTTCATCGGCGCCTGCCTGCTGTGGGTAGGCTGGTTCGGCTTTAACGCCGGTTCGGCTCTGGCCGCCAGCGGCTTGGCCACCAGCGCCTTCGTAAACACTCACTTTGCCGCCGCCGCAGCCGCCATCGGCTGGTCGATCGCCGAGTGGATCCACAACGGCAAGCCCACCGCTTTGGGCGCCATCTCCGGAGCGGTAGCCGGTCTGGTCGCCATCACCCCGGCCTCCGGCTTTGTGCAGCCCATGTCGGCTCTGGCCATCGGCCTCATCGCCGGCTTCTTCTGCTTCTTCATGGTCTTTGTTGTGAAGGGCCTCTTCGGCTACGACGACTCGCTGGACGCCTTTGGCGTGCATGGAGCCGGCGGAACCCTGGGAGCCATCCTCACAGGCCTCTTTGCCGCCAGCGTCATCAACCCGGTCTTCGGCAAGGATGCCCCGGTCGGCGCCATCGACGGCAACTGGCACCAGGTGTTGAATCAGTTAGCCGGTGCAGGCATTGCCTGGGCCATCTCCGTCGTCGGTACGCTCGTCCTGCTCGTCTTTGTCGACAAGCTCGTCGGCCTGCGCGTCTCGCCCGAGGAGGAAGCCGCCGGCCTTGACCTCTCGCAGCACAACGAGGAAGGCTACGACTTCGCCACATAACCAACAATCTGTCATCCTGAGCAACGCAGGTCACGCATGTTGTGGCCTGCGCAGTCGAAGGATCAGCGGTTGCCGGTTGCTGGTCATTATTCATGCAGCTGAGTGCCCCGCCCAATCGCGTTTTATACGAATGGGCGGGAGTCGATCACTTAACATGAATCATCTAATTTTCAAGTTGGGCTAGCCCAACCACCCCCATCGCTGTTACGCTGTCAAACGAGGCATTTTTCTCATGATCAAAATTGAAGCCATTCTCCAGCCCTCGAAGCTGGACGCAGTCAAGGATGCGCTGCTCGAAGCAGGCATCGAAGGCATGACGATTCTGGAAGCCCGCGGCCACGGCCGTCAGAAGGGCCACACCGAGTTCTACCGCGGACGCGAGTACACGGTCGATCTACTGCCCAAGGTCAAAATCGAACTGGTGGTCAACGACGACCAGAAAGAGAAGACCATACAGTCCATCATCAGCTCGGCTCGCACCGGCCGCATCGGCGACGGCAAAATCTTTGTCAGCAAAGTGGACGACGCCATCCGCATCCGCAACGACGAGCGCGGCGAAACCGCGCTGTAACCCGGCCCACGAAACTGGGTGCCCCAGCTCCCGATTTTGGGAACTGGGGCACTTTTATCTAAAATGATTGATCTTCTCGACATAACACTTGACCTGAAATAGAATGCCGTGACACGATGGTTTGCATGAACGACCGTGAGACGCGGCAATCCGGCGAAGCTCTCGACTACAGAAGACTTTTTCTATCGGTTACTGGAGCTGTCTTACTCACGGCCTTTGGTTTATGGCTAATCTATTGGCTTATCTTTTGGCTCGTCTCTCACTGGATGATATGGCAAGCTAAACATCCAATTGGATCGATTTTTCTATTTTCGTTTTGGACGTCAATCTGTTTTTTGTTAACCTTATCTTCGATTATTCAAGCAGCTCGCAAGCAAAGATTGGCTCAAAACAAGCCACCCGCCCCCGAATAGTTGATTTTATTTTTGTAATTACTACAGAGGATGGAATTGCACCGTCCCTCCGGGACTCCGTCTCAATCGCGTGGGTATGCCCACCCCACGCTGAAGCGCGGGGCTATTAACCACTGCGCCTACGGCGCGGATGACTCAATACAACGATTACGTAAGTGTTACGCCAGTATCTTCAGCCCATGTTTCTCAACAATATCCAATAACTTGAGCGCCATGCCGCTGGGCCTCTTCGCGCCCGACTCCCATTTCTCCACCGTCGATTCGCTGGTATTCAAGTAGCGTGCAAAGACCGGTTGGCTCACGCGCTGGCTTTGCCGAATCCGCTTGATCCGCCGTGGTTCCATCTGTGCGGGAACCGAGAGGCAGGACTCGTCAAACTCGCGCATTGTCGCCTGATCGATGGCGCCAATTCTGAATAGCGCGGAGGCCGAAGAATGAATAGCCTCAGAAGCATCGGTTTTGAACTTGAGTTTATCTGTCATTGCAAATCTCCATCCACCAGCCATCGTTTTTTAATTGGTCAACCTGATGTTCCGTCAATGTCTCGTATGCCTTGGCGATCTTCCTGAATCGTGCCAGATCGTCATCTTCGATATTGTCCTGATCTTTTTTGGCGAACAGGTATTCATAGACCCAATACCGTCCACCCTTCGCCACCACAATAGAGCGGTACAAATTCTTTCCCAGCCGCTTTTTGAAAACCCCGCCACCCAGATCGTCGGCCTGCCCCATCATCTACTGTCGGATAGCCAAGCAAAGTTCGGCATCCTTGATGCTCGCCTTGCGCGCCGCTTTCTCGAACCAGGCTGTTTTGAAAACCCGTTCCGATCTCTCAGCCCGATCCACCATATTTTTATGGTAGCACCAGGTGCTATTACTGCGATAAAAATATCTCCGCGTCCCTCAAGCCTTGCCCCGCTTCACGCGCAGGTTATTCAGCGCATACTCAATGAACCGCGGTTCAAAGTGCGGCGGTTCCTTCATGAACCGGCAGGTGGCCACCACCTGATCGACGATGAACTTGGGCTGAAACGCGGCCAGTTCCATCCCCTTTTCTTTTTTGATCTTGTACACAATGTACTCAAAGACCTCGACGGGCAACGGAAACCCCT
>Ga0181529_10006816_pt1 | contig 11519 bp, 6 predicted proteins | sample PEATcosm2014_Bin_36_FD_119763 | JGI IMG/M metagenome (GOLD analysis project Ga0181529, IMG submission 119763) | Peatland microbial communities from MTU Mesocosm Facility, Houghton, MI, USA - PEATcosm2014_Bin10_30_metaG | ecosystem: Environmental > Terrestrial > Soil > Wetlands > Peat | place... | reverse complement strand
CCAGCGGAGGAGTTCACTCCGCCGTAACGCCGAAGGCCCCCAGCGGAGGAGTTCACTCCGCCGTAACGCCGAAGGCCCCCAGCGGAGGAGTTCACTCCGCCGTAACGCCGAAGGCCCCCAGCGGAGGAGTTCACTCCGCCGTAACGCCGAAGGCCCATAGCGGAGGAGTTCACTTCCCCGGCTCGCCGCCGGGCGCCGCGGGCATTAGCGGCTGGTGTCGATGCGCCGGCCCGTGGATCGGATGCTCGTGCGAGCGCGGAATGCCGCTATGTTGCGCTTGCCTCGCGTTATCTTGCCCATCTCGCGTGAGATGCGGCTCATCGCCGACTGCAGTGAACCCTCGCAGCGCCTGAGAAGATTGTACGTGTCGAGCGCGATCTGCGCCGCCTCGCCCGGCCTCACGTCCAGCGCCTCGCTGCTCACCTTCCACTGCGCCAGAGTCGGCGCCAGGAGCGAGGAGGCCCGGCAGACGATCGACATGTCGTTCGCCTCCAGAGCGAAGTTGATCTCGCATGCAAGCTGCCGAAGGCGGATCAACGGCCGCAGCGCTTTACGCGTCTCGGGATCCATCCGATCGAGAGAGTAAGGCAGTCCGGATCCCAGGTCGTCCGATGGCGGCATCTCGTCAGGCATCGCGTTCTCCGAGTCTCGTGGATGGGGATTGTTGGGCGGCCGGCAAGGGCAATCGCCTCACAGGCGCCGGACGCATGGGTTGCGCCGTGCTGCCCGCCGCCGGCGCCGGCCGCGCTCCCGCGGCGCTCACCGCAGGCGCGGGCGCCGAAGCGGCGCGGGCTTGCGCGAGAACCCCTGTCTCAGGCTTCGCCGTCACTGCCGGACCAGCCGGCTGTGCAGGCGCGGAAGCTGCCGCCGCAGGCGCAGCAGGAGCGACCGGACGCGCAGCCTGGCCAGCCTGGCCGGCGGAATTCTGAGACTTACTCGTTCCGGCTCGCGCCGTGATCCGCTCCGCCTCCTGCCAGGAATCGCGCAGCTCCGTCAGTTGGCTCACAACCCGGTCAACCGGCTCCGGCTTGCCGTGCAGGTTCGCCATCACCAGCTCCTGGTACATGAACAGGTACAGACTGAACAGGTTGCCCGCAAGCTCGCCGCCCAGTTCGCGGTCCAGCGATCCCATCAGCTCGCCCAGGATACGCTGCGCCCGGATGAGGTGCGTGTTCTGCTCCTCCAGCCGCCGCACGAGCATGGCCTCCTTGCCCAGCGCGCAGAAGCGGATCGCGCCGTCGTAGAGCATCAGAATGAGCTGGGCCGGGGTCGCCGTTTCGATCTGCGCCTTGCGATACTGCTGATGCAGCATCCGCGCCCGGCTCGGAGCCGCGGCAACCGGCGCGACAGACTCGGCCGCCGCAGCCCCGGGCGAGGCGGCGATGGGTACGCGCGGCTTCCTCGGTGCGCTGTAAGACATCTACGCTGGCTTCCCCTTCGGTTCGTTAAATCCGCGGCTGCCGGCCGGCGCGTATCCCGCGCCTCCTTGCCGGCCTCCGCAAACAACCCTTCGCAAGCTCACGCTCCCCGCATTAAGAGGACAGGTTAATGCCGGTGCTGGCGTCGGAGAGCTGCGATAGACCTGCGCTCGCGGCCTGTATCTGCGAGATCGCCGACTCTGCGTTGGAGAACTCGCTCTGCAGATAGGCCTGCTGCGACTGGACGTTCGCCTCGATCGTCGCAATGGAGGTGTTGTCGTCCGACACCTGGTTCTGCAACGCCGTTACCGCCTGCGTCAGGTCACCGCTTATCGGATCGGTCTCCTGGTTCACGTAGTTGTTGATGGCGTCGGCTACGCCGCGAGAGAAGGTGATCGTTCCGTAATCCCCGGGAGTCGTCGCAGTCACCCGGATCTGAAGACCGAGCGCCTCGCCGTTCGACACGCCGCTTCCGCCCACCTGCGAGCCCGTCAGGAACTGGCCGTTTCCAGTCGCCATCTCGCCGTTGATCGTTCCCTCGACGTCCTGGCCCTTCGCATCCAACAGTGTCGTACCGATCCCCGTGCTTCCCGGCGTGGACGAATCCACGCCCGAGTAGACCGTGAACTCCGAGGCCGATCCGTAGTTCGTCGACGTAAGCTGGAGTTGCCCGCCGGAGTCGGACGCGACGACGGACTTGGAGATCGTCGGATCCGAGTTGATCTGGCTCACGATCTGGTCCAGCGTGCTTCCCGCCGACAGCGAGATCTGATAGCCTCCGGTTGTCGCCGTATCCGCCGTGTTGAAGAGCGGACCTCCGAACGTGAGCGTCTCATTCTGTTGCAGCGGGCCGGTCATCGCGTTGGAGGCCGTGATCGAGCCCTGCGTCGCCGCCTGCGTGACGTCGACGCTGTAGCCGGAGGACGGGCTCACCTGCGTCTGCGACGTTGCAGACACGAACTCGACGTCGGGGCTGCTCGCCACGCCGCTCTGCTGGAACAGGTCGCCCAGACTCTGCAGATTGCCGCTGAGAGCCTGCGAAAGCGCCGTCGAATCGACGTCGAGCTGCGGCGGCGTGCCCGAGGAATCGAGCGTGATGCCGATCTGAGACAGAAGGCTCAGAGTGGGCGTAACGCCGGAGACCTGGGCCGACGCGTCGCCGACGAGATTCGTGATGACGGATTGGATCGTGCTGTTGCCGAACAGGGGTCCGGCCGTGCTCGTGCTCGCGTCGTACGAGTCGTACTGCCCGATCAATGACATCGTGCTGTTGAACTGCGTGACGAAGTTCTGGATGTTCGTCTGCAGCGTCGATGTATCGGCCGAAATCGTGAGATTGGTCGTGCCTGCCGACTGCAGATTGACGGTCACGCCAGGTATCAGCGTCGAGGTCGAGTTCGTCGAGCTGGTCGCCTGGATGCCGTCGATCGTGAAGCTGGCGTTCTTTGCGGCAGTCGTCTGAGCGCCGGAGGCAAGGTCCGACTGCAGCACGCCAAGGTTGGCGAGAACACCGTTCGAATCGGTGAAGTTCGTCGCGCCGTTGATCTGAAGCTGCTGCTCCGCGTCTCCCGTGTTGGGGTTCGTAACGGAGACCACGTTCGCTGTGACACCGCTGAGCCCGGCCGCATTGATGTTCGCGGCGATATTCGAAAGCGAGTCCGTCCCGAGATCGATGCTTACCTGGGCCGATGCGCCGGAGCTGTTCGTGATCGAGACCGTACCGCTTTCCGGCGAGGTCTGGCCTTCCAGCGTGCCGATGCTCGTCGTGCCGTCCGTGAACAGGCCGGAAGCTGCGCCCGTGGCCGTCCCTGTGGACGGTATGGGATTCGCAAGGGTAGTGCCCGTGCCGAGTAGGCCGAGAGTGCCGCTCAGGAATGAGCCGCCCTCCGCATCGGAGAGCGTCATCTGGCCCTGCGTGCCTGTGGTGGTGCTCGTAAGCGTCAGCACGTACTGGTTGGAGTTCGGCGATAGGATGGTCGCCTCCACTCCCACGTTCGCCGAGTTGATGTTTCCCGCCAGCGTCTGCAGGCTGTCGCTGGAAGAGACGTTGATGGCCTGCCCGTTCAAAACGAACTGGCCGCTGAAACCTAGAGGCGTCGTCTCGCTGGACTGCACCGTGCCGGCCAGCGTCTGCGCCGTTGCAAGGTTGTTCACGACGATGGTGTGCGTGCCCGTAGTGGCGCCCGTCTCCGCGGACGCCGTCGCGACGTCCTCGTCGCTTGAGCTCGCCTTCACGAGCTGGAACGACTGCACGTTATCGAGCTGCTTAGCCGCTGTCTGCAGGCTGATGAGCTGCGCGCTGATCGCGTTGACCGCGGTCTCCTGCTGCTGGAGGCCTGTAATCTGATTCTGTATCTGCTGCTCGGGCTGCCGGTCGATGGCGATAAGCTCGGAGATGATCTCCTGATCGTTCATGCCGGATGCAAGACCGGAGAACTGCACGGCGCCGGCCGTTGGAGCGTAGTCTGGCACGACCTCGCCGGGCGTATAGGTGTTCGGCGCCGTCGTCGTGCTCGAACCCGTGGAAGACGTAGTTCCCGTACTGTTCGATGAGCTTGATGTTGAGGTCCCGCCGGTTGACAGATTGCCGTAATTGACGCCACTGACGCTCATAACGTGATCTCCAGCCTATCGGTAACCGTCGGTGCTCGCGTCGGCCGGCTATGAGCCGGGAGGATGAAGACGGATCGACGCTGCGGCGCGAGTTGAGGTTAACCGGCCATGCCGGCCAAACTGCTGTCGACCCGGCCCCGAGGCCGTCCGTACGGAGCGGCGTCAGGGACCGTGTCAGGATCCATAAGAGATAACGACTTGAAAAACGATAAGACGAGCAAGCCGTCGGCTGCGCGTTATGGGCTGCGCAACGCTCCGATGGCTCGTCGAAAGCACATCGGCCGCCGCGCAGCCCACAAGCGAGTTAGCTGAGCAGCTTGAGTACCTGCTGCGGCGCCGCGTTGGCCTGCGCCAACACCGAGACTGCAGCCTGCTCGATGATCTGGTTCTTGGTTAGACTCGTGACTTCGGCCGCCACGTCCGTATCGGCGATCTGGCTTTCCGACGCCGACAGGTTCTGAACGCCTACGCCCATGTACTGAACCGCGGAGTTCAGAACGTTGTTCTGGAATGCTCCGAGGTTGGCGCTTAGCTGTGTCACCTGGGATATGGCGTTGTCCACGACCTGGATGGCGTTTGTGGCGCCCTGTGCAGTGGTCACGTTGATCAGGCTCAGGTTCTGGCCCGAAATCGCCGTGTTGCCCAGATTGACGGTCTGGATGTTGCCCAGGCTCGTGTTCACCGTCTGGCCCGCGTTTGCGCCGATCTGGAACTGCAGGCTGCCTGCCGTGACATTGCCGACGGCTTGCGCAGCCAGGTTCTTGTTTCCGGCCTCGGTCAACAGTATCGAGTTGCCGTACGTGTCCGTCACGTTCAGACCGGAGTCGGTAGAGGCGCGCCCGCCCACGAACGTCGTAACTACCGTCGTGGTCGACCCGTTCACCAATACCATCGCGGTGACGGTTACGGTGGCGTTCGCGCCGGTGGCGCTCAGGCCGGTCACGCCGCCCAGGATGCCGGCGCTCTCGGACTCGGTGATGCCGAAGTTGGCCCCGTAGTTGACCTGCGACAGCACGACGTATCCGGAGCCGTTGGCCGAGCTGAAGGCCGCCGACACGCCCGTCGTTGCCGACAGGTTGTTGATGGCGTTGAGCATGCTTTGAACGGTCTGTGCGCCGGTGATATTGACCGACTGGCCGTTGATCACGATCGTGCCGCCCGAGCCGATCGTGGTGCCGTTCACGGTCGAGATGCTCGCGTTCACGCTGGCGTAGGTCACGGCCGAGTTCATCGCAATCGCGCGGCTGGCGGCGTTGTTGACTGTGATGGTGACGTTGCCGCTCTGCGTCGTCGAGCCGCCGATCGTTCCGCCGAAGTAGATGCCGCCTACCGCCGTCACGTTTACCACCGAGGCCGTGATGCCGGACGTGCCGTTCAGCAGATTCTTATCGCCGAACTGAGTCTGCGTGGCGATCTGCTGAATACTCTGCAGCGCTGAGCTGATCTGCGTCTGGTCTGCCTGAACGGCCACCTGGTCGTTGACGCCGGTGTTGGCTGCGTGCACCGCGAGCTGTCGGATGCTGTCGAGCAGACTCGTAACCTGCGAAAGGCCGCCCTCTGCGGTCTGTATCAGGTTCGTGGCCTCCTGGCTGTTGGAGATTGCCTGGTTGAGGCCGCCGATCTGCGCCTTCAGATTCTGGGAGATGATGTAGCCCGAGGGATCGTCGGCAGCGGTATTGATCCGCAAACCGCTGGAAAGTCTCTCGATGCTGGTGCTCACCGCTGAGTTTACGTTGTCGAGGTTCGTCAACGCGTTCATAGCAGTGACGTTGGTGTTGATCTGCATTCCCATTCGTACTGTTCCTCCATGATGAAGCCACCGGCGCATCCCATGCGGCGGCCCCGGCTAGTAGCCGGATGAGCTCGATCCCAACCGGGAATCAGTTGCGGGATCGTTGGTCGCTCAGGCCTTGTACAAGAACCGGCCTTCCTCCCTCCTGGAATCTGGCTGTTCGGTTCTCCTGGTGGATTCTCGGCCCACAACCCGGTATTTGTTAGGGCCAAACCCCGTAAAAATACGGGGATAGGAGCCGGGCACTCATGCTGCCCGCGACTGACTCGCGCCGGCCGCCATATCGCGAGCCAGCTCAAGGTTGCTTCTCGCCGGATCCATGCTCGGATCCAGCGTCAGCGCCTGCTGATAGCACAGGATAGCCGCCTCCGGCTTGCCGGTCTGCACGTAGCAGTTGCCCAGCGTGAAGAAGCCGTCTGCATGCGCGGGATCCGCCTGCAGCCCGGCAAGATAGCTCTCGCTCGCCTTCTCGTAGTAGCCGAGCTGATAGAGCAGGTCCCCCGCGTTGAAATAGGCGTTGGCATTCTTCGGATCGAGCTGGATCGCCTCCAGGAAGCAATCGATCGCCTGCGCAGGCTCGTCCGCCGCCGCAAGCGCACGGCCCTGGTTCACGCATATCTCCGCAGAGCCGGGCATAAGCCAGCGCAGACGGCGATAGGCTTCCCCGGCCTCCCGGAACTGACCCAGATGCTCGCAGCAGGACGCGAACAGCGCCAGGGTATTCGACTCGTCCCCGAAGCGCTGCGAGAGCGCGCGCAGATACGTCAGAGCCTCCGCAAAGCAGCCCGTTCCATGCAGAAGCTCCGCCAGCCGGCGTTGAGCCTCCTCGTGGCTCGGATCGTGCGTAAGTACGGTCTCCATCTCGGCGCGCGCCTCGTCAAACCGTCCTGCGTCCACCAGGCAAACCGCCATCAGGTATCGAGCGTCCACGAATCCCGGCTGCAGCTCCAGCGCGGCCCGGCAAAGCGGCAGCGCTTCCGAGAACCTGTCCTGCCCCACCAGGGCCAGGGCCAGACCGTGCTGCGCTTTGTAGCTCGTGATTCCCGCGTCGCCGGTCCGTGCGTAAACGCTCTCCTGGCTGCTCCGGTCGTCGATCGCGTTGCGATAGGCCGCTTCCGCCTCGATGTAGCGCCCGAGATGCAGCAGGCAGTAGCCGCGCGCGAATGAGATGCCGGAGTGATGAAGGCCGAACGCAGCCGCCCGGTCGCACGCCTCCAGCCCCTCGGCGGGCCGGCCCAGCCGCTGCAGCGCCGTGGCCAACTCCGTGAACGTCGCACACGTGTACTCCTCGGCGGGATCCGGATCCTCCGCTGCCTGACTCAGGTAGACCGCGGCATTCTCCATGTCACCATACGTGTAGTAGGCGTTGCCGAGATTGAACAGGTGGAACGTCCGGAAGCTCGGATCCGGACACTCCTCCACCTCGCGCCTCAGCATCGTGATGAACCTCTCGTGCTTGTTGCGGAGCGTCATGATCTCGCCCGCGTAGCCGTAGTGGTCGATGCTGATTCCCTCGACCCGTATGTAGTCGTACCCGAGCGCCAGCAGCGAGCGCAGGTTCTGCTCGTGGATCCGGCCCTCGAACCGAACGCCGGGCCCGCACCGGAACAGCCGGCAGGCGTGATGCACTACCATCTCGGAATCCGGCTTGGGCTCCGGGGACTGCAGCCAGTTGCGGATCTCCACCATGTATCCGCCCACCTTAGGCGGGGCTGTCCGGACGATCGTGCGGTAACGACTCCTGCACTCCGCCGAAATCTCTTCATCCGCATCCAGCCATAACGCCCAGTCGCCCGTGGCATGCTCCAGAGCCACGTTCCTGGCCTCGGAGAAGTCGTCGTTCCACGGATGCGATATCACTACGGCGCCGAACTCGCGCGCAATGTCGATTGTGCTGTCCGTCGAGCCCGTGTCGACGATGACCATCTCGTCCACGATCTCGGCGGCGCTCTCCAGGCATTTCCGCAGGAACCGCTCCTCGTTCTTGACTATCATCACGAGAGAGATCCGCGCCTCAGCGCCGGCCGGCCTGGACGCGCGCCGCACTTCCGACGCCGCTATGCCGGATGCCGCGGCCGCAGCCGGCCGATCGTCGTGACGCCTCGCCCCCTCTTCATCTACAATTCCGTTCAGCAGGTGCTCCGCAGCGCGTTGAAGCTCCACCAGCCTCCTGTAGTCCGGATTCCTCTTCGCGTAGGCGCGGCTCGGCCCTGCGCTGCCGCGCAGCAGCTTCCGAGCCCGCTTCACGATAGCATCGCGGGCCAGCGCCACCGTCTGGCGGATGTCGGCGTTGTCCGGCGAAATCCGCAGCGCCTTCAGGGCCTGGTCCAGAGCCTCTTCCGGCTGGCCGCTCTTCAGCAGGACGAAGGCGAGATTATGATGGAAATCGCGAGGGTTGGGCGCGTGGGCCACGCCCCGCCGGAGCAGAGAGACAGCCTGTGAGACGTCGCCGGTGCGGAATCTCGCCACGGCGAGCGCATTGACGAGGTCCCAGTCGTCCGGCCGCTCCTCCAGGCACGCGGTCAGCGCCGGAAGCGCACGCTCCCAGTCCTCGGCGCGCGTGCTGCGGAGCGCGCTCTGCTTACGCTGCTCGCACGCGTCCTCAATCGCGGGGCCCTCCGGCGCCGGAACGATCGGTGCGGCTGCCGGCGTCTTGATAAGCGCGTCGAGCCGGGCGAGCGCCGCCTCCGCCGCATGGCTCCAGGTGTGGCTCTCGGCGATGCGGCTCGCAGCCAGCGCGCCGCGGCGCTCTGCCTCCGCCGGATCGTCCACGATGCGGCGCAAAATTGCGGTCAGAGCCTCACGGTCCGCCTCGTTCCAGTAAGGACGATCGACGGTCTCCCACTCGCCCACGCGCTGCTCAGCAAGAGGAACGCGCCGGCTGGGAATCAGGAACGAGGTCGATTCGTCGGCAAAATCCAGCGCCGCGCCGGCGCCCGTCACCACGGTCGGCTTTCCGACCGCCATCGCCTCCGCAATCGGCAGGCCGTATCCCTCGCCGCGATACGGATGCACAAGGCAATCGCAGGCGGCGTACAGGCCGGCGATCTCCTCTTCGCTCAGATTGTCCGTCATGTGGACGATGCGCGCTCCGCCGGGCTTTGCCTGCAGCCTCTGGATCAGCGCGCGCGCATCCTGGCCCGCATAGAAGCTCTCCGCGCCGAAGTCCTTGACGATCAACGTCACGGGACTGGAGGCCGAGAAAGCCCTGTCGTACGCGTCCAGAAGGATGTCGATTCCCTTGCGCGGGATCGTGCCGCCGACAAAGAGAAACTTGTAGGAACCCGGGTCGATGCCCGCAGTTTCCGGGCGCGACGAGAAGTCGAACGGAGCGATGCCAGGATGCAGCCGCCCGGTGTCCACGCCGTTCGGCACGACGAAGACCTTGTCCGCCGGCACGCCGGAAGTCAGGTACGTCTCTCGCACGAACCGCGACGGAACCCAGATCTCATCTACCGAACGGGCGATGTTCTCAACCCAGAACCGCGGGAGCGACCCGAACTCCCAGGGCTGAATGAGGATCAGCTTGCCGGATTGGGGCCGCGTGAAGTTGGGCGGCCAGTGATGGCGCACGGTGAGGCGCACGTCGTCCGGCCGCGCCGCGCGGCGCTTGACGAGCGGGCCCAGCCGGCCGTCCGGCTCCGGCTCGAAATCCTGTGCGCCGAAAGGCTCGATTCCCAACTCGAACCTTGAACGGAACGAGGCGTCGCCCAGCAGCGCAAGCGTCAGCTCGCGGTTGACCAGAGCGAGGCTGTGGTGCGCAAAAAAGTCGCCGTTCCAGATCAGGCCCGGCTTTCCCGTTGAAATCCTTAAGGGCATCCCGCTCCTCCGTGCACGCGGCTCCCGAACCGGAAATAGCCGCAAAAAGGCGCAACAGGCACAAAATGAGGCGCCGATCCGTCACTCGTCATTTACCGCACATGCCTGCCAGCTCTTGCGCGATCAGCTCTCCTACGGCGCAGTATGAGAAACGGCGCTCCAGGTCCGCTCTCGCTCTCTCACCGGTCTCTCTGCCCGCGCTTCGATCCTCGAACGCCACGCGCATCAGCTTGCGCAGATGGCATACGCACGGCTCGGCCCAGCGATGGCCTCTATAGGTCGGCGTCTCCATCCATCCTGCCTCCGGCACGTCGACTACGTCGCAGTCGAGCAGCAAGCTGTTGTGCCTCGTCATGAAGGCCGTGTTCCCGCTCCACGCCGTGCCGATGACGGGCAGGCACATCGTCATAGCCTCCATGTATGGTCGGCCCCATCCCTCTCCGCGCGACGGTAGCACGAAGCAATCGGCGGCCCGATACAGTGCAGGCATCTGCGAATCCGATAGGTTCGCGTCCAGAAACACGATGTCCCCAACGCTGTCGGGATCGCGTCCAAGCGTGTTCGATATGAACGCCGAGACGCTCTCCAGGATCTGCTGAGCCGAGTAACCCAGAGATGAGTGGACCTTGAAGATGAGGGCTGCGTCGTCGTCGGGCCCGAACTCCTCGACGAACGCGCGGATCAGGACGTCCCAGCCCTTGCGCAGAGTCCAGTCGAAGACGGAAAGGAAATTGAACCCGCGCGCGCCGTCGATCTGAAGCGGCTCGCATCCGGGATCGTACGCCGCAAAGTCGATAGTGCCCGGAACAACCCGCAGCTTCTGTGCGCAGACTCCGGCGCGAGCGAACGATTCGCGGTTGAACTCGCTCGGCACCCAGATCGCGTCCATGCGGTTGCAGGCGGCGGCCCAACCGTCCGGCAGCCGGTCCGTCTCGAACATCGTCCGGCCGATATTGGCCCGCGCGTCCGGCAGCGCGTTGAAATAGGGCGCAAGAATGTGCCAGACATGGATGGAGTTGGGCTGAGTCGGAAGCGCCTGGAGCCGCAGCAGCAGCCGCTCGCGGGCAGGCGGAAGCGTCGTCTCCCGATCGCTCCACCGGATGGCGCGCGCAGCGGCCTGTATTCCCGTGGCCGATAGCGCAAAGAGGAAGTGGCGCGCCTCCTCCGCGTAACCGCTCGGGTCGCGCAGGGGCGCATGCCATGCGACCGGCGCAACGGCGCGGTCGATAGAGTGTACTGGCAGTAACGGCGGGGAGATATGGGCGTGCATGGCTGCGTTCGCGGTCATCCTCGTCTCAGCGCGTATCTATCGCCGGACGAGCAGAATCCAGGCAAATTTACCGATAATCATATCGGTGTGCGAGCGGACGAACTTTAGAACGCCGATTGCCGCTCAGGCGGACCTGCGAAAATCTGCCGCGCCGGCCGATAATCGCCCATACCAGGAGAGCGAACAGTTCGGGAGCATTACATTCTGGTTGTTTGCCCGGCTTTATGGATAGATTTATGGGCGAAACACAGCTCGTCGGGATGGCACAGATAAAGGTGACGGGGTCACAGGACACGGTTCTGACCGCCCTGGGGCTCGGCTCGTGCATCGCCATTTGCGCCTACGACGCCGAGAAGCGCATCGCGGGGCTGGCGCACGTCGTGCTGCCGGACAGTGGGGGAAATTCGAGCTCGCCGGGAAAATTTGCCGACACGGCCGTCCCGCTTCTCGTCCGCAGCATGACCGACGCGGGAGCGGTTGCAAGCCGCATCCGGGTTGTCCTTATTGGCGGCGCGCAGCTCTTCGCAGGCACAGGCTCCGTGCCGCAGCTTGAGATAGGATCGCGCAACGCCAAGTCGGTCGTCGCCATTCTCCAGCGCCTCGCCAT
>Ga0181529_10006815_pt1 | contig 11520 bp, 9 predicted proteins | sample PEATcosm2014_Bin_36_FD_119763 | JGI IMG/M metagenome (GOLD analysis project Ga0181529, IMG submission 119763) | Peatland microbial communities from MTU Mesocosm Facility, Houghton, MI, USA - PEATcosm2014_Bin10_30_metaG | ecosystem: Environmental > Terrestrial > Soil > Wetlands > Peat | place... | reverse complement strand
GCTTGTAATGCCTCTTGATGACCACCATCATCACGATCAGGGAGGGCACCCGCAGCGCGGTGACCCATGCACCGGAGGTGAACTTGGCGACCAGCACGATGACCGTCGTGATGCCGGTTGCGACAGCGCCAACGCCGTTAACGCACATGTGCCAGTGGCGGCCCTTGTGCTCGCCCTTCAGTTTCTTCCAGTGGACGACCATTCCGGCCTGGGAGAGGGTAAAGGCAAGGAAGGCGCCGATGGCGTAGAGCGAGATGAGACGGCCGGTGTCTCCGCGGAACATGATGAGGAGAATGGTGGTCATCCCGGTGAGGGCGTAGATCCCGTAGGAAAACAGGAGGCGGCGTCCGCGCAGGACGAAGACGTGCGGCATGTAGTCGTTGAGCGCGATGGCGCGGGTGAGACGGGGGAAGTCGGCGAATGCGGTGTTGGCGCTCAGGCAGAGGGCAAGGAAGACGGAACCCATGGTGAGGACATAGAACCAGCCGCGTCCGAAGATTGCCATGATGATGAGGCTGAGCAGGCTGTGATAGCCAGACATATCCGGATCCATGGCCATGAGGCCGTACTTCTTGGCCAGCCAGGAAGTGCCGAAGAGGAGAATGATGAGGATGCCGATGATGACGCTAAGCGTGCGCTGGGCGTTCTTCGATCTTGGGTCGCGGAAGGCCATCACGCCATTGGAGACGGCTTCGACTCCGGTCATGGCGGCGCAGCCGTTGGAGAACGCCTTGAGCAGAAGCCACAGGCTCAGACCGGCCATGGTTGCGGTGACCGGGTGCGGGATGGTTGCCAACGGTACGGGATGGCCCCCTGCGTGGATGGTTTTGAAGACTCCGACCCCGATAGAGACGACCAGGGTGCTGACGAAGAGGAAGGTCGGCAGAATGAACGCCGCGCCGGTGTCCTTGACGCCGCGCATGTTCACAATGGCCAGGACGGCGAGGATCAAAAGACAGAGCAGGAGTTTATGCGGCAGCAAAGGCTGGAAGACACTGACGATGGCCTCCACACCGGCCGAGATGCCCACCGCGGCGGTGAGGATGTAGTCGATCATCAGCGCAGCGGCGGAGACCAGGCCGGGCCCGGTGCCCAGGTTTTCCGTGGCTACGGTATACGAGCCTCCGCCGCCGGGATATGCCGCAATAGTCTGGCGATAGCTGAAGAAGACGATGACCAACAGGATCAGGATCGCCGAGATGATCGGCACGAGATACTGAATGCCCATAAACCCGAGCGGGAGCAGAAGCGAGAGCGCCGCCTCTGGCCCGTACGCGGCCGAGGTCAGTGCATCGAGGCCGAAGATGGGAATTCCGGCGGATACGCCAATGTGCTCGGCGCGTTCTTCGCTCGTGGCCAAGGGTCTGCCAAACAGGGAGTCAGCTAATGACATGTGACTTTAATAATAGATCGTCTGGCGCAGGCCCCGTTCGCAAACGCGGATTCCATGAAAATACTTTTGCATCGGGTCTACCACACTCGCATCTCATCCTTGGATGATTTGTGATCCAGGTTGCACTGTCCGGAACGGCTGGTTTGGATCGCTCTGAGGCAGTTTGCAGCGCCAAGAAACCGGCACAACTATAATCGTCGATAACCTTCAGGAGAGAATTATGTCTACGCCCATCTACGATATTCCAGTTCATACCATCACCGGAGAGGCTACCTCGCTTGCGGCGTTTCGCGGCAAGGTGCTGCTGGTGGTCAATGTCGCGTCCAAGTGCGGGCTGACGCCGCAGTACGACGCGCTGGAGAAGCTCTATGAGCAGTACAAGGGGAACGGCCTGGCGGTGCTGGGCTTTCCGGCCAACGACTTTGCGGGGCAGGAGCCGGGCTCGAATGACGAGATTGCCACTTTCTGCCGGGCTACGTTTGGGGTGAACTTCCCGATGTTCGCCAAGATTGCCGTCACCGGAGAAGCGACAGATCCGCTGTACAAGGCGCTGATCGCCGCCGAGCCGAAGGCAGCCGGTGCGACGCGCGAGGCGTTCCGCGCGAAGCTGGCAGGGTTTCTAGGCAAGAGTGGCGCGGTGCCGAACCCTGAGCCGGGCATTCTGTGGAACTTCGAGAAGTTCCTGATCGACCGCACAGGCAAGGTGATTGCGCGTTTCTCGCCCGAGGTTGTGCCGGATGATCCGGCGATTGTCGCGGCCATCGAAGCCGCGCTGGCGAGTTGATCGCTGGCTGAAGGAAGCTGCTAGAACCGCGCGCAAGAACCTGCGGTTCTGGCTTAGCCATTGCAGCGATCCTCTTGAGGAAATGCAGATGCTCTCTTGCTTGCTTTGCGGTAAGGCCGGCGAATTCAGGCGCGTGCTGCTGGGGCCGCTCGCGGCTTTCCTCGTTGCCTGGTCGCTGGGCGCCCAGGCGCAAGCCCCGCAGACCACGATGACGATGGAGAATCGTGGAGCATCGCAGACGGGGACCGCATGGCCCACCGCGGATGGCGTCTACACGATCGAGAACTTCCGGTTTGGCAGCGGGGAGAGCTTGCAGCAGCTTCGGCTGCACTATCTGACGCTGGGAACGCCGCACCGCGATTCGTCGGGGCACGTCGATAACGCGGTGCTGTTGCTGCACGGCACGGGCGGGAATGCCTCTTCGCTGTTGGCGCCGCAGTTCTCGGGTGTATTGTTCGGGCCGGGGCAGCCGCTGGATATCACGCGCTATTTTCTGATTCTGCCGGACGACATCGGACATGGCACCTCCAGCAAGCCTTCGGACGGCCTGCACGCGCGCTTCCCGAAGTATGACTACGACGATATGGTCCAGAGCCAGCACCAGATGCTGCTGGACGGGCTGCATGTCGATCATCTGCGGCTGGTTCTGGGGACGAGCATGGGATGCATGGAGTCGTTTGTGTGGGGCGAGACCTACCCCGGCTTTGCCGACGCATTGATGCCGCTGGCGTGCCTGCCGGTGCCGATTGCAGGACGCAACCGCATGATGCGCTACATGGCGATCAAAGCGATAGAGGATGATCCGCAGTGGCATGGCGGAGAGTACACAACAGAGCCAATGGAGGGCCTGCGTACCGCGGCCGAGTTGACACTGGTGATGGGCTCGGCCCCGCTGTACATGCAGAAGATCGCGCCGACGAAGAAGGCGGCAGAAGATTACATCGACGACTATCTTGCGAAACGGGTGACCCCGCTCGATGCGAATGACATGATCTACCAGTGGGACGCGAGCAGAAACTACGATCCCAGCGCGCATCTGGACCGCATCCAGGTGCCCGTGATGTGGATCAACTCGGCGGACGACTACATCAATCCGCCGGAGCTTGGGATCGCCGAGAAGTTTGCACCAAAGCTCGCGCACGGGCGGTTTGTGCTGATTCCCATCTCCGACGCGACGCGCGGCCACGGGACGCATACCCAGGCGGCAGTGTGGAAGGACTATCTGGTGGAGCTGCTGAAGGAATCGGAGAAGAAGTAGCCGGGCGGGTGCGTTAAAGTTGCGGTAAATACTGGGTGGATAAACTTGCGATAATGGGTGTGTGAGTGCGATCACACAGACCGAGACGATTGCCGTTGCCATGTCGGGAGGGGTGGATTCCTCCGCCGTCGCGGCGATGCTGTGTGCGGAGGGGTACACGCTGGTCGGCCTGACGTTGCAGCTCTGGAACCAGCGGCGGCTGGCAGGGCACGAGGGAATGCCCGAGGCGGTGCAGGGCCGTTGCTGCTCCATCGACGACGTGTACGACGCGCGCCGCGTGGCCGAGCACCTGGGCATTCCGTACTATCTGGTGAATCAGGAGGCGCGGTTTGAGGCTGAGGTGGTGCGGCCATTTGTGGACGAGTACCTGGCCGGGCGGACGCCGATTCCTTGCACTCTATGCAATAACCATTTGAAGTTCGACGCGCTGCTGACGACGGCGCGGCAGATTGGCGCGGCGCGGATCGCCACCGGGCACTATGCGCGCAACCGGTACGATGCGGCGCGCGGGCGGTGGATTCTGTCGCGGCCGGATGACAAGTCGAAGGACCAGACTTATTTTCTGTTTGGGCTGACGCAGGAGCAGTTGTCGCGGACGCTGTTTCCGCTGGGCGAGATGCGGAAGACTGCGGTACGGCGGATGGCTGCGGATGCTGGCCTCGCGCTGGCGGAGAAGCCCGACTCGCAGGAGATATGTTTTATTCCGGGCGGGGACTACTCGGCGTTTCTGGCGGCGTATCTCGACGAGCAGGGTGAGGCGTTGCCGGATAGTTCGGGCGAATTGGTGACGGCGACCGGCGAGGTGCTGGGGCGGCATGAGGGGATTCACGGCTTCACCGTCGGGCAGCGCAAGGGGCTCGGTGGCGCACTGGGGGTTGCGGCGAACTCCGGGCCGCGATATGTGCTGGCAATCCATCCCGACTCGCACTGCGTGACCGTCGGCGGCGACGGCGAGTTGATGTCGCGGGAGTTGGTGGCCAACCGGCTGAACTGGATTTCTGTGGAGCGGCTGGAGGGCGAGATGCGCGTGCGGGTGAAGATTCGCCATCGGCATGAGCCTGCGTGGGCGATGTTGCGCGCGGATGGGGAGGACGGCGTGCGCGCGGTCTTCGATGAGCCGCAGCGGGCGATCACGCCGGGGCAGGCCGCGGTCTTCTACGATGGCGACGAGGTGGTTGGCGGGGGCTGGATCGTTTGACCGGAAGAGATTGTGCCAGTCGTGTTGCGCGCTGGTAGAATCGTTCAACCAATGAGGTTTATCTTGTCAACTGCGATGTGTGGCCGATGAAGTGTCCTTACTGTGGATTCGCGCAGGACCGCGTTGTGGATTCGCGCGAGAGCAAAGAGGCGGACGCGATCCGGCGGCGGCGCGAGTGCGAGAAGTGCAACAAGCGCTTCACCACCTACGAGCGCATCGACGAGATTCCGTACATGGTGGTGAAGAAGGACGGCCGGCGGGAGAAGTTCGATCGGCAGAAGGTGCTGAGCGGACTGCTGCACGCATGCGAGAAGCGGCCTGTGCCGGCGGCGGCGCTGGAGCGCATTGTGGACGAGACCGAGGCGTATGTGGTCGATTCGCCGGAGCGCGAGCGCTCGACCAGCGCGGTGGGCGAGCTGATTATGTCGCGGCTGAAGGAGATCGACACGGTGGCGTATATCCGCTTCGCCAGCGTCTATCGCGACTTCAAGGATGTGCGCGAGTTCAAGGCCGAGTTGGAAGAGTTGTTGGGCGGACGGGACGCGAAGAAGGCGAAAGGTTCAAAGGCATAGATTCGAGGTTCAAGGTTCGAGGGGAAGAGACGGCCAGGGACTTATGCAATGCCGCTGATTCCCGGCGACGGAGAAGGCTTGAGCCGGACAGGTGAGGCGAGATGAGCTTGCAGGTGTTGATGGTGATTCATTCACTGCCGCTGTGGTTCCTGATCTTCGCGCTGTTTTTGCCGCGGGTTGCGCTGTTCGTGCTGTGGCTTGGCGGGCCGATGGTGCCGTTCCATCTGCATGGGATTGTGCCGCTGGTCTTCGCGATCCTGCTGCCGCGCGTGCTGGTGCTGTACCTGATCTATATGGACCAGGGAATCAGCCTGTGGTTCATCATCCATCTGGTGGCCGCGCTGATGGTGTGGGGCGGATCGGGCGGATACAGCGCGAGGCGAAGACATAGGAACGACTACTAAGTCCACTGAAGATGCGCGTGGAAGCCGGGCACGGTATTCTAGAGGATATGGAACGACGACGAGTTGGAATCCTTGGGGCGACCGGAATGGTCGGCCAGCGCTTTATTCAGTTGCTCAACAACCACCCGTGGTTTGAGATTGCGTGGCTTGCGGCCAGCGAACGAAGCGAGGGCAAGACGTATGGCGAGGCCTGCCGGTGGAAGCTGGACACGCCGATGCCGGCGCGCATTGCGGCGATGACGGTGATGCCGAACGTCCCCGAGGGAACGCCAGCCGGTGAGCTGCCGAAGATTATCTTTTCCTCGGTGGACGCCGGGATTGCGCGCGAGCTGGAACCGAAGTTTGCTGCCGCGGGCTGCGCAGTCATCTCGAACTCGAGCGCCTTCCGCATGGTGGAGGACGTGCCGCTGGTGATTCCAGAGGTCAACGCCGACCATCTGGCGCTGATCGAGCGGCAGAGCTGGCGGCGGCCTTCGGCCAACGGTCTGCCAGGCGGGTTCATCGTCACCAATCCGAATTGCAGCGCGATTGGGCTGGTGCTGGCGCTGAAGCCGCTGGAGGAGAGATTTGGCATCGAGAGCCTGTTTGTGACGACGATGCAGGCGGTGAGCGGCGCGGGGTATCCCGGCGTGGCGTCCCTCGACATCCTCGGCAATGTCGTCCCGTTCATCAAGAACGAGGAAGAGAAGCTGGAGGAAGAGGTGGGCAAGCTGCTGGGATCGCTGGCGGGCGGCCGGGTCGCGCTGCTGGACGCGAAGGTGAGCGCGCACTGCAACCGCGTACCGGTGGAGGATGGGCACACCGAGTGCGTCAGCATCAAGCTGCGCACCAAGGCGAGCCGCGAGCAGATACTGGCGGCGTGGGCGGAGTTTGCGCCGCTGGCCGGTCAGAGGCTGCCCAGCGCGCCGGAGCAGCCGGTGGAATATGATGCGGCGGTCGACCGGCCGCAGCCGCGGTTGGACAAAATGCGCGGGAATGGCATGGCCGCCACCGTGGGACGGCTGCGCGAGTGCAACCTGCTGGACTGGAAGTTTGTGCTGACGTCGCACAACACGATTCGTGGAGCAGCGGGCGCGGCGGTGTTGAACGCGGAGGTCCTGGCGCGCCTGGGCAAGCTGGATACAAAGAAGCAGGTCGCGGCGCGGCCCGACGCGGTGCCGGCATGAGCGCGGCACACAAGACGGAAGAGCGGGCGGGCGAGGCGCGGACCGGGCTGGTCGTGATGAAGTTTGGCGGGACCTCGGTGGAGGACGCGAAGGCGATCCTGCGCACGGCGGCGATTGTGCGCGGACGGCGGGAGAAAGGACTGTCGCCGGTGGTTGTGGTGTCGGCGATGGCCAAGGTGACCGACCAGTTGCTGGCCGCGGCTGCGACTGCGGGGCGTGGCCACAAGGCCGAAGCGCTGTCGATTGCGGCGCGGCTGCGCAACCGTCATATTGAAACGGCGGCGGATCTACTGAGCGGGGAGTTGCTGCTGGAGGTGGATGCTGCGATCCGGCGCGGGTTCGATTCGCTGGACGATCTGCTGCGGGGGATTGCCGCGGTGGGTGAGCTGACTCCGCGAACCAGCGACAAGGTGGTGAGCTATGGCGAGCGGATGTCGTCGCGGATGGTGGCGGCGGCGTTTGCGCAGAATGGGCTGAATGGCGCGCATGTGGACGCGCGGAGCTGCATCATAACGGACGACCACTACGGCAAGGCCGCGCCGCTGGAGGCTGCCATCGAGCGAAAGCTCACCGAGTTGGTGCTGCCGCTGGTGGAAGCCGGACAGACGCCGGTGATCGGCGGCTTCATCGGCTCGACGGAGGACGGAATTACCACGACGCTGGGGCGCGGCGGAAGCGACTTCACGGCGGCACTGGTGGGCGGCGGGCTGTGCGCGGGCGCCATCGAAATCTGGACCGATGTGGATGGCATTATGACCACAGATCCGCGCATCTGTCCGGATGCGCTGCGGGTGAAGACGATCAGCTTCGAGGAGGCGGCCGAGCTGGCCTACTTCGGCGCGAAGGTGCTGCATCCGGCGACGATCCTGCCGGCGGTGCAGAAGAGCATCCCCGTATGGGTGCTGAACTCGCGCAACGCGGAGAACGAGGGAACGAAGATCATGGCGATGGCTCCGCCCTGCGCCAGTCCGTTCAAGAGCATCGCGGCGAAGAAGAAGCTGACGATCATCGACATTGTGGCCGGACGGATGCTGATGACGCATGGCTATCTGAAGTCCGTCTTCGATGTCTTCGACCGCTTTGAGTGCGCGATTGATATGGTTTCGACCAGCGAGGTGAGCATCTCGCTGAGCGTGGAGTCGAACAACCGGCTGCCGGCAATATGCGCGGAGCTGGGCAAGATCGCGGACGTGAAGTTCGAGGGGAACAAGGCCCTGATCTGCATGGTGGGCGAGGACATTCGCGGCCAGAGCGGCATCGCGGGACGCGTGTTTTCGGCGATCCGGCACATCAACGTGAGGATGATCTCGCAGGGGGCGAGCGAGATCAACATGAGCTTCATGATCGAGGAGTCGGACGTGGACGAGGCGGTGCGCTCGCTGCACGCGGAGTTTTTCGCCGATCCGGACTCGACCATATTCGATACTGCTGCGCGGGCGGTTGCGGCCAAGGCCTGAGCGCGGCGCGGTAGACTTGTTGGTGTTCTGTACAGTTCTTGAAGATTCCCTCGGCGGCTAAATCCGGGTTGGAAATTATGGGTTTATGGCGGGACTAAAGTCCCGCCCCTTCAAAACGTGGACATACTAACGAGGTTGCTTTCATATGCGAATTCTGGTGCTGGGACAGGGTAAGACGGGCAAGCTGGTTGCAGAGGTAGCAGCCGAGCGCGGCCACGCCGTTCAGGGGCTGGACGTGCTGGAGAACGAGGGCGCCCGGGCGCTGACGCCTGCGTTTTTGGCGGGCTTTGACGTGGCGATCGACTTCACGACGCCGCAGGCGGTGGTGGAAAATATGCGGGCGTGCCTGACCGCGGGCGCGAGGATTGTGGTGGGAACGACGGGCTGGTACGCCAATCTGGCTGAGATGCGCGCGTTGGCGGAGAGCAGCCACGCCGCGCTGCTCTACGGGACGAACTATTCCATCGGCGTGCAGGTGATGCTGAAGCTGGCCCAGCAGATGGGGGCTTCGCTGGCCGGCGTGGGGTACAAGTTCTCCATCGTCGAGACGCACCACGTCAGCAAGCTGGACAAGCCTTCGGGAACTGCGATCTCGATTGCGGAGATGGTGGAGCGCGGCGCAGGGAAAAAGATCGAGGTGCCGATCGAGTCTGTGCGCGAGGGCGACGCGAAGGGCAAGCACGTGCTGGAGGCGGTGAGCGAGGCCGACCGCGTGGTGCTGACCCATGAGGCATTCTCGCGGCGCGGGTTCGCCGAGGGTGCGGTGCGCGGGGCCGAGTGGCTGGCGACGCGCTCTGGTTGCTACGACTTCAGGGATGTGTACACGGAGCTATAGCGTCCCGAGTCTGAAGTTCGTTGAAGAATAGGCCGGGCCTTCAGCCCTCGAGTCTGTGCCTGCCCGTGTACCTGGGGCTTCGCCCAGGCTGGTATAGGCCGGGCCTTTGGCCCTTGGTTTAGTGCTGCGAATTAAGGACTCAGGACACTAGCTGCGGGGTGTTCTGCGCGCGTCGACCGGCGTTGAATCAGTAACGGGGACGGAAGGCGTTGCGGACCTGATTGGTGTCGTGCCGGCGTGGGGGAGGCTGTGTGTCGCCCGCAGCGGAGAAGTTGAAGGGCGCGGAGGTGTCTGCCCCTTTGGGGTAGAGCACAACAAAACGCCCCGGACCTTCGCCACTGGAGGCAGTGGGTAGACCGGATTCGCTGAGAATCATGTGCAACATGCGGCGCTCACGGGAGTTCATCGGGGGAAAGGCTTGGGGCTCTCCGGTGGCGCGCACGCGCTCGATGGCTGCCGCAGCGGACTCGCGCATCCGGCGGTCTCGGTTGACTTTGAACTGGTCAGCGTCGAAGGAGACGCGGTCATTTTCGCTGGGTTCCAGGCGCAGCATCTTGGTCGCAATGTGTTCGAGCGCGTTCAGCACCTCGGCATTGCGTGCCGTGAGCACTGGGGTGTCCGGGCCGATGAACTCGACGAAGAGCGCGCGCGGCCCATCTTTTGCCACGGGCTCCGCCGGCGGAGCCTCTGCGCTGTCTGTATTTCTCGGTTTTAAACTGCGTGCTTTCACGCGGAACCGCAGGCGAAGCCCGCTAGTCGTCGTGAAGGTCTGTAAAAACGTTGCAATTGTCTGCGCTGCCTGCGCCACGTCATCCATGGGAGAGGTTATCCGTTCGAATAGAACTTATATCATTATTGGACACCGCTCGTCGCGTCCAAATACGGTTGCACTGTACCGGCGCGGCGGACGATAACCCCACATCTCTCAAATTCGTCGCAGCCTACCTGCGTCCCTGGATGGTGCCGGCCTTGCGGCGGGCGCGCTTGGCGGCCATCGCGCGCATCTCACGGCCGAGCGAAGTTTGGTTCATGACCGACTGCTGGGCGATGCCGATCAGATTGCCGACCGACCAGTAGAGGGCGAGTCCGGAGGCGTATTGCCAGGTGATGTAGCCGGAGAAGAGCGGCATCATGAAGGCCATCATCTTCTGCTGCTGCGGATCGACCCCCGGCGAGGGCGTGTAGAACTGGACGAGGAACTGCGACAGCACCATGAAGATGGGCAGGATGTGGTGCGGATCGGGGGCCTGCAGGTTGGGCAGCCAGAACCAAGTCGCCAGACGCAGCTCCACCACCTTGGGAAGCATGTAGAAGAACGCGATGATCAGCGGCATGGTGATGAGCTGGGGGATGCATCCGCCGAACATGTTGACGCCGTTGTCCTTCTGCAACTGCATGATCTCGGCGTTCATCTCGCCGCGCTTGGGGTCGGTGACCTTGTACTTTTTGTACTTCTCCTTGATGGCGTCCATCTGCGGCTGGATGCGCTGCATCTTGAGCGCGCTGTGCATGGACTTCACGCGGAAGGGCATGATGAGCAGGTTGATGAAGAGGGTGAGAACGATGATCGCCCAGCCCCAGGAGCCGCTCCAGTTGCCGGTGATGTGGGCGTGGATCGCCTGTAGCGACAGGAAAAGGTACTTGGCGATGGGACCCCAGAAGCCGAACTCCAGCATCGGCTCCAGCGAGACGCGCGAGTCAGTGGCGTGGACGCTCTTGAGGACGTTGATCGCCTTGGGCCCGGCAAAGATGCTTGTCTCGATCGGCCCGCCGGTGTTGCCCAGCGCCGCGCCGAGAATGGGCAGGACGATGGGCTTGGTGGCCGGAGAATCCGAGCCGAAGCCGACCCGCTTGATGAACTTCGAGACGTCGAGATCGTTGCGCAGCGTGGTGACCGTCGCAGTGTCTGGCGAGTCGGGGATAAAGACGGCGGCGAAGAAGGGATCGGCCACGCCGGCAAAGTCGAATGGGCCGGAGAGAGAAGCGCCAGCGGCGATATTCTTCGCCTCGGTCTTGCTGAAGCTGCCGTTGCGGTACTGATCGAACTGTGAGTATGTGTAGGCAGTCTGGTTGGGCGTCTCGTTCTGGTCGCCAAAGCCGCCCGGCCAACTGAGCTGCACTGCGACGGGGGCGCCTGCGCGGGTGACTGCGACCTCCGCGTGGAGGACGTAGGTCCTGGGGTCGAAGGTGAAGGTCTTGATCGCCTGCAGGCCTCCGTTGGAGTACTTGAAGGTCAAGCTGGCCGGCTCGGTGAGCGGGCCCGTCGCTGAAGGCACGTAGAGCGCCTGATTGAGCGCGCTGGCGATGGTGGCGTCGGAGGTAGCGAGCGCGAGCGGGTAGCCGTAGAGCTTCGCAGCCTGCTGGTGGATCAGGTCGAGCGGCTTGCCGTCCAGGTCCTTGTAGTCCTTCAGAATCCAACTGGTGACCTGGGCGCCGCGGTTGGAAAACGTGAT
>Ga0181529_10006814_pt1 | contig 11520 bp, 6 predicted proteins | sample PEATcosm2014_Bin_36_FD_119763 | JGI IMG/M metagenome (GOLD analysis project Ga0181529, IMG submission 119763) | Peatland microbial communities from MTU Mesocosm Facility, Houghton, MI, USA - PEATcosm2014_Bin10_30_metaG | ecosystem: Environmental > Terrestrial > Soil > Wetlands > Peat | place... | reverse complement strand
TTTCCAGTGGGTGGCCGTGATCGGTGAGAGGCGGGCAACGGCTGCTTCACCCCCTTGCGCGCGCAGCCAGGCCGCTGCAGCCTGATGGACAGAATCCAAGGCCGTCACTTCCACCAGTACATCCGCCGTCGAGGGAAACTCGCCGTCGACGAACTCCAGATTGCCGAACGGGGCCAGAAAAGCGGCGCCCCGGCTACCTTCCTCTTTCCATCCCTTGCCGGACTCAAAACCCAGCGCCGAAAAGAAGCTTGCCAGCCGTTCATAGGCGGCGGCACTGCCGGCGGGACGAAGAAAGGAGATGCCCTTGATCATATGTTCGATTCTATAGTGTGAGATCAGAGATCAGAGATCAGGGGTCAGAGATCAGAGAATTCAAAAATCAGGAAGGCCGGCGCGAGGCCGGCCTTCGATTGCTGCGATTGCGATGATGCGCAGTCTACGTGGTGGAGCGCGGGACTACGACGATCCTCGTGGCGGGAACGATGGTTCCGGAACCGGTGTAAGTGCAGCCCGCGTCATTGCCGCCCGCCGATACGGGCGTGCAGGCGGGAAGGTTGGGGCTGATCTGGTGTGAATCCGTCGGCGGAGTGGCCGCGGAGGGATTGTTGGGAATGGAGATGTAGTGAATCATGTTGTCGCCCGCCGTGGAGACAAAGAAGATGGAGTCGTCCGCCGTAAATGCTCCGGCAAGTGGCGCGGTGACTGCAGAACCGCCGGCGAGCGTGACGTAGCCGACAGTGCCGGCCCCGCCCGTGGAGCTGGGCAGATAGTAGGGCAGCTGTGCGCCGGGGCTGTTGCCGTCGTAAGTGATGAAGGCTAGATTTGAACTCGGCGAGGCAACCACCTGATTGATGGCGGTTGCGTTGACCGTGAGAGCGGCCTGCGTGTAGGGCGTGGCGGGGTGCTGGATGGTGAGCGGCAATAGGGTCCGCGTGGCGCCGGTGGTGGAGAAGGGGCAGGCGCCGGTGGGAACGATCACGTTGATGTCGTTGAGCGTGATACCGCCGCCGAGCAGCCCAGCGCTGAGGATGTGCTTGCCGTCGGTGGTAGCGGCGAGGACGTCGGACTGTACAGGCTGATCATCGCCGCCTTCGGTGGCCACGGTAGTGGCGGGCGGATCGGGGCCGGGGTAGTAGGCGGTGATGGAACTGCCGGAGCTGGTCACCGTGCCGGTGGCACACCAGGCGTGAGCGACGGTGGGCGTTCCGCGGAGATAGGCGCCGACGCCGGGAATGGCGAGAGCCGGCGTTTGCAGGGTGCTGTAGGCGCCCTCATTGGCCACCAGCGAGCTGGCAGCTGTGGGCAGAGGGCTGGGAGGCAGCGGATAGGTGGTCCAGCCGGTGTTCTGGTTGTAGACGTAGAGCGTGTCCGTGTGCCCGGTAATCGTGGTGCCGTTGTTCAGCGCCGCGTTATCGGTGATGTAGAGAGTCTTGGAATCGGGCGTCCAGACGGCGGCGTTGCCCATGCCGCCAAAACTCGTGGTTCCGCCCGCCGTTAAGCTGTAGAGATAGAAGAGCTGGCGCACCTGGTCGTTGATAAGCAACTTCGAGTTGTCGGGCGAGACGGCGAGCACGACGCCGGGGGAGTTGCTGTCCTGCTTGGAAATAGTGTTGGAGATGGTGTTGTAGATCATCAACTCGCGTTCGGAGCCGAAGTAGAGGTTGTTTCCGCCGCTATCCATGACCATGGAGTTGGGCACGTAAGGCAGGCGCACTGTGGAGCCGACGGTGCCATTGAGCAACTCGATAGGAACAAAATACTGCGAGGCGCCGGGCGCAGCGAACCAGACGTAGTCACTAATGGTGCCCGGAACCGTGATGTTGACGGGATTGGAAGAGACGGAAAGTCCGGTACCGTTGAAGCCAAGCTCGTTGATGGGGGATGGATTGCAAACCGAGGGCTGGCAGATGGCGTACACAGAGGACACGCCGGGAAAGCGGGCGCTAACGCTGCCCGTGGTTGACACCTGAAGGTCGATCGGATTGGTGGACTGATAGTCGATCGATAGACCGCTGATCGACTGATTGTTGGTGTCGGTAATCGACGTGATGAGATTCTGCGCGACTCCCTGCGTAATGGTTCCGGTGGTGGCGCCACTGGAGAGAGTGAGATTGATGGTCTGCGGCGGGCATGTGGAGAAGAAGCCGGCCGACGAACTTGTGCCGGCAACGGTGACGTTGATGGGAGTGGTTCCCGGCTCATTGGCGGTGATCTGGTTGGTGTTGGCATTGATGGTGGCCACGGTGCCATTGCCGGGGGAGTAGTTCAAATAGCCGACGGCGGCCGAGCAGTCAGGTACTGAGGCGACGCCGGCGGGCAGCGGGCAGGCGAACTGCGCCGGATTCGTGACCGTGGCGGGCTTGCAGAGCAGAACCTGCTGACCGTTGGAGCTGTAGCAGGCCTGCGCATCGAGATTGGCGACCTGCGTCTGGGAGAGGCACTGCTGCGGACCCACAAGCGAAACGGAGCTTACCTGGGCGTGGATAAAGACCTCAACCGGATTGGAGGTAACGGAATCGGCCGATGCCGTGATGTAAGCAACGTTATAGGGCAGACCGTTGGTCGCGGGTATTGGATTGGGAAAATTGCAGTAAGTGTAGTCGGGGATGCCGCCACCCGTGTTGCGGTTCCATGTACCGGCGCAGATGCTGCCGCTGGGAGAGATGTCAACGAGCTTGTTGTTGGTGGTGCCGTAGGTGTACTGGTTGGCATTGACGGAAGCTGAGGCGCCGGTGCAAGTGAGGGCGACCGGCGACTGGATCTGCAGGGTCTGGCCAAAGGCCAGCGAAATGCCCGTTGTCTGGGGCTGGAGCGTAATGGAAGCAACGTCAGTGTTCTTCAGGCCATAGGCGAGACCATAGCAGTAGTTACCCGCCGGGTTGCGCGTGCAACCGGAGATCGAGATCCCGGCTGGAATCGCCAGGCACAATATAAAGATAAGCGTCAAAAACCGCCGCATGAATCCTCCCCGCCCCGCCTTGTCGAACCGCGGAACGGTCTGTCCGAATACGTGTGAAGAAATGAGTTATCGCAACCCGGCGACAAGCCACACATTGACCTGCGACGGGTGAAATCCGCCCAAACTACCGGCTCGCGCCATGCGCCAGCATGCTGCCGACCGGTGAAAGACGCCCTCAAACACTCCAAGGAAAAAGTGTATCAGGATGCCCCCCTCTCTGGCTTGAGGCGGCGCGCAGAGCAAGCTTGAAGGATCTCACCATCCGATAGACTCCGGCGAAGGCAGTTCGGGAGCAAAACCGGCTACCCTGCGGGCGGCATGTAGCGTGCAAACCAGTCGAGAGCCCGCTCGAGCACGTCGAGGTTGTGGGCAGGGTCGACAAAGCCGTGCCCTTCATTGGGATAGACGACGAGTGAAGCCGGGATATGCAGGTCGTGGAGGGCGTGCCAGAACTCGAAGGACTGAGGAGCGGGGCACTCACCGTCGCGATCGCCGACCACGGACAGGGTGGGGGTGGTTGTCTGCTTGATGTAGCTGATGGCGGAGCTCTTGGCGTAGACGGCGGGGTCGTCGTAAACCGATGCGCCGAAGTAGGGGACCATCCACTGATCGATGGAGTTCTCGCCATAGTAGCTGAGCCAGTCAGAGATGCCGGCGCCAGCAACTGCGGCCTTGAAGCGATGGGTCTGGGTGACGGCGAACATGGTCATGAATCCGCCATAGCTCCAACCGGTAAGGCCGATGCGGTTGTGGTCGACTGGGTATTTGGCCAGGACGGTATCGACGCCGGCCAGGATGTCACGGAGGTCGCCGTAGCCGAAGTCCTTTCGATTGGCCTGGGTAAAGGCCTCTCCCTGGCCGTAGCTGCCGCGGGGATTGGGCTGGAGGACGAAGTAGCCAAGGGCGGAAAAGGCGGTCGGACTGAGAGCCCAGCCGCCACCCCACCGGGGAAGGACCGCAGAGGCGGGGCCACCGTGGACTTCGACGATGAGAGGGTATTTTTTGGCCGGATCGTAGTCCTTCGGGAATAGTAGCCATCCCTGCACGCGAAAGGAGTCGCTGGTCCATTCAAGAGAGGTGGATTTGCCCCAGGCGGCCTCGATACCGGCATTGGCGCCGGCATTGAAGCTGGAAACCTGCTTGAGGCCATCCGGGCCTGCCGTCGATGCGTCGTAGATCTCGTCGGGGCGGTCGAAGCTGCTGGCATGAAAAAAGAAGTGGGAGCGGTCGGCCGTGGCTGAAAGCGAGAGTTCCAGCCTGCCGTCGCCGATGGAACCGGGGAAGCTGAACACGGGCTGCGAAGATGCCCCGTCCAGCGCCAGGCGAATGAAACGGCTGTTGCCTCCGGCGATCTCACTGACGAAAATCTGCTGGTTCCCCGCCCACTCGATCCAGGACGCGGATGCTGAGCGGCCCGGAGTGAGATTATGCGGCTCACCGCCACTCGAAGGGAGGAAGTAGACATCGCCGCCGGTCGCTCCCTGGTCGCTCATCAGCCCACCGATCAAGGCGATGGTTTTCCCGTCCGGCGACCAGCGGGGCACGGCGATCTGCAGGCCGTGGAGGGCGTCAGGGACCTGGGCTGGATCGAGGATGGCTTTGGGTTCGGCTCCGATGAGCTGCGTATAGAGCTTGGCGACCCACCAGTTGTTTTCTCCCGGAGGATCGGCAGCGACGTAGGCGACGGATTTGGAGTCGGGCGCCCAGTCGAACTCGTAGACGTGCAAGTTGGGCGGCGTAATGAAATCGAAGAGCGGAATCTGGCGGTCCGATGCGCGCGACCCCATGGGGCGGCGATCGGACGGCGATGGAGCGCACTCTCCATTCCAATTCGGGGGGATGGTCACCACGGCGATGCGCTGGATTTCGATACCGTCTTCGCCGATAACGCCTGACGGAGGCTTCATTGCGGCCAGGGCGCCAGCGGGGCGGGTGGCTCCGGCAACATAGAGAAACACGACGGAGTTTCCGTCAGGGGAAAACGCGGGAGCGCCCACATAGCCGTTGAGCTGGGTGACGCGGCGGGCGGCGACGCCGTCGAGGCGAGAGAGGTAGAGGTCGGTCTGGTCACCCGGGTTTGCGCAATCGGACAAGAAGGCGAGCGAAGCGGAGTCGGGAGACCAGGTGAGGCTGTGCTCCGAACAGTGTTGATCCGGCGTTTGAGCCGCGGTAATGCGCACGAACCTGCTCAGATCACCGCGGGGAGCCAGGTGAATGTCAGTACCACCGCGCACGACTTCAATCCAGGCCAGCTGCCTGCCGTCCGGCGAGACCGCAACCTGGCCGACCGAGTGACCACGGTTGAGGCTGTGCATCAGCTGCTCAATGCGCTCGTGGCTGGGCTGGGCGTCCTGCGCGTGAACGGTGAGGACGAGGGAAAAAAGCGCCAGCAGGATGAGTTTGCGGGAAGCGGCGAAAAACATAGGGAAATGCTAAACGACAGGGATTAGGGAAAAGCAACTATGACGCTGGAGACGGCGGTTTAACGGGCGGCGTCAGAACGAAGCCTTTGCGCACCAGGGCGAATCCCTGTTGCGGCAGTTCAGCCTGGAGAAGCTGATTTTCGGGGCCGGAGAAGATGTCGGTGTTGGTTCCGGCGATGGTGGCAACTTGATGGTGAACGGTGATGGGCTTGCCGTCGAGAGTTCCCTGCTCGTCGGCATACGTGGCCAATTGAACGGGATTGACTGAAGCGGGCGCCGCACCGGACTGTTTGGGGAGGATGGCCCAGAGATTGCGGTTGTTGTTGCTGACGCCGAGAGCCAGAAGGGTTTCAAGCGCGCCCGGGTCGAAGTCGGCGAGGAAAACAGCGGCGGCGTGCGCATCAAGGCGGGTGGTGGCGCTGCGGCCGCCGGCAGACACGTTGAGCAACAACTGCGCATCGTCGGGTGCGGCGGTTACGTTCACGGCCTCGCCGTTGACGATAGCGCTCAGCTGGACGTGGTGGAGTTGGTTGGCCGCAGAGAGGCTCTCAGTCTTCGAAAGCGCGTAGTCGAGCCCGGTCATGGAGACCCGCACCAGCGAGGTGGAGTCATAACCGTCAGGCGTGGCTGTGAAATTGAAGCTGGCCGTGCCCACGGGGTGACCGAGTTTTGACACGTCAAAGCTGGCGGCCTGGCCAGCGGCAATGGCTGAGGCGAAAGCGAGAGAACCGGCGAAAAATACCAGAAGAACAATTGGACGCATCCGAGTTTTTCCCATCACTGATAGGTTAGACACGAATTGAGAGAAACGGTTGCAGGCCGACCAGCTGGTTTGAACGGGCAACGCAGAAATCCGGCTGCGCCGAGGCTCGCGGCCCAGACGCTCCCAGCCTCGGATGCGCTGAATCCGCCGGAATGCTAAGCTTCCAGAGTCATTGTCGGTGGGATGGAGGGGCAAAAGGATATGGAGAGCACCGGTCTGAAGGATTCGGCCACCGAGGCACGAAAGCATCTGTTTTACGAGACCTCTCATTCCCCTTCCCTGACGGACCTGGTGGGATACGAGAAGGCCAAGGACATTATCGATTTCTGTTTCATCGCCAATCCCTATTACCCGACTGCCGCGATGATGGAGGACATGCAGCGGAATCTTCCCAACCTGATCAAGTCGTATCCGTCAAGCAGCGCGCGCGCCAGCCAGAAGGCCCTTGCGACGGTGCTGAATGTGAATCCGGAGAACCTGATCATCGGCAACGGAGCGACGGAGTTGATCGTGCTGATCAATACGCTGCTCATCAACCGCATCGCCGTGCCGGTGCCCACCTTTGGCGAATACATCGAAAAGTTGCGCGACTATCGCGATGCGGAACTATTCCGGCTCGATCCCGATGAGCGATACGAATTGCGGCTCAATGAATATCTGACCTGGGTCCGGCGAAAAAACCTGAGTGCGTTGCTAGTCATCAACCCCGGTAATCCCACCGGCCAGTTCTTCTCACGCGAGGAGATGGTGGATTTTCTCGACCAGACCAAGGATCTCGAGCTGGTCATCGTTGACGAGTCGTTTATTGACTTCGCCGGCGACCCGGTGCCGAGTCTTCTTCCTGTGGCCGACCGCTATTCCAATTTGCTCATTGTGCGCAGCGTGAGCAAGCATTGCGGCGTGCCCGGATTGCGCATCGGTTATTGCTATTCCGGCAATCTGTACCTCTTGAATCGCCTGCGCCGCTTTATTCCCACGTGGAACCTGAACAGCATCGCGCAATACTTTCTGTCGTTGCTGCCCTCGACCGACGCCGATTACCAGGAAGCGCGCAAGCGGTTGATCGGCGACGTGCGCTGGCTCTATAACGCCCTGAAGGAAACGCCGCATCTCGAGGCCTATCCCACCGGCGCCAACTTCGTGCTGTGCAAAGTCACCAGCGGGCTTACGGCGGCTGAAGTGCAGGCGAAGCTGCTCACCGAGCACAAGATGTATGTGCGCGACTGCTCAAACAAGACGGGCATGGATCGCTACCACATCCGCATAGCCTCGCAGGGCCACGACAATGACGCGCGGCTGGTGGAAGCGCTACGCGCGCTCGTCCACTAAACGTCGCTAAGACAAAATTCTTACTTGAGGAATTGAATGAATCGTCCCACCGTCATTGTCGTCACGCGGCGCATGATGCGCAAGAATCGCGTCATCGACTATCTCGGCGAAATCCATTTCGAGTTCCTGATGAAAATGCGCATTCTGCCCGTCATGGTCCCCATCGCGCAGGGCGCGCTCCAGTGTCTGCCGCAGTACATGGAAGGCATGAGCGGCCTTCTGCTGGTCGAAGGGGACGACGTTGAACCGACGCGCTACAAAGCGGAAAAGGCCAACTTCACATATCTCGAAAAAACAAATCCGTACAAGGATGAAATGGAGATTCGCCTCATCCGCCACGCCCTGCGCCACCGTCTTCCGATGCTTGGCATTTGCCGCGGCGCGCAGCTGATCAACGTAGTGTGCGGTGGCACGCTCTATGGCGACGTGCAAAAGGAAAAGGGATCGCGCCGGAAACATATCGACCTCTCCCCCGGCCATTACGACACCTACCGGCATCCCGTGACCCTGGTGGACGGAACGCCCCTCCACCGCTGGTACGGCCAAAGCGAGCTGAACGTGAACAGCTACCATCACCAGGGCATTCGCACCCTGGCCCGGCGCTTCAAGCCGATGGCATACGCCGATGACGGGCTGATTGAGGCGTACTACGATCCGAAGGCTGATTTTCTAGTGGGCCTGCAGTTTCACCCGGAACGGATGCTCAAGGAGTACGCCGGAAACGGCCGCGTGTGGCAAGCCTTTGGCGCGGCAGTCAGGAAGAATGGCCGTTCGGCTCCGAAGAGTCCGGCCCCGAAAAAGTAAGTGCCTCACCCCTGATTCTGAGATGAGGCACCGGTGGGTCCGTTTACACAGGCAGCAAGACTGCCCGGCTTGTTCGTTATCCTTTGGCCTTGGCGAAGCGCTTGTTCACTTCTGCCCAGTTGACGACATTCCACCACGCAGCCAGGTAGTCGGGACGCCGATTCTGGTACTTGAGGTAATAGGCATGCTCCCAAACGTCGTTGCCGAGGATGGGATAGAGGCCCTGCGAAAGAGGCGAGTCCTGGTTGGCCGTGGTGAGGACCTTGAGCTTGCCGCCGGTAAAGACCAGCCAACCCCAGCCGGAGCCGAATTGCTTGGCAGTGGTCTCATTGAATGTCTTTTTGAAGGCTTCGAAGTCACCGAAGTCTGCGGTGATCTGGGCGGCGATGGCGCCCGTGGGAGCGCCGCCCACGCCGGCTGAGCCGACCGGTCCCATCAGGGTCCAGAACATGGTGTGGTTCGAGTGCCCGCCGCCGTTGTTGCGGACGACGCCGCGGATGTCTTCAGGAACGGCGGCCAGATCGCTGATCAGGTCGTCAACGGACTTCGCGGCCAGTGCGGCGTGGTTGGCCAGCGCGTTATTCACGTTGGTGATGTAGGTCTGGTGGTGCTTGTCGTGGTGGAGCTTCATGGTTTCAGCGTCGATGAAGGGTTCGAGTGCAGCGTAGTCGTAAGGCAGCGGTGCCAGTTCATAAGCCATCGGGGAAATTCCTCCGTTCGAATTGTACGTTGTGGGGTTGAGGTCAAAACCAGGAATCTTGTGCCTCGTTTGCCGTGATCGAGGTCGCCGCTCCCTGGTGGTCGCGTCGACTTTACTAATTCGGTTTCGAAAACCAGCATCCCGGGTTTTGCAGCCGCCCTGCACTGAGCGGCACCCAACAAGGCGGGGCAAACCATTCTGCAACACAATTTTCACACGCAGCAGACGGTGCGCTCTGTTCGTATGGATGCAGGAAACGGCGATCGAGGTGCAAAAGCCAGCAAATAAGCTCAAATCGGAAACCTTTGCGTGCCGCGGAACATCGATAATCCGTAGAGGCGGCAGGTGGCTTCCCCGTGCCTTCCGCTCGCGTTCCCCAGGTCTCGTACGGCTTTCCAAAACCTTCAACCTGAGAAGTTGTGTGCAACGAGGATCGAGATGGCGGATTACCTGTGGCTTGACCAGCAGGGCGAAGCGTTCGGCGCGCCCGGACTGACGCCGCGCTGGACTTCAAGCCTGAAAGACGCGGTGGGCACGGCCTACTCGGCATCGAGCCGTGTGTGGTTCACCTGCTCGCATGGGGTGCTGAACGAGATTTATCACCCCACCATCGACCGCGCCCAGGTGCGCGACATGGAATTCCTGGTGACGGACGGGGAGACGTTTTTCCACGAGGAGAAACGCGACCTGCTGTCCACGTTTGAATACATTGACGCCGAGGCGCTGGGCGTTCGCTACATCAATCGCGACCCCGACGGCCGATATACGCTAACCAAGGAAATTATTTGCGACCCGCATCGGCCGGTGGTGTTGATGCACGTGCGGCTGGAAGATCACGTGGAGTTGTTGCCTCGCCTGAAGGTTTACGCGCTGCTGGCGCCGCATCTCGACGATGGCGGAGCGAACAATTCGGCCCGTGCCCTGGATGTGGCCGGGCACAAAGCGTTGCTGGCCTGGAATGGTCCCTGGTCAATCGCCATGGGGGCCAGCGGCGGCTTCAAACGAGTGAGCTGCGGATTTGCGGGCACAAGCGACGGCTGGCGCGATCTGAAGGAAAACTTTCGCATGGATTGGGAGTTTGGCTCGGCGACCAACGGCAACCTGGCTGTCATGGGCGAGGTGAACCTTCAAAAGACCGCGGACGGCGCACTGGAGTTCACAGTGGCCATTGGATTCGGTGATGGCAAGCATCCAGCGCTGCAGGGGATGGCGACCGCGCTTACCAGCCCATTTGCCCGGCACCGCGAGCGGTTTATTGAGCAGTGGGGCCGGGCGGCCAATCCAGAGTGGCTCGCTGCCCGCTCGGGCGATGGCGGCAAGCTGATGCGCACCAGTCACAATGTCTTGCTGGCGCACGAAGACAAGACCTATTCCGGCGCCTTTGTAGCCTCCGCCTCCATTCCCTGGGGTCAGGTGAAGGGCGACGACGACCTGGGCGGTTACCACCTGGTGTGGACCCGCGACATGGTACAGACTGCAGGCGCGCTGCTGGCCTGCGGACGCGTCGAAACAGCGCGGCGGGCCCTGGTGTACCTGGCCTGCACTCAACAGCCTGATGGGGGGTTTGCCCAGAATTTCTGGATCGATGGAACGCCTTTCTGGAAGGGCCTGCAACTGGACGAAGTGGCCTATCCGCTGATCCTGGCTTGGCGGCTCTGGAAGGCCGATGGCCTCGCTGACATGGATATTTTTCCATTTGTGGAGCGGGCTGCGGGCTTTCTCGTGCACCATAGCCCCATTACCAACCAGGAGCGCTGGGAAGAGAATGCGGGCTACTCCCCGTCGACGCTGACGGTGGTAATTGCGGGGTTGATCTGCGCCGCTGAGATGGCACGGGCGCGCGATGCTACTGAACTGGCCGTGTTTCTCGAGGAGTTTGCCGACTGGATCGAGGAGCATCTCGAACAGTGGACGGTCACCAACGACGGCGTGCTGCACCCGGACATCAAGCGACATTACATGCGCATTCGGCCGCCGGAGTGCGGCGAGGTCTATGCCCATGAGGGTTGCGGACGGGAGACCATTCACATCGCAAACCGTCCGCCCGGCACACGCTCGGAGTTTGAGGCCCGCGAAATCATTGATGCTGGTTTCCTTGAACTGGTGCGATACGGCGTGCGGCCTGCCGACGATCCGCTGATTGTGGACTCGCTCAAGGTGGTCGATGCGGTGCTGAAGAGGGAACTGCCACAGGGGCCGGCATGGCTGCGCTACAACTGCGACGGCTACGGAGAAACAGCTGATGGTGAGCCTTTTCAGGGGTGGGGACAGGGCCGTCCGTGGCCGCTGCTGACCGGCGAACGGGCCCACTACGAACTGGCTGCTGGCAAGGGGTATGAGGCGCTTGTCCGCACCTATGAGGCGTTTGCCACCTCAGGACAGATGATGCCTGAGCAGGTTTGGGATCAGCCGGACCGGTCCGATCTGGGACTGAAGCTGGGAAAACCCACCGGCTCGGCGTGCCCGCTGGTGTGGGCCCATGCGGAGTACCTCAAGCTGTTGCGGTCGGCGCTCGATGGCAAGGTTTTTGACCGCGTCGATC
>Ga0181529_10006812_pt1 | contig 11520 bp, 8 predicted proteins | sample PEATcosm2014_Bin_36_FD_119763 | JGI IMG/M metagenome (GOLD analysis project Ga0181529, IMG submission 119763) | Peatland microbial communities from MTU Mesocosm Facility, Houghton, MI, USA - PEATcosm2014_Bin10_30_metaG | ecosystem: Environmental > Terrestrial > Soil > Wetlands > Peat | place... | reverse complement strand
GCTCGTCTGCGCGCCACCAAAGCCAACACCAATCGACCCGCCGATCGCACCGACGCCGATACCTGTCGTGTGGCTAACGCCGCTTGAGGTGCCCGAGCTGAACGCCATTGGGAACGTTTGGATGTTATTGGCCTCGCCGCATTTTGGACAGCGCGGTGCGATCGTTGGCACATTCGACATTGGCAGCTCCCTTCGGAGACATTCGGGTAATTGTTAGCGTCTGACCTTGTGCGCACAATTGGGGGACGCTGACGCCAACTCAGCCAGACGGGCAAGCGCAGCGAGGTGACCGTCGCTTGCCAGCGGGCAAGCTTACTGCTTCAAGTGCTTTTCAATGTTCTCGGTCATCGCGTTCTGGATATTGTTTACCACGTCCTGATTGTCGGATGAAACGTCCCTCCATGATTGCATTTGTGTGCCCGAGGATTCCAAAGTGGCAGCGACCTTCAACTTCGAGCCGCTACCGCTGGCCTTGATGGTGATGAGATATTTGTACCGGGTTGAGTTGCCGCCGAGCAGCCCGCCTACCCTGACGAGTTCAGGTCCGGCGACGTAATCAGTGACGATTCTGCCTTCATCTTTATTCCCACTTAGGATCGGAACGCTGGCGTCGTCCAAAGCGGCGGTGCTTGCCGCATACACCCGTGCTGGCGCATAAGGCAAAACATCCGTCGGCTGAAAGCCCGCGCTCGGCACTGGAAGCGATTTGCCCCCAACCTGTGTAGCGCATCCCGAGATAAACGCCACGCCCATCAGCGCCACTGCGACAAGCCCGATACTGCGAATCATGTTGTTCTCCTCTGTTAACACGACAGCGATGCCTCGTTTCAGAAACGACCGTAACCGCTTGGATGGGATTTGTTCTTCAGGCCGACATGCCCCTAACGATGCGCGATCCTCTGCCATCCGCGACCGCGCGCGAACACGGTACGCAACCGTACGCATCGACGTCAAGCCATCAGCTTTGATGTCACTTTTTGCGACGCCATCGGCACAAATGTCATCACGGGAGACTACCCTGTTGGTGGGATATCGCAAATACCCGCAAGACCAATTCGAGCCCGTCGGCCACCAAACCGCCAGCCCATATTGCCAGATGGCTTGCAGGACGACTTTTGTTTCCTTAATTGAGCATCAACACCATGTGTAAGATGCCGGGCGTCACCTTTACCGTGCAGTGCCCACGGGCCAGTTCGTTCACCGGGCCGGTCAGGATGTAGTATCCGCCCGGAATGTTCTTGAAATTGAAGTTGCCGTTCTTCGCCTCGGACGTGGTGGTGGCAACAAGCCTTTGGGGAACAAGTTGTGTCTCATCGGCAGTCTTGGGATCGATGCCAGCCGGTAAAACCGCTGTCCAGAGGTTCACTTCAACCTCCTTCGAGGCGCGCTTGTCCACTATGACCGACCCCCTGATATCACCTGTGGTGTTGGGGTCCACGCTGGAAAGGCCGGGCTTTGTAGTCGAGCCGTTTCCGTGCAACAAGGCATCAAAGAACGAAGACCCGCCGCTGGGGCTCGTTGTCGGTTGTGTCGAGGACGAAGAGTCCTGGTCGGCACAGCCGATCAACGCGAGAGTGGCGAGGCTGGCCAATAATAGAAATAAACAATTCCTTGGCATTGAAATGCTCCTTTCGGATGGGATTTTTCTTCAGGCCGAAATGCCCCTGACGGTGCGTAGTCCTCTGCCATCCGCGACCGCGCGCGAACACGATATGCAACCGCACGCATCGGCGTCAAGCCATCAGTTGTGATGTCATTTCTCGCGACGGCATCGGCAGAAATGTCATCCCGGAGGACTACCCTGTTGATGGGATATCGCAAAGACCCGCAAGACCAATTCGAGCCGGTCCGCCACGTTCATGCGAGCGAAAATGCGGTGCAGATAGGTGCGGACCGTGGGCACTTTCACGCCCAGCGCTTTGGCGATCTGTTTATCGCAGTTGTTGCGCAGAATTAACTCGACGATGCGGATTTGCTGCGGGGGCAGATCAAGTGATTTCATCACCTGCTGCCATTTGTCGGCCGGAAGCGGAAGATCAATGCCCGGTTCTGCCATGACGGTACCCCAATAAAAAGAGCGTCGAACCAAGGACGCTCACGGAACCCCCGCCAAGGGGCATAGAGAACGTGCCCTGGCCGACGCCCCTTTCGGGGCGCGGCTCAAGGCACTGCCTCTCTATTGAGACTTGGCGGTTTCCGTGAAGCAGCGTCTTGGCGCTCGCGCGTCAATTCAAATTGTCGCCGTCACCGAACACGGTGGCGGCCGTGAGATTGTAAATGGTTGCCGTACGCTTTGAAAGCGCGGGCGGGGTGCGAATTTCCGCAATTGGCGCCGATTGCGCTACGCATCCGACTGCAATTCCCTATTCCCCCTTGGCCTTTCCGGCCGGGTGTCTTATCCTCTTATCGTATGAGCCAATGGAAAATCGGATTGATCGGCGGTACGGGGTTGGGTGAGGCGCTGTTGGACGGGGCGGGGGGCGTTCGCCACGATGTGGAAACGCCGTTTGGGCGGGCTTCGGATTCTATTGTGGAAACGCAATGGGATGGGATCGACGTGCTGATATTGAACCGGCACGGGCCGGGGCATTTGTTGCAGCCGTCGGGGGTGCCGTTCCGGGCGAATATTTTTGCCCTCAAGCAGCTTGGCTGCACGCATATCATCGCCAGTGGGGCCGTCGGCAGTTTGAGGCAGGAATTTGCCCCGCGCGATCTGGTTGTGCCGGATCAGGTGATCGACAAGACGTTCCGGCGCACCGGGACGTTTTATGAGAAAGCGGCCGTGCATGTGGAATTCGCCGAGCCGTTCTGCCCGGTATTGCGGCGGGTGCTGATCGAGGAGGGCGCGCACGAGTTTGCGGCGCCGGCCGGAGGGGCATCGGGGGCAAACTCGGCATCCGCGGCGGCGGCGGTTCATGGGGGATCGGGAGAGGCGCCGGCCCGCGGGGCTTTGGTTCACGGGCGGGGGTGTTATGTGTGCATGGAAGGCCCGGCGTTTTCCAGCCGGGCGGAAAGCCTGATGCATCGGCTGTGGGGCGGGGATTTGATCGGAATGACGGCCATGCCGGAAGCGAAACTGGCCCGCGAGGCCGAAATCCCCTATGCCCAGGTGTCGCTGGTGACCGATTACGACTGCTGGCGGAACAAACCGGCCGGTTCGGCGTCTGAAGGGAATAGCGCCGCCGCACCGCAACCTGGGGCCGATCCGGCCGTGTTGCTACAGGAGATACTGGCCAATGTCCGCGCCGCGACGGAGAATGCGACGCGGCTGATCCGCCGGACACTGCGGCGGCTGGCGGCGGACGGGTCGATTTTGGAGACGTGCCCGGCGCGGACGGCGCTGCGGCTGGCGATCTGGTCGGATAAGAGCCGGGTCGATCCGGAAGAAATCCGCCGACTTGGGCCGTTGTGGGGCCGCTATTTTGAAGGCTCGCAGGCTTGATCACGGGGAGTTGCACTATGCCACAAGGAAAGTTCCTTCGGTCGTGGTTGCCGCTGGGTATGGCGATCTTGTCGCTGGCGGCGAAGGCCGGCGCCGCGATACCGCTCATGGCGCAGGCGGTCGATCCCGCGACCGATGAGAAGGAAGCGGCCGGGGTGTATGTGCGGGATTCCGGCGCTGCGCGGGACGAACTGACGCTGGGCCAGAAGATGGAACGGCTGGGTGAATGGGCGAAGGCGGCGGACATATTTCAGGAGATTCAGGAGAAATATCCCGATCGGGTGATCGCCTGCGAGGCGGAAAAGGACAACGTCATCCGCCTTTACACCAGCGTTCAGGCGGTGGTGCAACAGGATTTGTGCAGTTGGCCCAAGGCCGGTCAGGATGTTTATCGCGCCAGGTTCGGGGCCAAGGCGCAGGGCATTCTGGATCAGGCCGGGCGCAACGATCTGGCCAGTTTGAACCTTGTTTACGGCCGGTATTTCATCACCGAGGCCGGTCGCAAGGCGGGGATATTGCTTCAGAACACGTACATAGAGCGTGGCGAGTTTGCGGCGGCGGCGGTGGTTGGGAAACAACTGCTGGAGCATCACCCGAACATGGCGGTGGATCGGGCGGCGGTTTTGTACCGCACGGTGCAGGCGCTGCATCTGGCGGGCAACGACTCCGACGCCGACGGTAAGAAATATGTGGCGGAGTTGCAGGGGAAATTTGCGACGATCACGGCGCGTGTGCGGGGCACGGACACGGTGCTGGCCGATTCGCTGGCGCAGGTGCTGGCGGTTGCCGCGCCGGCGCGGGCGATGGCGTCGGGGGATTCGTATCGAACGCTGGGCGGAGACGAGTCACGGAGCCTGATCCCCACCGGCGCCGCCCAGCCGGGGGCAAAGCTGTACAGCATCAGTTATGCGGCCACCAGCGTTGCCGCGGGCGTCAATCCGCAGATGCTCAACCAGGTGCAGCAGATGCGTCAGCGCCAATTGGAGCAGGGTTCGATGCTGGGCGTCATACCGGCGATCGATCAGGGTCAGCTTTTCTTCCAGGACAATGTGCGGCTGTATGCGGTCGATCTGGACAGCGGATATCCGCTGCCGGGTTGGGCCTCGACATATCCCGGCAGCGACAAATTCGCCGGCACGTATTCGATCGGCGGCAACGGCAGTTCCATGCCCCCCAACCAGCAGATGACGGTGACGGTGACCGATGCCAGCGTGTTGGCGGTCATGGGCGAGCCGGATTCCAACGCCGCGGCCCTCGGGCAGGCCCAGCCGGGCAGCCGCCTGGTTTGTCTGGATCGCCGCACCGGCAAGTTGCGGTGGGCGATAGCGCCGGCCGGCCTGCCGGGAAACACGAGCCAGCCGCTGCAATCGCTCCAGTTCGGGGGCGCGCCGCTGGTGGTGTCGGACAACGTGTATATCGTCGGCGGGGGCGGGAAGGGCGCGCAGTTCAAGGACTGCTACGTGCTGTGCTTTGACCTGTCCAGCGGCGCATTCAAATGGGCCACGTACATCGCCAGTTCCGACGCGGTCACCAGCGCCTACGGCGCGATGCCGCAATCCACCAACATGGCCAGCCTGGCCTACAGCGACGGCCGCATCTTCGTCTCCACCAACGCCGGCGCCGCCGCGGCCGTTGATGCCTTCGACGGCTCGATCGCCTGGCTGCGCATCTACCGCGACGCGATGGACACGCCGGCGATGAGCAACAACCCGATGGTCATCATGGGCGGCGGGATCATGATTCGAGGCGGCGTGATTATGAACGGCATGGTGGTGCAGACGGGCGATTTGCCCAAGCCGTTCTACACCAACCCCGCCGTCGTGCGCGACGGTTGCCTGTTTATCTGTCCGATGGACAGCCGTTGCATCTTTGTCTACAGCGTGGACGACGGGCGCGAACTCGCCCGCATCGACCGCAAGACACTGCACAGCGCCATCGGGGGCACCGCCGCCGTCGGGGGCAGCCCGGGGGCTGGCAGTTATAGCGTCGGGGGGAACTCGGTGGAACTGGCCGTCGATCCGGCCGTGCTGATCGGCGTAAGCGGCGACACGCTGTACCTGGGCTTCAACGGCATTGTGGCCGCGGTTGATTGGCGGCTGCTGCAGGCGGGGAAGAAAAAGGGCGATTGGCTGACATGGGCGGAAAGCGTCAACGGCGGATTACACGGCCGGCCAATGGTCACAGATTCGTTCATGTATGTTCCACAGCCGACGTTCCTTGGCTCGTACAAGGTGCGCAACGGGTACATGATGCCGCAGTATCCGCAGGACGGCTCGTGGACGGCCACGCGCGGGCCGGGAAACGTGCTGGTCAGCGGCAATCACGTCGTCATCGCCAGCGAGACCTCCGTGGATGTCTACACCGATCTGGAAGCGGTGGAGCGGACGCTGAATCAATCGCTGGCGGCGGCGCCGGCCGACCCCGAGCCACGACTGCAATACGCCGAGACTCTTTTTGCGGCCGGACATACCGATCAGGCCACGCAAAAACTGGACGAGGCGATCGGGCTGATGGGGGGCACGGTGGGGCTTCGCAGCGGACCATCGCGCGAGCGGCTGTTCAACGACGCCATGATCTTTGCCCAGCGCAGCATCGAGAAATCGAAGGATTCCACCAGCGGCAACAGTCTTACCGAGTTGATTATCGCTTACTACGATCGAGCCGGTCAGGCCGCGGCATCGCCGGCGCAAATGGTCCGCTATCGCCTGCAACGCGCCGATTGGGAAAGCAGCACCGGTAATTACGCCGGCGCCATTTCCCTGTATCAGGATATTCTGGCCGATCCGGCCCTGGGCGCCGTCACCGTCGTCACGCCGCAGGATCGGGACGGCAGCGGTTCGGTCGTCAACCAGGCGGCATCGACGGTCGCCGGCGCCGGGATCAAGGATATTCTCGCCAAGGGCGGTTCCAGGGCGTCGGATGCCTACGCGCGCTTCGAGACCGCCGCGCAACAGCGGATGGACCAGGCGGGCAACGATCCGGCCGCGCTGCTGGCCGTCGCCCAGGTGTATCCCAATTCCAAGGTCGCGCTGAGCGCGATGTTCGCGGCGGCCGATCAATTTGAAGCCGCCGGCGATCCCGTGCAGGCCGGGCGCATCTTGCGGCGGATCGAAACGATTCCCCATCCCGATTCGATGCAGCCGCGTTTGCTGGAATCGATGGCCCGCGACGCCTTTGCCGTTCCCAACCGCATTGATATCGGAGTGGCGAGGCTCAATCTCGCCGCCAGCAGTTTCGGCGGCGCCAAGATCACCAAGCCCATCAAACTGCCCAGCGGGGCGGTGCTGAGCGATGTCACGTTTAAGCAGGCCTACGACGCCGCCCGGAAATACAGCGGCGAACTCAGCCAGGCATCGCTGCCCGACATGAATATCCCCAGCGCCCAGGAAGTCGCCAAACTCCGCGCCGCCAACAAGGCGATTGCCCCATTTCTTCCCCCCGATCCCGCCGCCGCCATCGACGATGTGATGGCGCTGGTACAGCCGCTGGCCAGCTTCGGCCGAAATGATCGCATCGCCGTCTGGAGCGCGGAATCGAAAATGCGGGTGTTTGCCGTCGGCGCCACCGTGCCGGCATTGACATTGCCGCTGAACCAGACCCCGCACAATCTGGCGTACATGGGCGAGCGGCTGTGCGCCTGGAGCGACAGCGAAGTCGCCTCGGCGCGCTGGGATAATGGCCAGTCGCCCTGGCAATTCGCACTGACAGGACTTCCCCAGCCGGCCGTGCTGGCGCCGGCGCAATCGGTGACAGTGGCCCCGGCCGTCAATCCAAACCCGCCGAATCAACCGGCGGGGCAGATGCCCGATCCCGAGGACGTGACCGACCCATTTTTGCAACAGGCCCTCCAACGGGCGATGATCATACGGGGTCTTGCCCAGGCTGCTCCGCCCCCCGTTGCCGCCGCTCCGGCCGGGATATCCGGCGGCGGAACCATCATCCACGTTCGGCCGCTCAGCGATCGGCTGATTCTTGCCACCAGCACCGGCCGGGTGTTCGCTCTGGCGATTTCGGATGGACGGCTGCTTTGGCAATCGCGCGTCGGCGAGATGCCCATCCTCCAACTTGTGGCCAGCGACGATTTTGTCGTTCTGCGATCGGCCGACGACTCCAATGCCGCGCTGGATGTGCTGGACGCCGATTCCGGCCAGAAACTCGCCGAGCAGAAATACGCCAATCAGCAGATGGACATGAACGCAAACCAGGCGATGATCTTCAACGGCGTCGCCATGGTGGCCGCCGGGGGCGCTTTCCCCATCAACATGGCCCTGGCCGGTGATGGAACGCTGGTCTGGATGATGCCCAATCAACTGTGCATTCAGGATTTGTATCATCCCAATCTGGCCCAGCCGAAGGCGACCACGCCGCTGGACGCCTCGCGGCAGCCGATCTTCGCGAATTCAACCGGAAGCGATCAACTGATCATCGCGGCCGGGCGGATAATGGCCGTCAGCGATGGCGGGAAGATCGTGCGCCTGTATGCATTGCAGACGGGCGAGGTGATTGGCACGACGTTGCCGACCACGCCGCCGAATTCGATGCCCGTGGGGCCGGGGGGGCAGGTGCAACCGCAAGCCGCCGGCCACGTGGGCTTGCTGGTGGCCGGCACGTACATGTATGCGGTTGGCCCCGAGGGCGTGATCGCCTACAACCTCGATTCGCTGGGAAACCGGTGGGTGTCGAGCAGCGTGCCCAAACCCGCTATCGCCAGGACCATCATCGACAAGAACTATTTGTTGGCCATGTGCGGAGTCGGTTCCCCCATGACGATCAATAGCTGGAGCCGCGCGATCATCACCACCAAGGCCGGCGCGACCATCGAAAGCGGCGTGGCCGGTGCGTTTGGCCAGTCCACATTGTCCGACCCGGCCGGCATCAGCGACATGCAGGCCGTCGATGGCGGGCTCTATTACATGACCGCCGACCACAAACTCAAGCTGGTGCGCGGCGCGCATCAGCCATGATGGGGGGCATGGCCGCCGATGACCTGGCGCCCGCTGCGCCCTACAATCTCGTTCATGCCGCTTCCCATTCTCGCCGTCGCGCAGGGTCTGGACGCCGCCGATCTGGTGCGGCTGTTTCATCGCACCGGCCTGTGCTTGGGCCAGCAACTGGGCGAAGCGAGCGACCTGGACTGCGGAACCGCCATCGCCAGCGCCAGATGGCCGGCGATCGCCGATGCCAATCACATGTGGGATGCGAGCCTCGCGCCCGGCCAATCGCCCCGGCAGGCCGTCGATGAAGCCGCCGCTCATTTTGCCGCGGCCGGTAGCGAGTGCGGATTCTGGGTTATCAACCCGGCCGAGCCGCTTGAGCGCACGCAGCCGCTGGCGGAGTATCTCCAATCGCACGGCTGGCACGCGAAATCGGCGACGATATTTCATCTTCAGAAAGCGCCGCCACCACTCAAACCGAATAGCGATGGCCTGATGGTCATTCCCGCCCGCGCGTCGTTCCGTCACGCACACGATCTGGCGATGTGTTCGGCCATGCTGATTGACCCGGCCCACGCCGCCGCACTCGCCGACGCCAACATGGCCCGCCTGGACGATCCCCATTGGGACGCGATGCTCGCCCTGCAAAACGGCCAGCCCGTCGCCCACATCGGCGTCCTGTCGGTCGGCGACATGGGCCGGATCGACGGCCTGTTCGTTCACCCCGATCATCGCGGCCAGGGACTGGCCAGACTCATGCTCGCCCGCGCGATGGAGGTTTGCATCCGCAGTGTCTTTCGCCACGTCTTTGCGGAGATTGATCTCGACAACGCTGCCGCCGTCCATCTGGCGCGAACCGGCGGATTCGAGCCGGTTGGGTCGATGGTGCGGTTGATGCGTGGTGGAATTTGACAAGGTGACTTGGTGACAAGGTGACAAGGTGACTTTGGCGGCCGATTGCTCGTCACATTGTCACCCTGTCACCCTGTCATCCCAAACATCACGACGCCCGATACTGCGCACGCCGCCCTCCCGCCGGCGCCATCTCCGCCACGGTCACAGCCTTGCCCTCGGCGATCCCTCGATACACCTGCCGATACTGATTGACGAACCGCGTGCCGGCGAAGAATTCGTAGGCTTCGGTGCGGGCGGTGTCGCGGATTGACCATGATTGCCGCTCGTCGCTCCAGAGATCGAGAATCCGCTGGCTGAGTGTGCGGGCCGTGGGGTTGCCCAGCATCAGGGCGCTGTGACGGTCCTCCAGGAGTTCGGAGACCGTGGGAGTCACCGTGCCGACGATGGGCAGGCCCGCGGCCATGCACACCGCGATCGGCAAGGTGGGTACCGGGTCCGCGGCCGTGACCAGTGCGGCGTCGGCCGCCGGGCAGAGCATCTCGAAATCGACCGACTCACCCAGGCGCTGCTCGGCGAAGCAGAGCAGTTCCGGCTGTTTCAGTTCAAAGGCGAACCGCCGCAGTGCCCCCACCTGACGGCCCCGGCCCCAGCACAAAAGGCGATAGCGCGTGTCGAGATAATTGAGAATGCTGACGGCCCAGAACGCCGCCGCGTGACCGGCGGCCAGCGTCGATTCCCCCGGCGCCAGCAGCACCCGATGCTCATCCGCCAGGCGCAGCCGCCGCCGCAGTTCCGTATCGCGCCTTGGCCGCACGCGCGAGAAATCAACCCCCGGCCGGATCAGATGACATCGCTCGATCGGAACGCCGCGACGCACGAGCGTGCGCTGCTGCGTCGCGGTGGCGCATACAACATCGACGTCGCGATAATCCATGATGGCCCGCAGCCAGCCGATCGACGAGTCGGTCAATAGCGCCGGCGGCGAATAGACCAGCGGGCATTTCGTCGCGACGGCCGCGGCCGCCAGCGACGCCAGGCTCCAGGCATGCACGATCCGCACGTCCGCTCGCGGCCGCCGGTACAAATCCAACGCCGCGTCCAGCACATGGGAATAATCGCCGCCACGGCCGACATGGGCGATGGAAGCATGGAAATCGGCGCCCAGAGCGGCCCCGAGCATTGCCGCTCCCCGCGCGGTCTGAAAATCGGGTTGAGCCGGTATGAGGTGGAGGACACCAATCATGGCGGAAGCAAGTTAGCCGAATTGAGTGCGGTGCGATAGGCACCGATGGCGTGAGCCGGCGTTCCATGGCGACAAGCTCGTCGCCTTGCCCCGGGCATCTTTGATTACAATCAACGCGCAATCTCGCGGTTGACGCGGTGCGTTTGCCGGAATTAACATATTCACAGCGCCGCCGTGCGCAGGTTCGCCATGATTCAGCCGGAAGAAAAGTCGAAGCTCGAAGAACTCAAGGCACGGATGAACTGCCCCAGGCAGTTCTTCTGCATCGGAGCGTCGCTCGACAAGTTGTGCGAGGCCGAGCATCACGCGGAGTTGAATATTCTGGAATGCCTGGAACTGCGGCCGATCGCGTGCAAGTTCGCCAAGCCGGTGGCGCATACATTCGCCTGCACCTGCCCTCTGCGAATCTATATTTCGGAGCATTTCGACCAGTGGAGCGCTGAAAGCACGGCGCTCTTGCGACATGGTCCAGACCGGAAATGACGCAAACGCCGCGACCACCCGATGCCGAGAGAGTCTGCGATAACTGCGGCTATTTCCTGCGCGGCCTGGGCGACGCCACCCGCTGCCCGGAATGCGGCGTGACGATTGATCGTACGGGGGACAGGCGGCTGAGCTGCCGGCGCGTCTTGTTGCGCTGGTTGTCTATGCCGAAGTACATCGTCGTTCTTTTCATCACCTGGGGCGTGTTTGGCGCAAATTCGCTGATGGACTATTTGATTGTCGTTCCCGCAATACTGTCCGTCATCATGTTCGCCGCACTGTACGTGATTGCGGAAATGCTGATGGGGAAACGGGTCGGGGCTCACGTGTGGATCGGCGTGATGTCGAGCATGAGCATTGTCTCTCTTGGCCTTCGGGGGCCGTTGGTGCTTCGGAATATCGGCGACGCCAATGCCGCGATCACCAACTGCGTCCTCTTTGGTCCTTTGGGATTCGCGTTTTGCGGGGCGCTCTCTCGCATCCTGCAATGGACGGCCGAGTTTCAGGTTGATTCACGGCGGTTCCGGCATTTGGCCTGGCTGTTTCCCGTCGTCATGATTTTC
>Ga0181529_10006811_pt1 | contig 11521 bp, 8 predicted proteins | sample PEATcosm2014_Bin_36_FD_119763 | JGI IMG/M metagenome (GOLD analysis project Ga0181529, IMG submission 119763) | Peatland microbial communities from MTU Mesocosm Facility, Houghton, MI, USA - PEATcosm2014_Bin10_30_metaG | ecosystem: Environmental > Terrestrial > Soil > Wetlands > Peat | place... | reverse complement strand
CGTCGCAATCGTCGATTTCGCGCTGCGCATCTTCGATGGCGGGCGGAGTAGCATTCTGGCCGAGGGACAAGCGGGCGCAGGCGGTGTCGAGGACGCTGACGGCTTTGTCGGGAAGCTGGCGATCGGGCAGATAGCGATGCGACAGCTTGACGGCGGCGGCGACGCCTTCATCCAGGATGCGCACGCCGTGGTGCTTCTCGAGGAACGGCGCGACGGCGCGCATCATCACCTGGCACTTGGCTTCGGTGGGCTCTTCCACCTTGACCACCTGGAAGCGGCGGGCCAGGGCGGGATCCTTTTCGAAGTACTTCTTATACTCCGACCAGGTGGTGGCGGCGATGGTACGCAGTTCGCCGCGCGCCAGGGCCGGCTTGAGCAGGTTGGCGGCATCGCCCTGTCCGGCCTGTCCGCCGGCTCCGATCATGGTGTGAGCTTCGTCGATGAAGAGGACGATGGGAGTGGGCGACGACTTGACTTCCTCGATGAGGCCCTTCAGGCGATTCTCGAATTCGCCCTTGATGCCGGCGCCGGCCTGCAGCAGCGCCAGGTCGAGCGTGCGGACGGTGACGTTGCGCAGCACCGGAGGGACGTCGCCCTGGGTGATGCGATAGGCGAAACCTTCCACCACGGCGGTCTTGCCGACGCCGGCTTCGCCGGTGAGGATAGGATTGTTCTGGCGGCGGCGGGTGAGGATGTCGACGATCTGGCGGATTTCGAAATCGCGGCCCAGGACGGGATCGATCTTGCCCTTTTTGGCGTTCTCCGTGAGGTTGACGGTGTACTGATCGAGGTTGGGCGTTTTGCCGCCGGTCTTGGGAACTCCGGGAGTTCCGGGAGCGCCGGCGGAAGTAGCCACCGGTTCGGCGACGCGCTCCAGCGAGTCGGCGAGGATGGCGGGCAACTGCTTGCGCAGGGCGTCCGGCTCGATTTTCTGGAGTTCCTTGGAGACTTCGCGGACGATGCGCGACAGGTCGTCGTGGGAGACGAGCGCCAGAATGGTGAAGCCGGTGCGCACCTGGGTCCCGTTGAACTCCAGGGAACCGAGGGTCCAGGCTTCGGTGAGCATGGTGAACAGCGACGGACTGAAGGACGGTGTTCGCGCATTGCCGGTCTTCAGTTTGTCGAGGGCGCGGGACAGTTCGCCCGAGAGGCGAGCCTTGTCCACGCCGAATTGTTTGACGATCTTGGCGAAATCGGAATCCGCGGTATCGAGCAGCTTCATGACGAAGTGCTCGATTTCCACGTCATAGTGAGTACGCGCCAGGCACAATCCCGCGGCGCTTTCCAAAGCGGTTCGTGTAGTGTCGTTCAGTTTGGAAACGATGGATTTCAGACTAATCCCCATATAAGATCTCCTGTTCAATTACGGCTGAGCGCCGCGCCAATCATCTCTACAACTGCGTTTGTCTTCCCCCCAGTACCAATTCCAGAACCGTCTCTCCGGGGTCGCGAGTGAACGGCGCCGATTTCACCCAACTGGTCCAGCCGAGCTGCGGCACCACGCCGCCCGCGCTCTTCAATTCGCACGGAGGAACTTCGGCGCGCCGCAGCACGAGCTGCAGTTCAACGTCGAACTCCCCTTTGGAAAAAAATCCGGTCAAAGCGCGGATCTCGACGTGGGCTTCGCCGCCGGGGAGAAAATCCAGGTACTGTTCGAGGGTCAGCGGACCCAGGCACACGCGGACCTTGGATTGCTGATCCCAGATTTCGTCGCCCACGAGAGCGCCCAGGTTGAGGCGCTCGGAGTCGGTCTTGTCCAGTCCCAGGTTGCATTGCAAGTCGCTCTCCACGGGGTACCACGCCCCGACGAATTGATCCACCTCCACCGGAACTCCGAAATAGTCTATCAGCAACTGGCGCAGAGCCGTAGCGGATCGGGGGTGAAGCGAGAGGAGGCCGCTGTAATAGAGCAGCGAATCGTCGAGAACGCGCTGGCGGTCGTCCAGACCGGGCGTGCCCAGGCCGATGAGGGCGCGCACCTGGTAGGAGAAGCGATCGCGCTCGCCGCGCTCGTAAGCGATGGAGAAGCGATACTTCTCCCAGGCCTGGCAGAACAGCGAGATCATTCGATGATTGAAGAGATCGAAGAAATCGCGCATGGCGCCGTCTTTGGCGCGGACTCGTTCGATGACGAGGTTGCTGTACGCCAGCGGCAGGGCGCCCAGCGGACCGGTCAGTCCCATGAAATTGACGGTGAGCTGGACGGGACCGCCCGGCTTGGGGCGGGCGAGAGCCTGAATTTCGCTGGCCGGGAAAATGACGGATGCGTGCGCGGCGAAGCGCGCGACTTCGTCGTGGGGATTGGAAAAACGGCCCACCACCTGGCGGCGCGGATACATGCGTTGCAGCAGACGGACGGCCTGGAAGAACTCGAAGCGCCAGGGTTCGCGGTCGAGCACCTTGGCGATGGGCCATCGCTCGGGGTCGACTGCGCCGGGGACTGCGGGACCCGGGATTACATCAGGATTTTCCGGCCGGCGCGTGGCAGCCATTGCCTGATTACCTCCTTCCGCTGGCGCGTGCGGACGCGGAGCTGGCTGAAACTGTTGATGGATACGTAGAGGCCCAGAAACTGCTCCAGCACGGCGGCGAAGAGGTAGACGCCGCCGCCCACGAACTGATCTTCGTCGAATTCGATATCCACCAGTGTGCCGCGGGCGAAGGAGACGCCGCCCATGCCGTCTTCGGAGGCGACGCGGGCAAAATGGCGGCGGCTTTCAATGTTGCTGATGCCCTGGATCTGGCGCTCCGAATAGGTGGATCCGGAAAAATTGTAGAGGCGCAGAATCTCCTGCAGGGCTTCGCGACCCTCGCTCACCAGGGACAGGTAATTCAGGGCGAGGTGGGAGGTCAGGCGCCACAGCGAGTCCTTGCTGGTGGGCGGACGAAGGGCGTCGGTGGGCTTGATGAGGGCGACGGTGCTCTTGACGGCGGCGGCGCCATCGAGCTCGAAATCCCCGGCCTCATTGCCGAAGGGGAGGCGCGAGGGAAGGTCGCGATTGGAGCAGATGGTGCGCACGGTGAGGGTATCGAGATCGGGCCGGACGGGCCGGCAGGACAGGTCGACCAGGGAGAGCGAAACCTCGGTGCCGTCGTCGTCGCGGAAACCGGAGGGGTGGCGCTTGGCATGCCAGAAGGCCTGCACCTTGGCGCGCGTCACGCCGTGCCGGAAGGAATAAAACGGCTCGAACTTGATGACTTCCTGATCGCCGGGGCTGGTGCTCACGACTTCGTTGATCTGGAAGATTTCGAGCGCGGTGCGGCGGTTGACGTCGGGAATCACGGGGTAATCGAAGCGCGCGTGACTGAGGAGGATGGGCTCGGCGGTTTGCGGAAAGAGATTGACGATGGGCGCGCAGTTGAGACGGAAGGTTTTGGCGTTGACGCCCAGCTCGAGCATCTGGCGGCGGTCGCTGCGTTCGAAGGGCGACAGGAGGAAGATCACTTCGACGCGGTCGCCGAAGCCGGCCGAGCAGACGCGGTCGAGGCCGTTGAGGTCGAAGAAGAAGAACTTCTGCGGGAAGGTGAAATACTCCTGCAGCAATCCGTAGCCGATGAACGAGCGGCGGGGATAGGGCAGCATGACTTCGTCCTCGGCGAAGCCCACGGGGCGCAGGGAGCCGGTGGGCAGAACGACGGGAGGGATCTTGGACTTGGGATTGGGATCGCGGACCAGGATCTGTACGCAGTTGTTGCACAGAACCTCGTACAGACTGTTGACCAGGTTGCCTTCGCCGTTGAGATAGAAACGCAGCGAGCGAAGCGCCAGTTTGGGAAACTTCACTTCGCCCGAGCAGCGGAGCTCCAGGCGCAGGGCATGGGCCGCTTCGGAAGACCGGATGGCGGGCTGCAGACGGTCGGGCGTTTTCCATTCGGCCTCGGCGACTTCGAGCGGCCAGAACGTGACGTCGTAACAGGTGCGGAACTTGCAGGGGACGCCGTTGACGGGGCGCGACCGCAGGAGCGCTCCTCGGTCGAGCGGCAAGCCTTTTTCCGGCGACACCTGTTCGTAGTCCATGTGGAATTCGACGATCGACATGGAAGGAATGGGACGCAGGTAGTGGGGATAGAGGACGCTGAGAAGCGCTTCGGTGATCTCGGGGAACTCGTCGTCGATCTTGAGATGGACGCGGGCGGCCAGGAAGGCGAAGGCTTCGAGCATGCGTTCGACATGCGGGTCCTCGCACTTCTCGGCTTCGAGCACCAGGCGGGAGGCGATCTTGGGGTACTTGGCGGCGAATTCGGCGCCCATTTGGCGCAGAAAGGTCAGCTCCCGCTCATAGTACAGCAGCAGCTCGTCACGCACCGGGTTCTCCCTTCACCTGATATTCGCCGCTGGTCAATTGTAAAACGGTGTCGAAGGAAACGTGTTCGGGGGCGGGATCCATTTCGAGCATGCCTTCGATCTGAAAGCGGAGGATGTGGCGGGATCCCTGATCGGCCTCGAGGGGCACGATCTTGAGACGGCTGATGCGCGGCTCAAACGTGTGGACGACGTCTTCCAGGAAGCGGGCGAGGCGGGTGCGGTCGCGCGAGCTATCCCAACTGAGCGCGGTGATATCCGGGAGGCCGTAGTTGAAGAGGGATTTGGCGGTTTCGCGGTACTCTTCGCCGGCGGGATCGGGGGTGCGGCGGGTGTTGAGAAGCCACTCGAGGTCGCGGCGCAAGGAAGTCTTTAACTGGCGAACCGATTGGGCGCGGGTCGGCGGGGTTTCCACGGTACTGCCCGGATCCGAATCGACCAACCGCTCGATGATGGACTGGGTAACGGTTTGTTCGGGTTCCCATCGCGGCATGCATCACCTCGGGACGGGCAATCGCCGGACGGGTTCACTCGGCAGCGGCATGGCTCTCGAGGGCGGCCTCTTCGGGCTGCGCGATTTCCAGCTTACGCAGTTCCAGAATGGGCACGTCTTCGCCGTCCACGATCATAGTCCTTTGCCCGAAGGGGAGAACTTCTCCGTCCGGCTGTTCCTCCCAGACGGTGACGCGGCCGAGGCGGACGGCGTCGTCGGCGTGGCGGAAACTGAAGGGCGACAAAACGGGCGAAAGCACCTCGCCCAGTTCCTGCCCCTTGAACGCCTTGCCGGTGCGAACGAGGGCGGGCGACCATAACAGGTCGCGCAACCTCTTGGGATCTTGAATCTCGACGGAGGCGACATGGGCCATGGGAAGCCACATATAGGATCCGGCGGCGAAGATCTCGATGCGGGGGCCGATGCGTGGATCGGCGTCTTCGATGGATTCGAACGGCTTGCCGTTCCAGGTTCCGTGAACGGGGCCGGCATCGGCGGGCAAGGCGGGATATTCCTTCTTGGCAAAGAGGTCGCAACGCGACCGTTCAGCGGCCAAAGCGGCGCGGTAGAGCAGCACCCCCATGGCGGCGTCGGGACCGCCCTGCGTCAACACCTCGAGGTGCTTTTCGGCGCGATCCCATTCGCCGGCGAAGCAAAGCAATTCGAAGAGGAAGGTGCGCTTGCGGGTATTGGCGGGATCGTTGCGCAGATCCGCGCCCAACACCTGGATGGCCTCGTTAAGCTTGCCGGCCTTATAAAGTTCTTGAGCTGTCATGTAAAGGGTTCCTCGGCCACAAAACGGATTGCCCACAGACTAACCGGCGGACGTCCAGGTGGACGTCCGCCGATAGGTCTTCGAGCCGTTCATTGAAAATACCTGGCCCGCCAGCCGGCCCGCCCTAGCGGCCTGTATGGCATTGCCGGCAACCGGCCAATTAGGCCTTGGCGTTGGTGATGACGCTCCAACCGCCCGGGACCGCGACGCCCGCAGTGCCCGTCTTGGTCTGGGGCGTATAGGAGACCTGCAGAGTACCGTAGGCAAAGGAGACACTCTCAGTGGGGACGTCGTCGCCGCCGGTGCTGCCCGACCACTGGATGGACTCGATAAAGACCTCCGAGAAGGTGTACGTCAGGTACACGAGAGCGGCGGCGCCACCTGCTTTTCGCAGGCTGAGGACGGCTGAGTCGTAGTGCTGGCCGGAGGCGCATCCCTGCATGAGCACGGGGCTGGCGCTATCGGTCCGCTTCATGATGCTGAAGGGCGAGAAGCTGGCTTTGCCGCCGGAACCGCCGCCGGTGTGCGAACCGATGGTGGCGGGGTTGCTGATGCCCATGCTGAAGGACAGAATTTCGATTGCCTTCGAGAACTTGGTGTCCGCGGATTCACCGTCGACGTTGGGTGTCTTGATCTGGAAAAATGAATCGAATGCCATACGTAATTTCCTCCTCTGATTTGTTTGACAGGTTGGTTTAGGTCAGGGCCGGCGTTCCCCTCGGACCGCCGGCCGGTTGCTGGCTTAACTAGGACTTGCTCGCCGGCAGGTCGGCGACCAGGCGCAAAGAAACAGAAAGCTCGTCCAATTGGAAGTGCGGCTTCAGGAACGCCACGGCGCGGTAAGCGCCCGGCTTGCCGGGAATTTCCACGACTTCCACTTTGGCGTCGCGCAGCGGCTTCTTGGCTTTGATTTCGGCCGCCACATTGTCGATGCTCACTACGTATTGCAGAATCCACGTATTGAGGTAGTTTTCGCACTCGCTGCGCGACATGAAACTGCCGATTTTGTCGCGCATCATCACCTTCATATAGTGAGCGAAGCGCGAAACGGCCAGAATGTACGGCAGTTGGGTAGAGAGGCGCGCGTTGGCATTGGCGGCATCCTTATCGTACAGCTTCGGTTTTTGCGCCGACTGCACGCTGAAGAACGCGGCGTAATCGGTTCCCTTGCAGTGCAGGAGCGGCACAAAGCCGAGGTCCGCCAGCTCTTTTTCGCGCCGGTCGGTGATGGGCGATTCGGTGGGACACTTCAGCGCGATGTCACCGTCATCGGTGGTGAAGGTATGAGTTGGCAGGCCCTCGACCAGGCCGCCGCCTTCCACGCCACGGATGGCGGCGCACCAGCCGTACATGGCAAAGGCATTCGTCAGCCGGGTGCCCAGCGACCAAGCCGCGTTGCCCCACAGGTACTTGTTGTGATCGGAGCCGTCGACGGCCTCTTCGTAGTTGAACCCTTCGACGGAAGTCCCGTTCTTCCCGTAAGGCAGGCGCATGAGAATGTGCGGCAGGCAGAGACCGACGTACCGCGAATCCTCACTTTGCCGGAAGCTCTTCCACTTGGCGTACTCGGCGCTGTCGAAAATCTTGGCCATATCGCGCGGAGCGTCGATGGTGGAGAAGCTGTCCATGTTCAGCATGTCCGGGGCGGTCCCGGTGAGGAAGGGAGCATGGGCGGCGGCGGCCACGTTGGAAATCTTTTCCAACAGTTCGATATCTTCGGGCCCGCGGCCGAACTCGTAATTCCCCAGCAAGGCGCTGAAGGGAGCGCCGCCGAAGACGCCGTATTCCTCTTCGTACACCTTCTTGAACAAAGCGCTCTGATCGAATTCGGGAGCGCGCTGCAGGTCGCGCAGTAGTTCCTTCTTGGTGACGTTGAGGACGCGGATCTTCAGCTTTTCGCCGGTTTCGCTCTGGTCCATGAGGTACTTGAGACCGCGCCAACTGCCTTCCAGCTTCTGGAATTCGGCATGGTGCAGCACTTCATTGAGCTGAATGGAAACCAGGTGATCGATCTGCGCGATGCGCGCGGTGATCATGGCTTCGGCGTCCTTGGACACCGTCATGGCGCCTTCCAAAACCTGCGCCACGAACTCCTTAACCAGGTTTTTGCCGCGTTCCTTCTGGGCGGGGTCGCGCGCCAGGCGTCCTTCTTCGACGATCTGGTCGAGCAAGCCGCGCTCGGTAGTTTGTTCGGATGCCGCTGCGTGGGCGGCTGCCGCTTGGGCTTCACTACTCATTGGAACCCTCCTTCACACCCATCTCGGTGCGCAGCTTGGCCAGCTTGTCCTTATCGGTAACGGCCTCGCGCAGCAATTCCTCGAGCTTGTCGTTGCCCTGCAGGTTGCCGCGAAGGTCGCGGAGCCGGTCGCGGAGTTCCAGCAACTCACGCAGCGGTCCCACCTGGCGAGCGACATTCTCGGGCGAGAAATCGTCCATGCTCTTGAAATCCAGGTTGACCTTGAGGTTTCCGGCGTTGGGATCCTCACTCAGCTTGTTCTCCACGGAGTAAGCCAGATGCGGCTTCATGTTCGCGAGAACACTATCGAAATTGTCGGGGTTAACGTCGACGAACTTCCGATCCTTCAACCGAGCCAGAGGTTCGGTCGGCTGACCGGAGAAATCGCCCATCACACCCATAACGAACGGTAGTTCCTTAATTTCAATCGCGTCGCCGACTTCCACGTCGTAAGTAATCTGAACGCGCGGCGGCCTCACACGATCCAGTTTGTGTTGCGTACTTTGTCTAGCCATTACATCCCCCCAGTTCCAAAATGGCGGTTCACTCTCCGCCTAGTGTGCCAAAGGCAGGAATACACTCTATCAAAAAAAGCCGCCACTGCCTACTCTGAATATCTGCCGTGACGCCGTTCTCACACTTGAGGATTATACGGCCCCGTTCGGCCGCCGCAACGGGGTTGGCGCGGGGTAAGTACTAGGGGAATCACTGGAGCCGACGAGGACAGCCGGCGGCGCGGAGGGGTGGCAAATGCATTACAGACGAGCCTGGGGACAGTGGTTGGCGGATTCGGCAAGCGCGGCATCCGAGGGCAGTACCCTCCCGCAAATCGCCGGTGGAGAATTGTGCGCGCGGGCATTACGGCCTTCACTCGGGCCGCTCGCTTCCTCTCGCGGTTCCGGACGCCGAGGACTTGGCTGACCGGCGCCAGTTCTGATACTGTGAGGAACACATGAAGCAATTGCAGCCAGTGATCTGGACCAAGGGCACGTTCCTGAGCCCGCAACATCTCCAGCTCCAGGACCGCTTCCTGGAGAACCTGCTGCAGTTCCAACTGGAGAGCCTGTCGTTTCGTCCGTGGGGGTTTCGTTCGCTGCAGATCAGCCAGGAGGCCCTGGCGGCCGGGGCGTTCGGCATCTCCAGCGCGTCCGGGCTGCTTCCCGACGGGCTGCTGTTCGATATTCCGAATTCCGATGCGGCGCCGGCGCCGCGGCAACTGGCGGATTGCTTCGAGCCGGACCAGACCAGTACGGAACTGTATCTGGCGATTCCGCACTATCGGGAACGCGGGCTGAACGTGGCCAATTCAACGCGCGAAGGCGGGGCGCGGTACCGGGCCGAGGTGGAGTTGTTCCGCGATGAAAATACCGGCCTGGCGGAAAAGCCGGTGCAGATTGCCCGCAAGAATCTGCGGCTGCTGGCGGAGGGCGAGGCGCTGGACGGGTACTCGACGCTACGCGTGGCGCGCGTGCTGCGTACCGAAGCGGGCACGTTTCGTCTGGATCCGCGGTTCGTGCCTCCGCTGGTGGATTTCAACGCCAACGACTACCTGGTGTCGATAGCGCGGCGCCTGGTGGAGATTCTGACGGCGCGCTCGAGCGGCATCGCGGGCATGCGGCGCCAGAAGAACCAGACGCTGGCGGATTTTACGGCGGCCGATATCGCCAATTTCTGGCTGCTGTATACGGTCAACAATGCATTCCCGGTGTTCCGCCATCTGTTCGAAACACGCGGCGGACAACCGGAGGCGTTGTATGCGGCCATGCTGTCGCTGGCGGGGTCGCTGACGACGTTTTCCACCAATATTCATCCGCGCGACCTTCCGGCGTACGATCATGACGACCTGGGGACCTGTTTCACCGAATTAGACGAAAAGCTGCGGCTGCTGCTGGATACGGTGGTGCCGACGAACTTCGTTTCGCTGCCGCTGAAGCTGATTCAGCCGTCGATTTACGGCACGGCCATCGACAACGACAAGTACCTGACGAACACCAAGATGTATCTGGCGGTGAGCGCCGAGGCGAGCCAGGCGGACATTGTCAGCAAGGCGCCGGAGCTGGTGAAGGTCTGTTCCGCCAGCCATATCGACCATTTGGTTCGCCAGGCGCTGCCGGGAGTTCCGTTGACCTACGTGGCGCAGCCGCCGAGCGCCATTCCGATCAAGCTCAACTACCAGTACTTCAGCCTCAGCCAATCGGGCGTGGCGTGGGAAGCAGTGGGACGGGCGCGGAACCTGGCGGCCTATGTGCCCGGCGATTTGCCGAATCCACAGCTGGAATTGATCATCCTGCTGCCGCAGGCGGGGTGACGGCCGGCGACGGTGAAGCGGCGCGTCAGTGCTTGTTGACCACCAGGACCACCACCACCAAGACCACAACCACTACCACCAGGAAGACGATGGCAGCCAGCAACCAGGGAAATGGCTTCTTGAGCGGCTGCGGAGCGGGAACCTGCAGTGGGGGCGGTTGCGGCACCGCGGGCATCTGCATCATGGGCGGCTGCATGACGGGCGGCTGCATCATGGGAGGTTGCATGGCCGGTGGCTGCATGGTGGGAGGCTGTATGGTGGGCGGTTGCATCCCGGGAATCTGCATCGGCGGCATCATGGGCTGGCCCGCCGCCGCGGGCGCGGGAGGCTGTCCGGGAGCTCCGGCCCCGAGGTTTGCAGGGCGGGAAATCATGAGGGTGAATTCGCTGGGCCCCTGTTGAGCGGGTGGCGCAGCGGGAGGCGGAGCGCCGGGCTGCACGTTGGGAAAGTGGAAAGCTCCCGTGGCGCCGGCGGGCGCGCCCGTCCCGAGATTCAGAGACTGCGCCGGAGGCGGGGGCGGCGAACCGGCGGTCGGGCGGCCGAACATGCTGGTGAACTCACCGGGCGCCTGACCAGTCGGCGCCGCGGACGGAGCCGGGGCCGGTGCATTGGGGAATCCGGAAGGCGAGGGAAACTGCGGAGCCTGTCCTCCCGGCGCCGGGGACTTGAAGAATCGGGTGAACTCGCCGCCCCCGGGTGGGGGCGTTTCGGGAGTCTTAGGAGGGGCGCCGGCAGCGGGTGCGCGGCCACCGGATTGAAACATCTGCGTGAAAGCTCCGGGCTCGGGTTTGGCCGGAGCAGGCGCCGGCCAGTCGCCCTCCGCGCGGGTGGCGGGCAGGGGCGAATTGAACAGGCGCGTGAACTCGCCGCCCCCGGCGTCGGCGGAGGGCGCCGGGGCTGGGGCTTGCGCCGGAAACAATGGGCCGGGCGGCGGGGCGGACTGGAACAGGCTGGTGAATGCTCCCGGCTGAGACGACGATGCGGCCGGCGTCGGCACTATCGGTTGCGGGGAGGGCGATTGGGATGCCTGGAATAAGCGGGTGAACTCGCCGGCTGCGGCGGCGGGCTGGGGTGGTAGGGGAGCCGGCGGCGTTGGGGCCACGGGCATAGCCTGGGTAGGTTGCGGGTGGGGCGATTCGAAGAGGCCGGTGAATCCCTGGGGAGCGGCTGGTTGCGGCGGTGTCGCGGGAGCGGGAGGCGGCGGAGCCACTGGCGGCTGTGGAGCAGGCGTTTGGGACGCTTGAAATAAACGCGTGAATTCGCCGGGACCGGAGGCGGCGGGCGGCGGCGGGGCGACGGGCATGGCCTGCGTCGGTTGCGGCGGTGTCGCAGGAGCGGGAGGCGGCGGAGCCACTGGCGGCTGTGGAACCGGTGTTTGCGGCGCTTGAAATAAACGCGTGAATTCG
>Ga0181529_10006808_pt1 | contig 11524 bp, 13 predicted proteins | sample PEATcosm2014_Bin_36_FD_119763 | JGI IMG/M metagenome (GOLD analysis project Ga0181529, IMG submission 119763) | Peatland microbial communities from MTU Mesocosm Facility, Houghton, MI, USA - PEATcosm2014_Bin10_30_metaG | ecosystem: Environmental > Terrestrial > Soil > Wetlands > Peat | place... | reverse complement strand
AGACTTCCAGGTCTCGTCCATGGTCGGCCCTCCGTGATGCCGACCACCCATGAATCACGCAACGCGCGTTCCGGGAATCCCAAAAACGCTCGAACCCTCAAAAATCTGCCAAAGTAGTGCTAGCGCCCGACCGCGCCCGGGAAAAGGCGCGCCTCTCGCTTTGACCCCCCGGCGGCGCGATGGTATGCGCCCGACCATGCGGGTCGTTTTCATGGGCGCGCCGGATTTTGCGACTCCGGCCTTGCGCGCCGTCATCGAGCATGGCCATGAGATCGTCGCGGTCTACACCCGCGCGCCGCAGCCGGCCGGGCGGCGGGGCCTGGAGTTGACCAAGACCCCAGTCCACCGCCTCGCCGATGACTTCAGCCTGCCGGTTGTGACGGCCGCGACGCTGCGCAGCGCCGAGGCGCAAGAGACGTTCCGCGCCTTCGCCGCGGACGTCGCCGTCGTCGTCGCCTACGGCCTCATTCTGCCGCCGCCGGCGCTGGCGGCGCCGCGGCTCGGCTGCCTCAACCTTCATGCGTCGCTGTTGCCGCGCTGGCGCGGCGCGGCGCCGATCCAGCGCGCAATCATGGCCGGCGACGCCGAAACCGGCGTCGATCTGATGCGCATGGAGGCCGGGCTCGACACCGGCCCGGTCGCGCGCGAGATCCGCGCGCCGATCCGCCCCGACGAGACCGCCGGCGAACTTGCCGCCCGGCTCGCCGAGCTCGGCGCGCAGTTGATCGCCGAGTCCCTGCCCGAGCTCGCCGCCGGCCGCCTCGCCTTTCATCCGCAAAGCGGAGAGGGCGCGACCTACGCGCATAAGATCGACAAGAGCGAAGCGGCGATCGACTGGAGCGCCGACGCCGTCGCGGTGCGCAACCGTATCCACGGCCTCTCGCCCACGCCCGGCGCACACGGTGAAATCACCATCGGCGGACGCTTGGAGCGGGTCAAGATTCTTCGCGCCGAAGTCGTCGAACGGGCCGGCCGGCCCGGCGCGGTCGTCGATTCGTCGATGGTCGTCGCTTGCGGCGACAAGGCGATCCGCGTCGTGGCCGCCCAGCGTCCGGGCAGAACCGTGATCAGCGGGGAAGAGCTGATGCGTGGCGCCAAGCTCGACCTCGGCGCGCGATTCAATCCCCCAGCGCCGCCTCAAAGCGAGCGCTGAGCCGGCGCTTGAGGTCGTCCTTCGCCGGCTCGGCGGCGCGCAGGATCTGGCTCGCGCGCAGAAAGTCGAGCACCCCGAATTGTTCGACGCCGGGCCGCACGAGAATGTCCGGCGACCGCATTTTCAGCTTCTGAGCGGTGATCGCGCCCTGCATGATCTGCGCCGCGCCGAACATCGACTCGAACGGAGCGGGACGGCGCGGCGCGCGCCGGCGCCCGCCGAAGGTGACGTCGACGGCGACGACGACGTCGGCGTGGTCGAACAGCAGATCATAGGGCAGCGGATTGACCGCGCCGCCGTCGATCAGGTAGCGGCCTTCGTAAGCGACGGGCTGAATCAGGCCGGGAATCGCCATCGACCCGGCGACCGCCGGTCCGAGCGCGCCGCTCGACATGACGAGCTCGCGGCGATCGTAAAAGTCGGTCGCCACGACCAGCAGCGGTTTGGCGAGCTCTTCGAAAAAGTCCGGCACCGCCTCCGGCCAGAACAGGTCGAGACAGACCTCGCTGTCGAGCAGCACCGGATTGCCGCGCCCATGCAAGACGAGATCGGAGAAACGTCCGACCCGCGCCCGCAGCAGCTTACGCATCACTTCGCCGCGGTTGCGCAGCGCGCCGAGCACATAGGCGCGGATGTCGCGTCCGCCCATGCCGGCGGCGTAGGCGGCGCCAATCATCGCGCCGATCGAGGTCCCGGCGATCGCCGCCGGCGCGACGCCCAACTCGTCCAGCGCTTCGAGTACGGCGATATGAGCGAAACCGCGCGCGCCGCCGCTGCCCAGCGCGATGGCGACGATCGGTTCGGAAGCGCCTCCCCGGGCGAAGATCGGCGTCGCGCCAGCGTCCATTCACCCCCCCTTCCGATTCGCGACAGCGCGCCAGCCGATGTCGCGCCGGCAGAAGCCGCCGGGCCAGTCGATGCGATCGACGGCGGCGTAGGCGCGCGCCTGCGCCTCGGCGACATCGCGGCCGAGCGCGGTGACCGCGAGCACGCGGCCGCCGTCGGCGACCAGCGTTTCGCCGTCGCGGCGTGTGCCGGCATGCAGGATCGATACGCCCGGCGCGCGCGCCGCGGCGTCGAGCCCGCGGATCGGCGTGCCCTTCTCCGGCGCGCCGGGATAGCCGCGCGCCGCCATGATCACGGTGAGCGCCGCCCGGTTCGAGAAGCGCGGCGCGCGGTCAGGCAAAGCGCCGCGCGCGCAGCCGAGCAGGAATTCGAGCAGGTCGTCGTCGAGCCGGGCGAGAATCGCCTCGGCCTCCGGGTCGCCGAAGCGGACATTGAACTCGATCAGCTTCGGGCCGTCCGCGCCGACCATCAGCCCGACGAACAACACGCCACGGAACGGCGCGCCGCGTTCGGCCATGCCGGCGACGGTCGGCGCGACGATCTCGCGCATCACCTGCTCGCTCAAGGCCGGCGTCAGCAGCGGCGGCGGCGAATAGGCGCCCATGCCGCCGGTGTTGGGGCCGGCGTCGCCGTCGCCGACGCGCTTGTGATCCTGCGCGCCGGCGAAGGGAACGGCGCGCGTTCCGTCGCACAAGGCGAAGAACGACAGCTCTTCGCCGTCGAGATAGTCCTCGACCACGAGTTCCGCGCCGGCCTCGCCGAAGGCGCCGGCGAACATCGATTCGATCGCCCGCTCCGCTTCGTCGAGCGTCATCGCGACGACGACGCCTTTGCCGGCGGCGAGGCCGTCGGCCTTGACGACGATCGGCGCGCCCTTGGCGCGGACATAGGCGAGCGCCGAGGCCGCGTCGGCGAAGCGACGGTAGTCGCCGGTCGGAACGCCGAACTCGCGGCAGAAGTCCTTGGCGAATCCTTTCGAGCCTTCGAGCCGCGCCGCCGACTTGCTCGGCCCGAAGCACAGGATCCCCGCCGCGGCGAGATCGTCGGCGACGCCGGCGACCAACGGCGCCTCGGAACCGACGACGACGAGGCCGACCTGGCGCGCGCGACAGAAATCGACGATCGCCGCGTGGTCGTCGATCGGCAGCGCAACGTTTTCGGCCAATGCGGCGCAACCCGGATTGCCGGGCGCGACAAACAGCCGCGACAGCGACGGCGATTTCGCCAGCGCCGCCGCCAATGCATGCTCGCGGCCGCCGCCGCCGAGAATGAGAACGTTCATCGCTTGTCCTTGCCGACCCCGCTGTTGCGATCGCGCGGCGCGCCTGCTTTGGCGGCGGTTTGAGCAATTCCGCGCCCCGAGGTCAAACCCGCATCTCGGCGAGACGGCTGAGCCAGACCTCGACGCCGGCGCCGCCTTCCGCGGGAAGCGCGGCCGCGAGCCGCCGATGATGGCCGCTGAGCCGATCGCGGCAGGCCGCCAGCAGACGCGCGCCGAGTTCGGTCGCCTCGGCGCGGCGGATGCGGCCGTGGCGCTCGTGGGCGCGGCGCAGAACCGCGCGTTTGCGCTCGAGATTGACCAGCACGAGGCTTGTCGTCTGCGGCGTCAGGCGCTCGGCGCGGGCGATCTCGGCGTTGCTGATCCCTGGCGTCTCGAAGACGGTTTTCAGCACTGCATATTGGGCCAACGTGACCCCGAGATCGGCGAGCGCCCGCTCAACCGCCAAGCGGTGTGTCGCCGCCGCGCGACGCAACAGGTCGTCGAGTCTGGCTTCGGTCATGCTCGGCGCGCTCCCCTTTTTTGCCGAAGATATACGAATTCGAATATCTTGGGCAGGGCGGCCTTGGCCGCGTCGCATGCGGACCCTATGTTGCCGTCGCCGGCGCTTCGCCGCCCTCCGCTCGGAGTTTTGCCATGACATCCGCCTGGCGCTGGGGCCTCGTTGCGGCCCTCTTCGTCGCCGCCGCCGCGACCGCCCACGCTCAATCGGCCGACCCGGACCTCATCTTCCGCAAGTCGACCACGTTCAAGCTGCTGACCCCGAACGACAAACTCGCCGTCTACGGCGTCGACGACCCCGTCGTCGAGGGCGTCGCCTGCCACTACACCGCGCCGGAAAAGGGCGGCCTCGCCGGCGCCTTCGGCCTCGCCGAGCAGACGTCCGACATTTCGCTCGCCTGCCGTCAATACGGCCCGATCAAGTTCAAGGCCAAGTTCGAGCAGGGCGAAGTCGTCTTCAGCGAGCGCCGATCGCTGATCTTCAAGAAGATGCAGATCGTCCGCGGCTGCGACGTCAAACGCAACATCCTGGTCTATATGACCTATTCGGACAAGCTGATCGACGGGTCGCCGAAGAACTCGACCTCGACGGTGCCGATCGAGCCATGGGGCGGGTCGAGCGACATTCCGAAATGCGCTGACTATCTGCGCTGAGCGACGCCGCGCGCCTCAGTCGCCGCAGGTGACGACATAGGCCGCGTCGGCCGCCGCGCCGCCGTTGGCGCGGCCGAACGACAGCGCCGCGCCGCGGCCTTCCGTCGCACACCACGCGTCGGCGACCGCGCGACCGCATTCGCCGCCCTCGCCGAGGCATTCCTGCAACCCGTATCCGTCGTTGGCGGCGATGGTGAAGGCGTGCGCCTGCCCCGCCCGGGCGGCCTGGGAAAGGCCGAAACCCAGCGCGCAAACGGCGGCGAAGGCGAGGAGAGCGGAGAGCGGGGCGAGGTTACGCATGAACGAGCCTTACGGTCTGGCAAGCGAACGCGAATCGTCGAAGGGTGAACAAAATCTGTGCGAAGTTCATAAAATTGCGTTAACGGCGACATTAGGGCGGGCGCCGCCCTCGCGCTTGACATCGCCGCCCCTCTAAGAGATGGATGCCGCCATGACGCGCCTGACCCGCATTTGCCGGATCATTATCATTAGCCGCTAGCTCTCGGCTGGCTGGTTCGCGTCTCTCTGTCTGAAGTTTCGAGAAGCGATCGACCGGCCGGTCCGGCGCATGCGCGCGACCTGGTCCTGACTCGAATTCTTGGAACCGAGATGCCGACCCCGCTCCGACTTTACAATACGCTGACGCGCAGCAAGGCCGACTTCGCCCCGCTCGATCCTCGCGCGGTGCGCATGTACGTCTGCGGGCCGACGGTCTACGACTTCGCCCATATCGGCAACGCGCGGCCGGTCATCGTCTTCGACGTGCTGTTCCGGCTGCTGCGCAAGCTCTACGGCGCGGACCACGTCGTCTACGCGCGCAACGTCACCGACGTCGACGACAAGATCAACGCCCGCGCCGCGCGCGACTTCCCCGACTTGCCGCTCAACGCGGCGATCGCCTGCGTCACTGAGGCGACCGAACGCCAGTTCCACGACGACGTTGCGGCGCTCGGCTGCCTGCCGCCGACCCACGAGCCGCGCGCAACCGCCCATATCGACGAAATGAAAGCGCTGATCGAGCGTCTGGCGGCGCGCGGCGTCGCCTATGTCGCCGAGGAGCACGTGCTGTTCTCGCCGAGCGCGATGAACGCGCTCAAAGGCGCGCCGCGCTACGGCGCGTTGGCGAAACGCTCGCTCGACGAGATGCTCGCCGGCGCGCGGGTCGACGTCGCCCCCTACAAGCGCGACCCGATGGATTTCGTGCTGTGGAAGCCGTCGAAGCCCAATGAGCCGGGATGGCCGAGTCCGTGCGGGATCGCCACACTTGGCCGACCCGGCTGGCACATCGAATGCTCGGCAATGTCGATGGCCGAGTTGCTCGCCCCGTTCGGCGGCGGGCTCGCCTGCGACGATCCGACGAAGAACGTCTTCGACATCCACGGCGGCGGCGTCGACCTCGTCTTCCCTCACCACGAAAATGAAATCGCCCAATCGTGCTGCGCCTTCGGCGCGCCGCGCATGGCCAACGTCTGGATGCACAACGGCTTCCTGCAGGTCGAAGGCGAGAAGATGTCGAAGAGCCTCGGCAATTTCATCACCATCAACGACCTGCTGCGCAGCGACGCCTTCGGCGGCCGCGCATGGTCGGGCGAGGCGCTGAGGCTGGCGATGCTGCGCACCCATTACCGCCAGCCGATCGACTGGACGGTCAAGGCGCTCGAAGAGGCCGAGAGCGCGCTCGACCGCTGGTACGACGCGGTCGGCGACGTCGAGCCGGACGAAGTCGCGCCGAGCGTGGAGGAGGCGCTCAGCGACGATCTCAATACGCCGGCTGCGCTCGGCGAGCTGCATCGCCTGCCGACCGATGGCCCTGAGACGATCAAGGCCAGCGCCAATCTCATCGGGCTGCTGACGCAGAAGCGCAGCGACCGTCAGGCCGCCGGCCTGGCGGCGGCCGCCATCGACCGCGGCGAAGTCGAGCGGCTCGTCGCGGCGCGCACGGCCGCCCGCGCGGCGAAAAACTGGGCGGAATCCGACCGCCTGCGCGACGCGCTCGCCGAGGTGGGCGTGGTCGTCAAGGACTCCAAGGCCGGCACGACCTGGGAGGTCAAGCGATGAGCGCCGTCTCGCTCCGCCCCTACCTTCCCGCCGACGCCGAGCGCTGCGCGACCATCTTTCGCGCCAGCGTCGAGGAACTGGCGAGCGAGGATTACAGCGCCGACCAGTGCGCCGCCTGGGCGGCGCGCGCCGACGATTCCGCCGCCTTCGCCAAGCGCCTCGCCGGCGCGCTGACGCTGGTGGCGCTGGTCGACGGCGAGCCGGCCGGTTTCGCTTCTCTCAAGGGCGCGGAGACGATCGACATGCTCTATGTCGCTCCCGACTTCGCGCGACGCGGCGCCGCAACCGCATTGCTCGACGCGCTCGTCCGCCTCGCCGCCGCGCGCGGCGCGAAGACGTTGACGAGCGGGGTCAGCGACACGGCTCGGCCGCTGTTCGAGCGCCAAGGATTCCAGGCCCAACGCCGCAACCTCGTCCAGCTCGACGACGAATGGCTGGCGAACACCACCATGACCAAGCGCCTCGCGCCGCAGGGCGACGCGGACGAGCCGGCGCGCCATTGAGGAAACGACGATGACCCGCGAACGCCTCTACCTCTTCGACACGACGCTGCGCGACGGCGCGCTGACCACCGGCGTCGATTTTTCGTTGGAGGACAAGCGGCAGATCGCCGCCATGCTCGACGATCTCGGCGTCGATTACGTCGAAGGCGGCTATCCCGGCGCCAACCCGATCGACACGCGCTTCTTCGAGCGCAAGCCGACCCGCCGCGCCCGCTTCTGCGCCTTCGGCATGACCAAGCGACCGGGACGCTCGGCCGCCAACGATCCCGGCGTCGCCGCCCTCATCGCCGCCGACGCCGACGCGATCGTCTTCGTCGCCAAGACCTGGGACTATCACGTCCACGTCGCGCTCGGCTGCACGCTGGAGGAGAACCTCGCCTGCATGGTCGACAGCGTCAAAGCGGCGATCGCCGCCGGCCGCGAGGCGATGGTCGACTGCGAGCATTTCTTCGACGGCTACAAGGCCAATCCCGCCTACGCGCTCGAATGCGCGCGCGCCGCCTACGACGCCGGCGCACGCTGGGTGGTGCTGTGCGACACCAACGGCGGCGCGCTGCCCGACGAAGTCGAGCGCATTGTCGCCGAAGCGGCGCGCGCCGTCCCCGGCGACCATATCGGCATCCACGCCCACAACGACACCGACAACGCGGTGGCCAACTCGCTCGCCGCCGTGCGCGCGGGCGCACGCCAGGTGCAAGGCACGTTGAACGGACTCGGCGAGCGTTGCGGCAACGCCAACCTCGTCTCGCTGATCCCGTCGCTGGCGCTGAAAGTCGGGCTCGCCGACCGGTTCGAGACCGGCGTGTCGGAAGCGTCTCTGCGCGAGCTCGCCAAGATCTCGCACGCCTTCGACGAACTGTTGAACCGCGCCCCCGACCGCCACGCGCCTTACGTCGGCGCGTCCGCCTTCGCCACCAAAGCCGGCATTCACGCTTCCGCGCTGGCCAAGGACCCGCGCACTTACGAGCACGTGCCGCCCGAGAGCGTCGGCAATGCGCGCGCGATCCTCGTCTCCGACCAGGCCGGCCGCTCCAACCTCATCGCCCAGCTCGCCAGCAAGGGGATCGTGGCGAACGCCGACGACCCGAAGCTGTCGCGTCTGCTCGGCGAGGTGAAGGACCGCGAGGCGCAGGGCTTCGCCTATGAGGCGGCCGACGCTTCGTTCGAACTGCTGGCGCGCCGCACGCTCGGCGAGGTGCCGAGGTTCTTCGACGTCGAGAGCTTCCACGTCAGCGTCGAGCGCAAGTTCAATTCGCACGGCGCGCTCTATTCCGCCTCGCAGGCGGTGGTGAAGATCCGCATCGGCGATCAGACGTCGATCTCCGCCGCCGAAGGCAACGGCCCGGTCAACGCGCTCGACCTCGCGTTGCGCAAGGACCTCGGCGCCTACCAGAGGCATATCGACGACCTTGAGCTGCTCGACTATCGCGTGCGCGTCTTCCAGGGCGGCACCGACGCGGTGACGCGGGTGCTGATCGAGTTCGGCGAGGTCTCCTCAGGCGCACGCTGGTCGACGGTCGGCGTCTCGTCCAACGTCATCGACGCGTCGTTCCAGGCCCTGGTCGACGCGATCGACTACAAGCTGGTCAAGGTCGGCGCGGCGGCGCAGTAACTTTCTTTCCGCGGCCGGGAATAAACGCCGCCTTCCGCGAGTCTCTCCTCATGAGCAGCGACCCCGCGCCATGAGGAGGACCGCATGACCGAACGCGATTCGCTGCAGCTCGACCGCCGCCAGGCGCTCAGCTGCATGGTGTGGGCTGGTTCCGGCGTCGTCTGGACCGTCGCCGGCGGCGTCCCCGCCTCGCGCCTGATCGGCGAGGCGGCGGCCGAAGAAGGCGGCTTTTCCTTCGTCCAGATTTCCGACAGCCACATCGGCTTCGACAAGCCGGCCAATCCCGACACCCGCGCCACCTTTGACGCGGCGCTCGACCAAGTCATCGCCCTGCCCCGTCGGCCGGCGTTCATGATCCACACCGGCGACGTCACCCATGCCGCGACGCCGCAGCAGTTCGACGACGCGGCGCAACTGATCGGCCGCGCGCGCCTCGACGTGCGTTACGCCCCCGGCGAGCACGACATTCTCGACCCCGCGACTCGCGCCGCCTATCTCGACCGCTTCGGCAAGGGCGCGACGGGGGGCGGCTGGTACGCCTACGATTATGGCGGCGTCCACTTCATCAGCCTGGTCAACGTCGTCGACCTCAAGGCGAACGGCCTCGGTTCGCTGGGGCCGGAGCAGCTCGCGTGGCTCGCCGACGATCTCGGCGGCAAGACCAGTTCGACGCCGATCGTCGTCTTCGCTCACATTCCGTTGTGGACGATCGCGCCGGAATGGGGATGGGGAACGGAGGATTCGGCCGAGGCGCTGAAGCTGCTGGCGCGCTTCGGCTCGGTGACCGTGCTCAACGGCCACATCCACCAGCTCATGCAGAAGGTTGAAGGCGCTGTGAGTTTTCACACCGCCCGCTCGACCGCGTTCCCCCAGCCGGCGCCGGAAACGGCGCCGGCGCCGGGGCCGATGCGCGTTCCGCCGGGCGAGCTGCGCAAGCTCCTCGGCGTGACCGACGTCTCCTTTTCGCTGTCCTCCTCGCCGCTGGCGATCACCGACACGACGCTGGCGTGAGGAGCGGCGCGATGAGATTCGGACGTACGCTGGCCGCTGCGCTCGCCCTCGCCGCCGTCGACCCGGCCCTCGCCGCCGGCGACGCGGCGCGCGGCGAACAGCTCTACGAAGGCTGCCAGGATTGCCATTCGCTCGACAAGAACGACGTCGGCCCCCGCCATCGCGGCGTGTTCGGCCGCAAGGCCGGATCGTTGCCCGACTACGGCTATTCCGACGCGCTGAAGCACGCGAATTTCACTTGGGACGAGCAGACGCTCGACCGCTGGCTCGCCAATCCGCAGGCCTTCGTGCCCGGCGCAAAGATGTTCTACCATCTCGACAGGGCTCAGGACCGCGCCGACGTGATCGCGTTTCTCAAGGAGCGGGCGCGGTGAGCGGCGGGACGCCGGAAGGATCATGATCAGCGACGCGGCGCGGCGGCGATATCAGGCGATCGTGCCGCCGCACGTCGACGACGCCTATGCGCTGGCGCGCTGGCTTTCCGGCGACCCGGCCGACGCCGAGGACATCGTGCAGGACGCCGCGTTGCGGGCTTTGAACGCGCTGGAGACGGCGAAGGTCGAGCGGCCGCGCGCGTGGTTCCTGCGCATCGTCCGCAACACGGCGCTAACCTGGATGGCGAAAAACCGTTCGAAATCGCTGTCCTTCGCCGGCGGCGCCGACGATCTTGCGGCGATCGAGGCCGTCGACTTCGCCGACGACGACGGGTCTCCGGAAGCGATTCTCATCGCCGCCGAGGACGGCGAGCGGGTGCGCCGAGCAATCGCCGCGCTGCCGCAGCCGCTGAGGGAAGCGCTGGCGCTCAGGGAGATCAACGGCCTCGCCTATCGCGAGATCGCCGAGGCGACCGAAACGCCGATCGGCACCGTGATGTCGCGGTTGGCGCGAGGGCGCGCGGCGCTCGCCAAGATTCTGGAAGACAAGCGATGAGCGACTCCGACCCGCGCCAAGATCGGCTCTTGCGCCTCAACGCCGCGCTCGACGACGAGCTGGACGCGGCGCACCGCATCGAGCTGGAGCGCGAGCTCGAGCGCGATCCGCAACTGCGCGCTTCGTTGCGGCGCCTTTCCGCGGTGCGCGAAGCGGTGCGGCGACATGGCGCGCCTGAGGCGGCGCCGGCGGCGCTTCGCGACGCCGTCGCCGCGATCGGCCGTCCGAAAGCAAACGGGCGGCGTATCCCGCTGCCGCTGGCGGCCGCAGTCGCGGCGGGGATCGTCATCGGCGCGGCGGCTCAGGCCCTGCTCTTCTCTTCCCGCGCCGCCGATCCGGTCGCCGCCGCGATGGTCGCCGATTTCGCGCGCGCCGAGCTTTCCGACCGACCGTTCGACGTCGCCTCCTCGGACCGCCACACGGTCAAGCCGTGGCTCGTCGCTCACGCGCCGCTCGGCGTCGAAGTCGCCGACCTCGCCGACAAGGGCTATCCGCTGGCGGGAGGGCGCATCGCGGTCGTCGGCGCGACGCCGGTCCCGACGCTGGTCTACCAGCGGCGCGAGCACTGGATCGCGTTAACCGAGTTGCCGCTGTCGCTCGGCGACGGCGCTCTCGACGCGCGAGGGGGAACGCTCGACGGGTTCCGCCTGGTTCGCTGGGCCGACCGGGAGCGCGCCTATGTCGCCGTGTCGGACATCGACGCCGCCGAATTGTCGGCGTTCGCCGCCGCCTTCCGCGCCGCGGCGACGGCCGGCGGCGGCGAGGCGCGGTGAAATCGCCCCGCCCGCCCTTCCCTTGCCTTGTTCGGCCGCCTATATTGGGCGCGCCGCCGCAAGGCGACTATGGCGATAAATGGACGTCGGAATAAGTCTTTCGGACCCGGGGGCGGTACCCGGCGCCTCCACCCAAGCCCACCGGACAGGCGGGTTTCGGCGGGGGCGAAATAGGTTCGACGGGGGATGTAAAGGACGCGCTTT
>Ga0181529_10006806_pt1 | contig 11526 bp, 3 predicted proteins | sample PEATcosm2014_Bin_36_FD_119763 | JGI IMG/M metagenome (GOLD analysis project Ga0181529, IMG submission 119763) | Peatland microbial communities from MTU Mesocosm Facility, Houghton, MI, USA - PEATcosm2014_Bin10_30_metaG | ecosystem: Environmental > Terrestrial > Soil > Wetlands > Peat | place... | reverse complement strand
GGCTGCATCCACATAGACGCCCTCGATGGTTGAAGAACCATCCTCCCTTTGAAAGAGGGCCCAGCAGTTCAGGGGCATGGATAATTCAGCTTCATCATCCATCTTGAAGACAGCAAACCAATCGTCCGCGGGAATGATCTGTAAGATTTTTTCGTTCATATTATTGCCTGTTTTGTTTGATAACGTAAATCCATGGCGTTCCCCGGCTCGAACCATGTCATGCAAAAGCATACCGCCGCTTCTGCGGCTGTCAATTGCGCGGATTTATCAAGGGACGGCGGTAGGGGTGGTGCTCCTGGGCTGCGCACACCGCAGCGGGGAAACGATGGCGGGGGACATCACACGGCATTTTGATGGCACTGCGGTCATGGCGGGCATTAAAATGGGGCCCAGTTGGGAAAGATGGCGTTTGGTGGCCGTCTGCAAAGACTTTTGCCTTTTGTGAGGCATGACCGGGCGACAAAAGACTTCGTGTTTGGAGCAAAAGACTTCGTATCTGTAACAAAACAAAACGTCTTTGGAGCAAAACACTTCGTCTTTGAAGCAAAACAAAACGTCTTTGCGTCCAAAAACGGCAGTTTTTAGACCGAATTTCCTGAAAATGTCAAAATAACGTTATAGTTGAGTGGTCAAAAAGCAACAGTTGAGGCCCGGCAAAGCTTGCCGGTGCCGGGGAGAATCAAAGCCGTAACCACGGATTATGCCGACTGCTTTTGCTGCAAAAGGCGCAATAGGCAAAAGATTTTGATTTCAGCCTTCGTTTTTAGCTTCCGAACTTCAGCCTTTAACCTTAGGCCTTTAGACTTCGTTTCCCGGCGGGGGGCATCACATGGCATTTTGATGGCACGGCGCTCACGGCAGTCATTAAATTGGGCTTCTGAATTTCCTCGACTCGGTTCGGGAACGGGCGTATTCAGCTGGTAAATGAGAATCCTATCCCTGCTGGCTGGTTTGTTTTTCGCCGCATCCATTGCGTTTGGCGATGATAAGCAAATCATCACGATGGACGACGGGACGAAACTGACACTGCTGGGCACGACTTTTGGGAATCACCACATGGCACCGGGTTACGAAAACTTGCGCACGGCCAACTGGATTGATACCGCCCCCAATACCACCGTTGTTTGGATTAAAGAAGAACCCGAGCCGAGCAAGCAGCCAATCGAGTTGCTGGTTTCTGACCGGGCGAACACGGGTTGCGTCAGCATGGAAACGAGCAGTTGGCCGAATGCCGGGAAAATTCAAGGCTTCAAATTGCTGGCGTTTCCACGTTGGGACAAGGAAACGATTCTGCGCGTCAGGCCATATAGGGGCACCATTGTCAAAGGTGAATTTGTCATAACCAATCCGGTGCCCGGAAAGTTTGCGCAGTGGACGCCAAAGCCGCTGCCGGACACGGAATCCGACGGCGATCTTGAGGTGACACTCACCAAACTGGTCGCCGGTGTGCCGATGCCACGCTATCAGGGAAGCACCAACGAGTCAGCCAACGACCCGGCGAACCAATGCATCCACCTCAATTTTGATTTCCGGCAAAACGGCCAGGCCACGACCAACTGGCAGGCGTGGCCTGTGGAAACTTTCGATGCCGCCGGCAACTGGTCTCGCGGTTTGATTTACGGTTATCCCACAAATGGTGTTTATCCAAAAAACCCATTAAATTGGGTGTTTGATGGCTGCTTTTTTCAGCCGGGACTGTGGCCGGATCAACCGTGGAAAGTGCGGCTGGAATTTATCCAGCGGTCGGGATTCAGCGATGATGAAATGGTGACGTTCACCAATCTCCCCGTGAAACCCGGCACCCAGCAGGATTTTGACGACGAGTGGACTGCATGGGATGTTGTAAAACCAAAACTTCCGCTCATGATCTCCGAATCAGCCGCCTTGGTGGACACAAAAAGAACTGTGATTTCTGGCCCGTTCATGCCCGCCGTTCAGGGGCTTTGACAAATCAACGGGAATTTGAAAGCATCGCGCGGATGGTTCCCAACATCGAGGTGTGGTTTTCCGGTTTTACAGCGGTTATTCGCCGCCGCTGCCGGCGGGCGCTTCGCGGCAGCGGGGGCGGGCATCCGGTGCCATCGCTTGTAAATCCACGCGCGGGATTTGCCGGACTTCTAACGGTAATCAGGCGGGAGAAAACTCAAAACACTTCCACGCGCAATCCCGTCACCTGCCGGACGGTCTGCGCGATCTTGGAAAGCGATTTTAGTGGCAAATGGCTGCAACCCGTCCGGGCCATCGGTCGCGTGGCGGAATAAATCTGCACCAGCGAAATTTGCGCCCGCTGCTTCTTCAGTTGCTTCAGCCGTTGCGCGTATTGCTGAATCTCGTCCGCCGGCGGTTCCGCACCGTTGATGGCCGGGAACAGGCTTTGAATCACGACCGGACGCCGGCGGCCCACCAGCAGGATGTTGTCCAGGATTTTTTCAATCGGCACCGTCAAGCCGTTCAGCCGGTTCAAATAGTCCTGCGTGCCGCCGTCCAGTTTCACCCAGACTTCGTCTTCGCGGTTCAGGAGGTTCAGGCCCTCCTGGACTTTCGGGCGGTCCAGCGCGGTCGAATTGGTCACCACCACGATTTTGAAAAAGGGCAGATCCCCGCGAGTGCGGAGGTGGTTGATCTCGAACAACGCCTCCGTGAAATGGTCCGCCAAGGTGGGTTCGCCGTCCCCGCTCAAGGCCACGTGGCGCATTTGCAGCAGTTGATCGGGCAGCTTTGCGTAGCGGGGCAATTGCCGCAAACGTCCCGCGCCAGCCAGCCGGAGGGTTGCCTCCAGCTCGGCGGCCATGCGCTCCGTGTCAAAGCGCGCGGCGCGCACGGGCTGGGCGCGGTCAATTTCGCAGTATAAGCAGTTGAAGGTGCATTTCACCGCCGGGTTGACGTTGACGCCGATGGACAATCCACCGGCGCGGGGGGAAATCGCCAGATACACGAACTGGTTCTCCAAAAAATCACGCGCATACCCAAAGGCCTCTTCATCGCTGACAACGGCATGGGCCGGCGCGTGGCCGTTCCGGCCCGCCGTAATCTTTGGGCAGCTTTGCGTGTCCTGATCTTCAGTCACTCTGACAACAATATGAGCGCGGCAGCGGGCGCGGTGCCACACACTTATTGTCAAAATTAAACCTTCTTTTGACCAGGCATCACGAATCTGTGAGCCGTCGCCGCGCATCCGCGCCAGGGCAAACGGGACATCCATGACGGCGCGGATTTTACAATCCGTTGACAAGCATGGTTCACACCACAAACTGGCAACCTCGCCGGAATCGCGTTTGCCGACACCAACGGCAATTCCATCCAGGGCTATTGCCGGTAGGCGCGATAGAATTGGACCGGAGGGTTGGAGCCGCCGCCGCCAACCGGGATCGGGTTGACGACATTGCTCAAGATCAGGTTCATGTTCGATTGCCAGTTGCTGCCGCCGAGGTCGGATGCGCTTTGGATCATATAGTTCGACCCCGGAATGCCATAGAGCGTGAGGACGAACGTGGAATTGGTTCCGATGCCGACCTGCAACAGCGGTTCGGCCGCCACCACGACCACCTGCCCGGGCTCCCCGGTCGTGTTGCCCACCTGCGCTCCGTTGGGCTGCGTCCCTTGAACACCGGTCATTCTCAATGACCCCAATGTCGAGTGCGCCCCCTGCGCTACAAAGCAAATCTCCGCGATATTGGCCGGCCCCAGCAGTGTTCGTCCGGAGAGGGCGCTAACGCTGAACTGTGCCTGGGAGGATGACGAAGACACCAGGATGGCGGCGCCGACGGCGATGTTGGTTGAGCTAATTGACAAGTTGGTGATCTGGTTGGTGGGAAACTGGATCGTGAACTCCAAGGCGTTAAGCGGGACGCTGGAACTGATCAGGTTCACGGGCACGCAAGCATTCTGTCCGGATTGCAGCGCCGCCGAACCAATGCTTAACTCCACACAGTCGCCCACCGCCACCGGGAAGCTCATCGAATTGCTGACGGTGGGATATTCGATGTCGGTGGCCCAAATGGTGAACTCGTTGGTGCTGGTTCCCTGGTCGCAGGCGGGCGTCCAAGACAAGATGCCGCTGCTGGTGATCCGGCTTCCCGGCGGATCGCGCGGGTCGAGGCTGTAGGTCACCGGATAGTTGGCCTCGTTGGTAATCGTCAGGGTCTGGCCAACGGCGATGATCAAGGGACCGACCTGGGTGATGGTGGGCAGCGTGGCAACGGGTGTGGTGAACGTGACATCCCCTCCGAAGCCGGTGCCGGCGCCATTCACAGCCACGGCCTCAAAATGATAGGTTGTGTCGGGCTGCAATCCTTCCAATAGAAACGCAGCGTCCTGCAGCGTATCGAGACTTTGGTTCAGAGACATTGGCGGTGTTGCGTCGGTGTAGTTGGTCGTCGTGCCCCACTGGAAATACACGGTGGTCGGGCCATTGTTCGGATTGACCAGCGCATTCAAGGTGGCGGAAACGGAGTTGGTCGCGACGCCCGCCAGCGTCGCCACCGTCGGCACGGTGACCATCGGGCCGTAGGTGATGGTGTAGGAGCCGGTGGAGTTGTAATCAAACAAATGCACCAGGCTCTGCGGCTGTGGCGGAAGCATGTGAATGCGTTCAGGCGTCTGCCAGACATTCGGCCCCACCAGCAGGTTGACGCCGTCGGAGCGGCGCACGCTGCCGATGGTCATCGTCCCGCTGCTCGGATCCGGGAACTGCAAATAGACCCATCCCGGCGGGGCCGAGACGTTGATGGTGACGTTGGATTGCGTTTGAGAAGGCGTCCCGTAAACGATCACATTTGTCAGCGAAGTCACCGGGAAAACAGGTCCTGTGCTGGAATAAACGTTGTCCGGCAGCGCGTCCACATTGGTGGTGTCGTTGACCAGGAAATCCGGGATGCCATCGTCCTCCGGCACCGTGAGGCGGACAATGTGGTTCATTTCATGGATTGCCACGCTGTTAATGAGCGATGTGTTGGTGGCTCCCAGCGCATCAATATGCTGGAAGATCGCGCTGTAACCGATAAAGGCTCCTTCCAGCGTTGAGGTCATCAGCCACACTCCGGTGGCATCGCCGCCCGCCGGAATAGCGCCGAGATCCATCGTCAACGATGGCGATGGCAACTGGTTGGTCCCTGCCTGGGAACCTATGATCTCAAAGGCAATAACCAACCCATTGGAATTGGCGATGATTGTCGGCTGGGCGGACGTGATGGTGAAGTCATTGGCCACGCCCAGACCCCCGTTATGCACGATGAGGCCCAAGCCGAAGGGAATGGACGGCTCGACTTGGGAGGTGAAAGGATCCTGGCTGTAAACGTCATGCTCCAGGAAGTAATCCACATTGAGAATGGGACTGGGCAATACGGTGATGGGCACCGCAAACAAAGGGATGACCACCTGTTGTCCGTCCAGCACGTAGGAGAGCGTTCCGCCGATGGCGAACTGCGTGGGCGCGGTGGGTGCGGCGTTGGTGGCGGGGATGATGGTCCAGGAAGCGGTTCCTGAAGCGCCGTTGGCCAAATTGCCGGTGCCATCCACTGCGTTGAGACCGGTCAAGGCTGGCGGCACAACATCGAATAGGTTTGACGCCGGGTTGCCGGAGGCGTCCACGGGATTAATCGTTACTTGAAGATCGCTGATGGCGCTGCCCGCAGTGTTGTTGATCTGCAGCGTGGCCTTGAAGGCGTCCCGCGCAATGACGGCGTGCTGATTAATTTGCAGGGTGACATCCACGATGGCCCCCACCACCGGCGGAACAAAACTATAGCTGGGCGATGCAACAAACGGCGTCGCGATTACGACATCACCGCCACCACCACCGCCGCCTCCGCCTCCGCCTCCGCCACCACCGCCACCACCGCCGGTCACGTTCACAACCGGCGTGCTGCTGATCGTGCAGTTATTGGGATTGGCGTTATACACATAGATGGGCGTTGTGTAATAGTTGGTCTGGGTAGGGGTAAAGACATGCCAGTTGAGTTGCGCGGCGATGCTCGACGCCGCATCGGTGCTGGAACCCAATTGCGTGATAACCACCGGCACAACAATGCTGCTGTCGGCGCCCAAATCGCCCAGGTTGCCGGCCAGCGGCACGATGGACCAATCCGTGTTGGTGCCAAAAGACAGCTGCAATCCCTGCGCGGAAATCAAGCCGCTGTTGGTAATCACCAAGTCAACCTGATTGGTGCCGCTGAACTGGCAGAGATTGATCGCGCCCGGACTAATGGTCACCACCGGCCAAGGCACCTGCGTCTGGAATACGGTCGTGAGCGTGAAATCATAGTTGTCCGGTATCGTCGTCGGCGTCACCACCCAGGTATAGCTGACCAGATTGTCGGGCAGGAACGCCACGACATTGTTCGTCTTGTTGGGTTGCACCAGCAAGGTGGTGCCAAAACTTCCGTGATTGGCCGCTTCGACATCAATCGTGTAATAAGCCGAGGTCAGGTTGGTGAACTGCACCGTTCCCGAGGATCCGGTGACTGCGCTCGCCACATTTGAGCCGGTTAAAAAATCGCTGACCGTCACCGTCGCGTTCGAGAGGTTGGGGGCGCCGGGACTCACAAGAGTGAACTCATCCTGCGCGGTCACCTGTAAATTGCCGACCTGCGTGGAGACGCAATCAAAAGTGAAGGGGACCGATGACTGGAAGTTCGGTCCGACGACGACCAGGGTGCCGGAATAAGCGCCCAATGTCATCCCGTTGGTGGGCGTCAATGCCAGTGTCACCTGGATGCTTTGCCCAGTTGCCAGCGACGTCATTGGCTGGGCAGTAACCACCGACAGCCAAGGTGCGTTGGCCGGCAGAAGAACCTGAATGCTGCCGCTGGCGGCACCCCCAACATTCTCCAGACTAAAGGTAACCAAATTCTGCGCCCCCGGCACCATTGTGCCGTCAAGGGTCGCGGGAACCGTTGCCAGTTGCGGCGCCAGTTGCACGATGGATGTGTTGATCGGAAAGTTATTCGTGACGCCTACAGCGGTGGCAAACTGAATGTTGATTTGGGCCTTGCTGGGCGTGCTCCCGCTGGCTTCAAGAATGTAAGTGGCCTGCACCGTGCCATTGCCGGGCAATGACCCCGGCACACTGACTTGGACGCTTACGTTTGCGGGCACACCACTCACGCTGGCCGTCAGCCCCCCCAGCGCGACGCTCGTCAGGTTTGACAGAGTAATGGTGTTCGTCTGGGCAGAACCAACCGCCAGCACCGGTGAAGCGCTGGAAGCGCTCAAGCTCATTCCGAGCAGCGTGAACGAGCCTTGCGCGGCAGGGTTATTAACGCCCGGCAACGCCGCCGCGTATTGCACCAGGCCCACCTCACCCATTAGCGGCGTAAAGTTAAACACCGTGCTCCCATTGCCGCCAGTGGTTAACGGTATTGTCCGGGTGGTGCCCGAATTGTAAATCCACAGCGTCGCCGCGCTGTTGTCCACCGCCGCCTGCGTCCCGCAATTGAACGTCTGCACGGTGATGGGAATGGTTGTTCCGGCCGGATAGAACGATTGTCCGGCCTGCGCGCTGGCGCAGTAACCGAGCACCTTCAACATCGCCGGCGCGCTCGTCACCGAGCCTACGATGTTGGTGACCACCACCGTGTATTGTCCCGCATTGGTAGTCTGCACACTGGCAAAATTCAGCACCGGGCCGGTCGCGGCCAGTTGGTTGGTGCCTTGATACCATTGATAGCCAAAGGGTGGTGTCCCGCCGGCCGTGACCGAGAAATACGCCGTGGCGCCCACACCGACAGCCAAGCTTTGCGGTGTGGAAACCGACGGCGGCGACAGCACGGTCAGAACCGCAGCCGTGCTGACCAGCGTGCCAAAAGTGCTCGATATAACCACCTGATAGTTTCCAGCATCGGCAGAAACGAGATTGCTGATGTTCAACGTCGGCGTCTGCACGCCGCTGATCTCGCCGAGGTTCAGCAGGTTGGCGCCGTTGAACTGCCATTGGTATGACAATGTTCCACCGCCGGAAGCCTGCACCTGAAACTGTGCGTTGCTGCTTAACACAACCGATTCGTTGGTGGGCTGGACCTGGATGCTTGGAGGAATCCCAAATGTGAAAGCATTGGGCAGGCTCGCCTGATTCCCGTCGGGATTGTTGATGCTCACGCTGACCGTGCCGGGAGGTGATGACGGTGTCCGCAACGTCAGCATTGTCGGACTGCCCACGTTCACGGATGTCGCCTGTGCCGACCCAAAGCTCACGTTCGCGCCAGCCTCAAAGTTCGTGCCGCTTAGGGTTACCGTCTGGCCACCGTTGGTCGAACCGGTAGCAGGCAAGACAGTCGAAATCATTGGCGGCGCGGCGGCATTCACCGTCAGCGTGCCGTTGTTGAGAGTGACTGAATAATTAATTAGCCGACCAAACGGATCCACCAAGGCAGGCACAATGTTGTAAGCGCCCGGCGGGCTGGCCGGCACAGCGGCGCATGAATAATTCGCCGCAATGTTGTCCAATCCCTGCAATCCGGTAATTGTCCCGGTGAAAGCCGGGTTGGCCTGCCCATAGGCGCGCGATGCGTTGGTGCCGGTCACGGTCAGCGGCGCCTTTGAAATCGCCAGACTGACGTATTGGGTGACGCTGTTGTAATCCACCTTGTCGGTTGGCGTGAACACCACGGAAAGCAGGTAGGAGCCGGCGGACAGGACTGTGCCGGCGGGCGGATTGTAAGTGAAAATCCCAGGCACGCCCGCCATCGCGTTGAGTTGGGCATCATTCAAGGCCGCGCCGTAGGTAATGGGTGCCGCGTTGGACCAGGTAACGGTCGGCGTTTGGCGCAGAACCACCAGTGTTCCCGGCTGGCTGACTGTTCCCCCAACAATGTTGCTCACGCTTACAGTGTAATTGCCCGCATCGGCGAACTGGACATTGGTGATGGTCAACACGTTGCTAAATGAGCCGGTAATGCGTCCGTTGTCGGCCAGATTAGTTCCGTTAAGTTCCCATTGGTTGGTGAGCGGCAGCAGTCCGGTGGCTTCGACGCTGAAGATGGCCGTGCCTCCGAGCACGATGGACTGGCTTTGCGGCTGGCCCGTGATGGCCGGCGCCTCGGTCAAGCACTTTCCCGCCGCGCCCGCGCCGTAAATGGCGGCAATCTCATCGGAAGACACGACGCCGTTGTAGACGGACAATTGGTTGATCACACCGTCAAACGATTCGTTATTAGTTCCATTGAGATTGTCCGCGCGCGCGCCGATGGCGGCCGATGTGCTGAAACTGTAGCCAGGGCTGAAAGTCCCGCTGGCCGCATACTGAACGCCATCCAGGTAGAAGAAAACGGTGCCGTTTGAAGCAGCGGTGACAGCGACATGATGGAGATTGGTGTCCGTGACCGCTGCGGCGGAACTCACATTAGTAACGTCAATTTGCGACAGAAAAAGAGCGCCGTTCGTAAATATCCCCAAGCCGTATCCGTCGAGCCCATATGAAAACAAGAGGCCGCTGCCGTTAACAGCCGTTGGGTCCGACGAAGCCATGTTCGTGCTGGCGCGTTGAATCCAAGCTTCAATGGTAAAAGATTGCAATTGCAGGTTCGTCGGATTGCCCACCACCACGCCGGCATGATTGTTCATGAACGCGAACCCCTGTCCAACTTCCGCCGGCGTGTAGGTCACGCCGTTGCTCAAGACGCCGTTGTTGCCGCTGACGATGTCCAGCGCGTTCCCGCTGCCCGGCCACCACGACACCAAGCCCGTTGGCGGAGCGGTGCAGTTAAGCACCGACACCTTCGCCACCACGCTGGTGACAGACCCGTAAGAATTGCTGACGATCACACAATATTTGCCCGCATTGTCATCCGTGATCCCATTTAGGACGAGACTTGGCGACGCCGACCCGGAAACCACCCCGCCGTCGCTCAAGGCGGCTCCGTTCCAAAACCATTGGTAGCTCAATGGTGTCATGCCCGTCGCCGCCACGGAAAGCAGCACGCTGCCAGCGTAAGGAACCGTTACGTTGGTTGGTTGCACGGTGATGGCGGGAGCCAGATTTACAGTGTTGGTCACGGTCAGATAAACGCCGCTGTTGCTGTAGCTCACGCCCAAGCCGGACGGAATGTTCAAAGGAGCAAGCGTGCCGCTGCTGCTGGAAGACGAGAGAATGTGGTATTGGCTGCCCAGCGCGGGCACAAATCCGTTGGTCAGCGTCACCGTCAAAAGTCCTCCCAATGTTGCACTGCCAATGCCAGTCAGGGCTCCCGATTGGCCGGTGTTGGTTCCGCCGAGGTTGACAAACACGGTGCCGCCGTTCTGGGCAAAATTATTGCCACCCAGCGAGAGTGTGCCGCTAATCGCTCCCACGGCTCCGCCGACATTGCTCAACGCCGGTTGGATTGTGCTGGTATTGGTCCCGCCGACCTTCACCAGAGTGCCTTGGTTGACAATCTCCGGAGTATTGTAGGCGGCCGTAATGGAAACGTCCGAGGTGAACTCCACCACGCCCGCGGGTTGGTTGAACAACCATCCGGCGATGCCGCCATAGTAGTTTTCAAGCTGAAGATTTCCGCTGGTCAATTGCACCAGTCCCAGGTTCGTAATAACGCCATAGTTGACATAGATGGATCCGCTGGTCCCGGCAAATATCAAGACGCCATCGGAATTCACGGTCAGCGCACAACCCGGGTTTATTTGCCCGCTGGTCCACGTCAGCACTCCATCGAGCATGCCGCTTCCGCTACAAACCGCGCCCGCCATCACCAAGTTGGAGCTGCTTAGACTCCCGTTAAACGTGACGGTGCCGCCGCTCAACATGATTTGGCCCGTCCCCAGAAACAAACTGCCGGTATTCAAAGTGGCGCCCAAGTCGTTGAAGTCAATCGTGCCGGCGTTGGCCTCCACCGTGCCGCTGTTGTTTAAATAGGCCTGAATTGCGCTCGTATGGGTGCCGCCGGATTTCAACACGGTGCCTTGGTTGACGAGTTCCGGCGTGTTATAGGCGGCCGCAATCGAGACGTCCGCAGCCAGGTCCACAACCCCGGACGGCTGGTTAAACAACCAGCCGGTGATGCCGCCATAGTAGTTTTCCAGTTGCAAATTCCCGCTGACCAACTGCACGGTTCCAGCGTTCGTGATCACCCCCAAGCTGACATAGGCTGATCCGTTGACTCCCGCCAACGTCAGCACTGCCCCGGGGGCGACCGTCAAGGTGCAGTCGCGATTGATTTGCCCGCTAGTCCAAGTCAAGACCCCGCTCAAGGCCGCGCTCCCGGACAAATTCGCTCCCGCCAAGACGAGATTGGAACTGGTCAGACTGCCGTTCAGTGTGACCGTGCTTGTGCTCAACAGGGTTTGGCCTGCTCCTAGGAATGCACTGCCCGGATTCAAAGTGGTCCCCAAGTTGTTGAGGTTGATTGTGCCGGTATTAGCCTCCACCGTGCCGCTGTTGTTCAAATAGGGCTGAATTGTGCTCGTTTGGATGCCGCCGGATTTCAGCACGGTGCCTTGGTTGACGAGTTCCGGCGTGTTATAGGCGCCCGTAATCGAGACGTCCGCAGCCAGGTCCACAACCCCGGACGGCTGGTTAAACAACCAGCCGGTGATGCC
>Ga0181529_10006805_pt1 | contig 11527 bp, 14 predicted proteins | sample PEATcosm2014_Bin_36_FD_119763 | JGI IMG/M metagenome (GOLD analysis project Ga0181529, IMG submission 119763) | Peatland microbial communities from MTU Mesocosm Facility, Houghton, MI, USA - PEATcosm2014_Bin10_30_metaG | ecosystem: Environmental > Terrestrial > Soil > Wetlands > Peat | place... | reverse complement strand
GGATTCTTGCGCAAAACGAATAGACCCCCCGCGCGAATAGACCGAGTCGGTTCTTTCGTCAGATAACCGCACGAAATCAGACTGTTATGAATAGACCGGAATAGACCCTACTACGTAGGAAGGGAGCGCTCTGAGCGCGCTCCCCCCTACCGGCCGTAGGACAGCTCGCCAGCGCGAATAGACTTCGAAACGAAATCGAGACGGGCGGCCGGTACGCCCGAAGCGTCTGCGCAAGCATTGTGCAGAGATGTCAATGGCTTACGCAATAAGCGGGCAGACGACGCCATTATCACGCAGGGTCGCCGAGTGGAAAGAAGATATTTTCGAGAGAATATTCACCATCAATATCAATGCGTTACGAGGCATACGGATTTTCCATATATCTGAGCGCCGCCTAAGTTATTGATTTCATTAGGCGGCGATTTTGGGCGCTCGGAAGCGTGTGTCAAACTCTAGATTAGGAAGGATTGCGTTCAGACTCCGAGTCGCCGGCGCCCCTTCCCCCCTCAATCCGAAACCGTCGCGACCACGCCGGCCCGATCGAGCGCGCCGGGCGTCTCGTCATGCGCTCGCCGAGCGCGATCATGGAGGAACCGTGTCCGACCTCGCCGCCCTCGCCGTCGATCTGAACTACTCTGCACCGGCCCACCCGACCAATGTGGTCGAAGACCTCGAATTGACCGCGCCGACCCACGTCATCAGGTTGAAATATCCGCCTCGCCGCAATCGCTTCACACTGCAATATCGCGCCGGATCGAGGCCGTGCTTGTTCGCCGCCGCCTTCGCCTTCGATGGCGACACTGTTCGGTTGATCGACGGTTCGGCATTGCCCGCCGGCCGGATCGATGTGAGCTATCAGACCGCTTAGGGCCCCGCCGCGCGAGCGCGCGTCGCCTAGCTGACTTCGTCGATCTCGCCGCCCTTGGAGTGGCCGCGGTCGAAGATCGCCGCCGGCGGGCTTCTCTGCCAATCCAGCCTAACGAGATTCGTCGCACCGGAGATCGGCGCGACGATCGGCCGGTCGACGCGTCGCGCTTCCCCGCGTCGATCGGCCACAACTCCGCATCGGAGCCGATGCGTCGAGCGCGATCGGGCGCGGCTGACGGCGGATGAAACCGCAGCCGCGTCCCGATTGCTGGAGGTTTTCACCATGTCGATTTCGATCCGCCTCGACACACGCGAGTTTGAGGCGCTGCTCAACAGCGCCGCCGAGCAAATCCCGCGCGCCATGCGCTGCGTCGTGAGCAAGGTCGCTCGCGACGCTCGACGCACAGCCCTCGACGCCGGCGCCCGCGACATGGACGTGTCTAGCGCTCGCGCCAAGAAAGGCATTGCGACAGTTCGCGCCGCACGCGCTAGCGATCTCACCGCGACTTGGACCATCAACACGGTCGACGTGAGTATCGCCGACACGAACGATGCGGCGTTGGCGAACGCCGCCGCACGCAAAGGGCCGCTCGCCGCCGCGATCGAAAAGCTGTCTGGAGGGGGTTCGTCGCATCTTCAAGTCCGAAGAGCGTTCGGGATATTCGGCGCAAACTCCGGCAAATCGATCATCATGCGGCGCTTCGGCCCCGGTAAGGGTGACATCAAGCGCGTCGAGGGAGAGATGTTCGTAACGAGCATGAAGCAAGAGGGCGGGGCCGCACGCATCGCTTGGCAAAAGCAAGCCGAAGCGCAAATGAGAATCCGCACTTCCGAAGCCGTGGCCGCAGCGCTAAGCGGCTCCCGCGCGCTTCCCAGCGAAGGCGCCGACTAAGTCGCGAGTTCGCACTACGGCGCCAACGCAGCCGATACGCTACGCCAAGCTATAACTGCGCGGCGCCGGGGCTGCGAACGGGGCGCCGCGCCCTCAAAGGTACTACCGCAGCATTCCCGCCGACCGTCCGCGGAGCGCTGCCCCCGGCTTTTTCGTTTTGAGCCGCTGATTTCTTGATAGTCCGCGCCGAGCTGTGCGAACTCGACCGCGCCGCGCAGACCGCCGAATGGGTCACGTTGGCTGAGCGGCGGGGCGGTCAATCGGCGCAACTTGCGCCGATTGAAAGTAAACGCGAAGATGGGCGAGGCCATCGCCCCGAGGGCGGACAGCGCCTCGCAGCCCGCGAACTCGGCGTCCCCCGGCGGACGATCGAACGCTCGATCAAGATCGCCGGCATCGTCCCGGTGGCGCAGCGCGCAGCCGGACTTCGCGCCGATCTCTAACAACCGGAACAACCCATGACCGATCAAATCAACGAAGGCGCCCGCATGCCGCGGCGCGCCAACATAACGACTATCGCCGATGAGACGCACACAAGCCGTCAGCGCGCCGCTGCAATTTTGAAGGCGGCGGGGATGCGCAAAGGCCCCGACGACAAGTTCGTCTTCGACAAAGCCGTCGCGACGATCCTCGCGCTCATTGATCCGGCGCGCAGCGTCGGCCACGTCGCCGGCGGCGACGACACGGCGCTGAGCGACGGTGTTGCCGGCAACGTCTCCGCCCTGTCCGCGGCGAAGGCCGCATATGAGGCGGCGCGAACGCGCAAGATGGAAATATCCGTCGCGCAGATTGAGGGCCGCCTTGTCGACCGCGACGCCGCCATCGCCCTAGCACGCGATCTCGCCGTCCATGTTCGCAGCGGCTTGTCTGGCGTCGGCGCCCGCACCGCGGCCGACCTCGCCGCGACGAACGATCCCGCCAAAGCGCAATCGATCGTCGATCAAGCGATACACGACGCGCTCACTCGTCTGTCGTCGCTCGACACATACATCCTGGGAGACTCGACCGAATGACGCTCGCCGTCGCCGCCGCCTTCCTGGGGGCGCTCAAGCCGCCGCCCCGGATCGCGCCGAGCGAGTGGGCAGAGGCGAATCTAGTTCTCCCGCAAGGCGTCTCGCGCCCCGGCGCGCTCCGGCTGACGGTCCCGCAAAAGGGAATGGTCGACGCCGTCGCCGAGCCGGACGCAAAGGTCGTCGTCTTCATGACGGCGGCGCAGATTGGCAAGTCGACTGCGATCGACTGCATCTTGGCCAATTCGGTTATCAACGATCCTGGGCCGATATTGTACGTCGCGCCAGACGAGTCCGCCGCGCATTCATACGTGCGCGACCGGCTCGACAAGCTCATAGCGGCGACGCCCGCGCTCCGCAGTGTCGTCGGCGCCGGCGCGAAAGGAGTTGACTCGAAGGACGCAAAGAGCTTCCCCGGCGGCGAATTGCATACCGCGTCGTCATTCAAGCCGACCGACCTCGCCGCGCGATCAGTCAAGCTCGTCTGCGAAGACGAGATTGACCGCTTCTGTGCTTCCCTTCCGGGAGGCGAAGGCGATCCGGTCGCGGCGGCGATCAAGCGTACTACCACCTGGCGTAACGCCATTACGGTTCTCAGCTCAACGCCGACGTTCAAGGCGACGAGTCGCATTGCCGCTTGGTATGAGCGCAGCGATAAGCGTCTCTTTCACGTCGCTTGTCCCGCCTGCGGCGTCGTCGCGCCCCTGGCGAAAGAACGCATCGTTTTCGAACCGGGTAAGCCTGAGGCGGCGCAACTGCAATGTCTCGACTGCGGCGAGGCCACGGACGAAGCCGGCCGATTGAATATGCTCCGCGCCGGTTCATGGATTGCCACCGCTAGCGGCGAGAAAGGCATCGTCGGATTTCACGCCAACTCGCTCGTCAGCGAGATGGAGTCTCTTGCGAGCATCGCCGGCAATATCGACGCCGCTAAAACTCCCGATCAACGCCGCGTGCTGACAAACACGACATTCGGCGAACCGTTCGAGTCTCTCAGCGAAGTCGAATTGCAGCCCTCGGAATTGCAGGCGCTCGCAATCCCGCTCGCCGCGCCATATCCGAAGGCGATCGATTTCGTGGTCGCCGGTTGTGACGTGCAAACCGATCGCCTCGAATGCTCCTACATGGGCGTCAACAAAGCGAACGGGGCGAAGTGGATTCTCGATCATGTCGTGCTTAACGGCGACACGTCCGGCCCTTCCGTCTGGGCGGACCTCGACCGCGCGTTCGTGCGCACATTCGAGATCGAAGACAAGCGCGTTATTCCAATCAGCGCCGCGCTCGTCGATTCCGGGTTCAACAACGGAATGGTCATTCCGTTCGTCTCGACGCAACGCGCCAAAGGCCGCCGAGTCTTCGCATCAAAAGGTATCTTCGGATTTTCTCGAGTGCCGATCGAGGAGTCCCGCAGCAAGAATAGAGGCGCGACACACCGCACCATGAATTTGGGAGTCGACGGTCTCAAGTTCAATGTCGCGAAGGGCCTCACGTTACCCGTCGGGGCGCCGAACGCAATCGCGACACCGGACCATTTGCAATCCGACTATTGGGCGCAGCTCGCCGCCGAGCGCCTTGACGTTCGCGTGAACAAGCGCGGGCGGCAAGAAATGGTTTGGATACAGACCGAGCGAAGGAATGAAGCCTTCGACTGCGCTGTCATGTGCAGCGCCGCTGCGTTGCTGGTCCGGCGCCCGGCGCCGCCCGCGAACGCCGCAAAGAAACCCGCCATCCCGATCGAGGAACGCATCGCTGCGTTTCACAGACTCACTGGCAACTAAAGGAAGAACCAATGGCCCTCAAATCCGCCGCGAAGGCGACCTCTGTCGAAAGTCTGCTCGCCGCCGAACGGCTGCGCGTCTCGGCAATTCTCGAATCCGACGAAGGCAAGGCACGGCCGCTTCTTGCTGCCGAGTTGGCGCTACGCTCGCCCATGTCGTCGGACGCGGCTATCGCTCTTCTGTCGAAGGCGGCGCCGGAGTCGCGCCACGCCAGCGCGGCGGAATCCTTCGTTCGCGCTCTTCAAGCCGAGGCGATCGGTTTGACTGTGCTCGGCGCCGAGCCCGTCGCCGACGCGAAGGAAAAGCGTCTTCGCGAGATCAAGGCCAACGTCGGAAAAGGTCGCAACAATGCCGCGTGACGCACAATCGCTCGCTGAGGGCGCTGGCGGCCTTCCGGCCTTTCCCGGCGCGATCATCCCGCCGCCCCCGGCCGCGCCCGCCCTCGACGGCGCTGGCGGCCTAACCGCGCCGTCCGCTGGCCTCTTCGACGGCGTCAACGGCAAGGAACGCGTCGCCTGGGCGACCTACGCGCCCGCCGGTGCCGCCGGCAATTTCGGGTTCGGATATTCGGGAGGATTTTCGCCCTGGGCGAATGCGACCTCGCGCGACCGCACCGCCGCGACATTCATCGCGACAGATTTGATGCTGTCGGACCCGACCGTCCGCAGCATCGTCGACACGTTGACGACGAACGCGATCGGGACCGGCTTGACGCTCACGGCGAAGGTCGATCCGATCGCCACGGGCATAACTCCCGACGAAGCCCGCGCGGTCAACCACCAGATCGAAACGCAGTGGGCCGCATACTGCAACGACCCCGTCGAGTGCGACGGCGGCGGACAATTCACTGTCCATGAAATGTGCGCGCAAGCGTTCGTTCAATGGTTGCTCAACGGCGAGTGTTTGACCGCGCTCGACGTCGCCTATGCGCCGGGCGGGACGATGGCGACGAAGATCGTCAACCTCGACCCGCGCATGTTGTGTATGGATAGAACGATGGCCGTTGACGGCGGCCACGTCTTCAATGGCGTCGAGTATTCTCAGCGCGGCCGGCTGCGCGCGTTATGGCTGCGGCGCATCGCGCTCGGCAACTTCAATCAAGTCTCGACGCCGAAGCGTTATGCGATGCGCACCGCATGGGGGCGGAACCGCTTTATCTTCATTTTGGAGCGCGTTCTCGCCGGCCAGATCAGGGGCGCGTCACCATTGCTAGCTTGCCTCACGCCGTCACGCGAGCGCGCGTTGCTCAATGAGCTGAGCGTCGCCGGCACTGCGTTGCAAAACTCGTTCTCCGCTACCGTTGAAAGCGCTGTGCCGTCGCAGGGCGCTTTGAAGGGGCTGGAGATCGAACGCGAGCCGACGGATTGGGCCGCGGCGATTAGCGAGGCGGCCGTCAACCTGCGCGCCGTTTGGTACACAGACACAAAAATCAGTCTCGACGCCGCGAAAGTCGTGCATCTTGCGCCGGGCGACTCTCTCAAGCTCAATCAGGCGGCGAAGATCGGCCCGGATTACGCGCTCTTTCAAAAGAGCTTGGGCCTCTCCGCAGCGCGCGCGTCTGGCGTCGCACCTTCCGATGTTATCGGATTCAAGGACTCCAACTACGCTAGCTCTCGCTTGGAGCAAGCGTTGCCGCATCGACTCAACCTTCGTCGTCGCAAGGCGGTCGCGGAAAGGTGGATGCAGGACGCTTATGCGGCGTGGCTGGAGGAGTCGATTGCCGTTGGGCGTATCGAGCTGCCCGATCGTGCGCTTCCGTTTTGGGACGCGCGGCAAGGCTATACGCAGGCCAAGTGGCGCGGACAAGGCGTCGTTACGGCGGACAAGAAAAAGGATGCCGAAGCTGACTCGCTCTTGCTCGCCAACGGAATCGTAACGCTTGAAGACGTGCTAGCCGAGCGCGGCGTCGATCTCGAAACGCATATCGCGCAGCTCAAGGCCGAGCGCGAGATGCGCAAGGCGGCCGGCCTGCCGCTCGACTACGTCACCGCCTCGCAACGTCGCGAGCAAGAGGATGAACGCGAAGGCGGGGCCGAAGACGCGCCCGAAGGCGAAAGGGAAAACCGATGACGAACACATGCGCGCCGCCGGGACCGCCTAGCGCAGCGTTTTTCGCGGCGCTCGCCGCGGACCCGTGCGCGGCTGCGGTCGCGCTACAGGCGGCGCAACTTCAACTCCTAACCGGCGCGAACGTCGCAAGCGTTCGCTTCGGCGATCAGGAAAATCGCTTTAGCCGTGTCGACGCGAACGCGCTCCAAAAAGCGATCTCGCGCCTCTCGGCGATGTGCGACGCTGCGCATGGTCGCAAGAGAACCGTCCGCGCCGGACCGTCCGCACGTTGGACGGCGCCGCGTAACGGTTGGGGATTTGGGGGCTGGTGAAATGAAATATGCATTCAGAGTTCCCAACGCCGCCAGTAGCCGCGTCATTCCGATTGTCGACGGCGAAGCGGCGCGAACGCAGCTCAGCGCGGCCAAGGCGAAAGCCGACGGCTTCACGATCCTAGCTTGGCCGGAAGACCCGGCCGGACCCGTCGCCGCCGTCGACCTTCCCGACTACATCCCCGCCGCGCCGGACCCCGCTGTAGCAGCCCGTGCGGCGCGCCTGGAAGCCATCGCCAGCGCTCCCGAGGCCGCGAACGTCAGTCCCGACGTGCTCGACACCCTCGCCGCTCGCGACATGCCGCTCGCCGACGCCCGGGGCCTCCTACGGGGGCTGTCTCGCCGCGCGATCTCAAACCAATTCCGAGTTGAACTGGACGATGAACCGATGACCGAATCCGCACCTGCCGCCCCCGACGATCCAAGGGCCGCCCGAATGAAAGAACTGCGCGCGAACGTCGCGCCGACCAAGGCGACCCGCGCCGCTGCGCAGCTCATCGCAGCCGACACGGACGCGAAGCGCGCTCGGCTCCTGGAGATCAAAATCGGCGGGATCATGTCTCGCGCCGAACGCGGCGACCGCGCCGCCATCGCCAAGCGTAAGGAAATTCGCGCGGCCGAAGTGCTCGCTCGCGCGAACAACCTGTCGCTTGTTCATGCCCTCGCCGTCGCTGGCGTGACTCTCTGACCTCTCCACAATCCGAGCCGTAACGCTCGGAAGCCGTCACACCGCCGAGCCGCAACGCTCGGCGTTTTCATTTTCAAAGGAAGCCACAATGACCAAACGATCCGTTGCGAGCGACAAAGCCAGCGAGGCTCTTCACGATCTGGCTCGCGTTGCGACCACGACCGCCAACCACCTAAAGGCGGTCGCGGACGATCTTAAGGCCGCAGCGGACAGCTTCAAATCCGCCACGCCCGTCCGATCCGCCGACTGACGACCTCTTCGCGCCGGCGGCGTCGCCGCCCGGCTCTGTCATGTTTCAAGGAACTACACAAATGGCCGACGAAAATGTCTTCAAGCTGTCCCGCCCGCTCCGCACGCACAAAGGCGACGTTACGGAAATCACGCTCAAAGAGCCGACCGCCGGCACGTTCATTCGGGCAAAGAGAGACCCCTACAAAATCCGAATCATCGATGGCAAACCGGATTGCGACTTCGATCCCGTCGCAAGCATGGCGTTCCTTTGCGAGATGACTGGCCTCGACGAGATCGTGTTAGGGGCGTTGCCCGCGATCGATTTCGTTGGGTTGCGTTGGATGATGTTTCATAGCATCGCCAACACGCTCGGCGCCGATACAAACCCTTCGCAGCCGTAAGACGAGTGGCCGGCGCGATTGTCGCTGAGTTTCACCAGCCCATGTCCGAAGTCATGGCGCTGAGTCTTACGGAATTGGTCGCGTGGGTTTCGATCCTCGCGAAGCACGTCAAAGAACGTAACGCGGCACGGGGCTAGCGCCCCGTGTCACAAAGGGAGGCCGCATGTCTGGCCCGACAATTGTCGCAACTATCACCGCGAATGACGAGGCCAGCGCGAGGCTGCGCGCCCTTGCCGAAGTCGTAACAAGTACGGCGAAGCAACTCGACAAAATGGGCGCGAGCAACAAGCTCGCGCAGAACCTCAAAGAGTCCGAAGCCGCCGCGCTCGCCAACGAGCGCGCGTTCGGTCGGATGCACGCGATGCTTGGCCGCGTCGGCGAGGCCGCGAAGTCTATGGCCCGGCAAGTCGCGCAAGCCGCGGCGATGGTCGCCGGGCCGATTATCCTGGGCGGCGTTAAGCACGGCTTACAAGGCGGCGCTGAAATCCAGACGCAAGACTTGCGTAACGTCGCAGCCGGGATGACGCCGGCCGAGCGAAGGCAGGCCGACGATCAAGCGCGCGTACTGTCCCGCGACAACCTCAATCTCGGCGTCGCCGAGTTGATTCAGCTCAGCCGCGAAACGCGATCCGTACTGCGCGACAAGAGTGAAGCCCCGGCAATGATGCCGGTTATCGCTGAGGCGGCCTCGGCGATGAAGGCGCTCGGGATGGGCCTGGACGGCCTCCCGTTCGCGCTCAAAGGCGCGGAACTGTTGGGCGATGCTTCCGACCCGAAGCGCTTGACCAACTATCTCGACAGCTTTGTGAAGGCGCGCGAAACGCTCGGCACGCTGATAACGGCGGAAGATCAATTTCAGTTCGCGAAGCAATCCCGCGCGTCTGGCTTCCAGTTCTCCGATCGCTTCGCTACGCAAATGGGTCCGCTCATGTCCGCCGAAATGGGCGGCGAAACCGCGGGCACCGTGCTTAACGCGTTTGAGAAGGTCATGCGTGGCGGCGGCGCGATGGCCGACTACAAGAATATGATCGCGCTCGGCCTAGCGAACGAAAGCGACTTCATCAAAGACAAGACCGGACAGATACACGGACTCAAGCTCGGCCACCACATCAAAGACTCCGATCTTGCGGCGACGGACCCCGATCGTTACATCAATGAGAAGCTGGTCCCGGCCCTCATCGCGCACGGCGCAAAGAGTGTCCCTGATCAACTCAATGAGATTCGGCAGGTGTTCCGCGACCGCACGTCGCAGGACGCCGTGATCAAGCTCTTCACTCAGGCGAAGAGCTTCGAGTCTCACCTCGTTGCCCTGAATCAGGCGATGGGACTCTCAGCGGCGCAAATGCTGGTCCACACAGATGCGACGCTCGCGCTGTCTGCCGCCGAGACGCAGCTTGAGGGTCTGTTTTCCGAGATGACGAACCCTGCGATGGGAGTCTTCGCGCAGGGACTCGCCGGAGTCGCGGAAGGGCTCGCATGGGCGAAGAGTGGCATTCATTCGCTCGCCGAATGGGCGCCGAAGTCCGCCGCCGCGCTTTCCGCGCTGACGACCTCCGCCATCGCGCTCGGCGGCGGCTGGTTAACGATGAAGACGTTTCTCAACTTTATGGGCCTTGGCGGCGCGCAGGCGAAGCTCGGCGCGGCGGGGATCGCTCTAGACGGGTCCGCTGCTGCGCTCGACGCATCGGCGGCTGCGCTGAACGAAGCCGCAGCCGTGCTCGCCACGGGCGGCAAAGCGGGCGCGGTCGAAGGCGGCGCCATCGGGCTCGGCGAAAAGACGGCCGCCGCGGGGGGCGTCGGCTTCGCAGCCAAGGCGCTCGGACTGCTCGGCGACCTTTCGATTGCAGGCACAATAACTGCGGTCGCCTATGGGACGGCAAAGACGATCGCGGACTATTTCAACAGCAAGCCGACGCCGCTCGGCAAAGCGTTCAATGATTCCGACGACGCGGAATTGGCGCGCCAACAGCGCAAGCTCGACGCGATGGATCGCTTGCAGCGCTATCGCGAAGCGCATACGCCGATTGGCCTTGGCGCCATCGCGCCGCCGGCCGACCTAGTGCCGAAGCCGGGCGAAATGGCGCCCTACAACGGGCCTTGGCTGTCTCGCGATGGTAAGCCTCTCGACCTCGGTCCCCTGGCGCCGGACCCGGACTGGACGAAGTTCGGCAACGGCAGTTTTCTGCCGACGGAAGACTCGCTGCATCCGAAGGGCGGCGGTCTGCCGTCGCTGAGCGATCTCGGCGCGTGGCTTGTGAAGGAAATGCCGAGCGTTTTCTCGCGCCCGGACAAGCCGGTCGACGTGCAAGGCAAAGTATCAGGCGACGCCGAGCTTCACATAACAGTCGATGCGAGCGGCGTCACCAAGACGCAGACCACGCTCAATCTCGACGGAACGATCGGCCAGTCGGCGACCGTCCCGAGCGGCCGTAACCCTTGGTCCGCGGCTGGCGGCTACGCCTATTGAGGAATCGAAATGTCTTACTTCCGAAGCCTTATGCAAGAGCGTGTCTCGCCCGTTCTCGACTCGACGTTCGGCGAGGTTGTGCGCGTGAAAGGGATGCGCCAGCGCGCGAACTTCCCCGCCGAACGCGATCCCGAAAGGCCGATCGTCGAGGCGGTCGCCATCTTTACGGACCGCGCCGCGTTATGGGGCGGCGCGGCGCCTGACAACATCGGCAAGCGCCGCGTCCCGTTTCAGCGCGAACAGGGCGGCGCGCCCTCGCCCGAAGTCATCACGTCGACTCCGCAGTTTTCATTCGCCTATCCGGCGCCGCTCTTGAAGCGTGGCGATCTGATCTTGCGATGCGAGGAAGGAACTGTGTGGTCCGTTACGGGCGTCTATCCCGACAAGGTCGCCCGCGCTTTGGTGACGGTCAGCGAAGCGGGCCTTGCATCGCAGGCGGATTTCTCATGACCGCGAGCTTCACGACCTCGCTTGCGCGAGGCTGCGCGGATCAAGCCTACAGCGAAGCATTGACGCATGATGCGCCGGCTGCGATCGAGGGCTGCGTTGCGACCCTCGCCCGCACGCGCAACGTGATTGACGCCGTCTTCGCAGCGCGAGGGCTACACCGGCGTCATCACGCCGCGCTCGCGCGCCATATCCGCGAAAGGCCGGGCATGTTCGCGCCGGCCGTCGCGGCTGCGGTTCTCTCCTATCTCGCTAATCCCGATGAAGAGTTCGTGTTCGAGCACTTCGACGGCGTGACTGATGCGCTGCGCGGGTTCTCTCCGGCCATGTTCGTGTGACGAGTTGAGCGCGTTCGTCGTGCGCTC
>Ga0181529_10006800_pt1 | contig 11531 bp, 9 predicted proteins | sample PEATcosm2014_Bin_36_FD_119763 | JGI IMG/M metagenome (GOLD analysis project Ga0181529, IMG submission 119763) | Peatland microbial communities from MTU Mesocosm Facility, Houghton, MI, USA - PEATcosm2014_Bin10_30_metaG | ecosystem: Environmental > Terrestrial > Soil > Wetlands > Peat | place... | reverse complement strand
CTTCGATGCCGATCAGCAGAAAGACGACGGAGTTCACAAGAAAGGCGGCATACTCCCAGAACGCCGTCACGGCCAGCCGCGTTCCGGGCGACATGGCCGAATGCATGCTCACGCTTCCCACGACGATGCCCGCGGCGATGACGGCGACCACGCCCGAGACGTGCAGAGATTCCGCGCCGAGGTAGGAGCCGAAGGCGACCAGGGTGGTCAGGCTGATCTCCACAAGCTGATCGTCCAGCTCGTTGTGAATCCGCGTCGCCGCCAGGCCGACCACCGAGCCGAAGATGGCTCCGCCCGCGACGAGGTAGACGAACTGCAGCACGCTCGCGCCGGGCGAGACGTGGTGACCGGCCAGCGCCGCGAGCGTCACCGTGAAGAGCACGACGGCCGTATCGTTGTTGAAGAGGCTCTCCGCCTCCAGGATCAGCGTGAGCCGTCGTCCGGCGTTCAGCCGCTTGACGATCGCGATGACGGAGATGGGATCCGTGGTGGAGATGAGCGCGCCGAACGTCAGCCCGACCGCCAGCGGCGCGTGCAGCCAGATCGCGGCCAGAACGCCGACGATGAGCGCCGAGGCGATCGTGCCGGCGAGCGTGTAGATAGTGATCGGGCGCCAGTTCTGCTTCAGCTCGTCCAGCCGCAGGTTGATGGCCGAATCGAAGAGCATCGGCGGGAGGAAGACCATGAGCAGGAAGGTCGGGTCCAGGCGGATGTGAGGCAGCAGGCGCTGGATGCCGATGACGAGGCCCGTTATGACGAGGGCGAGGGCGTAGGGCGCCTTCGCCTTCCGCGCGACGAGAGTCGCGCAGAAGGCGATGAGCAGCAGCCAGAAGATATGGGCTACAACCCGGATCTCGCTTGCGCCATGCATATATTATTATGGCGCAGCGCGCGGGCTGAAAGCGCGCTCACACGCGACCGATCAGTCTCGCGTGAACATCGCATTCGTCACGGAGTTCTGCTGCAGCGGTTTGACGTGCCCGTCCGCCCATACTATTTCGGCCCAGCCCTCGTCCGTCACGGTCTGCAGCGATGTGTTTATGAGTCTCTGGCTGCTGATGTGCCGGAAGTCCATCGTGGGGACGCCGTACCACTGGTTCGGAGGATCGATTCCCGGCGTCTCTTCCATCGCGCCGCTGCCGCCGTACCAGGGAGCGCTGTAGAAGCCGGAATCGGAGAAGATGATCTTATCGGCAGTAGAGCCTAGAGAGGCCTCTGTCGCGGGATTGTGCGGCCACCAGTTTCCGGAGGAGTCGTAGCCGTCGCCCGAGATGTAGTAGTCGGAGCCGACGTATCCCCAGTTGTAGCCGTAGCCGTTTCCGTCGCCGAAGGTGGTAACGCCGGTCCAGCTCGGGCATCTCTGGATCTCGCCGTTCTTCATGTAGGGATAGATCAGCCCTTTGGTTTTGTCCCAGGTATTCGCGGGCGTCCGCAGGCCGAACCAGTACTGATAGCACGTGTATGCCTGGCAGTCGTCGTACACGTAGAGGGGATACGTCTCGTCGTAGTCCTCCGCGTACATCATCGTGGCCAGCCCGAGCTGACGCAAGTTGGAGGCGCACGATGCCTGCCGGGCCTTTTCGCGCGCCGTCGCGAAGACGGGAAATAGAATGGCTGCCAGGATCGCGATGATGGCGATCACCACCAGCAGCTCGATTAGCGTAAATCCTCCGGTCTGCACCCAATGCGTCCTGCGGCCTGCCGCCGCGCCGTTCCGGTCATGCGCTTGCATCGAATCGCACTCCTCTCTCACTCGTCGAGGATAATCGTGCCCTGCGCATGAACAAAAAGACCATTCCGGCGTCGTGCGGAATGGTCAGTGCTGCGGCCCCTACGCCGGCTAGTTGCCGGACGGGCCTCTGCTGCATCAACCCTTATCGCGCGAAGGGCACTGTTTGATGAATCGCAGGCGGGCATTCGGGCTTGGCCATGAGATCTCTATCCCATCGGACCTTACCGCAGCGGGACTGCGCCGGAATTTCACCGGACTTCCCCCGTCTTTCGGCCTCGGACTCGCGTCCGGGCCCCTGCGACCAGCCAGGTTGTGCGACGATTATGACGCGTGAATACGCGGATGTCAATGGCCGAGCGCCCGGCAGATCGGCCACCGACCGCTCTCCGTCCTCCGTTCGTGCCCGTCTGCCGTCGCCGCACGTTGCTCGCTTGACGTTTTGTTTACAGAGGCTTATACTGTGGCGACAATTGCAAGTTTGAGTCGCAGGGGCCGGGTTCCGGCCCATGATGGGGGAAGTCCGGTGAGATTCCGGTGCAGTCCCGCTGCGGTATGGCGACGGCGTAGCTCCGCCGATCTCCGAGCCCGAATACCCATCTGCGACAGATCACCACGATCCCTTCGCGCGATAAGGGGGTGATGATCCGCATCCCGGCCGGCGGCCCTTAGCGGCGAGGCCGAGGGTGCGGCCAACACCATCCGGCGCGCCGGGTGGTTTTTTTCGTCTTTATGGCACGATCGCACACGGTAACTGTCTTTTTCGCGCTCCTCGCGCTGGCGCCGCTGCCCGGCTGCCGGGCGCACGCGCCTGCGTCTGCGCCGCGGCCCGCCGCGCCTTCGGCCGGCGGCTTCCCGCTCACGCTGGTCGACGACGCCGGCCGTCGCGTCACGCTTACGAAACGGCCCGAACGGATCGTCTCGCTCTGCGCGGCGGACACGGAGATCCTCTTCGCTCTCGGCCTCGACCGCGAGATCGTGGGCGTCGACCAGTACTCGGACTATCCTCCGGCCGCGCGCTCGAAGCCCGTCATGGGAAGCTTCGCCGAGCCGGATCTGGAGCAGATCGTCGGCAGCGCGCCGGATCTCGTGCTCGCGGCGGCCATGCACGTTCCCGAGGGCGTCCGCGCCCTGGAATCCAGGGGCATCACGGTTGCCGTGATCGCGCCCGGGAACGTTCCGGCGGTGCTGGACCGAATCGGGACGGTCGGCAGATTGACGGGACAGGAGCGGCAGGCAGCCAATCTCGTCGCCTCGCTGCGCGCGCGCATTCGGGCCGTTGCGGCTCGCATCGCCGGGCGACCGAGGCCGCGCGTATTCGTCGAGGTATCGCCGGACCTGTACACTCCGGGTCCCGGCTCGTTCCTGAACGACGTCGTCGCCAGGGCGGGCGGAGAGAACGTCGCGGCCGACGCCGCGAGCGAGTGGCCCCAGATCAGCCAGGAGGCGCTTCTTCTCAAGGATCCCCAGGTGATCGTCCTGACGGATTCGCTTGAGGGCGTAACCGTTTCGAAGGCGGCTGCCCGGCCCGGATGGCGGGATATCGACGCCGTTCGGCGCGGGCGCGTGGTGACGATCGACCCGAACCTGGCGGACCGCACGGGTCCTCGGATCGCGGACGGGCTGGAGGCGATGGCCGACCTGATTCATCCGGAGACGAAGGGGCTGGCGCGCCGATGAGATTGCTTGCACTGGCGCCGGGCGATCCGGGCCGCACACCGCCGGCTGCCGAAACCGCCCCCGGGCGTCCCGATTTGCGGCGGGCGGCGCCGTGGATCAGCGCGGCTGCGCTGCTGGCGGCCCTCCTGCTCTCTTTGCGCTGCGGGAAGCTCGCGCTGCCGTTCGGGACCGAGGTGCGCATGCTAGCGTGGCGGCTGTTCGGCATCGGTCGCCCGACGTGGCCGGCTGCATCCGCAGCCGTTCTGTTTTCGATCCGGCTGCCGCGCTTAACGCTGGGCGCGCTCACAGGAGGCGCCCTGGCGTTGGCAGGCACGGGCTACCAGGGCCTGTTCCGCAATCCGCTGGCCGATCCGTACCTGGTGGGCGTGGCTTCGGGAGCGGGTCTCGGCGCCGTGCTGGCCTTCGTGCTGCCGCTTCCCGCCGGGCTGTACGGGCTGGGAATCGTGCAGGTCATGGCCTTCCTTGGCGCGCTGGGGGCAGTCGGCCTGGTCTACGCGATGGCCTGGCGCGGACGCGGCGCGCCGACCGGAACGCTGATACTCTCGGGCGTGGCCGTGGCCGCGCTGGCGAACGCAGGCACGTCCTATCTGCTCTACCGGCATGGAGAGAGGCTGCAGACCGTATATGGCTGGCTTCTTGGAGGGCTCAACTCCGCGACCTGGTCCGACGCGGCCCTCATCGCGCCGGCCATCCTGGCGAGCGCGCTCATCCTCATCCTGCACGGGCGGGTGCTCAATGCGCTGCAGTTGGGAGAGGAGCAGACGGCGAGCGTCGGCGTGAACGTGGAGCGAGCCAGGCTGCTCATCGTGTGTGCGGCCACGCTGGCGACTGCGGCGGCCGTTTCCGTAAGCGGCCTCATCGGATTTGTCGGGCTGATCGTCCCGCACGCCGCCCGGATGTTGTTCGGCGCAGATCACCGCAGGCTGTTGCCGGTCTCCGCGCTTCTCGGGGCGGCGTTCCTGGTGACGGCGGACGCCGGAGCGAGGTCGATGCCCGGCGTTAGCGAGCTGCCGGTCGGCGTGGTGACCGCGGCCTGCGGCGCGCCCTTCTTCCTGATGCTGCTGCATCTTCGCCGGAGAGAGACCGACTGAATGGCGCCGATCCTCGAGCTAAACGACGTTAGTTTTGCCTACGGCAAGCGGAATATCCTGGACGGCGTCTCCTGCGCCGTCCGGCCCGGGCTGGTGACGGGTCTACTCGGCCCGAACGGGACCGGAAAATCGACGATGTTGCGCCTCGCCGCCGGCCTGCTGCGCCCGAGCAACGGCGCCGTGCGGCTCTGCGGGCGTGACATTTCCGAGCTGGACCGGGTTTCGATCGCCCGCCGGATCGCAATGGTTTTTCAGGAGGGTCCCCTTCCGGATGCATTCACCTGTCTGGAGATTGCGCTCACAGGAAGAATGCCGCATCTTGGATGGCTGCGATCGGAGAGCGCAGAGGATCGGCAGATCGCTCTCATGGCGCTCGAACTCGTCGGCGCCGCCGGCCTCGCGCATCGCCGTGTGGGAGACCTGTCGGGCGGCGAGCGGCAGAGGCTCAGGCTCGCGCGCGCGCTGGCCCAGGAGCCGGACGTGCTGCTGCTGGACGAGCCGACGACCCATCTCGATCCCGCAAACCAGCTTGTGTTCCTGGATCTGATCCGCCGGCTCGCCCGCATGGAGGGAGTCGCCGTGCTGAGCGTGTTTCACGACGTGAATCTGGCGGCAGAGTATTGCGACAGGCTGGCGTTCCTTACCGGCGGCCGTATCGCCGCGTTCGGCGAGCCGGCATCTATCGTCGAATCCGATCTCATCGCACGCGTCTACGGTGTTTGCCTGCCCGTCATCCGCCATCGGGGCAGGCCCATTGTGCTCTATGCCAGCGCACCGGACCCGGACGGTAACGCGTTCTCGGGCGACGCCGGCACGACGCCGCGATCTCAACCCGTGCAGGAGCTTCCGACTCGTAATGGAGGGTAAACGACGATGACAGGCGAGAGCACCCAGAGCGCCGTCGACGCGCCGGGTGCAGAAGAGATCAGCGCCGAGGGACGCGCGCGCATCCGGGCCGAGCAGGACGCCATGCGCAAGCGCGCCGACCGGCGGAATAAGGGGCTTGTGATCGTCAACACGGGAGACGGCAAGGGCAAGACGACGGCGGCCCTCGGCATCCTCATGCGGGCATGGGGCCGGGAGATGCGCGTGGTGCTGCTCCAGTTCATCAAGGCGAGGACTGGGAACTGGGGCGAGGCCCGAGCGGCCCGCAAGCTCGGAATCGAGGCCATTCCGCTCGGCAGTGGATTCACCTGGACCACGGACGACATCGAGAAAGACCGGGCGCTTGCCTCCAGAGGCTGGGCGCTCTGCCGCGAGAAGATCGAAAGCGGGGAGTACGACGTCGTGATCCTGGACGAGATCACCTACTGCCTCAAGTACGGCTGGCTGGACGTAGAGGAGGTGCTGGACGTTCTGCGCAACCGTCCGGCCGGCCAGCACGTCATCGTGACCGGCCGCGACGCCGATCCCGCCCTCGTCGAGTTCGCAGACATGGTGACGGAGATGCGCGAGGTGAAGCACCCCTACGCGACGGGCGTGAAGGCGCAGAAAGGGATCGAGTTCTGAACAGGAGGCGACACAGAAGAGGCCCCGTGGAGAGCCGGGGGGTGAGGTGATGGCGCGAGTCCTTATGGTTCAGGGCACGGCGTCCGCGGTCGGCAAGAGCATCGTAACGACCGCTCTCTGCCGCATATTCGCACGTGACGGCCTGCGCGTCGCGCCGTTCAAATCGTGGAATATGGCGCTCAACTCGGCCGTTACGCCGGACGGATTCGAGATCGGCCGTTCGACGGCAGTCCAGGCGGAGGCGGCCGGCATCGATCCGACGGCCGACATGAACCCCGTGCTGATCAAGCCGGAGGCGGGAGGCGGCGCGCAGACGATCGTGCTTGGACGCCCGGCCCCGGAGATGGCGAAGCTCGACGAGGAGGAGCGGCGCAGGCTTCTCTGGAGCGTCGCCTCCGGCGCGCTGGATCGACTGCGGGGCCGCTACGACCTGATCGTCGCGGAGGGGGCGGGCAGCCCGGCCGAGATCAACCTGCGCGGCGCAGATATCGCCAACATGCGGGTCGCGCTCCACGCCGGCGCCAGGGTCCTGCTGGTCGGCGACATCGACTGCGGCGGCGTGTTCGCCTCGCTGCTGGGCACTCTCATGCTTCTCGAACCGGAGGAGAGAGCGCTCGTCGGCGGCCTTATCATAAACAGGTTTCGAGGCGACAGGAGCCTGCTCGCGCCGGGGCTTGAGAAGCTGGAGCAGCTTACGAGCAAACCCGTCCTTGGCGTGCTGCCCTATATGCACGGCCTGCGCGTCGCCGACGAGGATTCGGTCGCGCTCGACCGCGGGAAGACGCCGGGAGCGGGCGCGCTCGACGTCGCGGTGATACGGCTGCCGCACATATCGAACTTCGACGACTTCGATCTGCTCGCCGCGGACCCGGCCGTGTCCCTTCGCTTCGTCGCCGCCGGCGACAGGGTCGGGCGGCCGGATCTGCTCATCCTGCCGGGCGCAAAATGCACGGCGTCGGACCTGGAGTTCGCTCGCAGCTCCGGTCTTGCCGCGCAGATCCTGGAGGCGGCAAGTGTCGGCGTGCCGATCGTCGGCATCTGCGGCGGATATCAGATGCTTGGCGAGGAGATCCTGGACCCTCTGGGCGTGGAGGGCGCGGGCAGCTCGCGCGGGCTCGGCCTGCTGCCGGCGCGCACGACGTTCCGGCAGGAGAAGCGCACTCGTCGCGTGCGGGCAGCGGTCGTCGCGGAGGGAGGGTGGCTCGGCGCGGCGGCAGGAGCGGCGTTCGACGCCTACGAGATCCACATGGGAGAGACGGCGACGGACTCGCGCCCGCTCTTCAGCATCGCGTCCGGCGGCGAGCCGGAGAGATTCGACGGCTGCTCCAGCCCGGACGGTACGATCTGCGGAACCTATCTCCATGGCCTGTTCGAGGGCGAGGCTGTTCGGAGCGCCCTCGTGCGCTGGCTCGCCGCGCGGCGCGGCATCGCCGTGGAGAGCCGGCCGGCGCCCTCCCGCGAGGCCCAGTACGACCGTCTGGAGGAGGAGGCGAGAGAGAGTCTGGACATTGAGGCGATCCGCGCTCTTGTCGAGGAGGCCGAATAGAGGCGCAAACGGGCCGGGATCCGGAGGGCGCCGGATCGTGGCGCCGAACCGTGGCACCGGACCGTGGCACCGGACCGTGGCACCGGACCGTGGCGCCGAACCGTGGCGCCGAACCGTGGCGCCGAACCGTGGGGCCGGACCGTGGCGCCGAACCGTGGGGCCGGACCGTGGCGCCGAACCGTGGGGCCGGACCGTGGCGCCGGACCGTGGCACCGGACTAAAGTCCTGCGCTAATCGGCCTGCGGCCATCCGTCCTACGGACGGAGTTGACTGGTGCGGCCAATAGCCATTGCGGCAGACCCGGCGCGCCGGACTAATGGATCTGCGCTGATAGGGCTGCGGCATGTTGGAGTTGCTTCGCGCTTCCGGCTCGGGTCCGTGCGAACATGTTCAGACGGCGCCGGTGAGTTTTTCATCAGGCTTCTAATGACCTAACGACGTAGCGATTATGGGACGCATTATTCTGGTTACGGGTGGGGCGCGGAGCGGCAAGAGCGCGTTCGCCGAGGAGCTGGCGGGCAGCGGGAATGTTGTCTGCGTCGCTACCGGCGAGGAGTGCGACGAGGAGATGGCGGAGCGCATAGCACGCCATCGGCGGCGCAGGCCGGCCGGCTGGATCACCATCGAGACCCGGCTGGAGCTCGGCAAGGCGCTGGCGGCCGCTCCGTCCGGCGCCTCCGCGGTGCTTGTGGATTGCCTCGCGACCTGGACGTCCAACTACCTCATCCTGCTGGACGAGTCGGAGGGCGCCGGATGGCTGCGCAGGGTCGCCGAGCTCGAAGAGAGGCTGACGGAGGAGCTGCTCGCCTGCATCCGGACGGCCCGCGAGGCGGCCTGGGATCTCATTCTTGTGACGAACGAGGTTGGATATGGAGTTGTGCCGCCGACGCCGCTCGGCCGTGTCTTCCGGGACATGCTCGGCCGTATCAACCGGGCAGCGGCGGCGGAAGCCGATTCCGTCTTCATGGTCGTCGCGGGCATGGCCGTCGACTGGAAGCGGCTTGCGGCGACGCAGGAGAGAGGAGCGGCCTCGCAGCGCCCCGAAGAGGGCGGCAAATGAATAGAGAGGAGCTTGTGAGATGACTTACGTGCGGGATGCCGGGTTGAGCGCGATATGCGGGCGGATCGGCCCGCTAGACGAGGAGGCGATGCGCGCCGCTTCCGCTCGGGAGGACAACCTTACGAAGCCGCATGGCAGCCTGGGGCGGCTGGAGGAGCTGGCGATCCGGGTCGCGGGTATCACCGGCCGGGCGCGGCCGAAGCTGCCTCGCAAGGCCGTTATCGTCATGGCGGCGGACCACGGCGTCGCGCGCGAGGGCGTCTCCGCCTATCCGCAAGAGGTGACGGCTCAGATGGTCCTCAACTTTCTGGCCGGCGGGGCGGCGATCAACGTGCTGGCGAAGCGAGCCGGCGCGCGCGTCGTCGTCGCGGACATGGGCGTCGCAGGCGAGCTTCCTGCGCATCCCGCTCTCATCAGCCGAAAGATCGGGCACGGCACGGAGAGTATGCTCCGCGGCCCGGCGATGACCGGCGATCAGGCACTCGAAGGCATACGCGCCGGGATCGAGATCGTGGCCGACGAGATCACGAAGGGATTGGATCTGGTCGCTACGGGAGATATGGGCATCGGAAACACGACTGCGGCCAGCGCGCTGACGGCCGTCTTCACGGGCCACCCCGTATCGGAAGTGACCGGTCGCGGCACGGGCGTGGACGACGCCGGGCTGGCGTGCAAGATCGCGGTCCTTGAGCGGGCCCTCGCGCTGAACCGGCCCGATCCGGCGCAGCCGCTGGACGCGCTCGCAAAGGTCGGAGGCTTCGAGATAGCGGGTCTCGTCGGCGTGATCCTGGGCGCCGCGGCAAACCGCGTTCCCGTGCTGATAGACGGCTTCATCTCCGGATCGGCCGCGCTCACGGCCGCAGCGATCTGCCCGCAGTCGGCGAGCTACATGATCGCGGCGCACAACTCCTACGAGGCCGGCCACCGCGCGGCGCTGGCAAAGCTGAGCCTGATGCCGCTGTTGGATCTATGGCTCCGGCTGGGCGAGGGCACGGGAGCGGCGATCGCCATGCACCTCGTCGACGACGCTCTTGCAATCCTGGACGAGATGGCTACGTTCGGCGAAGCCGGCGTTTCGGAAAAGAGCGGGTAGGCGTCATGGGCGTCGTCGAAGAGGCGAAAACGCTCGGTTCGGCGCTGATGTTCCTGACGCGCCTGCCTGTGCCGGATCGCGACGGCCGCGCCGTCGAGCGCCAGCCGCGCGCCGTCGCCTACTTCCCGATCGTCGGGCTCGTCGTGGGCGGCATCGGCGCGTGCGCGTATCGGCTCGTCTCCTGCGGCTACTCCTCGACCGTTGCGGCTCTCGCCGCCGTCGCCGCAACGGTCATCGTGACCGGAGGTCTCCACGAGGACGGATTCGCGGACGTCTGCGACGGCTTCGGAGGATGGACGCCTGAGCGGCGCCTCGAGATCATGCGGGACAGCCGCGTCGGCTCGTTCGGGGTTCTGGGGCTGCTGATACTCGTGGGAGCGAAGGTCGCGCTGCTCGCGAGCCTATCCCCGGCCGCTGCGACGGCGGCTCTCGTGGTCTCTCACACGGCGGCGCGGTGGGCCGCGGCGCTGATGCTGCTACGCTTCCGGCCCATTCCGAATGCGACCTCGGCGAAGCCCTTCACCGGGCCGGAGACGCCGGGCCGGTTCGCGGCCGCCACGCTTCTTGCCCTTCCCGTTGCGCTGTTGGTCGGGCCCGCAACCGCCCTGGCCCTGGTTGCGGCCGCTCTGCTGGTCGTCGAATCCTCCGGCCGGCTCTTCCGGCGGTCGTTGGGAGGAATCAACGGGGACTGCCTCGGCGCCGCGATCCAGTTGACCGAGCTGGCCTGTTACGCCCTCATCGTGAAGTCGGCTTCGCTCGAGGCGCTCGTCCGCCATATAGCGCCGCATTGACCGGCCCGCCATGCTAGATCTCGTCCGGAGCGGATCCCACCATCAGGATGTCGACGGAGCGAAGCTCGCGCGTCAGGTGGCCGATGACGGAGCCTCGCAGAATGTCGCGCCAGCGCGGATGAGTGGAGTGGCCGATGATCATCTCAGTGACCTGCTGCTCGCGCGCGTAGCGGATCAGCTCCGTGGCCACGTCGCCGTGCAGGGTAACGATCGGAATGCCGAGCCGCTCGGCGAGCGAGAAGTCGTTCTTGAGAATCGCCTGCTCGCTCTCGGTGGGCGGGTAGCTTTCGACAAACACGGCGGTGATGTCCCCGTCCAGGCGCTCGGCGATGCGCCAGCCGCGCCGGATAAGCCGCATCGAGGGCTGCGTGGGGGATATGCACACCATGATGCGGTCATGCGCGGCCCACCGGCCGCCGATCCGCTGCTCCTTGCGCTGCGTCTCGACGTCTTCGTCGACGTTGTGCACCACCTCGCGCAGAGCGATCTCGCGGAGCGCACCCAGGTTGACCTCGCGGAACCAGTTCTTGAGCGCGTCCGGCACCTTGTCGGACTTGTAGATGTCCCCGCGCTCGAGACGGTTAATGAGCGCGCGCGGGGTGATATCCACCATCTTCACTTCGTCGGCGGTCTGGATGACGGAATCCGGGACCGTTTCGCGCACCCACACGTTGGTGATGTCGTGGATCGTGTCGTTCAGGCTCTCCATGTGCTGGACGTTCATGGTCGTCCCGACGCCGATCCCTGCCTGAAGGATCTCCTCCACGTCCTGCCAGCGCTTCGGGTTCTTGGATCCCGGCACGTTGGTATGGGCAAGCTCGTCCACGAGCACGAAATCCGGATGGCGCGCGATGATCGCGTCGGTATCCATCTCCGTGAACGTCGCGCCCCGGTATTCGATGGTCTTGCGCGGAATCACCTCGAGGTCGCAGATCTGATCCTGCGTGCCCTGACGGCCGTGAGTCTCGACATAGCCGATGACGACGTCCTCCCCGCGCATCTTGCGCCGGTTGGCCTCGTTCAGCATCTCGT
>Ga0181529_10006794_pt1 | contig 11533 bp, 12 predicted proteins | sample PEATcosm2014_Bin_36_FD_119763 | JGI IMG/M metagenome (GOLD analysis project Ga0181529, IMG submission 119763) | Peatland microbial communities from MTU Mesocosm Facility, Houghton, MI, USA - PEATcosm2014_Bin10_30_metaG | ecosystem: Environmental > Terrestrial > Soil > Wetlands > Peat | place... | reverse complement strand
AGATGGGCGTGCAGCTCATCAAGGCTGAGTTCCACAAGTTGTTGACAGCGATCAAGGGAGGTAGCTAGCCATGGGGCTCTTTGACATGTTGACCATCAGCGGGTCGGCCCTTGCGGCGGAACGGCAGCGGGCGGAAGTTACGTCTGCCAACCTGGCCAATGCGGAGACCACCCACACCGACGCAGGCGGGCCTTACGTGCGCAAACAAGTTGTCTTCAGTCCGACCACCAGTACTCCGTTCCGCACCGTCTTCAACCGGGTTGGGCGGTTTGCCCAGGCGCCATCGGGCTCGGTGCAACTGACGAATGTTGTGAATGACACCACGCCTCCGGTCAGGCGCTATGAGCCGGGCAATCCGGATGCGGACAAAAGCGGGTATGTGGATTATCCGGCCATCAATCCGGTAAGCGAGATGGTAGACCTGATGGGGTCCGTGCGCGCATATCAGCTCAACGCATCGGCTGTGAACGCGGCCAAGCAAATGATCCAGGAATCGATTGATATTTTGAAAACCACGTAAGTCTGGAGCGACACCATGAGCAACGTCAGTCTAGGCGGAATTCCAAATTGGACCGTACCGAATTCACCGGCAATCGACACCGGCAGCGATACCGGTAGCGACGCCGGGGGAGTGAACTTCGGCGACATGCTGAAGAGCGCCGTTCACAGTGTGGACCAGGTGAACGATGACGCCGCATCCCAGGTCAGCAACCTTTTGCAGGGCGGAAACAGCGATGTGAACAGCGTGATGATCGCCGTGGAGAAGGCGGACGTCTCATTCCAGCTCATGATGGAAGTCCGCAACAAGATTGTGAGCGCATATCAGGATATCGAGAAGATGCAGTTCTAGGACTAAACAATTATGGCAGGCTTTAGCGACGCACCCGAGCAGTTAAAACAATTCTGGGAGAGCCGGAACTCTGGCCAGAAGGGGTTCCTTCTGGCCGGTGCAGGAGCCACTGTGTTGCTGCTTGTGCTCTTTGTCCGGTTGATCGGCACGCCCGACTATAAGCCGTTATATACAGGGCTGGAAGACTCGGACGCACAAACCCTCTCCGCGCAGTTGGATGCACAGGGCATTCCGCATGAGGCCAGCGCCGATGGCAAGACCATCAGCGTACCCGCGGACAAACTGGACGCAGCCCGCCTGCAGACCGCTGCTGCCGGAGCACCGCACAGCGGGCGGCTGGGCTTCGAGCTGTTCGACAAGATGTCCTGGGGCCAGACCGAATTTGACGAAAAGGTCACTTATCAGCGCGCCCTTGAGGGTGAGCTTGAGCGGACCATCCAGACCCTGTCCGATGTGCAGAGCGCGCGCGTACATATTGTGATGCCGACCGATTCTGTCTTTGCCGACAATCAGCGCGGCGCCAAGGCATCGGTGATCCTGAAGCTTCGTCACGATAGTCTATCCAAGGACGCGGTACTGGCGATCTCGCGGCTGGTCTCGGGCGCGGTGGATGAGCTGAAGCCGGAAGATGTCTCGATTGTCGATGCCGACTCGGACCGGTCGCTGGGGCTGGGACACGATGGACAGGCGGATGGCGAGGCCATGGAGGCAACCCTGGCGGCGCGCCTGGTCGGCACGCTGGAGCCGGTGGTGGGCGTGGACAAGATCCGGGCAAGCGTGAATGTCGTTTACGATCAGGGCTCGACCGATGAGTTGCAGCAGAAATACGATCCGACGGTCAGCGCCGTGTTGAGCGAACAGAAGACCCAGGACCAGGTTGGTGCAGGAGGGCCCTCCGTCGGCGGCGTTCCGGGAATCGCAAGCAACGTGCCGGCCAACTCGGGTAAGACGAACTCCTCCTCCCAGAGCCCCGGGCAGTCCTCGACGACCCAGAGCGCGGAGTATGGGGTCAATAAAGTTGAGACCCACACCGTGGTCCCAGCGGGAAGGATTCAGCGTATAACCGCTGCCATTGTGGTGGACGATGCGGTGGTGCGTAACATGGTGGGCGGCAAGGCCAGCTACACCAGGCAAAAGAGATCGCAGGACGAACTGGACAGGATCCAGCAACTTGCCGAAGGAGTAATTGGATTCGACGCAAAGCGCGGCGATACGATCAGTGTGCAGGACATGTCCTTCGACACGCCGGTCACAGCGGCCGATCTTCCGGCTCCGAATCTGATGGAACGGACGCAGAAAGCGATGACCGACTACTCATCGCTTCTGCGTCCTCTTTCGCTGCTTGGGCTCTTCCTGCTTGCCTATATGTTTGTACTTCGGCCGGTGCAGAAGAAGGCCCTTGCCCCGGTACAGATGCGAGTCCAACCTGCTCTTCCGAGCGCGCCCAATGTGGAGCGGCTCGGCATCGGTGCGGGAGAGATGTTAGGCGATACGCAGCGGGCCACCCAACTGAAAGAGCAGACCATTGAGATGATCAAACAGAAGCCGGTCAACACCGCGCGCGCGGTGCAGGCATGGTTGCGCGAGGAGCCCTCATGAGCGCAATAGGAAATGCCTCTCTAAGCGGGACCCGCAAGGCTGCGATTCTTCTGTCGCTGCTGGGTGACGAACCGGCTGCCACCATCCTGCGCAACCTTCCCGACCATGATCTGCAACGGGTCACCGATGAGGTGGCAAGCCTGGGCCATGTGCCCTTCGATGTCACCCTGGACGTTCTGGAGGAATACCAGCAGATGATGTCCGCTCAGGACTTCATTGCGGTAGGAGGGCAGGATGTTGCAACCCGCCTTTTGGTCAAGGCTTTCGGCGAGAATGGCGCCAAGAGCATGGTGCAGCGACTGATGGGCACGGATGACCCAGGTCTGTTGGAGGTGAAGTCGTTGAAGAAGGCCGACCCCCAACAACTGGCCAAATTCCTGGTTGGCGAACGTCCTCAGACCAAGGCTTTGGTGCTTGGTAACCTCGACGCCAAGCGGGCATCAGCGCTGCTGATGAGTATGGAGCCCGACGTGCGCGCAGATTGTGTGAAACGCCTGGCAAACCTGGGTCAGTATTCTCCGGAGGTGGCCGCGAAGGTCTCCGCGGTGCTGAACCGGCGGTTGAAGACGCTAGGCGATCACGGCAAGAAGGCCGATTCCGGTTCCAGGAATGTTGCCGAGTTGATGAACCGCATCGACTCAACGACGGCGCGCGAGATTCTCGAGAGCATCGAGAAAGAGCAGCCGACGCTGGCCATCAGCATTCGCGACCTCATGTTCCGTTTCGATGATTTTGTTGAAGTTCCCGAGCAGGAGCTGCGCAAGTTCATGAGTTCGGTGGATAAGAAGACATTGATGATTGCTCTGAAGGGAGCCAGCGAGGACCTGAGGAGTCATTTCTTTCGAACCATGTCTACGCGCGCGGTGGAAATGATGAAGGAGGACTCCGAGATGATGGGGCCGGTTCGCGGCAAGGAAGTGGCCAAAGCCCAGGCGGAGATCGTCGCCATAGCGCGCAAGCTGGAGTCGGAAGGGAAGCTTGTACTGAAAGCTGATGGAGAAGACGAATATGTCCTCTAGCGCGGAACACAGAAGCGTATTTTCATTACCCATCTCGTCGCTGGAGTACCGCGATATGTCGGGTCACCTTGTCTCCGACGGCGCGGGCAGGCCCGGAAGCCTGACCAACATTGCGGGTGGCAGGCGCAGGTCGGAGGTCGAATGTTCACAAGACGAATTGACGGAGAGGATCACCCGCGAGCGGGCCGAGGCTACGCACCAGACGGAACAGAGGCTGCGCCAGGAGTATGAGGCGAAACTACAGGCGGAGCGGGCGCCTATCGCGGCTGCGCTTGCCGCCTTTGAGACGCAGCGCGGCGAATATTTTGCGCGCGTGGAGGCCGAGGTGGTCCGGCTCTCGCTGGCGATTGCCGCCAAGATACTGCATCGCGAGGCTCAGGTCGATCCCATGCTGGTGGCGGCGCTGGTGCGCATGACGATCGAGAAGATGCACGAAGGATCGAGCGTGACAGTCCGCGTTGGAGCAGGGCGTTCCAAGCGGTGGAAAGAATACTTTGCCGGGCAACCCAGTGTCGCGCACGTCGAAGTGACCGAGGACGCAGAACTCAGCGACCATGACTGCGTGCTGGAGACGGAGCTTGGGTCCGCCAACTTCGGGTTGGACACGCAGTTGAAGGAAGTCGAACAGGGCTTCTTCGATCTGCTGGCTCTGAGGCCGGACAATCGATGAACCGCCCGCTGCTGACACCGTACACCCACTATCTTGAGAACGGCTCAACCCTGCGCTGGATGGGACGGATCAATCAGGTTGTGGGCAACCTTATCGAATCGGATGGGCCGTTCTGCTCTGTTGGCGAATCGTGCGAGATTGTGGGCGCCGCCGGACGGAGCTATTCAGGGGAAATCATCGGCTTTCGAGGGTCAACTATGTTGTCCATGGCGGCCGACCATCCGCAGGGGATTCGCTTCGGCGACCAGATTGTGACCTGGGGGGCGCGTCCTTCGGTCCGGGTTGGCCCCGGATTGCTGGGGCGGGTCATTGATCCCACGGGCAATGCTCTGGATGGAAAAGGAGCGTATCGCGCCACCCACTCGGTCACCATCGACGGTTCTGCGCCGCTTCCTCTCGACCGTGTTCCCACCCGCGATCCGCTGGGCTGCGGCATCCGCGCGATCGATGCCTTTGTCACCTGCGGCAGGGGCCAGCGTGTCGGCATCTTTGGCGGCAGCGGCGTTGGAAAGAGCACGCTGATCGGCATGATGGCGCGTGGGACCGCCGCGGACATGACGGTGTTGGCGCTGGTTGGAGAGCGCGGACGCGAAGTCAATGAGTTTCTTGAGATTCTGGGCGAGGAAGGCCTTCGCCGCGCCGTTGTCCTTGTCTCTACTTCGGACCAATCGCCGCTGTTGCGCATCCGCGCGGCCCTGGCGGCCACAGCGGTTGCCGAGTATTTTGCCAGTCTGGGCAAGAACGTCCTGCTCATCGTGGACTCGCTGACGCGCTTCGCCATGGCACAGCGGGAGATTGGATTGGCGGCCGGTGAGCCGCCCACTGCGAAAGGCTACACGCCTTCCGTCCTGAACATGCTGGCGCGCCTGGTGGAGCGAGCTGGCAACTTCTCGCAGGGCAGCATCACTGCCTTCTATACCGTGTTGATGGAGGGCGACGATCAACAGGACCCGGTTGTGGATACAGTCCGTTCGCTTCTGGACGGACACGTGGTGCTGGACAGAAATCTTGCTATGCGCAGCCACTATCCACCCATCTCCATTCTGGAGAGTCTCAGCCGATTGATGTCGAGTGTGGTATCGGAGCAGCATCTTGCAAAGGCGAATGCCTTGCGCCTGTTGATGGCGGCGTATGCCCGGTCGGAGGACCTGATCCGCATCGGCGCGTATCAGAAAGACAGCGATCCCATTCTGGATAACGCAGTTAAGAACCTGCCCGCGCTCAATGCGTTCCTGCAGCAGAAACCGGATATCCAAAGCAAATACACAGAGGCCGTCGATCTTCTGATGGCTTTGCCAAGCTAGAACAGGGTGGTCTCCCATGGCGTTTCGATTTTCACTTGCGACGGTTCTTCGGGTCAGGGAGAGTATCGAGCAGCGCGAGGAACGCGCACTGCAACAAATTCAACTTGAGATGGCCCGCGTATTGCGCCAGATCGAGGAGCTGAGTGCAGCGATCGCAAAGGCGCGCGATATACAGGAAGATGCGTTGCGGCAACCGGTTCCGGCGGGTTATCTGCATGGACTTTTATGGGAGGCGCAGGCGGCCGAAGTTAGACGTAAGGCCCTGCTGTCAACTCTGCAAACGCTCGAAGTGCAGCGCGACAAGCAAATGAAGATATATCAGGCTGCCCATCGCAACCACGAGACACTGATCAGCATGAAGCGCGACCAGCGAAATGTGTATGAGCTGGAACAGGCACGGACTCAACAGAAGTCTCTGGACGACCTCTTCATGGCGCGTCGCCACCGAATCTAGAACCTGCCCCCAGACCATGTTGTATGCATGGTTCCAACTCATCTGCTCTGCAACAACTCCCCAGAACACAACGAAGCGGCTCCGGCAAGGCAAGTGGGCAAGCATTGCCCATCTAGTACGGCAACAATTGCCGGTGCAGCGATACAGTTTCGGGCACTTGAATCTAGTGGGTTTTGAAACCATTTAGATTCAGCAAGTTCTGTCCTGCGCAGGAATGTTGCGAAGGGAAGATGCTGGCACGCGACGTGCAGCATGAGAGGCGTGCGAATTGCATCCTTAGCGACGACGAGATCCTCTCCCATGCCAGCGGCCGTGGTGTCGAGCAGCCCGGCAAGCATCAGCTTTCGAGCGACGCTGGCGAATCTGTCCGAGAAGGCAAATGGCGAAAGCGACACAAAGGGTGATGGCTCGCAGACGAATTCCGATTCAGGCACAGCGAGTCGCAGCTCAATCAAGCAGGAGAAGGTGCAGTCATCCTCCACCGATAGCGATACGGGCGTCCCTACAACGGCAACTCCTCTGCCTGCAACCGGTGTGGCTGCCAATGGAAGAAACTGGTACACGACGCGCACCATGACCGGTGTACGAACTGCATCCACCTCGGCGACTGCTCCCACTTCGACCCCAGCGACCGCTGTGTCCAAGCAGACAAAGGCTGATAACGACACACCGGGTGGCGGCTCACACACACATTCCGATTCGGATGCACTTACAACGGCCTCTGTTCCGCCCGCAGATCAACCGGCGGCTTGGACAGCGTACCAGTCGAGCCAGCCAACCAGCGGCAATCGTCCAAGCGATGGATCCACAGCAACCCTCACGCAGAGCTTTGATGTTTCTGCTACCAGTGCCGCGCAAGACTTACCGCAACAGTTGCTCGCCACGCAGATATCGACCGATCCAGCGGAACGGAACGCAACCACCGTGAAGCAGTTGAATCCGGCGCAATCTTCCGATGAAGGCGTTGCCGGAGAGGACCAGGGGGCTGCACCTGCAACTCCAGGCGGGATGCCAGAAGCGGGAGCAGGCATAGCAGTTCCAGCGAATGGAGAGAACTTCAAGGCGCTGGCGGGATTGTCTTCGGCTGCCGCTCTCGCGAGCCATGGGGATTGGATCCAGCCTGCGGGCAAATTAGCTGCTAAGGCAACCAACGACACAGCCGGTGCAAAGAATCCTGATCTCGCGAGCACGACGGAACCGGGCAAGAGCAAGGCTTCAGATGAAGTGGGCACGAGTAGCGATGGAGCATCGCACGGAGCTCAGAACAGTGGTCAGTCCACTCAGCATTCGCAGACGGACCCCACACAGGGAGCAGTGGTTGCGCCAAAGGTGATTGACAGCGGCACGTCTCAGGCGCAGACGGTCGTGATGCACGCGGTCTCTCACGAAGCAGCAACGCCCCTTCGCAGCGGAGGCGGAGTTGAAGATGCATCTCGCCAAACTTTGCAACAGGGCGACGCGGCTTCCAACGAATTGGACAGCGGTGATGCCGTGGCTTCATCCGGCATCAATGCCGCAAAGCTCATGCAGACGATGGGCCAGACGGAGATGAACGTCGGAATGCGTTCCAGCGAGTTTGGCAACATCACGATTCGCACTTCTGTCTCGCAACAGCAGATGCTGGCCCAGATATCGCTGGACCATGGCGAGTTGAGCCAGACCCTGGCGTCCCACGTCTCCTCGATGCAGACCAAGCTGGAAAACGAATCCGGACTGCACACGTCGATCGAGGTCAATCACCAGGGCGCACTGTCTTCGGGCGATTTAGGAACCTCCGCGCAAAGGGAGCAGAAAGAGTTTGTTCGTTCTGCACGTGCCGCGAACGCTGCGGTTGTGGCAGAGCCGGAAACCAGTTTGGCTCCGGGTGCGCTGGCAAGCGCAAGCAATGGGTCCCGGTTGGATATCAGAGCATAGAACGAAATTGTTTCAAGAAGGGAAGGGTATATGAACATTCAAGGATTGACACCCGATGTAAGCGCACCTTTGATGGCACAGAATTCCAGTGCACCCAGGGCAGCGGGCACCGGCAGCACAAGCAGTTCGAGCAGCACGGTCAACAACTCCCTGGGAACCACGGCAAGCAGTCTTCAGGACACGTTTCTGAACCTTCTGGTGACCGAGCTACAAAATCAGGACCCCACGGCCCCGGTAGATCCCACCGAAATGGTCGGTCAGATGGTTTCACTGAATCAGTTGGATCAACTCATGTCCATCAACCAGACGTTGGACAGCATGGCCGGTACCTCAGGCTCATCGAGCGCAAGCACGCAATCCTCAACCGCGGGCCCGATGGTTGCAGCGGCGGCCGGCAGCACGGCGGCGGCTGGTAGCACACCGGCTGCAACATCGGCCATCCCACAGTTGGCGGCAACGGCGCTCAGCCAGCAGCAATCGATCTATACTCCCCCATCCCCGAATGCGCTCATGAATCTGTATGGAAGCTTCGGGACTCCAGCAGCGACAGTCAATTCAACACTCACAGGAGGTAGGTAAATGTCATCTTTTTCGATACCACTCTCAGGTTTGGAAGCCACTTCTCAATCACTGAATGTGATTGCGAATAACCTGGCAAACCTCAACACAGACGGCTATAAGGACGAAACCCTCAACTTCGCCGACATCTTTAACCAGATGCAGGGGACCTCGGGGAACGGCGACCCGATCCAGACTGGGTCGGGAGTGCAGGCCGCCGGCACGTCCTCCAACTTCAGCAACGGCAGCGTCACATCCACAGGTGTCGCCTCGAATATGGCCCTCCAGGGCAACGGATTCTTCGTGGTTCAGAACGGCACTCAAACCGACTACACCCGCTCCGGCGACTTCACGGTGAATTCGTTGGGACAGCTCACCACTCAGGACGGTGAACTGGTGATGGGATACCCGGCGGTTAATGGAGTGGTTTCAACCAGCGGAGCTCTTGCGCCGATCTCTGTCAATCAGGCAAACACTGTGCCCGGCGTAGCCAGCTCTACCTTCCAGATGAGCACCAACCTTGACTCCAGCGCGGGCGTAGGCGCTACGTTCAGCACGCCCATCACGGTCTACGACTCGCTGGGCACGTCGCAAACCCTGACCGTCAACTATACGAACACCGCTGCAAATAAATGGAGCTACACCGTCACGCTTCCGGCAGCGGCCACCGGCGGCACCGGGAATCCAACGACCGTTGCTTCCGGCAACCTCACCTTCAACTCCTCGGGACAGTTGACGGCGCCCAGCGGGACCGTCACAGGAATCAAAATTACCGGCCTGGCCGATGGTGCAGCCGATATGGACCTGACCTGGAATCTGAACGACGCGTCGGGGAGCCCGAGCATCACCCAGCAGAACTCGGCCAGTGCAACCACCACCACCACCCAGAACGGCTATGGGGTTGGTACGCTCTCCAGCTATTCCGTGTTGCCTGACGGAACAGTGCAGGGGCAGTTCAGCAACAACCAGACCCTGGCGCTCGGACAGGTGGCGGTGGCTAGCTTCGCCAATGCTCAGGGATTGGCGCAGACGGGCCAAAGCGATTATCAAGCCACGTTCGCCTCGGGATCTGCAGTGGTTGGACAGGCCGGCGCGGGCGGTAACGGCACCATCACCGGTGGATCGGTCGAAGGCTCCAACGTGGATCTCTCGACGGAATTCGCCAACATGATCGTTGCACAGCAGGGTTATGAAGCCAACGCCAAGACCCTGACGACGCTCGACCAGATCTCCCAGGCGACGATCCAGATGATGTCCGCGTAGTCGGAAGGTCAGTACGAGTTGTTAGTTTACGATTAGAGCCTCCCGTCAGGGGAACCCTCTCCTGACGGGAAGGCGCTTGCCGGCTGCCGGCTCTCATGGCTGTCTCACCAGCCTACAGGGTCGCGTGGCCAGCCCGTCTTCCACTTTAACCCTTGTTAAAACAATCATCTAGCTTTGATCCAGGACTGTGCGCGGATGGTTGTTCGCGTGCCTCGTATTCCGGCCCTTCAATTGCATTTAGTTTTCGTGCAACCGCTCCACCCAGTGTCATCCAGGCAGATCGATGCCATAGGTTTTGCCAGATGCACGGCAGGATGCATGGAACCAGGAGCGCTCGAGGGTCTCATGATCGCTGCAGTCCAGAAGCTGGAACCGGAAACTACGCCCGTTACGCCGGCCCCCGAGGTCTCGACGCCGATTGAGCAGGATCCGCTCGAGCTCATGCCATGGTTGCCGTTCACGCTCAGCCTGGAACTGCCCGTCGTGCGGTTTACCATTGGCGACCTCCTGACGTTGACCAAGGGGTCCATCGTGGAGACAGCCTGCCACCATACCAGCGACCTGCCGCTGCGAGTCAACCACCTCTTGATTGGCTGGACGGAGTTTGAAGTCAGCGGCGACCGGATCGCCGTGCGTATTACGGACCAAGCATGATTGTAAAGATTCGATTTCCGCGTCCCTTCTTCCCGGGCTTCCCCGCGGGTCCAAGCGCGCTGGCGTTGACTCCATTGCCGGCGGGCGCGTCGTTTCATGCGACCCTGACGGACTGTGCGGAAGATTGGGTGGTGCGCGGCTCGCCTCGCGATCTCACCTTTCCAACTTCCGCGGAAACACGTCAACTCCAGCGGCCGGCTCCCGGCATGATGCAGCGAGCATGGTCCTGGCTGCATGGGAAATACGCGCTTGGCGCGACCAAGCGACTACGGGTTGCTGAGACAGTCTCCCTCGGCGAGAAACGATTTGTGGCGCTGGTTCGTGTAGAGGACCGCGAGTTTCTGATTGCAGGAGGCGCGTCCGGCGTGTCGCTGCTTACCCAGTTGGGGAAGGCGCCTGGAGCGGCAGATGCAGCACGATTGCAATTGGGCGACGAGGGGGATTCGGCATGACTCGATGCGTCCCCTTGCTGAAACTCGCAATGCTTCTGTTTCTGTTGCTAGCTATCGCGGCCCCCGTGGCCGCGCAAACTCGTTTTGCTAGCGACAGCACATCGGTTGCGCCTAAGCGCGCACTCTCCGGCACGTCCCCCAGAATCACCAAAAACCCCGTGCCTCCCGCCTCGTCCCCAGCAGATATTGGCGGAGTGCTGCAGTTTCCCGGGACCACCGGCGGATCGGTGCCATGGTCAGTGGTCATTCTGCTCACAGCACTCACCTTGATTCCCTCAGTGCTTGTGTGCATGACTCCGTTCGCGCGCCTGTTGATTGTCTTTCATTTTTTACGCCAGGCCCTGGGGCTTCAGACGACGCCTTCCAACCAGACGCTGATCGGACTTTCACTCATCCTTACCTTCTTTCTCATGCAGCCGGTGGCCAACCAGATCTATCAGGACTCCTACATCCCCATGCAGGCAGGCCAGATCACCTCCATCGATGCGTTGACTCGCGCTGAGGACCCGATACGCCATTTCATGACGCACTACGTGCGAGACAAGGACGTGGCGCTGTTCGTCGACCTAGCCAAGGAACCGCATCCGGCATCGATTAACGACGTATCGATGCGCGTTTTGCTGCCGGCTTACATTTTGTCGGAACTGAAGGCTGGCTTTCAGATTGGTACCGTGCTGTTTCTTCCCTTTTTGATCGTGGACATGGTGGTGGCTTCCATCACTACGTCCGTAGGCATGTTGCAGTTGCCGCCGGTGGTCATCTCCACTCCGCTCAAGCTGCTGCTCTTCCTGATGGT
>Ga0181529_10006793_pt1 | contig 11534 bp, 6 predicted proteins | sample PEATcosm2014_Bin_36_FD_119763 | JGI IMG/M metagenome (GOLD analysis project Ga0181529, IMG submission 119763) | Peatland microbial communities from MTU Mesocosm Facility, Houghton, MI, USA - PEATcosm2014_Bin10_30_metaG | ecosystem: Environmental > Terrestrial > Soil > Wetlands > Peat | place... | reverse complement strand
CGCTCCCGTGTTCGGCGTCACCGACGCCAGGGTTGGGGCGCCCGCCGTCACCGTGAACGGCACTGCCGCACTCGTGCCACCACCGGTCGTCACCGTCACGTTCGTCGCGCCCAGCGTGGCCGTGGCCCCGATCACGAACGTCGCCGTGATCTGCGTGGCGCTGACCACCTTCACGTTGCTCACCGTGATCCCCGTGTTGGCCACCGCCACCGTCGCGCCTGTCAGGTTGGTCCCGGCCAGCGTCACCGATACGCTCGTGCCTTGCGCTCCCGTGTTCGGCGTCACCGACGCCAGCGTTGGCGCGCCCGCCGTCACCGTGAACGGCACTGCCGCACTCGTGCCACCACTCGTCGTAACCGTCACGTTCGTCGCGCCTAGCGCAGCCGTGGCCCCGATCACGAACGTCGCCGTGATCTGGGTGGCGCTGACCACCACCACGTTGCTCACCGTTATTCCGCTGTTGGCCACCGCTACCGTCGCTCCGCTGATGAAATTCGTTCCGGTCAATGTCACCGGCACGTTCGTCCCCTGTTTGCCGCTATTCGGACTCACCGTCGTCAGCGTCGGCGCCGGCAGATTGATGGTGTACGCCGCCGGGACCACGGCACTGTCCCTCATCCCCGTTTTGTAAGCAATGGCATTGATGGTCTCCGTGGCGCTGACCGTCACAGGACCGCTGTACACGGTTCCCACCGTTTCGCTCGGAGTGGTGCCGTTGGTGGTGTACCGGATGGTCGCGCCAGACGTGGCGGAAGTGATGGCTACAGTTTGCGCCGAAGTGTAAGTCCCGGGCATCGGGCTAAACGTCGGCTCCACTACTGTCGGAGTGAGGGTCAGGGTTTCCACCGATACGAAGGTGGTGGGGATGGTTGGGGTGTTGCCAGCAAAGATGACGCTGTGGTTGTCGCTTTCAAAGGAGGACGCGGTACTGACGTTGTAGAAATCCAGCTCGTTAATCGTGGCTCCCGTAATCACGAAACTGACATATACATAGGGCTGCGCGGAGTTGTTGCTTCCGGAAGTGATGTTCGGATTGCCAAAGTAAGACTTCGTTGCATACGTCGTTCCATTGAGGGCGGTGATGTTACCGGCGCCGTTGTTGAGAAAAGTCAGCAGGTCCTGCGTGCTGAACGTGGCGTACAAGGTCGAGCCGTCGTAAAGGTCAACCCGGTTGTATGGGTCACCAGCCGACCACCAGAACCCAAAATACGATGCGGGGTTGGTAAGCACTAGCTTCACTGGGGCGACGCTGTTCGAATCGCTCCCGACGCCCAGGTAATTGGTGGGCGACGTACTGGTGCTGTCGGTGGCTCCGCCCCAGACATCGTGGGCCATGATAGCGAAAGGATTCGCTGTACTGCCGGTGTACTTGCCGATTCCCGCGGCCGAAGTGTAGGCGGTAGTCTTTACGCCGGTGGTCTGCGCGTCGAAAGTCTCGGTGGCAACACCAGAGACAGTACTCGACTGTGCGGCCGGCGGCGAGAGGTAGACCTTCAGCGTGCCCGTTTGAGCGGACGCCGCCGCCAGGAGAATCGAAGCTACGGAAAGTTCCTTAAGAAGATGGCTGATGTACACGGCGGAAATCCTTACGTTTGAAGTCTTGCGGACAACGTTAACCCCTTAGTTGTATGTCCATGTCGACACACGCCTACTCTTCAATACCTTGATGGACATTGGGAAAACCCGTCTTTCGGCAGGCCGGGTTCGCGGCTCGCTCTTCAGGGCTTGCTGCTCGGAAAGGGAGCGAGGCGTCCCCAATTAATACTTTAGGTACTAAAGCTCCTATACTCGGCTATAACTGAAGTTTTTGCAAGAAGAAACGCGATGAATTTGTGCCGATCCTCGGAGCTCCGGAGTGCAAACTCAGAAGCCATTGAAAGGGTGGGGGATCCAAGTGACAGATCGGGCCCTTCGGCCAGTCGTCGCCGACGAGGCACTGGCCGTTCTCGGCTTTTGTCGGAAACGTGTGGGCTAAGTGATACGCTGTGGATCACGGAACCAGCCATTGCAATCCGGTTCCGGCAGGTGGGCAAGCCCCCACCGGTCCACGAGTGGTAAGGCACAGGGAGCAATGGATCGCCCCCGTTACACCATGTGAACCTCGGTGGCCGAGACGCCGCCGCCGGATTGCCGATCACGCCGAGGCCTGGTTTCTGGCAACTTGCGCGGGAGCCGAACCGGCAGTTAACCAAACGCGGGCCCTCAGCGGAGACTCTGTGACACGCCCCCCAAGGGGCTCGGAAGAGGCGCCGATGGCAAGGTGGCGGGCGTTCCGAGCGGTCTCTAAGAGAGGCGCTTTCCGCGCAGTATTGGCCATTTCGCGCAGCCCCCCGGGCATCTGGGAGTCAGCCTTAAATAGTTGAAAATAAAGACATTTTAATGACTCCCGAGACGAGACTGGAACCAGGACCTTCTGGTTAGCGGCGGTGCTTTTTGTTAACGGCTATCTCATACAAGTCGTCAACAGAGCCGCGAACAGACCACCGACAGACCACGCCAGCCACCCGCAGCGCCTTGAACGCCTTGGTGCCGAACTGAACTGGACTGAAAACATACCTACCTAGACCCAACTGGACTGAACTGAACTGGTGCTATACGCGTTCGATTCCCGTTAGCGCTACCATGTTTTCTATAACTTACAGAAAACGCGCAGCCACGCGCAGCCACCCGCAACGCCCCAGCGAAGTTCACTGCACGTTCTCCTTCCAGTTTTCGGGCTTGGCTGGCCTCCGCTGCTGATGCTCTTCCCAGCGACGTACTGCTTCGTCAGGCCCTTCATGGTGGCGATGTCCGGCGCGTTCAGTAGCGCCTGCGCCTGTCGGAGCGAAAGCCAGTTCCCCAGGCGGACGCCCTTCGACGCGACGCCCTTTACGCGCGTTATCCCGTTGGCTAGCTCCGGCGCCAGCAGGCCGTTGTCGGCCGCCTCGACCGCCAGTTTGCGCACTGCCGTGATCCGCATGTTGATCGAGACGGCGCCGAGTCCGCGGGCTTCCAGCGCAACTCGCCAAGCGCTCACCGTGGCCTTGGTGAAGCCGGGCCGGGGCTCCTGGACGGATAGCCATGCGAAGAACTCGTCAAGGCCGAGATTGTAAACGCGCTTCGTGATCGGGGAGGAGACGCTGTCCAGACCAGCGACTTCAGTTTCCGCCACTGGTTGGTTTGCGGAACCACAATCAAATCATTCATTTAAGGTCCTCATAATGGGCAATATCGGTAGCCATTTGGACATTACCTCGGGGCGGCGGGGACATCAAGCGAAAGGTGGCAAAGGCTGGCGTTACCCGGACCAACTTGGCGAGAAGAGGATTTCGCGACAGCTATCGATTTTCTAAACGCTTCGGCGTCGAATGGGGCGATAGCACCGACGGTTTGACTCTCTATGGTTCCTCGCCATTGATGTAGAATCGCTCAATGAGCACGCGGAAACCCAGTACCGATGCCGCGTCCTACGGGCCGGCCGGATCTCGCCCTCGAGTGTATTCCGCCGCCTCTCTCATCCATTTGATCGCGCGCAGAATCGCCGGAACATCCTCGAAACCGTACGACAGTCGAAGCTGACGCTTGCCCTGCGCCACCAGATCACCCCGCGGGTGTACGCAGTATTCGCCCGGAATATACATCACGCGCGGCCCCCGCTCTCCCAACGGGCCGTCCACCGCCGTGTCGCCCGTGGTGCGCGTGAGAAACCTGAAGAAGGACGACGACGGGTGGGTTTCCAAATCCCGAAACGTCAGGTAGTAGTAGAAGCCCGCAGCGCCACCGCGGCACTCTTCCAAGACATCCCCCAGGCTCCGCTCAATCCCTTCCCGCACCGCCATCGCCTTCGTGCGGTATTCGGCGTTCACCGCGCATATTTGCTCGGTTACGTGCCGATCCACTAGATAGCTGGTCATTTCCTGGACGAACAGCGGCGCGCTGAATCCCGTGTCGCTGGTTCTTTGCACCATGGCATTCATCAGTGGACCATCGGGACCCAGCAGGTATCCGATGCGCAGCCCCGGCGCCAACACCTTCGAAAGAGTTCCGATTTCGTAAGCGATCCCCACATCGTCGTCAGACAGCACCGAGACAAAAGGCTCAGCCAGCGGATCGTGCAGAAGCAACTCGTAGGCCAGGTCGTAGAAGATTGGTATCCGCCGCCCCTGTTCGCGCGATAGTCGTACCGCCAGTTGCAGCAGCGCCCTGCGGCGCCTATTCGACAGGATGGTGCACGAGGGGTTATTGACCGTCACCACGTAGAAAAATGCGATCCGGTCTATGCCGCCGCCCAGCGCCTGCAGTTTACGCTCCAGCACCGCCACCGCGATTCCCTCGTCATCCTCCGGAACGGCCAGCACTTCGAAGCCTTTCCGTTCGAGCGCGTCGCAATAGATGTAATACATCGGATCGGACGTGACCACGAGTCCCGGCGCCATCACCTCCGTCAGTCCGTCGAGGATGCTGGTGGCGCCGCATGGCCCGATGATCAGCCGCCGGCGCGCCACCACGGCCTCATCCAGGCATCCGTGCCGCGCGCCGGTCAGGAACCCGCGCAAGGATTTCACCAGGTTCGCCGAGCCAGCCGGGCCGCCGTAATTGAACGCCTGCCTATATTTCACCGGGTCGCTGGCGACAGCTTGCACGGCCTCTGTGAGGAAGGCCACCGGGATAGTCTTCTCGTTCACGTATCCGATGCCCAGATTAATATCCACACCATCCCGGAAATCGCTGGCGAAGTCTTCCATCATTCGGTTGACTGGAGAGGGCTGGGCCGATGCCCGGCCATATGGGGAGAGGCGGATGTTCATCGGAAACTCCATTCTAGAGGAACGTCTCCGATCGGCGCCGGGCGGCCTTGGCTTCGCGCCCCGGTGAGTGGCAACCGCCGGCGACGGAGCGGTCTGCAACATGGCAACGAGTCGGGTGAGTGGCTGGCCAAGTCTGAAGAACGATAGCTGGCGCCAGATCTTGCCACCAATGATCGCGGGCCGCCCTACCCCAGGGCCTGGAGTCGTTAGGAGGAAACCGACACGGAACGATAAGTGGCGATATCGGTTGCTACCTTCACGCCGTAGCCAACTGAAGCGGTGGGACCGACTGTAAACTGCACGACAGCCCCACATCGCCTCAGAATAGGAATGGGATAAATCGTCGCGTGCGTTTCATGTAAGCTGCATAGGCAGCACCGAAGGTCCCGAGATTTTCTCTTTCCTCGGCAACTGAGGTGGCCGCCAGAAAACCGCTCGCACTCAGCGCCAGCACAAGGGCACTGAGCGCAAATGGTTTCTTCAGATAAGCGCACCAGACAAGCGCCAGCAAGGAAGCGTACAAGGGGTGCCGGATAAACTGGTACGCACCTACCGTGACCAGCGTGGTTGTATTCTCAAAAGTAAGATTGGTGCTTCTTGCGGCAGTGGCCACGGGCCTGCCAATCAAGCGAAGCAGCCGAAATCCTTCAATCGCCAGTCCAATCGAGACAGCTCCGAGGAACCATGACACCAGTTGGCGAACCGAGAGTGGATCTCGAAACCACACCGGGGCGTTCAGCAAAATCAAGGCTGACAGGAGTTCGAACGCGAAAAAGCGATAAAAGCCGTGAGTGCGCAGATCCCTCAGCGACCGCCACGACAAACCAATGAAGGCGGCTGATGCAGCGAAGAAAATGGCTACTCGTAGCAATGTGTTCGCCGCCTCTCGACGAGTTGGCAGAACAAAGGATACCACTTTCACGCTCGCGCGATCAGTCATGTCGGCAGCGTTATTTCAGGTTATCGGTAGCTATCTGTCTGGGGCGATAGCGGCAAATCTTTCCGCATCGCCAGTGGCGACAGATTCGGTGGGGGCGGTTGGCGAAGTGAATTCAGCGTGGCGAGCCGGGACCGAAGGTGACCGAGGGTGCCGGCCGCGCCCAGCAGTGGTATGATGGCGCGCAACAGCTATGATCTATTTGCGTTGGCTCTCGTTGCTTGTTCTTGCGCTCGCCAGTCTGGCGGCGTGGTGCCAGCCGGCGAACCACGCCATCGTGCTGCACGCAGCCCGGCTGCTGGACGTGGAGACGGGTCAGATGACCGCGCCGGGCGAAGTGCTGGTGCGCGGCGAGCGGATCGTCGAGGTTGACGTGAAGGTCAACCGGCCGGTGGATGCGGAGGTGATCGACCTGGGAGACTGCACCCTGCTGCCGGGATTGATTGACGCGCACGTGCATCTGTTCCTGCATCCCGGCGCGGAGGACTTGCAGACGGTGCAGGAATCGGTGCCGCAGCGGACGATAGCGGCGGTGCTGGCGGCGCGCGACGACCTGATGGCCGGATTCACCGCCGAGCGCGACATGGGGACCGAGGGCGCCGGATCAGCCGACACGGCGGTGCGCGATGCGATCAACGCGGGTTTCATTCCGGGTCCCCGGCTGCGCATCAGCGGCAACGCCATCGACATTCTAGGCGGTCATGAAGACTCGATCGGCTACAACCCGGAGCAGCTGGTGCTGCCAAACGCCACCCAGGCCAACGGCGCGCTCGAGTTGATCCGCGTCATCCGCCGGCAGTTCAAGGAGGGGGCGGACTTTATCAAGATATACGAGACGGGCCACGACACGCTCCACGGAGGCAAGTTCGCCACCCCTTATCAGTACACCGAGGCGGAGTTGGCGACCGCAGTTGCGGAGGCGGAGCGCTTGGGCAAGCGAGTGGCCGTGCATGCGACCGGCGAGCCGGGCACTCTGTATGCGGCGCGGGCCGGCGTGGCATCCATCGATCATGCCTACCAGTTGAGCGACGAAACCATGTGGCTGATGCGCGAACGCGGCATCTTCGCCGTACCCACCTTCGCCATCGTCGAGTACTTTGCCGATCATGCGCCTTCGCCGGTAGCAGCGGCTCGGGAACTGGCTATGCTGCAATTCCACGCCGCCGAGTTCCGCAAGCAGTTGGCGGCCGGGGTCGAGTTCGCGATGGGCTCGGACGTGGGGCCGTTTCCGCACGGCACGCAAGCGCGCGAATTCGCGCTGATGGTGAGATACGGCATGTCACCCTTGGCGGCGATTCAAGCCGGCACTCTGCACGGAGCGAAGCTGCTTGGATGGGAAGGCCAGATCGGCGCGCTGAAGGCCGGCTTTTTTGCCGACGCAATCGCGGTGGAGGGAAATCCGCTCGAAGACATCGGCGCGCTCGAAAAAGTCAGCTTCGTGATGAAGGCCGGCGTGGTGTACCGGAAGTAGGGGAACCGGGCGCCGGTTGTTGAGGCCATTGCGTGAGACTGTTGCTTGGAAGCCTTCTGCGGCTCGTGATAAGATAGCTGCCAGGTGATTTCGCCCATGCGAATGCCCAATCCCACCATCGCTATTCGGTAAGCGCCGAGGGCGCTTCCGGTAGTTTCAATTTCCCGTTAACCCAAAAACCAGGTCAGTGCGGAGCTGTACTCCGCGAGGGCATTTCCATGCAGGTGACAGAGGAGCGTGCATTTGCCCGCCAGCGCAACTTTCTGCGAGAGGCGCTGGCGGGAAGCGATCGAGACTATACCGAAGGCAGCCTGAGCCGCTGCATCGCGCTGCTAGCCATTCCGACCATGCTCGAGATGGCGATGGAATCCACGTTCGGTGTGGTGGATGCGTTCTGGGTGGCGCGGCTGGGCGCGGATTCGTTGGCGGCAGTGGGGCTGACGGAGGGTGTGGTGGTGCTGGTCTTCAGTATCGCGCTGGGTCTCAGCATGGCGGCCACGGCAACTGTGGCGCGGCGAATCGGCGAGAAGGATCGAGAAGGAGCCGCGACCGCGGCTGGGCAAGCGATTGTGTGCGGCGCGGCGGTGGGCATTGCGACCGGACTGGCGGGCGTGTTCCTGGCCGCGCGCCTGCTCGGGCTGATGGGCGCGCCAGCGTCGGTAATCCGCGCTGGATCGGGCTACGCGAGCATCGTGCTCGGCGGCAACGTCGCCATCGTGCTGCTGTTCCTGATCAACGGCGTGTTCCGCGGCTCGGGTGACGCCGCGGCCGCGATGCGGACGCTGTGGCTGGCAAACCTGATCAATATAGCGCTCGACCCGTGCTTCATTTATGGCTTCGCGTTTTTCCCACGGCTGGGCGTGACGGGCGCAGCAGTGGCGACGACCATCGGCCGGTCGATCGGCGTGGCGTATCAGCTCTCGATCCTCTTCCAGGGCAAGAGCCGGGTGCGGCTGGCGCTGCGCCATGTGCGGCCCGATTTGACGGTGATGGGACGCCTACTGCGCGTGGGTTCGACGGCTATGCTTCAGTACTTCATCTCGACGGCGAGCTGGGTCAGTCTGGCGCGTATCAACGCGGGCTTTGGCAGCGCGGCCATTGCCGGATACACGCTGGCCATCCGCATCATACTTTTTGCGCTGATGCCATCGTGGGGCATCGTGGCGGCCGCCGCCACGATGGTGGGGCAAAACCTCGGCGCACGGAAGCCGGAGCGCTCGGAGCGCGCGGTGTGGATGGCCGGAGTGTACAACATGGTGTTTCTGGCGGCTGTGGCGGTGTGCTTCTTCAGCGCGGCGCGGCCGCTGGTAGGCTTGTTCACGACCGACGCCGCGGTGGCGCCGGTGGCCGTGGCCTGCTTGCGCTATGTAAGCCTGTGTTACCCGTTCTACGCCTGGGGGATGGTCGTGGAACAGGCTTTCAACGGGGCGGGCGATACGGCGACGCCAACCTGGATGAATCTCTTCTGCTACTGGCTGTTGCAAATTCCGCTGGCCTGGCTGCTGACTGCACGGGCGGGACTGGGACCACGCGGCGTGTACCTGGCCATCTGCATTGCAGAGTCGGTTCTGGCGGTTGTCGGAATCGCGTGGTTCCGGCGCGGGACCTGGAAGCTGGCGAAGGTCTAGCGGGGGATATCGCGCCATATCGGTAGCCATCCCACGGCTGCCACGGCGCCGAACGCGCGCGCTGCTCCACGCCCGTTACCACGGTGAACAGGCGTGCGATACTCAGAAACGTCGTGGATCAGGATCAAATTGCTCAGTTGTTGGCGGAACGTGTCGAGCTCATGCACCGTCTCGACTGCCTACAGTCTATGTTGGTCAACGTGGGTTATCCTCCTGGGCATTATTACTCGCCTGTTGTGGATGTAAGCGATCCGCATGCGATCGAGGCCACTCGCACGCGCACTACCGCTCCATTGCCCGCAGGTGTCGCCATTGACGCCCTGAAAATGACGTCGATGATGACGCAACTAGCGCGGCGACATCACCACTTCCCCTTCCCCCGTCATCAACAAACCGGATTCCGCTTCTATTTCGACAATCCGTTTTTCGGGTCTCACGACGCCAGCATTCTCTTTTCGATGCTGCTGGAATTCCGTCCGCGCCGTGTGATTGAAGTTGGATGCGGGCACAGTTCAGGCTTGCTGCTGGACACAAATGATCGCTTCTTTGATGGCACCATGGAGCTCACGCTAATCGATCCATCGCTTGTATCGTTAAGGAATCTGTGGGGAGAACTAGGCGCCGGAAACGCCCGTCTGGTCCCCGCCCGCTTGCAGGATGTGCCCCTGGCGGAATTTGAATCGCTCACGGAGAACGACATTCTGTTTATCGATTCGTCACACGTGAGCAAAACCGGTAGCGACGTGAATTGTTATCTCTTCAAAATCCTTCCCACGTTGAAACCCGGCGTGTTGGTGCATGTTCACGATATACTCTATCCATTTGAATATCCCATCGAATGGATTTTGCAGGAACAACGCGGCTGGAACGAGGCTTACGCACTGCACGCATTTCTGCAATACAATTCCGCGTTTGAGATCGTCTATTGGAACAACTTCACTTTCCACCATTTGCGCGAACAACTCAGCCGGCTCGTGCCTTTGTGCCTTGAAAACGAAGGCGGCAGCATCTGGCTAAGGCGGATATCGAATCGGCCCGTTATGACCTGATATCGGTAGGCCGGGCCTAGTAGCGTGCGCCAGTTTTCGAGTGGCGCATCACCCAGGACGTTTCCCCTATTGCCCGCGATCTACGGCCCGCGCGAAGCCAAGAAAAGCGACGAACTTCGGTTTTGCCGATCCAAATAGCAGGAACGGGGGTAGTACCAAATTGGCAGCTCTCTTTCCGCCGAGCTCAGGCAAGGTCGTACCGATCAAGGTTCATCACCTTGTTCCACGCAGCCACGAAGTCCTTCACAAACGCCTCCTTCGAGTCGTCACATGCATAGACTTCCGCGATCGCTCGGAGCTGGGAGTTCGAGCCGAAGACAAGATCGACGCGGGTGCCGGTCCACTTGATTTTGCCCGTCGCGCGATCGCGCCCCTCAAATACGTCTTCGGTAGAGGAGGCCTCCCACTTCGTACCCATGTCGAGCAGGTTGACGAAGAAATCATTCGTCAGCGTCTCGGGCCAGCAGGTGAAGACGCCGTGTTTGGACTGCCCGAAGTTAGCATTCAGGGCGCGCATGCCGCCGACGAGAACCGTCATCTCGGGGGCCGTCAGCGTGAGCAACTGTGACCGATCCACCAGCAGCTCCTCCGCCGGTCTTTGGTCTCCCTTCCGTTGGTAGTTGCGGAACCCGTCTCCGGCCGGCTCCAGTACGGCGAAGGAGTGCACATCGGTCTGCTTCTGCGACGCGTCCATGCGCCCCGGCGAGAAGGTAACCTTCACGTCGTGCCCGGCCTTTTTCGCAGCTGCCTCGACGGCTGCGCAGCCGCCCAGAACGATCAGGTCCGCAAGCGAGACCTTCTTCCCGCCGGACTGCGAGCTGTTGAACTCTTTCTGAATTGCTGCCAGCTTCTTAAGGACCTTCGCCAATTCGGCTGGTTGATTCACTTCCCAGTCCTTCTGTGGCGCGAGGCGAATGCGCGCCCCGTTCGCCCCGCCGCGTTTGTCGGAACCGCGGAACGTCGCTGCCGACGCCCAGGCAGTCGCGACCAGTTGGGAGATCGACAGTCCGGATGCGAGGATCTTGGTCTTCAGGGCGGCAACGTCCTGTTTCCCGATCAATTTGTGATCCACTGCGGGAATCGGGTCTTGCCATAGCTGGGGCTCGGCAGGAACCAGCGGGCCAAGGTACCGCGAGATAGGTCCCATGTCGCGGTGCGTCAGCTTGTACCAGGCCTTGGCGAACGCGTCTGCGAGCTCCTGCGGATTCTTGAGGAAGCGCCTCGCGATCGGCTCATAAATCGGGTCCATCCTCAGGGAGAGGTCGGTGGTGAGCATGAATGGGGCGTGCCGCTTCGACGGATCGTGGGCATCGGGAACGGTGCCCGCTCCAGCCCCGCCCTTGGGAGTCCACTGGTTCGCGCCGGCGGGGCTCTTCGTGAGCTCCCACTCAAAGCCGAACAGGTTCTCCAGGTAGTTGTTGCTCCACTTCGTCGGGGTGGTGGTCCAGGCGCCCTCCAACCCGCTGCTGATCGTATGAACGCCTTTACCGCTGTCAAACGTGTTTTTCCAGCCGAGGCCTTGCTCCTCGATGCTGGCGCCCTCGGGTTCGGGGCCGACATACTTGCTCGGGTCGGCGGCGCCGTGGGTTTTTCCGAATGTGTGCCCGCCGGCAATGAGGGCAACGGTCTCCTCGTCATTCATCGCCATGCGGGCGAACGTTT
>Ga0181529_10006789_pt1 | contig 11539 bp, 7 predicted proteins | sample PEATcosm2014_Bin_36_FD_119763 | JGI IMG/M metagenome (GOLD analysis project Ga0181529, IMG submission 119763) | Peatland microbial communities from MTU Mesocosm Facility, Houghton, MI, USA - PEATcosm2014_Bin10_30_metaG | ecosystem: Environmental > Terrestrial > Soil > Wetlands > Peat | place... | reverse complement strand
TACTGGTCGAACGCCGTCGCAAAGACAATCTGCGGCAATCCCATCTTCTTGTCGATCAGCTTCTTGAGCACCGCAAACCCGTCCAACCCCGGCATCTGCACGTCCAGGAAGACCACGTCCGGCCTGTGCGCGCGCACCAGCTCCACTGCCTCGATGCCGTTCGAGCCCTGCGCCACCACCTCCACCCCCTCCGCCGACTGCAGCAGATACAGCAACTCCTGCCGGGCCAGCGGTTCGTCGTCGATGATGAGAGCGGTTAGGGTCACGGGAACAGTTGTACGGCAACAGTGGCATGCGGTCAGGCAAACCCAAGTCGAACTTACCACTTATCGCTGTCCACTGCCCACTTGTGGCTAGTTGTCGCTATAGGCGTGCAGCCGCGCCGGCCCGCCGTCCTCGGATACTTTGTGCCCGCATCGCGGACAGTACGCGTCAGTGATCTGCACTCCGCGGAAGCACTGGCCGCACACTGGAGCCACCTGGAACCGGCACTGCGGACAGAAGTGAAGCCCCGCGGCCAGTTCCGTGTTGCAACTCGGACAACGCAGCAGGACCGGCTGGCGCAGCAGGAAATACACCACGGCCCCGATCCCTCCCGGGATTACGACTGTGAGCAGTATCCACAGCGCAGCCTGCATGTTGCGTCGCCGAACGTCCCGGCTCACATAGCCGATCAACAGCACATAGCTGGCCAGCGCCGCCGAGGTCATGTAGCCCATGATCAGATGCATGGGCAACGATCCAGGACGCCGATGCGGCGGCGGCCCGCTGTCGAAGAAGTACTGACTCCCAACGAAGAGCAGAATGGCCAGGATGATCGACCAGAGCGGAAGCAGCTTCAGGCTGTCGCCGTAGTCTTGTTCGGCCTTCGAGTCGGATCTCTGGCGGTTCCAGGGCATGGTCATCGCAGCGCCTCGGCGTTGGAGGTCTTGTGCGAGCGGCGATACAAGATAATTGCCAGCAGCGTAATCGACACCGGAACAAACCACAGCAGGACCGCATAAAGCTGGTTGTTGGCATCGGTCGCGGCCAGCGTGCTGACGTCAGCCTGGGCCGCCTCTGCGGCCTGATACTGGTCGAGTCCGCTCCAGATTGCAAAACCTGTCAGCAGCAACAGCACGGAGCAGACAATCAGCGGAGCCACCAGGCTGCGTGCCCGGCTGCGCTGTGCCTGCATCGCCGTGGCCCGTTCGCGCACCACGCGGTGCGTGCGGTTCACCACGCAGCCGCGCGCGCCCAAATCATCAACGTCCTGCGCACTGTACGCAAGCGCAGCCGAATCGCCCGGCAGAGAATTAAATTGGGGAGCAAATTGTGGTTCAAAGGAGGCCTTCATCCAGTCGCCTCCATCCCACGCCTGCCGCGCAGGGTCTCGATCTCCGGCTTCAATGCGGCCAGCCCGCGATACAGCCGCGACTTCACCGTCGACAGCGGTGCCCGCGTCACGCTTGCAATCTCTTCCAGCGACATCTCCTCGTGGAAGCGCAGCATCAGAACCTCGCGGTAGTTCGGCTCCAGCTTCAGCAGCACCGCGGCAACCTCGGCGCGGTCCTCGCTCCCCTCAAACTGCTCCAGCGGCGAAAGACCCTCGGCCGCGATTTCAAACGCGCGTCCGTCGTCGCTCGGCTCGCTCATCTCGTCCAGCGACGACATCGTCCGCTTGCGCGAGAGGTCGATCACCAGATTCCGCGCAATCGTGAATAGCCATGTGTCGAAGCGCGCCTTGCCGTTGTACTGGCCGCCGCGCAGCAGAACCCGCATCCACGTCTCCTGGAACAGGTCTTCCGCCACCTCGCGCTTGCCCGTCAGAAACATCAGGTAGCGCAACAGCCGGTGCTGGTACAGCTCAATCAGATGGTCGAGCAGTTCTGTGTCCTGGTTCTTCAGGCCTTGCGCAATGGCCGCGTTCTCACGCTGGCTCTGCTCCGCCTGTTCCATCGAGATGGCGATCGCTGCGCTGCCCATACTGGTAGAGACGCCACCTCGCAGGGAAAAGTCTCGGTCGCCTCCGCTCTTTTCCGTGCGTGTTAGTAAATGCATCAATTAGATACCTTCCGGGGCGGACGCCGCTGGCGAAAATGTTGCGAAAATAATTCTCCAGGAATTCTAAGACCAAAGCCCCGGTCTTGGCGAGATCATTTTTACAAGTAAACTGATTCCATGGAAGTTCTTTACGGCCTGCACCCGGTCGAGGAAGCCGTCCGCTCCGGCGCGCGCCGGCTGGACTGCGTTCTGCTCGCCCGCGAGCGCGGCGACGCCCGTCTGGAGCGCCTCACCCAGCTCTGCCGCGACGCCAACGTCCGCCTCACCCTCGAATCCCGCGACCAGCTCACCCGCCTCGCACGCACCGACGCCCACCAGGGAGCCGTCGCCCTGGTTCGCGAGCGCGCCTTCCTCGCCATCGAAGATCTCCTCGCACCTTCGCCCGCAAAAAAATCCACAAGCGATGCGGCCACACCCGCGCACCGCTTCTTCCTCGCCCTCGACGGCATTGAGGACCCGCACAATCTCGGCGCGCTCCTGCGCACCGCCGATGGCGCGGGCATCGACGGCGTCATCCTGCCCGAACGCCGCTCCGCCCCAGTCTCTGCAACCGTCGCCAAGACCTCCGCCGGCGCCTCCGAGCACGTCCGCATCGCCCGCGTCACCAACCTTGTCCGCGCCCTCGAGCAGATGAAGCAGGCCAATGTCTGGGTCCTCGGCTTGGACGAACGCGGCACGCCCGACTATACCGATTTCGACTTCCGAACCGACTGCGTCCTCGTCCTCGGTCGCGAGGGGGCCGGCCTGCACGACCTGGTCAAGAAAACCTGCGACCACCTCCTGCGCATCCCCATGGCCGGGATGGTCTCCTCGCTCAACGTCTCGGTCGCCGGAGCCGTCGTCATGTACGAAGCCCTGCGCCAGCGCAGCCAGCCCGCGCAGCCAATCCCGAATTTCAAGCCCGCCGCATCCACCAAGCCCCGCAAAGGACTCGGCTCGTGACCCGCTGCCGCGTTGCCGCCCTCTTGAATCTCGCTTCTAGGTACGCCAAGCCTTCAGGCTTGGCCCTCTCACGTCCCGCCAGAGAGCGGGGCTTTAGCCCCTGGGGTATGCTCTCGTCCGTCGCAGCATTCCTGACTCTGGGGGCCGGACTCGCTCTCGCGCAGCAGCAGCCCGCGCCGCAGTCCGCACCAACCAATCCGCCCGGCCAGTCCTCCGAACCCGCACCGCCCGGAAAGGTCCTCTTCTCCCGCGACCTGGATGCGCCCGCCGAGCCTCAGCCCACGAATCCCGCCGCACCCACGCAATCCGACCCTCTCGCCGTCTCCGACGCCGAGCGCAGCGCCCTCACCTTCACCGCCTACGACCTCGACGTCCACCTCGCTCCAGCCTCCGCCGCCATCTCCGTCCGCGCGGGCCTCACCCTCCGCAACGACAGCGCCGCCCCGCTCACCCGCCTCATCCTCCAGATCAGCTCTTCGCTCCGCTGGGACGCAATCTCCACTCGCAGCCTTCCCACCAGCCCAACCTCGCCCCTCCCCTTCGCCGCCCACCTCGTCGAAACCGACGCCGACCACACCGGCCAGATGAACGAAGCCGTCGTACCTCTTCCTCATCCACTCGCCCCCGGCGCGTCCGTCACGCTCACCGCGCTCTACTCCGGCTCGGTCCCGCCCTCCGCTGAACGCCTCACCCGCATCGGCGCGCCCGACGGCCAGGCCCTCCAATCCGACTGGGACTCCATTACGCCCTCGCTCACGGCCCTGCGCGGATTCGGCAACGTCCTCTGGCTCCCCGCCTCCGCGCCACCCGTCTTCCTCGGCGACGGGGCCAAGCTCTTCCAATCCGTCGGTCTCGCCCGCCTGCGCAACTCCGCCGCTTCCGTCCGCCTCCGCCTCGCCGTCGAGTACGTTGGCGATCCGCCCGACGCAGCCTTCTTCTGTGGTCTCCGCCAGCCGCTCACCGCCATCAGCGACAACGCCAACCTGCCTGCGGCCGAGTCTCCCGGCGTCGCCACCGCCGCCTTCGACGCCCAGCCCCTCGGCTTCCGTTCGCCAAACCTCTTCATCACCGACCGTCCCGCCAGCCAGACCGGAACTTCCGCCAACCCCTACCTCATCGCCGCCGTCACCGATCACTACGACGCCCTTCCCGCCTACGCCGCCGCCGCCGCGCTGGTCGAGCCGCTGCTCACCGACTGGCTCGGCCCCCGCCCGCTCTCCACGCTCACCATCCTCGACCACCCCGGACAGCCCTTTGAGGACGATGCTCTCCTCGTCCGTCCCATGCGCGCCGACGGGCCCGCAACCCTTGCCCCCGCTCTTGCCCACTCGCTCACTCACGCCTGGATCCACTCCACCCACCCCTGGATCGACGAGGGACTCGCCCAGTTCCTCTCCGTGCTTTGGACCGAGCGCACCTCAGGCCGCGCCGCCGCACTCACCGAACTTCAGGACGCCTCCCGCTCCCTCGCCCTCATCGAGCCGGAACTTCCAGACTCCACCCTCAGCCCCGCAGGCGCCAGTCTCACCGCCGCCACCGGCGACATCTTCTACCGCACCAAGGCCGCCGCCGTCTGGTGGATGCTGCGTTCCATCGTCGGCGACGACGCCCTCAAGCAGGCCCTGCAAGCCTACCGCCTCGACCCGCGCCTCGACCGCGACCCCAACGGCCTCCAACTCACGCTGGAAAAAGTCTCTCACAAGGACCTCCGCTGGTTCTTCGACGATTGGGTCTACCGCGACCGCGGCCTTCCCGACCTCTCCATCGTCAGTGTCACCCCCAGCCAGCTCACCTCGCGCGCCGGCCTCGCCGCCGGATGGCTCATCGCAGTCGAGGTCCGCAACGACGGCTTCGCCGCAGCCGAGGTCCCCGTCACCGTCCGCTCCAGCGCCGCATCCGAGACGCAGCGCCTGCGCATCCCCGGCCGCTCCTCCGCCTCCACTCGCATTGTCTTCGCAGGCACGCCCGCCGAGGTCCAGGTCAACGACGGCGGAGTCCCCGAGACCCAATCCACCATCCACACCCGCCAGCTCCTCCTCCCCAACCACTAGCCTTCCGCGCTGCACTACGCCGCGAGTCCTGCTAGCCTTTCCCTATGGATGTGCTGAAGCGTCGCTCCTCCTTCCGTCTCTTTCTCGCCGCGGCCGCGGCCCTGCTCTGCCTGCACTTCACCGCTGTTGCGCAGCCCGCTCCAGCCTCCGCCGCCAACCCAGCCGATCCGCGCCTCGCCTCGCTCCTCGACTCTTTGGACCGCGTCCGCACGCCAACCTTCGCCGCCATCTCGCCCGACGGCAACACCGTAGCCTGGACGCTTCACACGGATCACGGCTCAGAGCTGCACCTCACCCCCATCGCGCCTGCCGGATCAACCGCGCCCGATCGCATCCTCTCGCCAGACACCATCGCCGACAAGACACGCAGCAAGCCCGGCATCTGCACCGCCTCGCATCCCGCCTGGTCGCCCGATGGCTCGCAGCTCGCCTTCCTCTCTAACTGCTTTGACAGTGACCAAAATGCCATCAGCAGTGGTAAGTTGCAGCCAACAGCACAGCAGAATATCTTCTTCTGGACCCTGGCGACCAACTTGATCAGGCAGGGTAGCTATCTGCATGGCGAAGTCAGCTCACTCCAATGGTCGCCAGACGGTAAATCCATCGCCTTCCTCTACGTCGAAAATGCCACCCGCCGCGCCGGAGCCACCGACGCCATGAAGCCCTGGTCCGGCGTCATCGGCCAAGACATAGAGGCGCAGACGGTTTCCGTCATTCAGGGACTCGACAAGGGCGGAAACATTGCGGTCAGCCTCTTCCTCCCATCCATCCAGCGAGCGCCCACTCCCCATATCACACAGCTTCATGCATACGAATTTGCCTGGGCCCCCGACTCGGCGCACATTGTTTTTGTGGGCGCGCCAGCACCCGGAGAAGACAATTGGTGGCTGGCAAAGCTCTACACAGTGTCAATGCCAGCCTGGTACGGCGACCGCGCCGAACTCGATAGCCCTAAACTCATCTTCGATCCCGCCACCACCCCCGGCTCGCTGCACGGCTTGCAGATCGCCGTCCCTCGTTTCTCCCCCGACAGCAAACAGATCGCCTTCATTGGCGGCATCATGTCCGACCAGGGCTCAACCGGCGGCGACATCTATCTCATCCCCACCACCGGCGGCGACCCCAAGGACATTACTCCCAACCGCCCCGCCTCGCCCGCCTACATCGCCTGGCTGGACGACCACGACATCGGCATCTCCGAGCACGTCGGCGGCAGCAGCCGCATCGCCGCGCTCGATCTCACCACCGGCAAGGACGTTCCCGGCCTCGACTTCACCTTTCCCGAGACAATCTACTCCGGCGACGATTCTATGAGCGTCTCCCTCGCCAGCCACTCGTCCAACATCGCCCTCATCCGCCAGTCCTTCGCCCGCCCGCCCGAACTCTGGGCCGGATCCAGCGACAACCTCAGGCAGATCACCCACCTCAATGACGCGCTCCAGCCCGCCTGGGGCAAAGCCGAATCCATCGACTACACCAGCGACGGCCTGCCCATCCAGGGCTGGCTGCTCTATCCCGCGGGCTGGACTCCGAACGACGGGGATCCCTCGAAAAAATATCCTCTCATCGTCAGCGTCCACGGCGGCCCATCCAACGCCATGACGCCGCGTTGGCCCAGTGCCAACTACACCGCAGCGCCCTTCTCCGCGCTCGGCTACTTCGTCTTCTATCCCAATCCGCGCGGCAGCTTCGGCCAGGGCGAACGCTTCACCCAGGCCAACGTCAAGGACTTCGGCTACGGCGACCTGCGTGATGTCCTCGCCGGAGTAGACCTGCTCGAAAAGCGCTTTCCCATCGATAAAGACCGCGAAGGCATCACTGGCTGGAGCTATGGCGGATTCATGACCATGTTCGCCGTCACCCAGACCCCGCGCTTCCGCGCCGCGGTGGCCGGCGCGGGCCTCGCCAACTGGCAGAGCTACTACGGCCAGAACTCCATCGACCAATGGATGCTCCCCTTCTTCGGCGCATCCGTCTACGACGACCCGGCGGTCTACGCCAGAAGCTCCCCCATCAACTTCATCAAGAACGTCAAGACACCAACCCTGCTCCTGGTGGGCGACCGCGACGGAGAGTGCCCCGCGCCGCAGAGCTTCGAGTTCTGGCACGCGCTGCGCGCCGTGGGAGTTCCCGCGCAGCTTGTGGTTTATCCCGGCGAGGGCCACCACTTCGTCGATCCGCAGCACCAGCGCGACCTGCTGCGCCGCACCATCGGCTGGTTCCAGACCCAGATGCCGCCTGGGGAATCTCTGAATAAGTCCCCGTTTTGAAGGGGCGGGACTTTAGTCCCGCCGCAAGCGGCCTACTGCCAATGCGGCTTTAGCCGCCGAGGGAATCTCGAATTCTTTCGCAGACCTTCCCCAGGTAGCGGAACGGTAGAATTGGCTCTCCATCGCTTCCCCGGCACGTCGAAATCGCGACGGTTATTTGCGTCCCGTCTGCGCAGCTTCTACACTGACAACTGTGTAACTAGCGTCAGCGGTGTGACCGTTCAGCTCTGGTTCCAGTTGGACGGGGAGGTTTAATGCGTCGGTTCGTCACGTTGTCTGTTCTGCTTCTGTCTTCGATTCCATTCGGTGTCTCGATCTCGGGCTGCGCGCACAATCTTGCGCCCACCTTCTGCAATGGCGGCGACTCCGGCATGACCACGACCCAGGCCGCCACCATCACGTTGCAGCCGATCACCTATGGCGTCTCGCTGAACTTTGCGGAGATCGGACAGTTGCAGGGGCCTACCACCACAGACTGCAAGGGCTCAAACGTCTCGGTGGGGGCATACACCTACGGCACCACGGACATGACCATCGCCGACATCCAGCCAAACACCGGCCGGCTCTGCGCGGGATCGTGGAACCGCAACTCCGGCGGCGGCATTCCCGACTTCACCTACTGCACCGCGACCAATAAATCGGGCATCGCCTATGTCTCGGCAAGCGCCGACGGCGTCACCAGCAATTCACTGCCTGTCTTCGTGCATCCCGTGGTCACCAGCATTGTGCTGGGAGGTCCGTCGTCCAACTGCACGACCGATCCCACCACCGCCTGCTGCCCGCTGGCAACGACAGGCGCTGTCACGGCACCGCCCTATCTGGCCAACTCCTGCATCTCACAGGGATCAACCGCCCAGCTTGTAGCGCGGGTCTACGCCGGGACCGGCGCCAACCAGACCAACATCAGTTGCCTGGCGGGGCATCTGCAATTGAGCGCGCAGGGGGCCTCGTCCACCACGGCAATCTCGCCTGTCGTCAGCATCGACCAGAACGGCGTGGCCACGGCGAACCAACCGGGATCAGTGCTGATCTCGGCGAATGTGGCGGACGCAGCCAGTTCGGCGGGCTTCTTCTCCACCTGCCCGCCTGCGTCGATCACCCTCACAACGCCCGGCTCAACGGCCAATCCCGTCGTGGTCAACCAGAACAACCCGCAGCCGCTGGTGGCCACCGCCATCGACACCAATGGAGTAGCCCTAACCGGGCTGAACCTGGAGTATGTGTCAACCACGCCCTCCACAATTCCAGCGAGCCTGGGTGGAACGGTGACCCCGCCCCTGGCCGGTTCCGCCTCCATCTCCGTGGTCTGCCAGCCACCCAATTGCAATATGTCGTCGTATAACCAGATCGGCCTCTTCGGCAACGGCAAACCCGTCACATCGAATTCGGTCAATATCACCGCTCCCGGCACCAACAGCACCGTCCTCTATATGGCCAGCACGCAGTCCCAGTACATGGTGCAGATCGACTTCACGACCTCCGTGCTGGGGCAGCCCTACCTGTTGCCCTATGTGCCCAACTCCATGGTCATCAGCAATGACGGCTCCACCATCTACATGGGCAGCTCAACGGCGCTCCTGGTGGTCAATGCCGGCAACACGCTGAGCATCACGCGCACGGACCCTTCCTCGCCGGGCAACGTGCTCGCCATCTCGCCCAACGGAGACATCCTCGTCCTCAGCGATCCGGTGCGGCAGATCATCTCATTGGAGAATTCGTCCGGGGGAGTCGTCTCCACCTACGGCGGCGTGGCAACGCACGCCGAGTTTGCCCCAGACAGCCAGACCGTCTACATCACCGCCGGCAATCAGTTGTTGGTGTACTCGACCAATTCCGGCTGGACCAACATCACTCCCGCAACTTCGGCCGGAACGCCGGTGACCGACGTAGCTGTCACAGTGCCCGCCGTTGGGGCGTACTTTGCCGGCCCAACCACCACGGCGCGCAGCTACTGTGCGGTGAGCTCCCCAACCACGCCGACCAACGAGGCCAATGTCTTCTATCCGCCGGCCGACAGCTCTCCGGCAATCACCGACCGCCTTGCCGCAACCAACGACGGAATGCATGTGATCGGCGCCAGCGTGACGCCAGCGCCAACCCTGAGCGATCTGCGGATCAGTATCCCGTCCGGCAACATGAATGGTGCCACCGTCAGCGTTGCCTGCCCCTTGACTGGCACGCTCAGCTTCTCCGACACGCTCACCACCACCTCTCTGAGCCCGCTCACGGCGACTGCCATCACCGGGGTCTGGCCAACCCCCGACTCGACGATCGCCTTCATCACCTACACCGGCTCCGGCGGCGTCCTTCCGGCATACGCTCCGGCGGCAAGCGGACCGGGACAGACCACCTACATCAAGCTTTCAGGCTCCGCAACGGCACCCATCGCTGGCGTTGTCAGCGCGGACAACTCCACCTTTTACGCGGGGACCTCGGGAGACAACCTCGTCCACATCATTACCCGCAGCACGCTGACCGATTCATCGACCCTGGCACCCAATCTGACCACCCCCGCCGGGGCCATTGTGCCAGTCAATCTGATGGTGCAGAAGCCACGCAAGACAACCTAGCATATAACTGCACCACATATTGTTGATTTATATAAGAGCTGTCATCCTGAGCGGAGTCTTCCGCAGTTTTATCGCGGAAGGCGGAGTCGAAGGACCCCGATACAGCCGGTAGTGCTATAACCTTTGCCCCATTTCAACCAACGATTGCGTCTTTCTGGTTCTTCCATATGTCGATACAACCCAGTGTCCTGCCTCAGAAGTTATTGACATAATTCAATCCTTGCATTGGCCTCGTAGCAGCGGATGGTGTATCCCCTCCACCACCAAAGTTGTAATACACGCTCTTGCAATGCTCCTAAACTGTAGCTGTTCCACCTTCCGCAGGATGCTGAAGACCCCACATCCGGGGTTTCAGTTCTGAAGAGTGGGAGGCGCAGGGCAGTATCAGTCAATCAGGCTCCCATCCGGACGGGTTTCCAGTTGAACGGAACTCTTCCTGGTTAGGAATGACATTAAGTTTTAATGAAAAGTACAATCCTTTGCAGTCCGTCTATTATGTTCTGCAAGGAAATGGCCATTTCAACGTGATTAATTACGGAACCTTTTTCTTTACGAATATCGTCTCGGTGACCGTATTTACAGTCTGCCTCTGCCTGCTTGCGTGGCGTAACCGCAGCGTGACAGGGCTGAGGTGGTTTGCCGGTGGGATGGTCGTCGGGCTGGTCAAACTGGTTCTACAGGGCATGGAAGGCAAGATCCCCCCAGTCCTCGGCGGCATGGTGACCAACGAGCTTTACCTGGTCTCCTTCGTGATGCAGTTTATGGGCCTGCGCTGGTTTGTGCTGCGCAAGCCAATACGGCACTGGTGGCCCTTCACCGCCATCGGGCTTGCTTTGGTGCTCTATACCATCCTGTTTCTCGACAAAGTCCCGTACATCAGCAATGTCATCAATATTCCCAATATTTTGGTCTGCGGTGCAGGCGCCTGGATACTGCTGAAGTACGGGCGCAGGCCGTTTGCCGCGGTGGCGCGTGTCACGGCGGTGATTCTCTGCGCGGATGCGGTCATCATGACATTCCGCGCCATCCTGACGGATATGTATTATAGGCAGGCTGACCTCACTGATCGTGCCCATACCGATCCGAGATGGGTGTATTCGCTGGCCGGAATGGCCTTTCTCGCCACCTGCATGGTCATGTGCATCCTCTGGTTCCTGGTCACGGAGCTAGGCAGGGAACTGGCCGAGCAGGCACGCACCGATCCCCTTACCGGTGCGCTCAACCGTCGCGCCATGGAGGAAACGGCACTGCGTGAGACCACCCGAAGCATCCGCTATGGCCACCTCCCCTGCATGATCGTGCTGGACATCGACCACTTCAAGCACCTCAACGACACCCGCGGACACGCCGCCGGAGACGTCGCGCTGCAGGCCCTGGTGCACCAGATCAAACCGATGATGCGCGCCAACGATGTGCTCGCCCGTACCGGTGGCGAAGAGTTCACCATCCTGCTGCCCAACACCACGGCTTCGGCGGGCATCATGGCAGCCGAGCGCGTCAGGCAGACCGTGGAAGCCCTGGAAATCCCCTTCGAGAACGAGCCCATCCGGTTTACCATCAGCGCCGGCGTGGCCCAGCTTGACCCCGCCCAGGGTGGCTGGGAAGGAATGATGCGCCGCGCCGATGCGGCAATGTATGAGGCCAAGGAAAATGGCCGCAACTC
>Ga0181529_10006787_pt1 | contig 11541 bp, 10 predicted proteins | sample PEATcosm2014_Bin_36_FD_119763 | JGI IMG/M metagenome (GOLD analysis project Ga0181529, IMG submission 119763) | Peatland microbial communities from MTU Mesocosm Facility, Houghton, MI, USA - PEATcosm2014_Bin10_30_metaG | ecosystem: Environmental > Terrestrial > Soil > Wetlands > Peat | place... | reverse complement strand
CAAGTGTCCGATTTCCGAATCATGCTCCCTCAGGGGCTAAAGCCCGCCTTCATTTTGTGCTACTTACGGCACGACTAAAGTCGTGCCCTTTCAAAACGGCGACTTATTCAGAGGTTCCTTAGACTCACCATGCTGCGCCGAAAAGACGCGCAAGGATGGGCGCCCGGCTGAGCCGGGACCTCGACCAGTGTTCTCAGTTCAAGGTAACGAGGATCGAGTTGGACTTGAAAGAGTCTGATGCTGATTCGTTCCCGTGCTTTCGATAGATCGGTTTCCCAATCTCGAGGTTGCATTTCAGCCCAAATTCAGAGGCAACCGCTCTCGCGCCTGCACAAAGCCCGACCCAATCAATCGCCAGTTCCTTAAGAGGGGGGGAACCCCAGTCATCAGCGTCTCCTTTGAGGTCTATCCAGATGCGGTTCGGGTAGGTCCTAACGATGAGATGACGAACTCTCTGGTCGCGTCTGGGAAGACTGTCGATAGACCGATCGATTCCGAAGTTGAAGTTGGCGTAGAAACGGTCGTCGGGTGTGGTTCCACAGACCCAGGAAAACTCGGGATCAAGGTCTATGTGGAGTGGCGCGTCACCCAAAACAAACAGAGACGACATCATCTCCATCAGGCCTCTTGCCACTGTTTCATGGCTGCACGCTTCGAGTTGAGGGCCAATGTCCTCGGTCTGCGCATCCTCTGCAAGTCCAATCGACACCTGAGTCAATTCAAACCAGGCTGAAATCTCGACCCAGCGAACCACGGAGGCCAGCTTGCGTGGCGCAGGCAGAAACTGGGATTCGAATGGCTCATGATGCGTGACGAGAGGCTGGATTGCAGAGCCTGCCTCAGGACCAGACGCAGAGTCGAGTTGCCGTGCACGCGTGGTGCCTCCACCCGACAGTATGCGTTTGGTCACCTCAACCAAAGTGGCAATATGCAGCTCGATTGGCGGGGTGAGCGCATCAAGCCAATGTGTTCCGGAAATGAAGAATTCAAGCGACTTGCTGGGATCGACAGCCTCGACACGGAAGGGAAGAATGACCTTTTCCTTACTGACTGCACGTTCCACCTCCCGCTTGACGTGAGGCGAAGAATTGGCGCTTTCGGAAAACACGAGGACCATTTGCCTGCATTGTTCAAGTCCGCGGATGATCTCTGCGCTGTAGTCTGCTCCCGGTGTTACATCCCGGGGCGCAATCCAGCAACGCACACCTTCTGACTCCATCCGAGCGCAAATTGCATTGGCAATCCCTCTGTCAGGAGAAGCGTAGCTGATGAAGACGTCGTAGGTCGGGGCACATGCGTTCACATCAGACAGTTTAGCTGGAATCTTCAATCGATCCCCCTGAACAAGAACGATTCTGCAAAGGGCGGCAATAAACAGCGGCCATCGATCCCTCAGAAAAGTTCTGATGAGGCTGGGCCCGAATGAGCTTAGGGGACCCTTCAGTTGGCAGCCTGGCGCCCGCCGTGTGCGCAGCCTCATTTTGTTGGACTATCATTTTCACTGTGATGAAGCCCAGCAATCGCGCATCCCAAGTTCTTACACTGAGCCTGGCCCTGCTGTGCGCCGCCCTGCCCGCACTGGCCGACAAGAAGCCGAAGGAGCAGGTCAAGCCCATGGCCGGCCCGCGCGCCACTCCACTGCGCGTCACTTGGCTCTACATCGCGCCCGACCCCGCCTCGCAGAAGGTGGACAAGGTGCAGATTGGCCGGGAGATGGTGGTAGCCGAGAGGAGCGGCCCCTGGCTGCGCGTTTACGCCAACACCGATATTCAAGAGGCGCGCCAGAAAGACGCCCCGATCTTTGGCCACGACGATGTGACCCCGCCCATCTCCGGCTGGATGCAGGCCAAGGGCGTGGTGATCGAGACCACCGCGGGCGGCGACCAGATCCTGATGGGCGAGGCGGCCAACCAGGAGTCGCTGGCCAGCGACCCACGCGGCCCGGTCAACGCCGCACAGAGCGCCCGACTGCTCTACCGGCGGCTGGTGGAGATGTTCCCCAACTCGCCGCTGGTGGCTGAAGCCGCCTGGCGCGCGGCGGACATTCTGTGGCAACTGCAAAAGGCGGACGCTTCCACCCGGCCCTCGGCGCACGAGCGGGAGGCCTACCTGCGCGACCAGATGGACGAGGAGGAGCTGAAGAAGGTTCTCAAGCTCTATCCCCATAGCCGCCAGGCCGATCTGGCCGCCTATGACCTGATTGAGAACAAGCTCTGCGGGGATTGGCAGGGCCAGCCCAAGTGTCCCGAGAAGGAAGCCGAGTATTACGAGAAATATGCCGCAGAGTTTCCCGACGGCCCCCGGACCGCGCAAGCTCTTTACCAGGCAGTCTACCGGCAGGCGGCGCTCACCGATATGTTTGCCGCCGAGGAGAGCGACAAAAAGAGCGACGAGGCCCACAACCGCGCCCGCGAGCTGGCTGCTAAGCTAAAAGATAAGTTTCCGCAATCGGATTACTCCTGGCGCGCTGCGGCGCTGGTGTACAAATTGGATGAAGGTATCCCGGTTTACGGCAGCGACCGGGAATAAGCGGCCGAAAATGGCCGCGAAGAAACTCGCTATAGGGAATGCCGCGCCAAACATCGACACAAGCATCGACCATTATTGCATCGCTCCCACCACCCTGGAGGCTTTTTGAACCCGTTTATTCAGTCCATCCTGTTGGGCATTGTGGAAGGCTTGACCGAGTTTCTTCCGGTCAGCTCGACGGCGCACCTGCGCATCACCGAAGCTCTGATGAAGATTCCAGTAAGCGAAACCTCTTGCTCACTCAGCGGCGGGACCGATTGCTTGCAGGCCGTGGCCTACTGGAAGATGTACACCATCGTCATTCAGCTAGGCGCCATTCTGGCGCTGCTGCTGCTCTTTCTGGGACGGATTGTGAACTTCATCCGCACCTTTCCCACCGGCGAAAACGGCGAGCGCACATGGCTCAACCATCCCATCTCGCTGACGTTCATCGCCTTCGCTGTCACTTCGGTTCCTTCGCTGCTGCTGCACAAGTGGAGCGACAAGCACCTGGGCAGCCTGGCTGTCATTGCCTGGGCCATGCTGATTGGCGGCATCGTCATGTGGGTGATCGATGCCTGGGCTGCGCGCCATGAGTCCAGCACCAACGACGTGGAGGAGATGAGCCTTCCGCAAGCCATCTGGATCGGACTCTGCCAGACGCTTTCGGCCGTCTTCCCCGGAACTTCGCGCTCCATGTCCACCATTGCCTCGGGCCAGCTTGTCGGACTCGACCGCCCGGCTGCGCTGGAATTCAGTTTCCTGCTCTCCATCCCCACCATGATCGCCGCCACCGGCTGGGACTTCGTCAAGGAAGTCTTGGTCAACAAGGCCGCCGGACCTGACGGAGTTGTGGCTGCGCACGTAGTGATGAACTCGGAGCGTTGGATCGTGCTGCTGATTGGTCTGGTGGTCTCCTTCATCGTGGCCCTGGGCGTGGTGGAGTGGTTCCTGATGTGGGTTCGCAAGCACGGCTTCACCATGTTTGCCATCTACCGCATCCTGGTAGGCGGGGCGCTGCTGCTCTGGGGAGCCCGGTTTATCCCCAGCTGATCGCGACGAGAACATGGAAGCATTGAAAGGGCACGACTTTAGTCGTGCCGCAAATCACAAATGATAAAAGGCGGGCTTTAGCCCCCGAGGGATGTTCTTCGGGGTTCTCGCCTTGCTCTTGACCATGTTCCGCAGTCTGTTTGGCCGGTAAAGAGATTCCGACTGCCGGGAACACATTTCCTCGGGGGCTAAAAGCCCAACATTCAAATTGGCGCGCTAAGCGGCACGGCTGAAGCCGTGCCCTTTCAAAACAGCCAAATATAGGCTCCGTGGCCGGGGGTCCACAGCAAGGTTCCCCCGCCTTCTTTTGCCTGAAATTCGCCCCCTTCAGCGGGATAATAGAGACTGCTCTGGGATTCTCCGTCCGCTCCAAAAGCCCGTTCGTAGAGGCCGCGGAGCGGGAGCGAACCCGCCATGAAACCCATTCGCCTTGTTCTATCGCCCACGCGCAACCGCCCCCTGAATGTGTTTCTGGGGCTGGTGCTGTTGTTGGTCTCGCTTCTTCTCCTGCTTTCGCTGGCCACCTACTCCCCTGCCGACCCCTCGCTGAACACCGCCACCGGCCAGATCCCGCGCAACTGGGTCGGCCTGTTCGGCGCATGGACCAGCGATCTGCTTCTCCAGTCCATCGGGCTTACCGCCTTTCTTCTGCCTTTGTGGCTGACCGGGCTGGGCTGGACCTGGATGCGTTCCCGCCCCGGCGGATCGGCGTTCCTCCGCTTCACCGGCACCTTGCTGGCCGTCGTTTTTGTTCCCACCGTCTTCGCGCTGCTGCCCTGGCACTACCGCTGGCTGAATGCGGTTCCAGCCGAGGGTGTCACCGGGCGGCTCATGTCTGGACTGCTGGTGAACTATCTCAACATCCAGGGCACCTGGCTGGTAGCCGGCATCCTGGCCGCCACCGGCTTCTACTTTGCCACTGCGGTCAGCATCTGGGCCCTTCGCGACGGCATCGAAGATCGCTGGATTCATGCCCAGTCCTGGCATGACCGCTGGCGCAACTGGCGCGAGGAGCGCGCGGAACTGAAAGAACAGAAGAGAGCCGAGCGCGAGGAACGCCGCGGTGCGGCCCGCCCGGCGCGGCCCCATGGATTCGTCTCCGGCACGGCCCCCGAGCCAGGTCCGGAGGAGTTTGTCCAGCGGCCCAGCCGCCTGGCCGCCCTGTTTGGCCGCCGCGAACGCGCGCCGGAATCCGACCCCCTGGACGAGATCCCCGCATACCGCCGTGCCCCGTTGCAGGCCGACGAGGACGAGGTTCCCATCGCCGAGGCGCCGCGTCGACCCAGCATCTGGGAGCGCTCAGTAGCCGAGCCCGTGCCAGACCCGGTTGAGCCGGTAGCCGCTCTGCCCAGCGACACTCCCATTCAACCGCAACCCGCAGCCGCGCGCGCCCCGGAACCGCGATTTGAGCCTCGGCCCGACCCGCCCCCGACGCCTGCTCCCGCCGCACCCGCTCCCCGCTTCGCCAGCGAGATCGCCATTCACGAAAGGGCCGACGCCGAAGTGCGCACGGCCACGGTTGCGCCCAAGAACGTCAGTGGATTCAAGCTGCCGCCCAGCACCCTGCTCAACGCCGGCGAGGGCCCACAGGCCATCCGCGAGGACCAGCTTCGCGAAGAAGCCAAAGTCCTCGAGGAAAAATGCGGCGAATTCGACGTGCGCGGCAAGGTGGTCCAGATCAACCCCGGCCCCATGGTCACCACCTACGAATTCAAGCCCGAAGCGGGCGTGAAATACTCGCGCGTCACCGGATTGGCCGACGACCTCTGTCTGGCCATGCGCGCCGAGAGCATCCTCATCGAGCGCATGGCCGGCAAGAGCACAGTCGGCATCCAGGTGCCCAACCACGAGCGCGAAACCATCCATCTGCGCGACGTGATCGAGAGCGAACAGTTCCACAAGGCCAAGTCGCGCCTCACGCTGGCCATGGGCAAGGACATCAACGGCCGCATCGTCACCGCCGACCTCAGTTCCATGCCTCACGTGCTCATCGCCGGTTCCACGGGCTCGGGCAAATCGGTGGCCATCAACGCCATGATCATGAGTCTGCTCTTCCGCACCACGCCCGCGCAGGTGCGACTCATCCTCGTGGACCCCAAACGTGTCGAGCTGGGCATGTACGAAGGGGTTCCACACCTTTTTACCCCCATCATTACGGAGCCCAAACTCGCCGCCAACGCCCTGCGCAACGCCGTCCGCGAGATGGAGCGGCGCCTCAAGCTGCTGGCCTCGCGCAGCGTGCGCAACATCGACCAGTACAACAAGCTGTTCGAGGGCAATATGCCCTCGCTCTTCGAGGACGGCGAGGACGAGCAGCCGCTGCCCTTCATCGTGATCATCATCGACGAGTTGGCCGACCTGATGATGCTGGACCGCGCCAACGTCGAAGAATCCATCACCCGCCTGGCGCAGATGGCCCGCGCCGTCGGCATTCACCTCATCCTCGCCACCCAGCGCCCCAGCGTGGACGTGATCACCGGGCTCATCAAAGCCAACGTGCCCACCAGGATCAGCTTCCGCCTGGCCACCAAGGTCGATTCGCGCACCATCCTCGACACCAACGGGGCCGAGGCACTTTTAGGCCGCGGCGACATGCTCTTCCTGCCGCCCGGCACCAGTCGCCTGATGCGCCTGCACGCCCCTTACGTCAGCGAGAAGGAGACGGCCGCCGTGGTCAACTTCTGGAAGGCGCAAGGCGAGGCCGAATACGTCGAAGGCTTCCTGGAATCGCCCAAGGACGACCGCCTCTCGGTCGATGGCTCCAACCCCGACCCCGACGAGAACGATCCGCTCTTCGACGACGCCGTGCGCCTGGTCTTCGAGTTCGGCAAGGCGTCCACTTCGCTGCTCCAGCGCCGTCTGCGCATCGGCTACGGCCGCGCCGCGCACCTGATCGACTTGATGGAACGCGACGGACTGGTCGGCCCCGCCGACGGCTCAAGGCCCCGCGAGCTGCTCAAAGCCCCCGGCTGGCTGCACGAAGTCGCCGCCACCGCCAACGAATAGCCCCCGAAAAATCTAGGAAGAATGAGACTCTGCGCTCCGGGAAAAGTCGATAACCCAATTTGGTATATCCCAAATTGGGCTCTATCCTTCTCCCACAGATCAATGGCAATGGGAATAGACGAAGAAACCAAATTGCGGGAGCAGTTCATTGAAGCCCGAAAAAGCGCCAACCTCACTCAAGTGGGTTTGGCAGATCGGCTCGGACGCCCGCAATCGTTCGTTTCGAAATATGAACGCGGCGAACGCAGGCTCGATGTGATCGAGTTCTGCGAAGTCTGCCGCGCTCTCGAAATTGACCCGGTTGCCTTTATGCAACGTTTTTGCGGCGGGAGAGCATGAAGATCGTCAGGGTCTATACGCTGAAGAGCCGCGGCGCCTTTGCGGCCTCCGAACACTGGAAGAATACGCGGGAACAGATTCACGACGCAGTAAGGAAATGCGAGTGGCCGGAGGGAAGCGGCTCCTTCACAATCTTTCCGGAGAGCGGCAAAGGACGCGGTGAGGGCAATGGGGTTAAACCTATTCGCGACAGGTTTGTTCGGTCGTTGAAGGCAGACGGGTGGACAATTGAGGGGAAAGCAAAGAACGCATTGGATGAGCGTCTCGGCGACTTCGATGCGGTACTTCCCGGGCCGGTCAAGCCTATTGTCGTGGAATGGGAGACCGGCAATGTGTCTTCCTCACATCGGTCAATGAACAAGCTCACGCTTCTGTTGAAGACGGGGATCATCTCAGCAGGTGTTCTTGTGGTGCCTTCCCGCAAACTATACGTTTACCTGACTGACCGTATTGGAAACATCCAGGAGATAAAACCCTACTTTGCTCTATGGAGGTCCGTACCTTGTCGTGAAGGGGTTCTGGAAATCGTTGTTATCGAGCAGGACTCGATCAGCAACGATGTGCCGAGAATTCCAAAGGGCACTGACGGGCGGGCTTTGGCTTAGCGCTCAATGAAATCATCGTTCTTGTGCGACTGAATCTGCCCAGATTCAAGCCGGTCTACGATCTCGTCTGCAAAATCGATCTCGGTCCCGAGCCAATGACGATGCTTCCTCTCACAAACCGCAAAGGTAGTGCCGCTTCCTCCAAATGGATCGAGGACTAGATCACCAGCCACGGTTGACATTTCAATTACCCGGTCGAGGATCTTGGTTGAAAGCGCATTTGCGGGCCGATCCTTCGACTTGTATTTCCAGTGCCGAACAGGCGGAATATCCGTCCAGACATCTTTGAGAGTTACGCCGTTTGGATTCATCGCATCGCGATGGCCGCCGTAGTCCTTAACCTCTCCACCGCAATGACGGCATTGGACAATTGGCGTGCGAATTCGGTGGAAGGTGTTGGGCTTTCCCTTCGAGTAATAGAGAAGGCTGTAGTGAGACGGATGAAGGCGGCCCGGAATCGGCAGACAAGCTGAGATTTCAACGGCGATCCAATGACGAAACTCCATGCCGAGACTGGACAGAAAACCGCCGAGCAACACATTCCATTTCGGAAGGTTATATAGAAAAAGGGACCCTCCGGGCTTCAAGGCCCGAACACACTCTGCCACCCACTGCTGGCACCAATCCAAATAGGCCTTTTCAGAGAGAGAATCATTGGATCGATTGCCGTATTCTTTACCCAGATTGAATGGTGGGTCGGCAAAAACAGTATCGACGACCTCATCCTTTATCCAAGGCAATATGGCCATGCAGTCGTCCGCGTAAAGCGCGCCAAGACTGGATGCGTAGGCCGGACTGATTCTAGCTTGATCCTTGATGAATGGGCTTGGATCAAACGGAAGCTCGTCCCACTTGAGGGGAGATTGATGCGCCACGATAGATGTCGCTCCAAGATCAAGAATAACCCAAAATAGGTTAGATAAGCAATCTTGCTCCTGTGGGAATCAACCCTCTTCCCCATTTGGGAAGGCTTTTCCCCGTTCTGTCCAGATCGGCTTCCGCCTGCGGCGCTACACGGTGAGCCATTACTCTGCGCGGGCCAATTCGGCGATCAACCGCGCCCGGCCACGTTCCCTCACTTCGGCGGAGAGCTGCCGCATGGATTCCGGCGTGATCTCCCGGCCTTCGCCCCGCGCAAGGGAAGCGCGCGCGGCATCGATGGTGGCGCGAAACTCGACGCGCCTGCGCTCGCGCTCTTCCCACAAGCCAAGGGCCTCCTGCACTGCGTCTTCTTCGCGGTGCAGCCGTCCCGATTCCACGGCGTGGCGGGCAAAAGCTCTTTGATCAGCTGTTAGCTCGACTTCCATCGCTCCGGCTCCTGCCCACAGGGTACTCCAGGGGACTCGAAAACACCACCTGCTGCGCTTCCCGGAAAGGTCTCACGGCCGCGGAAGTGGCACACTATATCCATGCACGACTCCAGCAAGACCGAGCGCCAGCCTACCCTCCTGCTCATTGACGACGATCTGGTCAGCCGCGAGGTGATGGCGACCGTGCTCTCGATGAGCGGCTTCACGGTGCAAACCGCCGCGACCGGCGAGGCGGCGCTGGAACTGCTCTCCGGCGGAAAATACCTTCCCGACGCCATCCTGATGGACGCGCAGATGCCCGGCCTGAGCGGCGCCGCGCTGATCGCCGCCCTGCGCGCGCACACAAAGGCTCGGATTCTCGCCATCAGCGCCAGCCAGCCGCCCCAAGAAATCCTCTCCGCCGCCGACGGATTCCTGCTCAAGCCCCTTGCGGCCGAAGGACTGCGCAAGGCGCTGGAAGAACAGCGGAAACAAGAAGCCCCCACGGCAGCCCCAGCCGTTGCATCGTCCCTGGGCCCCAACGAGCCGGTGGTCAACCCCGAGACTCTGGCACAGCTTCGCCAAATGATGCCCGAAACTGCGGTGCGCCAGATCTTTGCCGCCGTCGTTGCCGATCTCGGACGACGGATGACGGCGCTGGAAGCTGCGCTTGCCCAGGGCGACGAAGCCGAAATCCGCCGCATCGGCCACGCCATCAAGGGCGGCTGCGCGCTGGCCGGGGCACAGCAAGCCGCGCGGCTGGGCGCGCTGATCGAGATTGGCGCGCTCGGGAAGGACAGTAACCAACTGGATAACAGCGCGCGCTTCCTCCGCGATTTGCGCGCCGCCGCCCTGAGCCTGGAGCGTATGCTGGAGGCTGAATTCCCTGTGTAGTTTGCGGGGATCGAGAGGTAAGCCGCTCAAGTGGACCGACCCATCCGAATTGTACTGGCGGACGATCATCCTGTAGTTCGCATTGGCGTGGCCAACATGCTCACCGCCAAGGACGGCTTTGAGATGGTCGGCGAGGCCTCCGACGGCGATGAGGCCATCACCCAGACGCTCGACTTGCAGCCCGACATCCTGCTGCTCGACGTGCAGATGCCGCGCCTGCCCGGCCTGGAGGCCATGCGCGCCATCATGAACGGCACGCCCACGGTCAAGATTCTGCTGCTGACTTCCACCATCACTACCCAGCAGATCATCGAGGCGCTGCACATCGGCGCGCGCGGCATCGTGCTCAAAGACGCCGTGCTTTCCCACTTGCAAACTGCCATCCGCACTGTCTACAACGGCGACTACTGGATCGGCGGCAAGCGGGTCATCAACCTGGTCTCGGCGCTTCACGAACTGATGATCCAAGCTGCGGTGCCACAGCGCAAGACCTATGGGCTCACCCCCCGCGAACTGGAAGTGGTGGGCACCATCGTGGAAGGTTGCAGCAACCGCGACATCGCCAAGCAGTTCAACCTGAGCGAAGAGACCGTGAAGCGCCATCTATCGAACATCTTCGACAAGACCGGCGTCTCCACGCGGCTGGAGCTGGCTCTCTTCGCCATCGCACATCATCTCGTCGAGCCGTCCTAGAGCATTTTCGGAATACACGTAGACTTTTTGAAGGGCGTGCAAGGTGGCTTTTTCTTTGGAAAAAAGCCACTTGAGTACGTGCTTTCGGTCTACACCAATTCCGAAAGATGAATATCAATCTTGTTCCGGCGAATAAATAGCGATAATATATTGTCATGACGAAACGATCAGCGACGAAGCGTGGCCGGATGATGACGGTGCAACAGTTCCGGGCATCGTTTGGGGACGAGCAAAAGTGTGGAGAGCGGTTAAGCCGACAGCGCTGGCCGGATGGCTTCCAATGCCCGCGCTGCGGTGGGCCGAGCCGCGGCTACATGGCCGAGCGGCAGGTGCATGAGTGCGCGCTTTGCGCCTACCAGTGCTCGGTGACAGCCGGGACCATTTTTCACAAGACGCGGACTCCGCTGTCGAGTTGGTTCTGGGCGATCTACCGCATGAGCCACGACAAGAAGGGGATTTCAGCTGTGCAATTGGCCAAGGAAATCGGCGTCAGTTATCCCACCGCGTGGCTGATCCTGCACAAGATTCGCAAGGCAATGAGCGACCGCGATCAGCACTATCGGCTAGGCGGATTGGTCGAGGTCGATGAGGGCTATGTTGGCGGCGAGGAGCACGGCGAAGGGCGGCGAGGGCGTGGCAAGCGCGCGTTGCGCACCAAATCGGTGGTAGCCGTTGCGGTGGAGCATCGCGGCCCAGGCAAACCGGGCCAGAAGCCGATCCCTGGATTCGCCGCGCTGGAGGTGATTCCCGATGCGGCTACGGCGACGCTGGAGAAGTTCCTCGCCGACAAGGTCAGGCCCGGCAGCCACATTCTATCCGACGGCTGGCACGGCTATCGGCGCCTCAAACAGAAGGGCTTCGAGCATACGGCAACGGCTATCTCCAAGCAGAATGAGCCAGCGCATGAACTGTTTCCCTGGGTTCACATCACGCTGTCGAACCTGAAGCGGTTTCTGCTCGGCACCCATCACAAGGTCGAGCAAAAACACCTTCAGTATTATGTTGCCGAATTCAACTACCGGCTGAACCGCCGCACCATGGAACCGGACTTGATGATTCGCCTGCTGCGCGCCTGCATCGGTACGCAAACCATCACTTACAAACAGCTTGTCGCCATGCCGGAGCTAGCTTGATATTCATCTTCCGAAAATGCT
>Ga0181529_10006786_pt1 | contig 11546 bp, 9 predicted proteins | sample PEATcosm2014_Bin_36_FD_119763 | JGI IMG/M metagenome (GOLD analysis project Ga0181529, IMG submission 119763) | Peatland microbial communities from MTU Mesocosm Facility, Houghton, MI, USA - PEATcosm2014_Bin10_30_metaG | ecosystem: Environmental > Terrestrial > Soil > Wetlands > Peat | place... | reverse complement strand
CGCCGGGTGGGGTGACGGCACTCTCAAATGCAGCAGTCGGGTCTCCACTCATGTGGCGATGTGTGAGGATCGCAGGAATGACCCAAGCAGAGCCGTCGGCGATGGGCCGGGGTTCAGGCGTGACGTGGATGACAATGTTGGGCGGCATCGTGTTACGCAACAGGCGTTCCCAAGGGGAATTGGCAGTGTGGGCGTCGTGGTTGCCGGGGATGAGGTGCCACTGGACATCTGGAAACTGACGCATGCGCTCGATGGGCCGGAGCAGCATATCGAGCCCTGGATGTGCACCGTCATAAATGTCGCCAGCGACGAGTACGGCCGATGCTTGGTGCTTAATGGCGAAGTCGCCGATGCGGGCGATGACCTCTAAGCGCTCCGCGCGAAGAACGGCCAAGGTTTCATCATCGACGAAGCCAAAGGGCTCTCCGATTTGCCAGTCGGAAGTGTGGAGGAAACGCATCGTATCCTAGCTTACCGCTCTTTTGCGAAGGATTTGCACTCTTATCGAAACGCGTACTTGTGCAAAGCTGAAGTTCTGCCAGCGTCACGTGAGGAGAAGATGGATGCACCTTCCATGAACCATACCGCGCAGCACCTGCGCCGCCTCGGTCTGCGTCAGCTTGCGCTCCGCCAGGATCGCGTTCAGCGAGGCCGCTAGCTGAGCGTGGCCATACGGCGGCGGCGGGATTTCCGATGGTAAATTCGGTCGTTGCGAATCGTCTGGGCACTCATTGAGTGCATCGGGCTGTTGGCTTGAACCGGGATTAGGCTTCGGCTCCGGGGCGTCAAATTCGTAAACACTGGCCGACTTATCAGTACTGATGCGCTCTCGACTAGAGTACTGGCTCGGTCACCACAAGACAAAAGGCGGTGAGTTCACCTTCTACCTCGCGTAAGCCCGATTATTGTGTGGCATGAAGCGTGGCACAGCGGGTGAAAGGACGCGCCATGCATACGCTTGATATTGGAACTTTGGGCAATCCTCGGGATACAAAGCAGGCGACGAAATGCTTATTCGAGACGAAAACGATACATTTTGGTAGTCACGAAATAGCTTTCGGAACATTCTCCGCCTGTCATCGTTTGGCGAGTCGACGCGAATGCCTGTCGATCGATAGTCGATCTTCAGAAGATGGCGATATTTTCCCTGCGTAGTAGGCGCACCCGAGAAGGCTTTGGACGCGAAAAACTTCTCCAGATGCTTCCGCCGACCAGCCAATACAAAATATGCAGGTACGTTGGATGCGTGAGCTATCAGCTCAAGACGCAATAGATCCCACAGAACATCTGCCGCAGATATTCCGTCAGATCCCACCCATTTTGATTCGACTACCGATGTCACGGCAGGATAGTTCCTAATTGTTGCGAAGTCGACCTCGGGTCGTCTACCGGGTCCTGTCTTGTGCGGCGCAAGTACGGGGTGGAGATATTCCGACCGAACCTCGTCTTTGTGTATAGCGTTGAGAGCATCGGCAATCGCGACACTCAGGTAGCGCTCGCTGAAGAGGTTCGAGCGGTTACAGGCAAATTCGTACTGCAGCCACGCTCCAACAGCTTGAGCCAAGATCGTAACGGGCTTCATTGGGCACCTTTCCTGTGAATGCTGACGGCAACTGACTATGAGTTTACGGAAGCCTGAGTGAGTCGCGCCAGTGAGTTGCGCTGTTCAGCTTCGAAATATGAGACGTGTTCTTATTGGAGCGCTTCTTCGGAAAAGGCGACCAGCTCGGCGAGCTTCGCCGCGACGTCTGCCATCGGATTTTCTGCAGTACTGGCACTTAGCGTATAACAAAGATTTGCAGCCGACGGTGCGCCCGATGGCATCATGAGCCGCCGCGGCTGAATTCTAGCGGTTTGACGGACTAGTTTGGCGCGTAGATCGGGAGGTGCCGGTGACTCTGGAGGCAACGAATTTGGTCGCACGTGGGATCGTCATCGTCATCGCGCTCGTCATCCAGGCCGCTCTGAGTTTCGCTAGACCGGTATACCCAAGAGACACGTACAATCGTCTGGGCTATGCGGTCTTCGCGTTCACCGCGTGTTTCACAACTGCCAACATTCCGCTGTACCCTGGTAACCCGTGGGTGCTCGGAAGTATCCTGCTTGGCCTCGCAGTTGCCGCCCCGATCGCAGGCCGCTTTGAGTCAAGGCGCCTGCCAGATGGTCAGGTCGTGTATTGCACGACTGGAAAGGCCAATCGATTCCCGGGGCATCTCCTTACCAATCTCCTTGGGGCCATGGCCGCTTTCGCGCTTTGGGGTGTTGCGCACTCCGTGCCGGGTGTAGCCGACACTTTCGCCAAGTCCTTGCCTCACGTAGACATCGCATTCAACGTGATGGTCCCTGTATCTGCAGCGGCCGCGTTCCTGTTTATTCGCTGGCAGCAAGTGGACGCTTTCCGCAAGCGTGATCACCAGCACAATATCGATGAAGTGGAAAGCTCAGTCCGGGAAAAGGAGATCGTTGGCTTCTCGCTTAGACATTGGCATCAACAACTCAACTTCTTACATCTAGTCTTCGTCACATCTGTGGCCTCGACGTCGGGTCTGCTCCTGGTGGCTCATGGCCTGCAGGCGACAAGAGTCGGGCTCCCGGCGGTCTCGTGGCTGGTCATCGCTGCAATCCTGGCCACGCTAGCTTTCCTGTTCGCCTGCGGCGCTCCAAAGTCTAGAGACAGCCGGGCGGTGTACCTAACCTTCCTCACGGGTACGCCAGCCGCGCTCGGTGGGGCTATTCTATGGCTGTCGTGTTTTAGGGCTAATGCCGTAAGAGACGCCACGATGGTAGCGGTGGCAGGTATGGGCTACGTTATCTTCTGTGTTGAGGCCGTCTTTGCTGATTGGGCGCGGGACAACGGGCGTGGCTGGCCTCCTTTACACTACTTCGTTCCGATGGCGGTTGCTGTAGTAATTGCAGTGCTTCTCGGCATTGCCTACTTCGCAAGGTAGCCTGAAGGAGCGAAGCCCTCGGGAACAGGATCGTTCTCTTTCTTTACAGTTTCAGGATTCTCTCCCTCCGTGGCTGTGGGCTGCTGCCTCGGCGGCACCCTCTCTCTCGAATGCTTAGCCTCGATGACTTTCCGGTCAAACCGTGGGGTACCTTCACTGATTGGTAACGACAAACGCCGCTTGCGGCGGCGACCTTCAACCCCGGGCTCCGCCATGAGATTCCAGTCGCAATGCCGACTTCAGGGGACCTATCCTCCACCTCCATTGAAACTCGGTCGTTCCGCCAGCGTTGTGAGCAGCAGGATCTGAGTGTTAGCCTTTAGAATTCACTGAAAGGCGACTCAGATGTTCAACCGTTCATCCGGGTCGAATTGTCGTGGTGATCCCACGTCTCAGACTCCCGAGCTTCTGCACGGGAAGAATCGTAATCCGTTCCGGGATCGGCGAGGGCGTAAATCCATATGGTGACGTCAGCTACAGCAATCAACGACCTTTTGGCAACACGCTTGTACCTAGATGGGCAATGGAGCCTCGATGAATTCGAGCTTTTGTTTCGCTCGTTTAATGACCTCTACAGACTGATTGCCGAATTCACAGTTAAGGCGGGATCGGTCGATTCATTCATCCACGTTTCTGTCCCCTTTCACAGGGGCCGGTTAAAACGGGTGGCTCGTGAGGAAGAAATCCCAGCGTTGCGCGTCCTGCGATTCAACTACTCATCCCCAGGCCATATCGATTTGCTGGGAATAGGGAGAGTGGCCGAAGTCGCTAAGGACACTCTATTCGGAATTGCAGATCGAGTGATCGCTGGTGAGGATCGTGAACTGGATAGGGATAGAAAGTTTTTAGAAAATCAGGCTTTAAACGCCAGAATGGCCATAGAAACTGCGGATGCGACGTCAAGACAAGCCCGAGATAGTGATTTGCATGAATTAGGAGTTGAGAAGCAGAGAATCGCGAACGAGCGAGATCGGGTTGCACTGACTAGTGAGAGACTCGAGGCTGCGGCTAAAAGCCTCGCAATCTTCAAGGAGATACTCAACCTCGCGAGAGAAAGTGGAGCCTCCGAGGAAGACATTTCCAAGATGTCGGCAGGATTCATCGCCAAAGTGGAACCGATTGTTCCGATGATCTTCGAAGGGAAACTGCTCGCAGAGTCTTCCACGAAAGAACCAAAATCTTTGCCCCATTGAGGAATTAAGCCAGAGGCTCAAGCTCTCGGAACGCTAGACATGCCCCGTTCAACGCATTTCCCTCCATCGGCGGCCCAGCGTGATTGATCGACGAAAGCCCCATCATTGACACTGCGGGAGGTAATTCTCAGGATTACTCTCGCCAAACGCCGATTGCGACGGTAACCACCACCGAGGGCAGGTCACGAGATTCCAGTCGCAAAGCCGACTTGGCGGGACCGATCGCGAGCGCCATCTCTCAGGCGGAACTCCTGTCGGAGCCGAGGAGGTTCCTATATCCCCGGAATCCCTTTGAGACAAGCAGTTCAATCATCTCTTCGGCTTCTTTGCGTGCCAACTTGCCATCGCTTAGCGCTTCTTTGAGGATGCTGTCGAGGTGTTGGTTCCAGCCGTGAATGGCCCAGCCGTCCCGGTCATCTTCAAATAGGACGCGAACGACGCGAACAGCTTCATAAGGATAGTTCGAGGAGAGCCTATCCAACGCTTCAACCACGGCGAAATCGGGACGAAGTGACCTCAGAAACTCCAAAATCGGCATCGCCTGTCCAATCACCCATTCGTCTGGAAACTTGCCGCTGAACATCCACCAACCGAAAGCAGCAAGTTCGTCTGCATCGTCCTTTGATCCGGCCCTCAGCAGAAACATGCGGCTCTCCCAAAGACGCATGAGATGGGTCTGCATCTCGGGAGACAGTGGCGGCGTTTCGTGTCCCAAGCTCCACCCGATATCGCCAACTGCCTGGCCCCTCAGTTTGACACTAGCAGACTCAAAGAACTGCGTAAGCAGAGGATCGTCAAGCTCGATTGCACTGTGAGCGTAATACTGCATGAGGTGGCTCGCCAGCGTACGGTCGAGCTCGCGGACAGAGTCTTCACCCTTTTGTAACGCCCGCACTGCAAGAAGATAGCGCTTCCGCATCGCCGGTAACGTGTCACTGACAGGTCCTCCATACTGGAGATAAGCCGTCCAAGCGAAGCGGTCGAGCATCCGTTCCTCTTTGAGCTTCCCGTCCTTCCCAGGAAACAGCTTCGGGATAACCGACATAAACCAATCGAGATCAAGCCACGCAAGAGTTCGGAATTGCATACCGAACATTTCTCTCACCGCGGCAGATGGTTCTTGCCCCGCGTCCAGTTTCTGCTCGAGCACTTCAAAAACAGGCGCTAGCAACGCGGACGTGAACTCCGCTTCGGCAGTTGCCAGCTTTATCCAGCGACCATATCGAATCATCGCTTCGACTCCGACGGGACGAGGCGTATTCAAAGCGTAAGAAGCATATCGGCTGGCGTCTTTCTTATATTCGACTTCATCTTCGAGTGTGGGACGCGGCAGAAAACACATTGCACGCGCTACCGGGAACAATTCGTCAGACCGGGAGATATCCAAGCGTTTCTCCTGGAGCAAAAGGTCTGTCATAAACCGCGCCGCTGACATATGCGCCCAGTTCCAGGTCGCTTCGCGACTGTGCCCATCACCCTGAACCTCCAAGAGAGCGTCCGTATTTTCTGCTACCCACTGTGCCGTTCGCGCCACTGCATAAACATCGAACGACTTCTCAGACTTCAGGGCGCCCGAAAATGCGTCGAGCACGGAAGCCATATAGACCGGATCGAGATCCGTCGTCAGGAAGTTCTCTAATACTTCGCTCGCATGTTGCGGGTCATCGGATACCCACTCGCTCAAAATAGCTGCTATGCCCGCACGTGACGGTTGCTCGAAGGGGAGGCCGGTAGCCGGCGGAGTCCATTCCTTCAGATAAGCCACCAGGGCTTCCGTTGTCATCCCCTTGAAAGTTTCAAGCTCCGTTGGGCTCTCGTCTCGTAGCTGCATCACACCAGAAGTACGGAAGCGAGGTTGCGGCGTGTTGTATTTTTCCAAGAGCCGATTCAACTCTAGTGTCCTCGTTTCGTCCAGCACGGCCGCGAGCGGAAATAGCCACCCGAGTTGCCAATGCTCAATGATCAACTGTGTTTCCGTTGCGACATTCTCAGGCCGCACGCGATGTTCCAGGTGATAGGCATACGATGTAGGGTCTGGTCCTGCATCAATCCTCTGTAGGATTCGATCCAGCGTTGGCTTCGGAAGGGCTGGTACCCACTTCTTGAGCAACTCAATAAACTCAGGGTTATTCGAGGCTCTGTCGTATCTGGTCCGATCAGTCAGAAATTTCGCCACCTCTTCCGGAGACGGGCTAGATGCGTGAAGTAGGGTAAATGCGCGCAGCCTGTCAAAGATGGGCCAAGTGTAGCGTTTCAACGCTGCCAGAATTGTCTGTGTATAGTCCGTATCTTGTGCACTGAGGATTTTGATTGCGCCAACGAGTGCGCTTACGGTGTCATCCAGTGTCTCGTAATGAGAACTATGTTCCAAATGATTACGCCAGATTGTAGAGTAGTCATCCGTTTGGTTTTGATAGTTGCTGCTATGAATCGTGACCGCACTGTCAAGATTCTCGGCCAGGAATGCTAGAAAGCGTTCTGGTAATGCAAGCGATAACGGCTCTGTCACTCTTCTTAGAAACAACTGTGTCCACACAGACTCCATCTTGCCTTCAGGGTCAGGAGCCGGTTTCCATTGATAGGCACTCCCATTATCACTTTCGATTAGTTTGCCTTTACCAACCTTGTCAGGTGGGCGTACCTCCAACATCGCAGAAGTTAGCCGTAGCGCCGCAACTGGTTCTCCGTTCTCTGCCAGATATTCGACCAACGCGCCAGCCTTCTCTGGATAGAGCGTGAACAATTTTCGCTCATGACGAACCCACTCTGCTTCGCGTACCGCGAGATCCCGAGCCAGCGTTGGCGGCAGCTTTGCTGCAATTTCAACCAAGAGCTGGTGAACGAGCGGGTTGTCGCTCTCGAAGCAAACAGGTTCGATAGCAGCAGCTACGGCTTCTGGTGCCTCCTCGGTCATCCGTAGTAGGTAGTCTCCTTCAGGCCAACGTGGCATCCGAAACATGTTCCCAATCAGCTCGACAGCCGGCGGGTGACGGAAACGCCCGCGGCTTGCAAGGGGTCCTATCCATGCTGGATCAGCGAGCTTCTCGAAGAAGTACGCATAGTTTCCGGCACTCTTCTGGATGAGTTCGAGCGCCTTGTCTACCTGTGCTTCAGTTGGCATCTGCACCTCCCTTTAGAAGTGCGTCAATCTCATCCAGGTCGCTAACAGGCCGAGGCTGCATCCGCCGTAACAAAATGTCTTCGACTGTGTACAGCTTACCTAGGAGCTTGTCTCGGTCTGCCCGAAACGAATTATGCGCGACCCCGTTGAAGTATTGGTGCGAATCTATCCAGTCAGAGATCTCGCCGGCAACTACGTCCGAAGGCAACGCTGGTCCCGCACCTGCCAACTGACTGAGTAGCAGCGCCACCTTCATTCGATTTTCGGGGTGATACTTGTCGGCCCAGTCGAAAAAAGTATCAAGCTCTTCGTTCAGCGCGTCCGACATACCAGTAACATTTCTCGTGGGATCAGGAGCCATGGTACTCGATTGCTTGAGGGCCATAAACGCCTCTCTAACTGGCTTCAATCGCTGTTTCATATTGTCACCGAATGCAACGGTTCCACCTGTCAACTGTGGTGCGTGTGAGAGGACCTCCCGGAAGGAATGCGCCGCCAACTGGAAGCGGTAGGGATTGGCCTCGTCTGCGAAGACACGAAGACCACCGAAGTAAATGTCAGCGATCGACTCGCTGCGCCGCTTCAGTTGATCGAGCAATGCGTTTTGTTCACGCCGAAGAAACATCTGCTTCCGCCTGAATCCAGCAACAACATTCGAGCCGCATACACGGAGGATACCCGTCAGTTAGGTAATGATAAACGCCAATCGCGACGGTAATCGCCACCGTGGGCAGGTCTCGAGATTCCAGTCGCCATGCCGACTTCTCAGTACCTTCTATTGAAATCTCCTATCGAAGGCACACCAACTGGCGGCACTGTCCTCGTTTCAGACGAATACCTAGGATCGCCTGTGGGTCTTGAGTAGCGACTCCGAAACGAGCGTGAGGTTACCTCTCGCCCTTGAACAAGCAACGTAGAGCTTATTCCGTGTTTCAGCATTGATATCGCGGAAGCTTCCGAGATGCCAAGCTGTCACATTGCCTGGATTCAGGACCACGCACACGTCCTGATATAGGTCTACGCCCTTCGATACCCCCCAGTTTTGGGAGTAACAGGCATATTTATAATGTTCCTTGTAGAAAAGCTTCACCGTCCTCGTGTCTTCATAAATTGCCCGCACCGCCGCCGGGTCAGCCTCGTATTTGACGGTGCTCTCCCGATCATCAAAGGCTTCTATAGAGACACCGATCTTCTGAGTGATGAAGTCGCAGACATTCTTACTGCATCGGCGACTCTTCTTGAGGCTATCCGTATCGACATTTAGCTTCTCCCGTTTGAACCTCTCTTGGTAGGCGGCGTAGTCGTCATGGAGACCGGCGTTCACATTCCCGTCGCGGCTTGTGTCAAATGTGTGCTGAAAGAAGTCCCCGACGAATGTGGCGTTCAGCTTGGCAGCGCTGATAGCCATCAGGAAATTGAAATCATGCCCTGCGAAGTCCTGGACTTCGTCCACGAAGAAAACATCAAAATATTTCTCCATGCGCGTTATGACAGCGCTTATCAGGTTGGATTGTTCGATGAATTTGGCGAGCCGGTTAGCGTAAAGTCGCCGACTGGGCGATATGTAGCGTCCGTCGTCTGTCAATTTGTACGGTGGGAATCTTGGAGGGAGCTTGAATGTCACGCCTCTGGTGTTCTTTTTCGACCGGAGAAACGGCCGGTAACAGAAGCCGTGCAGGAACCTGAAGTAAGTATAAAGCGTGATGTTCTCCGGAAAGTAGCCGAACCGCTGGATGATCTTTCTGCGCAGATTGTCGTGATTCAACTCGGTGTACGTGACGATGAGGAAGCGTTGCTCCTCATCGAGACCCGCGACGAGGCGGGAGGTCTTGCCGGATCCTGCAACGGCAAGAATTACGCTCTTATCCATGTGACCGCCTCTTGAATGTACCCTGGCGCGACAAGCTCCGCGCCCCTCTTATCGAGCAGATGGAAGGCGGCATCTGTCTTGTTCTTCAACATGTAGTCTTGTACAGTCAGCGTCTTGCGGTTCGCCAGGAACTGGCCGTCGCAAATTTCCATATTGTCTTCATAAATGCAAACCTCGAAGGTATGCCGAGCATTGTTGGCGTCCGCGAAAACCTTGATTGAAGCTGATGCGGAGTCAGCGTAGTTATCGACACAGTTCGCCTGGTAGTCGCGATCATTGTCACGGATGGCCGCGACCTTGATGCCGAGCAGCTTGGCGAGTTCGAAATAGCGCTTGAAGCTCGTCCCGTCTACAGAGATCACATGGACACCATCTGCGTCGGTACTGGCGCCCTGAGCACTGTATTTGTAGAGCGCTTCCATGAGAATGAACTCAGCATCACCCTCGACAAGGATTGCCTTCTTGCACAGCGCAAGCTCCAGAAGATTGTTGTCGGGAGCCTTCATAAAGAAATCTGCGGTCCCCTGAGTAAGATCCTTGAGGGACGCCGGTTGGGGTGGATTCTCCTCGCTCAATATCAGGACCTTCTTGAGGTTCAACCTGGTTGCGATAAAGCTGCTGTGCGTGGCGATGAAGAGTTGCTTTTTCGCAGACGCTCGAATGCGCTCGATGAGTTTGTGCATGTGGACATGGCTCAGGTGGTTCTCAGGCTCTTCGAGTAGAAGGACGTCGAGTGCTTGCTTGCGGTTGCGTAGAGCGAACTCCGTCTTGATGAAGCACTGGCGACCTTTGCCCTTTCTTTCGATCGGTATATCGTCCTCCGTGATGATGATGTCCGTCTCGACGCTTGCTCTCGGGGTGGTGCGGACATCGAATTTGTAGGTTTCCAAGGCGTCATTCATCTTTTTAAAGACGGCGTCCTTGAACGTCGATTTGGCCTTGCGATACTCGATACTATGAAAGTGGCGCTCGGCAACGGTTGCATTCGCGGCGTACATAGACCGTGTGTACTCCCGCGTAGCGTAGTCGTTGTTGATCTGGGAACTGTCGATGAGAAGATGCTTGACCTGCTTCTTGTTCGGAAAGATGGGATCGTCCGTGAAAGTCAGGAAACGGACATCGTAGTACTCGAAAGGAAAGCTGTCGTGTTTCTCGGCCAGGATAGCCTGAATTTCCTTCGTGTATTCATCAATGGGCTTGCACACCATTTTTATACCGAGTAAATCCGCGCCCTTGCTGTTGTTTCGTCCGTCCAGATCGTGTTGGCCTTCAATCCCGTCGAGGTATACCTCCACCGAGAGCTCGGGAAGATCCTCAATCTTCCTCTCGCCGCCTAGGAATTCAGCAATGCACTCCGCATTAAAAAGAGTCTCGATACCCAGCGCTTCCACCTTGCTCCTACTTGCACTGAGCACGACGTCCAGTGCCTGCAGAACTGAGCTTTTACCGGCCTCATTGCCACCAACCAGGATGTTCAGCTCAGGATCAAACTCGAGCTCAAGCGCCTTAAAGCGCTTGAAGTTTCTCAATACCAGCCTCTTTATTGTCGCCATCCTCGCTCCTTCACTTAAGAAACTCTCTTCTTCCGCTCTATGATCCAGACGACTCGATTGTTTATTGTCGAGAACACCCAATGCGCTCATCCGGCTTGGATTATAGGCCAGTGTTCAGATCGGTCCTGATAAACGCCTCAGTATCCGATTATCCTACCCCGACCCGGTCATGAGATCACGCGCTGAGTTAAGATACCTGTGGGGTAGCAGCCTGTTGTTCAATCCAGCGCCGCATCCGCCGACAGTGCGACCCGTACCAGTACACTCGCCGGCAGCGGGCGCACTCTCTAACAAAAATGCTTCGCACCCTTGCCGAAAACTCACGGTTAATCAGGCTCGGCGACTCCCTTTGTTCTAAGCAAAGGATGCGCGCTTTGTCTTCTGGCGGAAGTCTTCACCGCGCATCTCCACCACCACACACATCTCCTGCAGCCTCGACCGCATGCGTTCACCGATGCGGTCGCCCAGCGTTTCCTCGCGCATCGAGGCTCGGATTTGCCCGTTCGATCCCGACTCTACGCCTAGCGGGGCAGTGTTTGCGTAGTTGGTGGTGATAATGGTGGTGAGCTGGTTGTTATAGCGCGAGTTCAATACTTGGGCGACGGTGTCCCAGACCCACTCGCTTGGCTTCGCCGCGCCGAGCTCGTCAAGCACAAGGACCTCCGCCTCGCAGATCGGGCGAAGTATCTCCATCTCGGTCGCCTGAACCTCCCGGTTGTAGCTGTTCTGAACTTCCTTCAGCAGCTCACGATAATCCCAGAAGAGTCCTGATGCCCCACGCTCCATGATCACGGCTTGCAGGATGCCAACGGCCAGGTGCGTCTTCCCTACGCCTATAGATCCTGTGAGGAGTAACCCAGT
>Ga0181529_10006784_pt1 | contig 11550 bp, 15 predicted proteins | sample PEATcosm2014_Bin_36_FD_119763 | JGI IMG/M metagenome (GOLD analysis project Ga0181529, IMG submission 119763) | Peatland microbial communities from MTU Mesocosm Facility, Houghton, MI, USA - PEATcosm2014_Bin10_30_metaG | ecosystem: Environmental > Terrestrial > Soil > Wetlands > Peat | place... | reverse complement strand
GCGGCCAGCCCCCGACCGACACCAATGTCGTTGCCGATCGGCTCGTCCAGTCTGGACTGATCACCCGCTGGCAGGCCGACCGACTGCTGGAGGGCCGCCACCGGGGTTTCTTCCTCGGCAAGTACAAACTTCTCGACCATCTGGGCACCGGCGGGATGAGCAGTGTGTACCTGGCCGAGCACGTGCTCATGCAGCGTCGCGTGGCGATCAAAGTTTTGCCGAAAGATCGGGTGTCCGACTCTTCCTACCTCGCCCGTTTCCACCGCGAGGCCCAGGCAGCCGCGGCCCTCGATCACCGCAATATCGTCCGTGCCTACGATGTCGACAACGAGGGCAATACCCATTATCTGGTGATGGAGTATATAGAAGGCCGCAATCTGCACTACGTGGTCAAGGAAGACGGCCCGCTGGAATACACGACCGCGGCCGAGTACGTCCGCCAGGCAGCCGAAGGGCTGGCCCACGCGCATCAGGCGGGCCTGATCCACCGCGACGTCAAGCCGGCCAATCTGCTGGTCGACCCGAAAAACGTGGTGAAAGTGCTTGATCTGGGCCTGGCGCGCTTCACCGACGAGGGGAAGAATTCGCTCACCGTAAGGTTCGACGAAAACGTGCTGGGCACGGCCGACTATCTGGCGCCCGAACAGGCGGTGGATAGTCACGGGGTGGACGCCCGGGCCGACATCTACGGGCTGGGTTGCTCGCTGTATTACCTGCTGACCGGCCATCCGCCATTCCCTGACGGCACGTTGCCTCAGCGGCTGGCGATGCACCAGCGGCAGCCGCCACCGAGCATTTTGCTCGACCGCCCCGACGCGCCGCGGGAGTTGGTCGACATCTGTGCGAAAATGATGGCCAAGAAGCCCGACCAGCGTCAGCAGTCGGCCGACGAAGTTGCCAGGGCCTTGGCTCAATGGCTGGTGGCCCAGGGCCAGCGGGTCGAGTCGGGCGACAGCGGAAGCTTGTCCTCAGGGCCACTGGTCGGGGCCACGACCAGTCAGCGGGTCGCCCGGGCGGCCGGTGCGCCGCCGGTGGCTCGATTGCTCAAAAGCGCATCATCTTCCCCGCGAGGTTCCGGTCGGTCCACTCGACCGGCCGGCATGCCCCCGCTTCCTAGTCCACCGCCTTCGGCGAGCGACACGGCCTCAAATTTGAATCGCGCGACCGTACAAATAGCGATTGCCAGTCCGCGACCCACCAACAGACAATCTGGACCCCGCCCCCCGGCGAAAAGGTGCCTGCCGAAAGCCCGACCGCTGGAGCTAGCTTCTACCCCAGCCCCCTTTCTCATCGCCGATGACGACCTGCCGCCGGTATTCTTGGCAAGACAGCGAAGCCGATCCAAGAACGCTGACTTTGCGGGTTACCTCACCGGCCGCGAGCTACCCCGCAAATGGTTTCTCGTAATGGCCGCCAGCGGCGCCCTTGCTCTTTTGCTCGGGGCGATGTGGCTGCTCGCCCGCTGACCACCGCTTGGCCAACTGTATCGGTCGCGTAGCTCCAGCAAACTGGGCCAGGGCTATGCCTTACTACGGTGATTATCATTCTAGGCGGTCTTTTCCGTCGAATCAGTAAATGTGCTGGGGCAGCTTTTCACTCAAGCCCGCCGTTTCGGCGTCTATTTCTTTTCTAGACAAGGGGGACACGTCATGAGGACGTTCGTTCGACTTGCAGTGTTGTTATTGACAACCACTGCATTGTGCCAAGCGAGGATTGCCATGGCTGAGGACTTCCGCTGGGTTTCCAGCGCTAGCCAGCCGGCAACCCCGGTCAACGACGTACAGAGTAGTGGTAGTCAGCCGGCAACTCCGGTCAACGATGTAAAGAGTGCTGCGACCGAGCCGGTGCCCAGCTTGCCACCGCACGAGGACGGATCGTGTTGCGATCTGGGCTGCGAGGCGAGCTCGTGTCGTGGCATTGTCGCCTCCTTCGGATTGGATTCGTTCAAGGGCATTAGCGACGGCGACTTCCAGAGCAATTTTGGGGCTGTCACCGGGCTCAACGCGGCCCTACCGGTGCCCGGGCTCCGCGATTACGGCCTCGGCTGGCAACTCGGCATGAGCTACGGCGTGTACGATTTCGACGGCCGCGACTCGTCCTTCGAGCACCAGGCCCAAAGCCAAGAGCAGATTTTCATCACCACCGGCTTTTTCCATAAGGCCGAGGGCGATCGGCGGTTGAGCTATGGCCTCGTCTACGACTGGATGATCAACAACAACTGGGGAGAATTCGGCACCGCCCCCACGCTGGGACAGTGGCGTGGCCAGATCGAATATACCCTGAGCGGCTCGAACGCCGTGGGCGTTTGGGGTTGCCTACGCGATCTCCGCTCGCAGCAAAGCACGTACAACGTCTACGGTTTGCCGGCATTTGTGCAAACCCGGGGCGTCGATCAGGTCAACTTCTTCTGGCATCACAAGTTCACCGCCGGCGCGGATACCTGGCTGTGGACCGGCTTCCCGGATCGAGGAAGTCTCAGCCGTGACGGCAGTCTGGGCAACTGGATGGTCGGCGCCAGGGTCGAAGTGCCGTTGTCCGAGCGGTTGGCCCTGTATGCCAATGGCAGCTATTTCCATCCTACGGCCTCGGCGGGAGCAGATGCCTCGATTAGCAGCGGCTATGACGTCAGCATGGGCGTCACCTGGTACTTCGGCGGTAACGCTTGCAGCCCATCGATCAACGGCGCGTGCGGCGTGCCGTACATGCCGGTGGCTAACAACAGCACCTTTCTCGTGGACCAGTCCGCCCGATAACTGCTGTCGTTCCTGACCCGAAAGAGGAATCCGTTAACAGAAGCGTCGGTAATCGAAGGGGTTGTCTCCCTGGTCTTTCAGCCGTTGGGGCGGCAGTGCGCGCACTGCCGCCTCAACGTATTGGCAGGGTGCCTGAAGCGCACCGCGACCGCTAGACGGTGTGTTTTACGCACCCTTCGAAGACGGCAGTTGCCCGGTCTCGCTCTTTGCGGCCGCAGGACCCAGGGACAGCACGGCGTTCATGCTGCCGCTGCGAAAGCCTTCCAGATCGAGCGACACGTATTTGAAGCCCAGCGACTTCAGATAGGCCACCAGTTCCTGACGCAGGGCCGGCTCGGCCAGCTTAGGCAGGTGTTCGGCCGGCACTTCGATGCGCGCCATGTCGCCCTTGTGATACCGCACGCGCAACGGCTGCAATCCCCGCTCGCGCAAGAAACATTCGGCCTGGTCGATCATGGCGAGCCGTTCCGGCGTGACCTGCTCACCATAGGCGATGCGGCTGCTCAGGCACGGCGCAGCTGGCTTGTCCCAGGTCGGCAACCCCCAGAATTCAGCCAGCCGGCGGATTTCCGACTTGGTCAATCCGCACTCGGCTAACGGGCTTCGCACTTGTTGTTCGCGCGCGGCTTTTAGGCCCGGCCGGTACTCGCTGTGGTCGTCGCGATTGCTGCCGTCGACCACGACCGCCACGTTCAACCGCTGCGAAAGCTGCTCCACCTGCGTAAACAATTCGGTCTTGCAATGGTAACAGCGGTCGGGGCGGTTCGCCTGATAGGCCGGAATGGCCAGCTCGCCCGTCTCAATCACTTCATGACGGATGCCGATCTGTCGCGCCAGTTCGCGGGCCTCGTCCAACTCGCCGACGGCCAGGCTGGCGCTCTGACCGGTCACGGCCACGGCCTGGTCGCCGAGGGCCAGTTGGGCCGCCTTTGCCAGAAGCGTGCTGTCCAAGCCGCCCGAGAAGGCCACGGCGCAACTGCCATAGCTGCGGAGCAGTTCTAGCAGATGGTCGCGTTTGATAACAAGTTCGGCGGGAAGGTCCGGCATGGGAGTGTTCCGCTATCTGTTGTCAGGAGTTGCTGTTACCCACGATGCACCACTGACGACCGACAACACAAAAAAAGTCCTCCACCGTAATGCCGTGGCGATGCTCTTTTGAGAGCCCGTCATTGCTAGGGGGGCGACCTGGACTCCAGGTTGTGTGATCCGTTCGCCGCCGAAGCGGGCAAACGGCTATACACGCGGCCAGAGTCATTGGTTCAGGCGCCCAACGGGCATCTTATCGGCTCACCAAAAATATCGCATCGGCAGCACGAACATGGTAGAGGACACCCCTTATCGTAGCACCAAGAGGTGGCAAAGGCAAGGGGCGGGAACCCAAGGGGGCAGGGGTCAGAGATCAGGGGCCCGGGATCGGGGGCCGGCGGCTAACGCCGTCGTCAGATGGTAAACCTGGACCCTGATTTCTGGCCTCCGAACCCTGAACCCTGATCTCTGCTCCCTCGTCCCTGACCCCTGGTCCCTTCTTCTTCCCCGGCCAGCGCGGCGGCGCCACGATCAACATGGCCAACACGGCCAGACCGAAGACGCAGTAGCACAATGCGAGCACCGACGGCGAAGCGTCCACGAACAACACGCGGTGGATCCAACGACCGATGAACGATCCCGGCTCGTTCGCCTCGCCCGCCAACTCCCGCAGACGATCTTCCCAGTCGGTCAACGGACAGAGCACGCCGCAGAGTGACTCGATCACGACGACGGCGATCATCAGGAAATGGACGGCGCGAAACCAGAAGTTCCGCACCCACTGCCAGCCCAGCGCAGCGCCCGCCACAATCGCCACCGTTCCCACGACGACGAAGGCCACGTAGGCGAAATGGACGACAGCAATCGAATCGGCGAGAAAGCGGTAAAAGGCCATGGTCGCCATCGATCCGTAAGACCGATTATGCCTTGCCGTCAACCATCATACGACAAGAGTGATTGGGAGTCGAGTTCCCCCCCGCCGCGACGGCCGTTCGAAGGTCGTCCGTCAACGCAACCCGCAAGCCTCGCCGCGGGGACGCGATTGAGGACCTTGCTCCAGCGCGTGCATCGCTTCCTGAAATCGCTGAACCTCGCAAAGTGGCCGGCATTCCTTCGCCGCCATAGGCATCAACGGTTCGGGCCGTTCGACGGGAAGCGGTTGCGGAGGGCGCGCGACCGCCTTTACCGGAACCGCGGCTGGCTGCTCGGGCGACTGCCACCACCAACTGATTCCCAACTCGCGCGCCTTCTCCACCGAACAGATCAGCAGTCGGATCTGGATGCTCAACAACTCGACGTCGCACAGTTTGATGCGAATGTCGCCGGCAATCACCAGGCCGGTGTTGAGCACCCGTTCCAGGATATCGGCCAAGCTGTCGCCGTGTGTGGCTCGGGTGATTAACTGGGCTTGGGCCATGAGACAATTCCTTCTTTGTTGGGCGGAAAAGGGGACAGGTCCAATTTGCCGAAACGGCCCGGCGGGTCGTGCGCACAAATTGGGCTTCTCCCTTTTTCCGCCTCTTTTTGTTGCGACTTAGCGCAGTTTTCCCAACGGGCCGAGATTCAGGTTCAGGTCTTCATCGCTAAAGCCAAAGTGTTGCTTGAGCCGCTCGATTTCCTCGGCCAAACGAAGGAAGGTCGTTCCCATCCGCTCGATTTCTCCCTCGCTAAGCGCACCGGCATCGATGCGCCGCAAGGCTTGACGTTCCAACAACTCGCGGAGCAACTCGACCAGCGTGAGCACCAGTTGCGCCAGCCCGTTGCGGACGCTCTCCGGCCGGAGTTGAATCTTAGTGGGCAAGTCGGCCAACGCCGCCACAATCGACTTTTCCGCGGCGCCGCCCTCAGAGCCCCAAAAACGCCCCGCGGTGGGCGACGGCATCGACGGATCAGCAGCCATACTAGGCATGGGATTCCTCCAGCAACGCGGGGCGGGTTTTCCCGGCCGGAACGAACCAGCCTGCCCGCCGGGCCGTCTCCACGGAGGACAGCGTCAACTGCAACCGCAGGTAGAGCAGTTCGATATCGGCCACCGAAACCACCAGATCACCGCACACCACCACTCCCGCATTCAGGAGCCGGTCGAGCAATTCCAGCAGCGTGCTTTCTTCGTCCGCGGCGGGCGTAACGTCGCTTTCCATGGCGATTCCTTTCAGCGGGCCAATCCGTGCCAAGATCCTCTGCTCCCGACGTGGAGAAAGCAGCGCTGCTACGGCTCGTCCGCCTGCTCATGCGGATGCAGCACTTTCTCCAGGGCCTCGATCTGATCGAGGAGCCGGGCCTCTTCCCGGTCAAAGTCGTTGTCGCTAATCTGCCCCAATTCCAGCCGCCGATGCAGTTCGCCCAAGGCGGACATAGCGTCTTTTCCCCGCATCTCGAGATCCTGTCGGGCGGCTTCTTCCACTTTGCGGCAAACCGCCGCCAAACCCTTCATGGGAGCCAGCAAAATATCATCCAAAAGAAACATGGGCATTCTCCTTATGGCACAGCCGTCCTCGGCCGTCCCGCCCCACCTCACACAGCCGAGGGCGGCTGTGCCATAAAAGACCACGCAGCCGAACCGGTTGGGTTACGAGCACAGATTCAGGCTGATATCGACAAAATCGAAGGGCGCCCACGGCCCGCTGTACTTGAAGCTGTAGCGATCGTCGAACTTTCGCGCCGCCGCCTGAATTCCCTCCTCGAACCGTGGTTGCTGGTCCTTGGCAACCAGGCACACCAGCTTCATGATCATTTGTTCTTGGCCGGCATCGACCGCTCGAATTTCGCTGCAGCAGGGCCGGAGGGCATCGATGACTTGCTGCGTGTGATGCTCCCGGCATTGCTTCAACAGGCTTTCGAAGCGTCTCCCCAACTCCAGCCGTTCTTCCAGCAAAGGAGTCCTGCCCGGTCGAAAGATGTGATCGCGCATTTCTTGGAGTTCTCGGTTGTTGGCCACAAAGAACTCGAAGATATTCGACGTGTTCCAATAAACGCCGAGGCTCATTTCCACTTTGTTGCGCAGCGTGGCCAGTTGGCGCAGCAGTTCGTCACGGTTGGCGCGGAGAACTGCCCGGAGCTGGTCTTCGCCGGTGGCCACGGTGCCGAAGGCGCACGGGAGCACGGCCTGGCGCTCCACCAACTGGTGCAAGAGCTTGTGATGCGTGGCCAGGTTGGCCCGCTGGGCGCGGATCTTGGCGTGGGAGACGCGCGTGACGATGGCGGCGACGCCGTCGGCCACGATGGCCTCGACTTCCCCGCCTTCGATACCGGGCATCGAAACGTCGAAACCCTCTTGGGCGTCGGTGATTCCGTAGAGATAAAGGCCCGCCTCAACGGCGTTGACGGTACTCATGGTTCCTCCTTCCATAAAGGCATGTGGTGGTCAAGGCGATGCGGCCTCCGCATCACGCCGACCCCTCCAGTTCGTATTCCAGCACGTTCAACAGTGTGTCAAGCCGGACGAGGTAGCGGTGGTGATCCAAGACGGGCCGCCCCGTGGACAGGCCCAGGCTCTGAAGCGTGGCATTGGGTTGCCACACGTCGGCTTCCGCTTCCCAAGCCGCTTCATTCATTGCCAGCGGCGCAACCTTGATGACATCCACCCGCTGCACGTCGCAGAGCGCGCCGAGCAGAAAGTCGCGGGCCACGGTCCGCGCCTCGGCGATACTGGGGTGATGGGCATGATCGGCGCTTAACATCGTTTCCATTTTTGTGTTTCCTTTGCCGCGATAAAGCTCTTTTCGTAGGGTGCGTGAAACGCACCACTCGCCGTTGTGGTCTGGTGCGTGTCGCGCGCCCCACCTTGCTTGCACAACCGAGGGCGGCGGTGCTCCATGCTCAGTAGGAAAGCGTGAAACCGCCGCCTGCGCAGTGCGGCCCCGAACCGGCGGCCCGGTCTCGGACCTGACCGAGCATGGAGGTTTCCAACTCGGCGCTGGCCGCGGCCAGCAGTCCCACCTGCTCGGCGGCAATGTCGGCCAACCGCTGGTCGATGTTGAGCACGCGCTGGTGGGCACTCTGTTTTTCTTTGTTGCGGCGGGCCTTTTCCAACTCGAGCATGGCCAACGACAGATATTTGCGTTGCGGATTGTCCGCTTCGCTGATGCGTTCGGTCATCGTGCGGATGTCTTGCAGTCCGCGGTGGGAAGGTGACTTCATGTCAGGCGTTTCCTCGGGCAAGGTGAAAGCAAGGAACAAATCAATCGGATTCCTGCATCGCCGCCTCGACCAACTCGCAGGCATTGGCTAATTCCGCGCTCATAAGATCGTGGGCACGAACGTCGTCCGCACCGTGATCGTCGAGGCGGTCGAATCCGAGCACGTCGCGGTAGGTACGTTGGAAAACCGGATCGGAAGCGTCGAACTTTGCGCCCTGCTGGGCGACGACGCGGGCGATCATGATCGCCGCGCGAAGGCTGGGGCGATGCCGGCCAACGCGCCGCTTGCGGCAATGTCGCACCAGATCGACGACCACGCCCGCCTGGGCCAAGGAAACGCCGGCCCGCGCCGCGGCCACCGCCACCTCCGTCTCCCGGTCGCAATAGTCGACGTGGATGGTGATGAGGCGATCCATCAGGGCGTCTTGGCTCTTATGGATGCCGGCGTATTCCTCCGGGTTGGAGGTGAAGATGGCGCGGAACTCCGGAGCCACCTTCAAGTATCCCTCGCCGGCGTAGCGAAGCTTGGGCAGGTTGAGGATGTCTTCTCCCAACACGCTCAGCAGCACGTTGTTGGCTTCGGGGCGGCTGCGGGTGAACTCGTCGTAGACCAGCGTGTGGCCGTAACGGCAAGCCGTCGTCAGCCGGTTGTCTACCCACAGCGTGCGCATCGTTTCCTCTTCCTTGAGGACCGAGTGTACATAATGGTCGACCAGGCGGTTCTTGCGGTATCCGATGTCGTTGCCCACCAGATCGGAGCTGCCGAATTCGTCGTCGCCGTGGATGAGCATCACGGGCCGGCCGCACTTGGCCGCCAGGTGCAGCGCCAAGGTGGTTTTGCCGGTGCCCGCCGGACCGGAGAGGTTTACCGGATAGCCGGCATCGAGGTAGGCGAAGGCGCGGCCGACCAAGTCCTCGATCTGTGGCGTGACGACGAAGCCGTCGCCGGCCTCGGGCCAAATGTGATCGGAGCTGTGGGTCAACTTGCGGGCCACAATGTGTGGACTGGCGTTACCGTGCGGAATCATGGGGAGGGGGCTTCCTTTCCTGCTGGGCAGGTCGCAAATCACAAAACGCAGCAGCACTGGCGGGATTCAGCAATATGCACGCCACGGCCGCCGCCGGCGCCATGCGGCAACCGCCGGCGGCCAACGTGTGGCGAACACGCACTCTCTGACAAACGACTCAGGCGCAAAGTTATTTGGTTGTCCGTTCCTTGCGGAAGAGCTTGCCGCCGCCGTGCAAGTCCGTGCCGAAATCTTTCAGTTCGGCACGCACGCGGCCGGCCATCTCGGCGATCTCGTGATGCACGTTCTGCATCTCTTGGCGAAATCCGGCCAATTGCTCCTTGACACCCTGCGCCATGTTCTGCACGTGCTGGCGGGTGTCGGCGAACAGTTGCTGCCGGTCGGTCTGCGCCTGGTCAAAATCTTGACGCATGCGCGTGAAATCTGCGGTAAAGGTTGCCATGACGTATTCCCTTCTAACTTGTAAGTTTTAAGACGTGGTCGTGAAAGGACCGGTCGTGCCGGCCGGCACCGCTCGATCCGCCGCAGCACTGCCCCACACTGCTGCCCGCGGATCGCGCCCCGGCGACCGGCCGGCGACTCCAGGAGTTCGCCGGCCGGCCACCAGTGCCGATTAGGTTACTCACGCGGGGGCAGCGGCGGTGGCGGTCAAGCCAATCGCTTCGGCGTACTTCAGGTACGTCTCGACGCTGGCGATAACCACGCGAGCCTCGATCGACAAGAGCTCGATGCCGACCAGCGACACCTTGGCCCACACGTCGATCACAATGCCCTTGTCCAGAATGCGGTCCACCACCTCGGCCAGGCTGGACGAATCCGTAGATTTCTGAACGTTTGCCATGAGAACTCTCCTTTCACTAAGAACGATTCTGCTACCTCGGACTGACATCGTCCAAGGCGCCGAATCAACGGGGTCAACTCACACGCTCGTGAATCGACCGTCTACGTGACATCGTCACATGCGGCTTCCACACTTCACCCGCAACGCGACTTCCCTCACGAGCGCTCGCTGCGCGACGTGAAGAAAAAGTCTCGGCGGAAAAGTGCGTGAAACCATAGATGTTGTAGCGGTGCGATTCATTTCTGGAGTGAACCTTAGGCCGCTTCACGGCAGAGTCAAATTGACATGCACACTCAACGCAAGCGTCGCACGTGGTTCAGCGAAAATGGGTGGATAAAGGAGTACATCGAGCGCGCTACGACTACCGCCCGGGAGACAATCACGGGACTCCGTGCGACATTTTCCACCGCGCTGCGCAACGATTTCGAGAGCCCTGTTGCGCGCGGAAATCAGATTGTGCGATGCAAAGCGTGCTTCAGCGGGGCAAAGTCGCAGGCGGCTGCATTATCGAACGCGTTTTGAGACCGCTGCGCGTGATGCGTAGGAATGTGGGCTCAGCGGCTGCGATCTTTTCCGTAGCGTGTCACCATGGCCGCACTCCGTACGGTGCGCGAAACGCACCATCCGCCGCTGTGGTGCGTTTCACGCACCCTACAAAACTGCTCCCCGAGGGACGATCGACAATGGAGTCGAATCACGTCTTCGATCGTCCCACCGGGACTCGAAACATTTCCGGTCTTGTCTTTCTTATCAACGATGAATCGCTGGTCTGCCCTCGAACGTCTCTCCGGGACGACCACCTTCAGTCCGCCGAAGCGGCTTCGCGTCAATCGCCATCCGACCTCAGGGCCCGACAATCACGCATGCCGAGGCGAAAAAGCCGCATGCCGAGGAGAGGATATCGCGGCGCGGCCGATTCGCCCGCGCTGCGACTTATACTGGCGCGGGAGAATGCCGATAGGGCAGGAAGTAGCTTTGGGCCCGTCGGCCGCAGCATCCCACTTCCGCAAAAGACACGATGGCGGAAGTCCGCCGTCGTACACGAGCCTTACAAAAGGGGAATCACTGTGACACGAGTTCACGAGGATGGCAAGAAGCACGATCCGTCGAAACCGTTGGAGGATGGCCTAAAAGGTTCCTTCAGTCTGGGGGGCTTGCTGGGCGGATTGGGCGGGCTCATGGAGAAACTGGGCGAGTTGGCCGTAGCCGGCGAAGAGCTCTCTCGCTCCGGCGAGTTCAAAGACGCCGCCGGAAAGATCCGCGGCGTCTATGGAATCAATGTCCGCACGGCCCTGGGCGACAGTGGCCAGACGGAACTGAAAATCGAGCCCTTCGGCAACGTCCATGGCGACGCCGATCGACGCCTCGACGAGGACGTGCGCGAGCCGCTGGTGGACATCCACGAAGAGGACGACCATGTGCTGGTGTTGGTCGAACTGCCCGGTGTGGCCAAAGAAGACGTCGCCTTGAAGGTAAGCGGCGATCAACTGGATCTTTCCGCGGTGCGCGGCAAGACGACCTACTCCAAACACGTTGACCTGCCCAAGAACTGTTCGGCAGAGCGGATGAACTGGGAATGCAGCAACGGTATTCTTCAAGTGCGATTTGACCGATAGGGACAGGCAACATGTCAAACTCCTCCACCGCGACACAAGAACTCACGTTAAAAGTCAGCGAGTCGACCGGCAAGGACGTCGGTCGAGGCCTCGCCCGCATGGACCCCGCCGACATGCGCCGCATGGGCGTCGACATCGGCGATATTG
>Ga0181529_10006782_pt1 | contig 11551 bp, 7 predicted proteins | sample PEATcosm2014_Bin_36_FD_119763 | JGI IMG/M metagenome (GOLD analysis project Ga0181529, IMG submission 119763) | Peatland microbial communities from MTU Mesocosm Facility, Houghton, MI, USA - PEATcosm2014_Bin10_30_metaG | ecosystem: Environmental > Terrestrial > Soil > Wetlands > Peat | place... | reverse complement strand
CCAGCAGCAGCGTTGCCGAGATGAACGACACATCCATCACCAGCAGTGTGAGTGGCGGCCCATCGCGCCCCTCTTCGAGCGCAGTTGGAGCGAGGAACCGGGCATTCGTGCGCTCCACCAGGCGCACGCGCCGGTCGTTGCGCAGCTTCATGGCGATCTGGCCAAAGCCTGTATCGACAGCGGTCACATGCGCCGCGCCATGCTGCAGCAGGCAATCGGTGAATCCACCCGTCGAGGCGCCCACATCCAGGCAGGCGCGGTCCTTGACGTTGATCGACCAGTGATCGAGCGCCGCCGCAAGCTTGAAGCCGCCGCGGCTGACATAGGGTTGCTCCTCGCCCAGCAGCCGGATCGGAGCGTCTTCCGGAACAGCGGCGCCGGCCTTGTCCACCTTCTGTTCCCCCACCAGCACCCGCCCGGCCAGTATGAGCGCACGCGCCCGTTCACGGCTGGGAACAAGCCCTCGCTCGACCAGCAGCAGATCCACGCGCATCCTGGGTCCCGCCGGCATCGTGTTTGTGAACCTCGCTGGAAAACGCTTTTGAGCATCTTCGGGAATGCGGCCGACCGGAACCATGACCCCAGGCTGACGCTACTTCAAGAGAGGGACTGCTCAGGTTTCAGCGACAGGATTCGCACGATGTCCGAGAATAAGTTAAAGGGTCATTCCATCGCGGAAACGACCCTTGAGCCGGAGATGCTTCGGTCGAATGGAGGACTCGTTATGGCTGCTGCTGGCATTGGGCAATCGTATAGGCCGCGCCATAAGTGGACACCATTACCGCCGGCGGCAGGTTGCAGGGCTGCCCGTAGCCCGGGATCCGGCTCAGCGTGTTGTTGTTTCCGCTGACGGCGTTCTGTGTGGTCACGCGCACATCCACGATGTCGCCCTCCAGCAGCACCGTGGTGTCGATAATGTCCTGGTCGGTGCGGATGATCGTCAGATAATCGCTGTTTGGCGAGGCCACGTAGACCTTGCCAAAACTCGAATTCTGCGTCGAGACCACAGTGCGCGGATAGCCGGTGACGGACAGAGTCTTTTCCACCGTATGGCTGGTCAGGTTCGCAATCGTCACCGACTGGTCGGTCTGGTTGGCCGTGTACGCGCGGCTGCCGTCGACCAGAACGGTGACGCTGGCAGGATTGTTGCCCACGGGAATCGTGAAGGTCGTTCCAAAGGTCGCGCTGTCGTTGCCATACTCGTCAAGGCTCACGTCGATGACGCTGATCGAGTTGCCATCGTAGTTGGCCACGACGAGCTGGTTGGTAGCCGCGTTGTATTCGGCATAAACGGGGCCGGCGTGCGTCAGTCCTGGTGCCGGGCTAAGTGGCAATGTGGGATGGCAGGTATAGCTTTGGTTGTCCAGGTTCAAGCAGCCCGTGGACGGGCATACGCATTGGTCCAGCGTGTCGTCCTGGGTGTTGATCACCGAGACGGTGTCGCTGCCCCGGTTGAGCACAAAGACCCGCCTGCCATCGCTGCTTCCAACCGCGTAGACCGGGCACCGGGCATTCATGGTGCCGGCGGGATCATTGGTGGGGTTGGTGGGGTCCAGCACAATGCTCGCCGAGACCGCGGAACTGGAGATCTCAATTCCATCCGCCACGCCGTTCAATGGAACCGTTGTCGGCGAAACATTGCATTCCAGCCCGGTGGAAGTCGAGAAGCCCTGGCTAATGCCGAACAAGCGCGCGGGGGCAGCGGCGGTACCCACCACCATCACCGGCGTGGGTGCCAGGGGAATGGAGCGCTGGAAAGTCTGTGGGAATCCGGTGAACGTATCGGCAACGTCCCCATCGAGATCCGCAGCCCACAGTGCTCCTGCCTGAACCGACAGGTTCACGGGCACCGCCGCCGTTGGCAGGGTAGTGTAATTCACGTTTTTGGCCTGCAAAGCGCCACCACCGGTAACGCCGAGGGGAAAGTTGGTCAGGGTGTGGTCGCTGTTGACGGTGTAGCCGTTGCTGCCAGTGCCGTCAATCGTAAATGTGGTTGGTCCCACCCCAATGGGAGCCGAGGCCATCAGCGAATCGCCCGAATAGTCGATGATCGTGGCGATGCCGGGCTGTGCTGTGCCGGCCGCAGTTGGGGGAGGAGCGGATATTGTCACCACATACGACACCGGCTGCGGAGAGGGCCCGGTCGAATTGATGGGCGTAACCACAGGGCGGTAGGTGTTGCCGCATCCGGCAACCAGGGCGGCAGCCGCAAACGCCGCACCCGCCTGAACCAACCGCACACGCGCGGGGCCAAAACTCATGCTAAAAAACCTCATTCAGTTCGTTCCTGCTTACCTCGTGATTGTAAATCAGGAGGCTCGGTCAGGACCGTGGCCTGCACTGCGCCTTGGACGAGCCGGCATCGCACAACGCTTTCGTCCCTGAATCAATGGCCCGCGATCTCCACAATCGCGCTCTCCGGCGCGCTCCAGGCGGGGTCGCCCTGGCTGGTCAGCTTCTGCCCGGCCTCATCCCAATGCACATGGGTCACGCTGCCCGCGCCCTTTTCATAGGCATAGCTTGTCCCGTCGTCGGAAAAGAGCGTGAAGTCGGCGTCCGCGCCGGGATAGACGCGAACTTTGGAGATGGCCTGGACCTGATGAGTGCTCTCGACCGGGCTGCCAAGCGGAAGGATCGAACCGGCCCGGACGAAAAGTGGCAAAGTATCGATGGGAGCAGCAACGGTGACCGTCTGGCCGCCATGCAACCGTTCATTGCTCCAGAAGTTGTACCAGTCCGCACCGGCGGGCAGGTAAACCTGCCGGCTGGTCGCGCCCTGTTCTGTAACCGGAGCCACCAGGAAGGCCGGACCAAACATGTATTCGTCCCGTAGGTCCGTCACCTTTTTGTCGTCCGGAAAGTCCAGCGGCAGGGCGCGCATGAACGGCGCTCCCGTCTTCCAGGTCCGGTAGCCGAGCGAATAGATGTATGGCATAAGCTGATAGCGCAGGCGCAGGTACTTCTCCAGGATCGGCTCCGCCTCTTTGCCATACGACCAGACCTCGTTCGCCGGGCGGCTGCCATGCGTGCGGAAGATGGGCAGGAAGGTCGCGTATTGGAACCAGCGCGTATAAAGCTCCGGATAATCGTCGTAGCCGCCTACCGTGTCCCGAGCGTCGGAGGGGTCGAGCAGTGGTTTGTGCAGCGGGTGATGTTCGACGGGAAGATACTGCCAGCCGCCCGTGTCGTTGGACCAATACGTCAACCCCGAAGCAGCGAAGTCAAGCCCGGTTGGTATCTGCCTCCGGAACGCGTCCCACGTGGGGGAGATATCCGAAGACCAGAAGATCGTTCCGTTGCGCTGCGCGCCCAGGTAGGCGTCGCGGGAGAGAATCAGCGCCCGCCGCCCCGGCTCGTCCTTGCGGAAGCCGTCATAGAGCGCCGCCGTGTGGAAAAGTGGGTAGATATTGAAGTATTGCGTGCCTGGTCCGACATGAAAATACGCGCCGTTGGGCGGCAGGTCGGGTTCGGTTTCGTCGGCCCACAGCGAGTCGAAGCCCTGGCTGATGATGTTCTCGTGGATCGTCTTCCAGAACCACTGCGCCGCTTCGGGATTGGTCGTGTCGATATCCGATCCGGCGCGGTCATACGGCAATCCATTGACCGGCTTGCCATCGGCCGTCGCGAACAGCCAGCCCTTCTTGAGCAGCTCGTCATAGTACCGGTCCTCGGGAACAAAGCGCGGCCAGACGCTGATCATCGTCTCAAAGCCCATCTCGTGCAGCTTCTTGTTCATCGCCGCCGGGTCGGGCCAGTGTGCGGGATCGAAGTCGAATTGCCCCATCTTGGTGAAGTAAAACCAGTCCACCACCATTACGCTGGCAGGCAGATGGCGGTCGCGATACCCCTGCGCCACGTCCAGCAACTCCTTCTGGCTCGCGTAGCGCTGCTTGCATTGAATGTATCCATAAGCCGCCTTGGGCAGCATAGGCGTCGGCCCGGTCAGCAGCCGGTAGCCCGCATAGATCTCGTCCGCCGTGGCTCCGGCGATCACGAAAAAGCTGACCCGGTCGCCCACCTGCGAGGTCCACTTCGTTTGCTCATTGAATCCGGGCTCGATGGTTGTCTTGGATGGGTTGTCCCACACCAGCCCGTAGCCCTTGTTGGTGATCATGAAGGGCACGCAGACGCTCTGGCCGGCCGTGGCCAGGTAATCCTGCCAGCAGCGCACCGGGTGGCCGCGATGATCGAGGAACCCCTCCTGGTTCTGGCCCAGTCCGTAATAGTGCTCGTCCTCGGGCGAGACGAAAGTCGCGCCGACGGTGAAAAACTGCGGGTCCGTCGCGCGGCGGTCGTGCAGCGGTTCGGCGGTGCCATCTTTCTGATTGAGAATCGCCTGCTCCCAGCCGGCCATCTCGACGAGCTTCTTTCCCTCCGGCGTCGAGAAGGTGATGTGAGCCCACGGAACCGAGCCGCTGAAAAACTTGCCAAGAGCCTTCTGATTCGGATCGGGAGGCTTGTTGCTCGGACGATCGCGTTCCACAGTAGCCACAATGCGAGCCGATCGGTAGGTGTCGGCCAACTCCGTCTGGCTGGCGCTCCAGCCCTCCGCCGCGGGAGAGGCAACAAAACCATAGCCAGGCGCGGCCAGGGCTGGCGCACGATTCATGCTCAGCGTGACACGGAGGATGTTCGGGGCGTAGGGCTCCAGCACGATGGTTTCGCCCTTGCGGTCGAGTTCCAGCCTTTGATCGGGTGATTGCGCCGGGACGCTGCCCGCTGCCAGAACGATTCCGCAAAAAACTGCAAGGAAAACTGAAAGCCTTTTCACCGAAAACTCCGCAGGCGTTGTAAACGCCTGAAAAACTGCCGCGTAGTAGAGTGTAAACCGGCTTGCCCGTATCCTTCTCAACAGGAAGGAGTGCGCCTCCCCTACCTTGCGGGCAAACGCTACGATGGAGCGTGGCCCAAATCAAGCTGGTCTGGCAATCGAAACTTGTCCTCCTTCTCGTGCTGCCCTGTGCGGCCGCAAGTGTTGTGCTGCAGGGCCACTGGTGGGCGATCAACGCCGCACCGGTAGCCATCTGGACTTTGGGCTTGAGTTTGATCTTCGGGCTGATTGTCCACCGGATGCGCGCCGCCACTCCCGCAGCGGCCTTCGCCGGCGCAGCGATCACAGCCGACCTGATGTTCTCCACCGCAAGTTTCCCCTACCAGCCGTGGCGAACGGCCCTGGCTCCGGTGCTGGCGGTTTTCCTTCTCTCTTTCCTCGCAACGCGCCTGGGCCGCGAGCGGAAAGAACAACTGGGAACGGCCGAGAGGCGGCAAGGTCGCACCGCTGCACAGGTGGCGGCAAATCTTGGAGTCGCGGCAATCGTCTCCAACGAGCTTGTCCAGTCCTGGCTGATCGATTCGGGTAGGTTTTCGGCCAATGGCGTCGTCCAGATGCCCTTGTTTGCGCCCATGCTGGCCGCGCTGGCAGAGGCCGCGGCTGATACGGTCTCCTCCGAGGTCGGACAGGTGCTGGGTAGCAGGCCGCGCTTGATCACCACCCTGCGCCAGGTCGAACCCGGCACGGACGGAGCCATCAGCCTTGCCGGAACCCTCGCCGGAGTGGCGGCAGCCGTCCTCGTCGCCCTCGCTGGAACGCTTGCACTGGGCAGCGACCGGACCGTCTTCGCGATCAGTTGTGCCGGCGGCATCTTTGGCTTGTTCTTCGATAGCCTGCTGGGCGCAACACTCGAGCGCCGAGGTTGGCTCAACAATGACGCGGTCAACTTCCTCTCAACAGCGAGCGCCGCGGCCTTTGCGCTGGGCCTGCTCGCAATGCTTCTTCACTTTGGATCGCTGTAGGCTCGCCAAATCTCCTGTGGCTTTCGTCAACAGCTCGGAAAGATGAGGGACAAGGCTAACTCCGCTCTCTCCGCTAACCCCGCTCTCAATGCAGGTGCATCCGCCACGCCGTATAGCTGAGAATCTCGTGCAGAATGCGCTCAAACTGACCCACCGTGTTGCCTGTGCCGCCATCGATGGCCGTCTTTGGCCGGGGCGACGTCAGCACATCCAACCCTTCGGCGGCGCAGATCTCATGAATGCGGAAGAGGTGCGTCCCGTCGCTGACGATCACCAGCCGCTTCAAACCATTAGCCCGTGCAATCACGGCAATGCGGCGCGCCGATTCCTCCGTATTGCGGCTCTCGGTTTCGGCAATGATGGCGCTCTCAGCGACACCCATGGCCATCAGGTATTCGCGGCCCACGGCGCCCTCGTTGTACTGGTCGCCGCCGTTACCTCCCAGCGTGATGATGAGCGGGGCGACGCCTCGGCTGTAAAGCGCAAGGGCGTGGTCCAGGCGGGCGCGATAGACCGGGGAGGGCCGCCCGTCGTACTCCGCCGCGCCAAAGACGCCGATCGCATCCGTCCGCACGGCCTCACCTGCATGGATCGCTTGATCCCGCCCGGCATAGCTCTCAATCTGAACATAGACCCAATAACACCATCCCAGACTCCCGGCCGCCAGCGCCAGCACAAGCAAGAGCGCGGCGCGAAGGGTCCAGTTGCGGCGTTTTGATCTGGTCCGTCGTTTCATGCGCACCCTCGGTGCAGGGATCAGGGGTCAGAGATCAGTCTTTCTCTGTCATCCATTTCTTTTGCCGATGAACTGAAGGTCTGTCGCCGTTCACTGACGGCTCCCCCACTGCCCTAACTGTCCCCAGTCCCCTGAGCGCAGTTCCCTGATCTCTGATCCCTGCTACCTCTGCAGCACCATCACAATTTCATGCGTCGGGATGGCGCCCTCGCGCAGAATCTCCCAGCGTCCCGGCCCCAGCGAAAGATCGACAATCGTCGTGGGTTGCGCGCGGCTGGTGGGACCGCCGTCGATAATCAGCGGAACCCGGTCGCCGATCTGATCGCGGACGCAAGCTGCGCTGGTGCACTCTGACGCTCCTTGCAGGTTGGCTGAGGTCGCGGTGATGGGCAGTCCAAACCGCTCGACAACCGCGCGAGGAATGGCGGCGTCGGGCACGCGCAGAGCTACGTTGCCGGTGTTCGCCGTCGAGCGCAGCGGCAGCCTGGTTCCGGCACGCACGATGATCGTGAGCGGCCCCGGCCAAAAGCGCTCGGCCAGTTTGTCGATCAGCGGTTCGGTATCGCGCACCAGCTCATACGCCTGGGCCACCGAAGCAATCAACAACGACAAGGGCTTGTGTTTCTGGCGAGTCTTGATCTGGTAAATCTGCTCCACGGCATGCAGGTTGACCGGATCGACGGCCAGGCCATAGAAGGTGTCGGTCGGTAGTGCAACTACATCGCCTTTGCGCAGACAAGAGACGATATAGTCGACCCGGTCTGGTTCTGGTTCATCGGGATGGACGCGCAAGATCTCCGCTGACAAAAGGGTCTACCTCAGTTCCCGAGTTCTATAGCAACACCACGAAGGGCGTCTTCCGAAACCAACTCACAAGTCCACGCGACCAACAGTCCAAGGGGCCGCTGCGACAGGTTCTGGTCGCCGGGTTGGGGAACGCGGCGGCCTTCCAGGTTGCGAATCAAGCTACAGCTTCCATGGTTTTGCTCTAGAATCGCGCTAGAGAGTGAATGGTTCGCACGAGATGCCTCTTCGCATTGTACAGAGTAAGCAGAATTCCCGCTTGAAAGAATTGCGCCGCGCGCTCGCCCACCCCGGCCAGGAGGCTCGCTCTCCCGCTGGGGGCAACAGCCGAATTCTGGCAGGCATCGAAGGCCCAAATCTGCTTGAGGAAGCTCTTCGCGCCGGCTTGCATGTGGCCTGTGTCTTTGTTGCGCAAGGATCGGAGCATCTGCTGGAAGGGCTGAATCTGCCCGCCCAGACCGAGGTGCTGCTCATGCCCCGGGAACTCTTGAACTCGGCCCTCTCCACCGAATCGCCCCAGCCCGTCGCGGCCCTTGTTGCCTTGGCTGACTGGACCTGGGACGATCTCTTCGCGCGCCATGCAAAGGCCGCACCGCTGATTGTCGTCCTGGCCGCCTTGCAGGACCCCGGCAACCTGGGAACGATCCTTCGTTCCGCCGAGGCCTTCGGCGCAACCGGCATCCTGAGCCTGCCCGGAACCGTCAGCGCCTGGAACCCAAAAGCAGTGCGCGCCTCTGCCGGCAGCGTCTTCCGCTTGCCGCTGCTCACCCTTGGCGAAGAAGATTGTTTTGCCCGCCTGCGAAAGGAAGGCGTCAAGATCTGGACGACCGCCCTCCACGGGGCTCAACCGGCCAACCGCATCGACCTCGCCGGGGCCGTGGCGCTGCTCATCGGAAACGAGGGCAACGGCGTGCCAAAGGCGTTGGCCGCGCAGGCCGATGGCGCACTCACGATTCCCTGCCCCGGCCCCGTTGAAAGCCTCAACGCAGCCGTCGCTACCAGCATCCTGCTCTACGAGGCCAGCCGCCAGAGGGCCGGGATTCTGCATCGATAGAGTATCCTCTTGGGTGCCCCATCCTTTCGCCATTTTTTCCGGCGAAAAGGTGGGATACTTCAAACCCTAACCGGCATCCCTCACCAAAAGACCGCCCATGACCCTCTTCGACGGCGAACCCGAAGGCCCCAGCGCCCCGCTCCGCACCGCGCCACTGGCTGAGCGCATGCGTCCCCGCAGTCTTGAAGAGTTCAGCGGCCAGGAGCACCTCGTCGGTCCCGGCAAGCCGCTGCGCCTCCAGATCGAGCGCGACGGACTCGATGCTTCAGGTTCCGGCTCCATGATCCTCTGGGGTCCGCCGGGAGTCGGCAAGACCACGCTGGCCAAGATCATCGCCGAGACCACACGCGCGAGCTTCATCGAATTCTCCGCCGTCATGAGCGGCATCAAGGAGATCAAGCAGGTGATGGCCGCCGCCGCGCAGGCCTCCCAGATGCACTCGCGCACCATCCTCTTCGTCGATGAAATTCACCGCTTCAACAAGGCGCAGCAGGACGCCTTCCTGCCCTACGTCGAGCGCGGAACTATACGCCTGATTGGTGCAACGACAGAAAACCCATCCTTTGAGATTATTTCAGCGCTGCTCTCCCGCTGCCGCGTCTACGTGCTGCAACCGCTCACTCAGCAACAGATTTCCGCGTTGCTCCGTCGCGCCCTGGAAGACAAAGAGCGCGGCCTGGGCGAGCTGGAGATTACCGCCGACGATGATGCGCTCGATTTGATCGCCAGCTACTCCAGCGGCGACTGCCGCTCGGCCTACAACACCCTCGAAGTCGCCGCCCAACTGGCCGTCGAAGGCAAAAAACACATCGACAAAACCATCGCCTCCGAGGCCGTCCAGCAGCGCGTCCTGATGTACGACAAATCCGGCGAAGAACACTACAACCTGATCTCTGCTCTCCACAAAAGCGTGCGCAACAGCGATCCCGATGCCGCGCTTTATTGGCTGGCCCGCATGTTCGCCGCCGGTGAAGATCCGCTCTATCTCGCCCGCCGCGTCGTCCGCATGGCCGTCGAAGACATCGGCCTCGCCGCCCCCGAGGCCCTGAATCTCTGCCTCTCGGCCAAAGAGGCTATCGACTTTCTCGGCTCGCCCGAGGGCGATCTGGCACTGGCCGAGGCAGTCGTCTATCTCTCGCTCGCGCCGAAGTCGAACTCCGTCTACACCGCCTACGGCGCAGTCCAGCAGGAGATCGAGCAGACCCGCCAGGAGCCCGTCCCGCTGCACCTGCGCAACGCGCCGACAAAGTTGATGAAGGAACTCGACTACGGCAAAAGCTACCGCTACGCCCACGACGAAGCGGGCCGCGTAGCCGACATGGACTGCCTTCCCGACTCGCTCAAAGGCCGCAGCTACTACAAGCCCACACAAGAGGGCCGCGAAAAGCTCCTGGCCCAACGCATGGAAGAGATTCGCCGGATTCGCTCAACCAAGCGCACCGGAGGATGAAGTTAGTCGACAGCGAACCCAAGCCGGGTGCCCATCCTTGACGCAATCCAATCGGCCGGGTGCCCCATCCTTCACGCAGCCCCATCGCGGCAAGGGTGGGAAACCACGAACCTCATGCGAGCGAAGAGCGAGCGTTTGGCCCCACCGCAGGTGGTTGCAGAGAATTACCGAGTCTTGGCGCACAATCAATCCATAGAGTTTCGAGTAGGCCGAAACACCATCATTCCAAGACCGTTTGAATTAGACAAGACCACAAAGATCCGGGAAAACCGGCCCTAACCCCTTTGGCGTCAGGATTCTGCATGCTAACCCAAACGAAATCAGAAATTTAGAGCATGAGAATCTATGCATCTAATTGAAACCAAATAACTTATTTCCAGAATACCCGGGGGAGGGTCCCGACCATTCAGAAGTGTGGGGAATGCTGGGCAAACCCTCCAACGCCCATGCTCAAGAGGACAGCCGCAATCCATTGAAATCAAGCAGCATAGGCTCCAGACTTCTTCTCGATCTTGGCCCAGGAGTCTTTGAGCGGTAAAGTGCGATTGAAAACCAGATTGCCCGGAGTGGTGTCGGGATCGAGACAGAAGTAGCCTACACGCTCAAACTGGAAGCGATCCTCCAGTTTGGCACTGGCGAGTGACGGCTCAAGCTTCGCGCCCAGGAGGATCTCAACGGAGTTGGGGTTGAGATTGTCCAGAACATCCTGGCCTTCTTCCAAGTCGTAAGGGTCGGGCTTGGCGAAGAGGTTGCCGTAGAGACGAATCTCGGCCGGGATGGCGTGGGCGGCCGAGACCCAGTGCATGGTGGACTTGACCTTGCGTCCGTCGGGCGAATTGCCGCCGCGGCTGGCTGGATCGTAGGTACAGTGCACCTCGACGACATTGCCGGCTGCGTCTTTGACTACGCTCCGGGCAGTGATGAAATAGGCGTTGCGCAGGCGAACCTCCTTGCCAGGGGACAGCCGGTAGTACTTGGGCGGAGGAACTTCGTGGAAGTCGTCTTGCTCGATATAAATCTCGCCGGAAAAAGGCACCTGGCGTGTGCCCGCGGAGGGATCCTCGGGATTGTTGGCGACCTCGACTAGCTCGCTCTGACCGGCTGGATAGTTGTCAATGACCAGCTTGAGCGGATGCAGGACCACCATTGCGCGGCTCGCCCGGTGGTTGAGGTCGTCGCGCTGAAAATGCTCGAGCATTTCAATATCCGTCACCCCATTGGTCCGCGAGATACCGGCAGCAGCGACGAAGGTACGGATCGCTTCGGGAGTAAAGCCGCGGCGTCGGATGCCGCAAAGAGTGGGCATGCGGGGATCGTCCCAGCCGCTCACGCGGTTCTCCTTCACGAGCTGGAGGAGCTTGCGTTTGCTCAGCATCGTGTAGGTAATGTTGAGACGGTCAAACTCAATTTGCTGCGTGGGGAAGATGCCGAGCTGCTCGATATACCAGCGATAGATGGGTTGGTGATCCGTAAACTCCAAGGTACACATGGAGTGAGTGACGCGCTCCAGCGAATCCGATTGGCCGTGGGCGTAGTCGTACATGGGATAGATGCACCACTGGTCGCCGGTACGCTGGTGCGAGGCGTGAAGGATGCGGTACATCACCGGATCGCGCATATTCAGATTCGGCGAGGCCATGTCGATCTTGGCTCTTAGAACTCTTGCCCCGTCGGGGAATTCGCCGGCCTTCATGCGGGTGAAGAGGTCGAGGTT